>JABAOC010005622.1_pt2 | contig 110700 bp, 93 predicted proteins | sample 7062161 | NCBI WGS metagenome assembly JABAOC01 (sample SAMN14538625, study PRJNA623070) | marine sediment metagenome | biome: marine biome [ENVO:00000428]; feature: marine pelagic biome [ENVO:01000023]; material: deep marine sediment [ENVO:00002113] | place: India: Gulf of Khambhat ... | reverse complement strand
GATGGCCGCGGCGTCGCGCGACCGGCTACCGAAGAGCGTCGCCTCGTTTTCCGCGCTCCACTCGCCCTCCCAATCCGCCTTGGTGCCCTTGAGCGTGAGGTCGGCGACGGCGGCGCCGCTGAGCCCCATGGCTGGCGTGCTCTCGATCTCCGGGCCTCGCTTGCGGCTCACGAACAAACCCAGGCGCCCGTCGCCGCGAACGACGAAGCTCTCTGCCAGCGCCGTCAGCGTGAACGGCAGCACGCCGTTCCACTCGCCCTCGCCGACCTCGCACGCCGCCTCCAGCGCTACGGTTGTGAACCACTCGACGTTCTGCAGCGGTTCGACGACCGAGGCCGGGGCGCCGGCGGCGGCTAGCGCCTCGACGCCCGCCAGGTGACCGGCGACCAGCGCGGCCAGCGACGGGTCGGTCCAGGCCAGCTCGGCGAGGATGTCCTCGCGCTCGAGCTGCTCCCAGCCCTCGAAACCAGCTTCTGGCACGCCGGCCCCGAGCGCTGCTTGCGTCGCGGCACGCAGCAGCTCGACCTCGTCCTCCTCCAGGCCGCCGCGGCCCTCGAGACGCCGTATCGCTGCTCGGTCGAAAACGCCGGCCACGTGGTCGCGGAACTCTGCCCGCGCCGCACGCCGTTGCGGCGACTCGGCCTCCGGGGCGCGGAGCGCCGCCACCGGGTCGGATTCCTCCAGCGTCAGCAGGCAGACTTCGCCCAGCCGCTCGAGGGCACGGCGCAGGCCCTTCAGGTGATGGTCGCGGATCTGGCGCGCGTCGGCCTCGGCGGCGAAGAAACGCCGGGCGCCAGCGTGCTGGCGGGTCCGCGCGGTCAGCGCCTCTATGTCGCGTCTCAGCTCCAAAAGCTCGACGTGCGCGTCGCTCAGCTCGTTCTCGACCAGCCAGCTCTCCAGCGGTTCGGCCGTCGCCGCGGCGGCCGCCTCGTCGGCGAGCGCGGCGAAACATTCGATGGCCCAGCCGTACCATTCGACCTGGCCGGGCTCGAGCACGCGCGGACCATGCCAGACGTTCTCGTGCAGCTCCGTGCACTTGGCACAGGCGAGCGCGATGGCACGACAGGCGAAGGCGAGCGCGGTCTCTACCTCGTCGGGGACTTNNACTTGGCGTCGGCGAGCGCGATGGCACGACGGGCGATGGCGAGTGCGTCTCTGACCTCATCGGGTGCTTCGATCGGTGCGCCGGGAGAGCCGTCCCCCGCGGTCGCGACCCAGTAGCTGGGCTCTATCTCCGGTCCGCCGGCCGGCTTGCGCGCCGCGATGATCCGCCGCAGCTTCTCGTCCGCGCTGCTGTAGACCTCGTAGGCCAGGCGATGCGACCCGAAGCGCGACCAATCGACGTGCCCCGGCTCGAGCCGCCAGCACGTCTCGCACTTCACACAGTTCTCGAAATTGACGGCGACCGAGGCGTGCATCGTCCGGTCGAGCACGATCTGGTAGACCGCCGCCGGGCAGGCGCTCCACAGCGACGACTTGCTCGGGTCCTCCAGCTTCCCCGGCTTCTCGGGCGGGAAGAACACCTTTATGTGACTGCCCGCTTCACCGCTGTAGCTGATCTCGCCCAGCTTGGCGTCGTGCGACTTGGCGACGGCGAACTTACCGGGCGAGAGGTCGGTGAGCGCGCGCCAGCCGAGCAGCCAGCGGGCGTAAAACGTCGCCTTCAACTCGTCCAGCGTCGGCTTTTTGATCGCGTAGCGGATGATATCGGAGAGCCGCTGTAGGCCACGGGTCAGGAGGAAACCTAGACCGCCCAGAACCCCGGTGACGATCTCCCACAGTGAGAAGCGGCGCGAGATGATGCCGACACAGCGGTCGAGCTTGCGGGCGATGGGCGTGCCGTCGTTGGCGTAGAGGACGGCCGCCGCGTTCGCCAGCGCCGACCGGTAGCGCGCCCAGGCCCAGCGCTTGTACCAGGGCAGCCGCCCCGACTCTTCGTTCGTCGTCCAGAAGCTGAACTTCAGTTCGCCGCGGCCCTTCCCGTAGATGAAGGGGATGAAGGCGAGCAGCGTGTTCGGTACGGCGAGCAGGATCGCTAGCGGCGCGTGCTTGAGCGAGTAGCGGCCGGTACGCAACGCCTTCGAGCCGCCGCGCAGGTCGCTCAGCGTCTTCAGCCAGCGCCCCTTCAATGTCTCGCCGATGAGTCGCACGCCCTCCCACCAGGTGCGGACGGCGTTCAGCTGGGGTCGGGTAAGGACGTAGACGCCGCCGGCCAAAAGGTCGATGCCGCGGCCGAACAGCGCCTCGCTGTGCTCGATGAAAGCGGGCCAGTCGCGCAGGTGCTCGACGTCCTTATAGTAGTGGGTCGCCTTGAGCGGTTTGACGTACAGCTCTTCCAGCCGCTCGCGCGTCGGCTCGCCGCCGTTCCGCTTCAGTTCGATGACGGCCTCGGCGAAAATCGAGCCCATGGCGCAAGCCGGCCCGGTGAAGTTCGGGTAGGGGAAGTCAATGCCGATCCCGGTAGCGGCGCCGCCGATCGCTACGCCCTCGTCGACCAGCTGCGGCAGTTCGGTCAAGCCGCCGCCGCGGATGATCTTGGCGCCGTACGATGTCGACTCGCCGCCTTCGATCAGGCGCGCGATGGGCGGTAGTCCCTTGAACCACTCCATCAGCGTGTTGTAGTCGCCGCGGAACGCCTTGAGGTTCTCCAGCGGCATCACCAGGCCGATGGAGACGCTGGAGCGGTTCGTGTAGATGAGGCCCGCCACGTTGAGGCGCACCGGCTTACCGTCGATCGCACCGTTGCGCAGCATGATCTCGTAGCAGGCGGCATCGCCGGGCCCGACGCCGAAGCGCTCCTCGATCGTCGCCGGATCGAGCTCGATGACCTCCTTCACGCCCTGCAGGAACGCCGGCTGCCCGTTCGCCTTCGAGCGCACCACGTCGCGCTCCAAACCCTCTTTGCTCACCAGATGCGAGGCGTCGCCCTCCGCCAGGAAGACGATCTCCCCGTACAAGGGGCCGCGGTCGCTGTTGACGCCGATGACCCGCTCGCCTTTTCGGATCAGCCCGTCGACCGTCGTCTCGGTGAGAATCGTGACGCCGAGCGCCCGGGCGCGCTCCGCCAGGTAGCGGTCGTAGATGGGACGCAGGACCGTGTAGCAGTGGCTGAACGTCTCGGGATTGTGGTACTCGGCCCCCAGCATGCTCAGCCCGTTGGTGGCGAAGAACCCGCGCTTCACCACGCGCCGCTCGTAGGGGGCGCGGTCCAGTTCTTCCTGGCCCAGCACCGCGGGGTCGGCGAGCCGCTCGGCGAAGTAGACCGCGCCGGACCAGTTCTCGGCGCCGGGGTAGACCGCGGCCTCGACCACCAGCACGTCGAGGCCCTCGCGGGCCAATCTGAGCGCCGCGGTTATGCCGGCGGGCCCACCGCCGACTATGATGACGTCCCAAAGCTTCTTGCTCATCGAGCGATCTCGTTAGTCAGATAACAGTGCGCGGGGCCGTTCGAGGAGCCACAAATGCAATCTGTGAGAATCTCGGCCTCTGGGCCAGAGCGAAACCTCGCCCTCGCCATCCCCATCGCCATCGATGGCGATGACGATGGCGATGGCGAGGGAGAAGGACTGACTACTNNCTGACTACTGGGCCGGTTCGGTGGTTGAGGTGTCGCGGAGGACCCCGAGCTCCCAGGCCAGGGCCATCGCCGAGTCGGCGATGACGTTGTGGCGCTCGATGATCGCGTGGCACTCCTGCTCGTGGGCCCTCAGCGTGTCGCCGGCCGCCTCGCGCGCCGGGATCGCAGCGTTGTAGTCGTTGAAGATCGCGATGTAGATGTCGTAGCTGTCGGCCGGCACGCCGCGCGAGTCGAGGCCCTCGTAGTAGTCGATCATGCTCTTCAGCGAGTCGAAGCGCGCGTCGCTGGCGCGCAGCCGCGCCTCCTCCTCGTTCAGCGCCGCACGGCAAGAATCGGCGGCGCTGCGGGCCGTGCTCAGCTGGCTGCGCAGCGCCCGCAGCTGGACCTCCGGCGGGATGGGCCGGAAGTAGTCGATCGCCGCCATAATCGCCAGCGCGGTCACGCCGATCGCCAGCATGACGAGGAATCCTCGGGTCGGTCGCATGCCTCTCCGGTTGCGTCGGTTACAGGGTCCATTCAATTAACGGAGTGCGGGATAAGGTTCAACCCCACCCACTCGTGACGACGGAGAGGGCATGGAGGTGGATAACGAAGCTGGGCTGGAGAGGTTGGCGCGGAAAGTCGTACGCTGCAGGCGCTGCCCGCGGCTCGTCGCCTGGCGCGAGCAGGTCGCAAGGGAGAAGCGCGCCGCCTTCGCCGACCAACGCTACTGGGGCAGGCCGCTGCCCGGCTTCGGTGACCGGCGGGCCTGGCTGCTCGTCGTCGGCCTGGCGCCCGCCGCCCACGGCGCCAACCGCACCGGCCGCATGTTCACCGGCGACCGCTCCGGCGACTTCCTCTACGCAGCCCTGCACCGCACCGGCCTGGCGAATCAGGCGGAGTCGAGGTCGCGCGACGATGGCCTCGAGCTGAGTGGCGCCTACATCACGGCCGCCGTGCGTTGTGCGCCGCCCGCCAACAAGCCGGCGCCCGAAGAGCGCGACAACTGCTGCGAGTACCTCGAACAAGAACTGGAACTTCTATCGGGCGTGAAGGTGATCCTCACCTTGGGCGGCTACGCGTTCGTTCACATCTTTCGCGTGCTGCGTGACCGCGGCGTCGATGTCCCCGCGCCGTTACCGAAGTTCGCCCACGGTGCCGTCGTCAAGCTGGGTGACTCGCGGCCGGCCGTCATCGCGTCGTACCACCCGAGCCAGCAGAACACGTTTACGGGCAAGCTCACACCGAAGATGCTCGACCGCGTCCTCGCTGAGGCGAAGGCGCTCGCCGCACCTCCCGGTCAAAAGCCGTAGGTGAGTGATAGTGTGACGCGGCCGTCGTAGCGCGACGACACATCCATTTCCGCTCGATCGAGTTGCACGACCACCCAGCGGTCGCCGCTGGACGCGGCACCGATGATGCCGCCGATCAGGGCACCTGCACCGGCGCCGATTGCCCCGAGTGCTCCAGCCTGCTCCGTTGGTGAGAGTATTGAATTCTGGCTGGTGGCAAGGCCGATAGAGGCGCCGGCAAATGCACCGACCAAGCCTCCCAGAGCAATTCCGCGCAGGAAGTTGGATCTGCGCCCCCGGCTGACCTCGATCCGGGTGATTTCGGCGAGCGGGATCGCTAGCGCAGCTGCCTCTCTCCTGATTCGGATGTGCAACGTGTCTGTGTTCAAGCCGGTGACCGCCCCGACCACTGGGCTATAAAGGGTCCGGGCCCTAACCCGCACCTTGTCGCCGACGCTCACGTTTTGTGTGTCTTCGGTTTGGGCGTGCGCCGAACCTGCGATAGCCATTAGGATCAAGGCGAGTGATAGAGCGTTACGAATCATGGCGTCCCCTTTTCCAAAGACCTCGCACCCATGTTCGCGCGGCGCGGTCAAGTGGGAGTCAAGCGAGACCCTCGAATGCTCCGCCGCTCGGCCTTTTGCGGTAATGGCTATAATATGTCTGTGACAGCAGTGACCCGTCGGGCCAGTCCGGCAGGTGAACCCACCTCGAGTTCCAGTGTGGTGAAGAAGCATGGATAACAACAACGAGCATTCTGTGAATCGTTTGCGCGGCTTCCGGCTACCGCGCTGGCTGATTGTCGGCGTCGCCGCGCTGGTTCTGGTCGTCGTCGCCGGGGCCGTCGTCCTCAAGGTCATCTTTCCGCCGGAGAGGCTGCGGGCGATGATCGTGCCGCGTATCGAGGAGAGGGTCGGCAGCGAGGTGACGCTGAGCGACGTGCGGCTCCGCGTCTTCCCGCGCATCGCGGTGCGGCTCGACGACTTCGCCATCGCCAATCCACAGGGCTTCAGCGCCCAGCCGGCACTCGCACTCGATGCGCTGGAGCTGCAGGTCGCGTTCTGGCCGCTCCTCCGCAAACAAGTCGAGCTGGGCCGGGTGCGGCTGCTCCGCCCTGAGATCCGCTACGAGGTCCTGGCCGATGGGACCAGCAACCTTGCCCTGCTGGGGCCGCCGGACGAGGCGGCGGGCGCGGGCGAAGTCGCGGGCGCGGCCGCGGCCGAGGGCGTTCCGGCTGCCGGTGCCGCGGCCGGTGCGTTCGTGGTGTCGGACCTGGCTCTGAGCGATGGGACCGTCCACTACGCCGACGCGCGTAGCGGCCGGGTCGCCCGCCTGAACATCGACGCTCGGCTCCAGGCCGATCGCGTCACAGGTAATGAGCGGGCAATGGAGGGGCGAGGGACGATCGCGCTGAGCGCGATCCGCACGCTGGTCCCCGACGCGGGAGCCGATACCCTGGTGCTTCCCGATATCGAGATCGAGTACGCGATGCTCCTCGACTTGCCCGGCGACAGTCTGGCGCTCCAGGAAGTCGAGCTCGTCATGGGCGACGTCGCGGCCAACGGTAGCGGAGTGGTTCGTGGTTTGATGAGTGAGCGCAGCATCGACTTCGCCCTCGAGTCGGGCGACTTAGACATCGCCGCGTTCCTGGCGAGCCTGCCGCCGGAGATGCAGCCGCAGGACCTGGGCGCCGCCGGTCGCCTGAGCCTCGCGCTCGCGGTGCGGGGGCCCATCGGCGCTGGCGCCAAGCCCCGGGTGGACGGAACGCTGCAGCTGGAGAGCGTCAGCGCGTCGTACGGCGAGTACGGCGGCGTGCTGAGCGACGGATCAGGCGAAGTGCGCTTCGACCTCGAGTCGCTATCACTGCCGGCCTTCACCGGCGAGCTGCTGGGTAGACCGTTCGAGCTCGGGCTCACCGTCTCCGACTTCGAGACCCGACAGCTCGAGGGTCGTGTGAGCGGCGAAGTCGATCTCGGCCGCCTGGCCCAGCTCCGCGAAGGCACGGCGCCGATGGAAGGTGCCGCGCGCTTCGACCTGAGCTTCGCCGGCCCGGCCCAATTACCCGAGCGCTTGCGACTCACCGGTCCCATCGTGCTCTCCGACGTGAGCTATCAGAGCGAATCGCTGGCCGTGCCCGCTCGCATCGCCGAAGCCACGGTCCGCCTGACCGGTGCGGGCGTTGCCGCCGACGCGATACCGATCCGCTTGGGCGAAAGCGATCTCTCCGTCACGTTCGACGGTCCCGACCTCCTGGGCTACGCGTTGAGTCGCGGCGCGTCGGACGCGACGCCGCATATCCAGTTCGCGGTCACGTCGCGGCGGCTCGACATCAGCGAGCTGACGATGCCCGACACCACGCAGCCCGGCTACTCCGAACTGCTTACCGCGCGACTCGCGGGGAAGCAGGTCGGCGGCCGCGACCCCGGCGAACTGGCTCGCGAGCGCTACGCGCAGACGCCACCCATACCGCCGGTCAACGCCGACGGCCGTGTCCGCATCGTCGAGTTCCTGAGCCCGCCGACCCGGGCGCAGAATGTCGCTTTCAACGTCGCAGTGCGGAACGGAGTGCTGCAGGTGCGTGACCTCACCGGCAGCCTCTATGGCGGCACGGTGAACGGTGCCTTGACCGTCGACTTCAGTCGCGGGCAGCCACCGTTCGGGCTCGACTATGATCTGCGGCTCACTGGTGGCCAGGCCGGCGAGTTCGTTCAGCAGTGGACGCGGCTGGGCAGGGCGATGAGCGGCATCGTCGACTTCAACGTCTCCGGCAGCACTACTATAGACCAGGCCTATCTGCCGGCGCCTGACGCGATCGATGCGACCGGCCGCGCGTCGTTCAGGCAGGGTCGCTTCCAGAATTTCGGGCTGGTGAACGCCCTGGCCGGGCAGCTCAAGCTCGACGCGACCCGGCTGTCGGGCTTCAGCGATCTGGGCGGCCCGTTCGAGATCGAGGGCGGCAACTTCCTGGTACAGGATTGGAGCTTTGCCGGCTCCGACCTTAAGGGCGTCGTCGGCGGCTCCGCCGGGCTGGGCGGCAGTCTCGACCTGAGCCTCGATCTCGAGCTACCGATGGAGACGCTCGAGCGCGCCGGCCTGATCGAAGGCGGCGGCGGAGGTCTGCTCGGTAACCTCTTGGGTCAGCTGGCGGGCGGCGACGACGCGATCCAGGTCGCCGTGGGGATCGGCGGCACCATGTCGAGGCCTGCGCTCGAGCTCGACAGCGACGCGCTGGCCGAGGAGCTGGAACGCCGCTTCGGTGCCGCGGGCCGCAACCTGTTGCAGCGGTTGATCAAGCCACCGCCGCGTTAGCGTTGGGCCCGACCGCTCACCGAACATCTTGAACCTGTCGAAGGTGAAAATGACGAACGCACGGATTACGCAGCTGTTCCAGACAGTCGACGCCAAGGACGCCGACGCTTTCGCTTCGTTTCTCAGCGAGAACGCCGTGTTCCGTTACGGTAGCCAACCGGCGGTGCAGGGTAAGGAAGCGATCCGCGGTTACGTCTCTGCCTTCTTCGGATCGTTTGAGGCGCTACGCCATCAAGTGATCGATACCTGGGAAGGCGAGAACTCGATGGTTTGCCAGGGGGTCGTCACCTACACGAGAGGGGACGGCAGCGATGTGTCCGTCCCCTTCACCAATATCTTCCGCTTCGAGGGCGATCTAATCCGCGACTACCTCGTTTACGTCGATCCCTCCCCGCTAGCCGAGTAGAAGGAAGTCTCGGAGCCACGGGGTCGTCCGAGCGTGAACCGGAGCGCGGCGGCGGTGCCGCCGCGCTCCGTATTCGAGCCGCGCGACACGAAGAGTTGCGACGTTGAGTGCCGGGCGACCTCCTACCAGTTACGCTCGCCGCTGGAACCTGCGGTACCGTCGCCGCCGCCTGTGCCACCGAGGCCGCCGAGGCCACCGGCACCGCCGGTACCCGCAGTCAGCGTCGCGGTGCTGATCGTCACGGTCGACGTCCCGGCGCGGTAGACCGCGTACGATACGCCGCCACCGCCACCGCCACCCGCGCCGCCAAGACCGCCGGCGCCGCCGTTACCGCCGTCGCCGCCGCGGCCGCCGGCGAGGGCCGGGTCCGATTGGCTCACGTCACCGCCGGATCCGGGGGCGCCGTTGCCTCCGTCGCCGCCCGGGCCTGCGTCACCGCCGTCGCCGCCGGCGCCGCCGTTCCCGGCGGTGATGGTGCTCGCCTCGATGTCGACGATCGTGTTGTTGGCGAAGATCCCGAACGAGCCGCCGCCACCCTGGCCCCCAGTGCCGAAGTCGCCGCCCTGGCCGCCGCTACCGCCACCACCGCCGCCGCCACCGGCGAGCACCGGGCAAGGCGCTGGACCCAGCTCTCGCCCCGCCGAGCCGCCACCACCGGCACCACCGCCGAAGCCGGGTGCGCCGTACTCTCCGTCAGCACCGGGTGTCCCCACCCAGCGCCCGCTGACGACCGAACCGTCGCCGTCGCCGCCGCCGCCGGCCAGACCGTCTAGGGCAATGGAGCCGATGCCGCCCGGCTCGCCGTCCAGGCCGGGAACGGCACAGGCATCGAGGTCGCCAGGCTGCGGCTCGAGACCGCCCAGGCCGCCGGGGCCGCCGCCGCCGGGGAGCCACGGGAGGCCGTTACCGCCATCACCTCCGTTAACGCCGACCGTTGTACTGCCGTTACCGCCGTCGCCTCCCTTGCCGCTGCCCGGCCGGCTCAGATCGGCGGCCATTACGGTGTCGCCTCCTGCGCCGCCGACCGGCAGCGTGCCCGCCTGGCCGTCCTTACCCGGCAGCCCCTGCGAGCCTGGCGTGCCCGCGATCCCTGCGCCGCCGTCCCCGGCGGTTACCGTCAGGTTGCGGAGCGTGACCATAGTGGACTCCGTCAGGTAGATGCCCGTGGAGTTGCCGCCCAGCTGCAGGTTGTCGGCCGACTCGATGGTCAGCAGGTCGAGGACGGTGGGTTGGTTGATCGACGCGCCGATCACCGCGGTCGTGTCGCCGTCTATCGTCGCCACGTTGCTGGCCGAGCGGTCCCAATCGGAAGCCGCGTCGTAACCGCCGTACAGGCTGATCCCCGCCACCAGCGTTACCGTCTCCAAGTACGTGCCGTTGGAGATGTAAACCTGATCTTTGGTTCCGTCGGCCACCGCCGCGGCGATCGCCGCCGCGATCGTCGCCTTCGGCTCGTCCGGGGTCCCCGCGTTGGCGTCATCGCCCGTGGGTGGTGGCGCGACGAACACGGCGCCGGCGATCACGCCGTCGATCCCGTCGCCGTTCGTGTCCTGGAACTGGTCGTCCGGCGGGTCGGGCAGGTTGTTGGGGATCACCACGATCTCGGCGCTGTCGGTCACTCCGCCCGTGGCCGCCCGGATGTAGGTCGTCCCCATTATCCCGGCTGTGGCGAGCCCAGTGTTGTCCACCAAGGCCACCGTCTGGTCCGCCGATGTCCAGGTGAAGCTGCGGCCGGTGATCACGTTGCCGTTGCCGTCGCGTGCTACGGCGCTGTATTGCTGGGTCGACCCGGATGCGACCGTCACCGTCGCCGGGCTGACCTCAACCGTTGCAACCACGACGGGGCCGCCGTCATCGCCATCGCATCCGAGGGTTGTAAGGGTAGCTGCTACTGCGATCGCTAGTGCGAGCGGAGCAAGCTTGTGGAACATGATCGACCTCCTTCCCTGTCAGGTCGATGCATGTCGGCTCTTTTGGCAAGGGCACGGCATGCTACGAGGGATTTCCTCTCAATCTCGGTCGCACCCAAGGGTACGGCAAGACTTCCGCCCGCGGCCGCCGCACGGCGCTCTCAGCGGGCCGGGTGTCCCGCTGAGAGCGCTCGGACCGTCGTGCCTTGGCGGGCAGCTGAGCCTGCCGGGCGACCGCTCACCAGCGATCGCCGCGATCCTCCTCCTCGTCACCCCAACTCCGATCCTCGCGGCGCTTCTCGCGCTCCTCCTCCGGCTCGACCGTAGGCTCGGGCTCGTAGGACGGGCGCGGCGGTGGGCTGGGCTCTGCCCAGGGCGGCGCAGGCGGTGGCGGTGGAGGTGGAGGAGGGGGCGGCGGTGGCGGCGCGGCCATGGGCGCGGCGGGCGCCTTCTCGACCTCTGGCTTCCTGGCGGGCCGCTTCGGCGCTGCCTTGCGGCGGGCCGCCGGCCGCTTCTTGGTCGGCGCCTTCTTCTTGGCTGCGGTCTTTCTCTTCGCCGCCGGCTTCTTCTTGGCAGCTGGCTTCTTTTTCGCCGCCGGCTTTCTCGCTTTCAGTCCCATGTGTTTGGCCTCCTTGGCGGTAATACCGACTCAACATTTAACGTTGGATGTCGAATGTTCAATGTTCAATGTTCAACGGGTCAGCGCTAGAACCCGCCACCGCCTCCTCCTCCAAACCCTCCACCCGAGAAGCCGCCGCCGCCACCTCCGAACCCCGAGCCGCCGCTCGACGAACGTGGCGCGGTGACCAGGGCGGCCCCGGTCGCTGTCGTCATGTTACCGAGCGAGCGGGAGAAGTAGCCGGTGTGAAAGCGACCTGGATAGTGGCTGACGTACCACTCCGGCGCCTCGACGAGGATCGCCTCGAACGCCTCCGTCCACTTCTCCTCCAGACCCATCGCCGCGGCGAAGGGGAGCAGCGTCTCGTAGTGCTCCAGCGTCGCGTACTTGAGGCGTTCGCGATCGACCCGATCGATGTACTCCCGTAGACCCAGTACGTGGTTGAGCAGCCAGGCGCCCTTCAGCGTCCGCGCCGGCATCGCCAGGCCGAACCCGAGGACGATCACGGGCGCCGCGAGCAACGACACCCAGCTGACGACCGGGTGACCCAGCTCGACGGTGCGGGCCAGGAAACCGACGGCCACGCAGAGCGCGCCCACAACGACGGCGATCCCCGCCCAGGCACCCATCACGTTCTCGGGCCGCGCCGTAAGAAGCTTGGGCGGTTGCGTCATCTGGCGATAGATCGCCGCCTTGATGGCCGGCACGGTGCGGTAGAACTCGTTCTTCAGCTCGGACACCCTTACCGCGTACGTACCGTTCGCCTTATCGGCCAGCGACCACAGCGATCTCAGCGTTTGGTGCTCGTGATCCTTGAGGTCGGTCACGCCTTCCGGATCCTTCAGGATGTGTATCTTGTGGCCGCGCGGCCGCTTGCGGCGCTTGCTGGGAATCTCCTCGATGCGCAGATAGCCGCGCACCGCCAGGTCGATGATCGTCGCCGATAGATCGCGCGGGTCGACACTGAAGTCCATCAGCGTGCCGACCTCCGCCGGGCTCATATTCTCCGGTGGATCGTACTGTGGCATGATCGAGCGGCTGAGCTCCGGGTCGCGCCCCTTCTTCCGCCAGAGTCGGAGCATGACGACGAAGGCGATGATCGGTACCGGAAGGAACAGGTAGTCGAGGAAGAGCCAGACCAGCTTCTTCGCCGCCGAGGGGCGCGCCACCACGCCCGGATCCCAACCGACCACGATCGTCAGACCTTCCCGCATCTCGAGCCGGCGCGTGGTCTCGAACATTATGCGGGAGCCGCTCAAGGCCTGCTCGTAGTCGCGTCCCGTAGCACCGCGGCGCCCGGTGTAGGCGACTGCTTTGATGCCGCTCGCCGCGAGCGGCAGGTTCACCCGCGCGCGGGCGCGCAGTATCGGCATCTCCCACTCGTCGCCGGTGACGTTCCAGTAGAGCTCGTCGTGGGCCCACTGCATCTCCTCGTCGCCCTCGAAGTAGCGGAGCCCGTTCTCCACCCGGTAGCGGTAGACGACCGTGCGCTCGGCGTCGCGCGCGCCCGCTACCCACGTCTTAATCTTGACCAGCGCGCCCTCGCGCTTGACCTGGTGGCGCAGCTCGTTCCCACGGTCGTCCTCCACCGCCTGCACGTCGAGGTAGACTTGATGCCGGCCGCCGCCCGCCAGCTGGTACTTGACCGGTATCCAGCGGTAGATGCCGTTCCACGAGCCCTCGAAGCGGACCGTGATTCGCTCCTCGACATCGACGGCGCCGTCCAGTCCGACGTCGTACGTCGCGTCGAAGAACGTAATCGTCAGTCGGCGCGTCTGAACGATGGGCGCGTCGGCGGCGCGGGCCGGGATCGCCAGGCACAGCGCGACCGCCCCGTAGAGCAATGCCAAGCGTGTGCTTTTCATGATCCTACATGATCCTAACTGCTGAAGTCGACCTTCGGGGCCTCGCGCTCTTCCGGCGACTCGAGCTCGAAGTACTCCCGGTCCTTGAAGTTGAACATCCAGGCGACGAGGCTCGATGGGATCACGTGAACCTTCGTGTTGTAGTCGCGCACCACCGCGTTGTAGTAGCGGCGCGCCGCCTGAATCTTGTCCTCTAGCTCGGCCAGCTGCCCCTGCAATTGCGTGAAGTTCTCCGAGGCGCGCAGCTGCGGGTAGTTCTCCGCCACCGCGAACACCGAGCGCAGTGCGGCGGTCAGCATATTCTCCGCCTTCGCCTGCTCGGCTACGCCCTGCGCGTTGATCGCGGCGGCCCGCATCTCCGTCACCCGCTCGAACGTGCCCTTTTCATGGGCTGCGTAGCCTTTGACCGTCTCAACCAGGTTGGGGATCAGGTCGTAGCGGCGCTTGAGCTGGGTGTCGATGTCGGCCCAGGCCGAGTCGGCGCGGACGCGGAGCCGCGTCAGCGCGTTGTAGAGGGCGATAACGATAATCGCAACGACGACGATTACGCCGATGACGACGAGGTTGTCCATAGCGGGGCCTCCGTTTTCAAGTTCCGGACGTCCTCAAGATGGGGGGATGTGCCGGGGCTCCGAAAGTGTTAGGGAAATCGGTGGGCGGTATGCCGTATGCGGTATGCAGTAACTTCCAACTATGAGTTCTTGATGTTACCGCACACCGCTCTCCCTACCTCTCGATCTCCCGGAACCCTATTATGTGCCCGAACGTCAAACAGGTGAGAATCGCTCCAACGGGAGGAAGCATCGTGAATCTGCGACGGCATTCGCGCCTGATCGTGCTCGCCGGCGTCGCGCTTTGGGCCGCGGGCCTACCGGTCTCGCTTTACGCCCAGCGCGCCCTGGCCGAGGCGCAGGTCCCCGCCCGCTATGCGGAGGCGGTCGAGTTCGCCCGCATCCTGATGACGGCAGTCATGGAGGAGAGCGGAACGCCCGGCATGTCGGTAGCGGTGGGGATCGACGGGCGCGTCGTCTGGTCCGAGGGCTTCGGTTACGCCAATGTCGAGCATCGCGTGCCGGTCTGGGAGGAGACGAAGTTCCGCATCGGTAGCGTCTCGAAGCCGGTGACCGCGGCGGCGATCGGCCTATTGGTCGAGCAGGGGAAGCTCGACCTCGACGCGCCGGTCCAGCGCTACGTCCCCTCGTTCCCGGAGAAGCGCTGGCCGATCACCGCCCGGCTGGTCGCCGGCCACATCGCCGGCGTCCGCCACTACCGTGGTGACGAGAACTACAGCAGCCGGCGCTACGCCACGGTGCTGGATGGGCTGGAGATCTTCCAGGACGACACGCTGCTCTTCGAGCCGGGCACGCGCTACTCGTACTCGAGCTATGGTTGGAACCTGCTGAGTGCGGTCGTGGAGGGGGCGTCTGGCGAGGGGTTCCTGCCGTATATGCAGAAGAACGTCTTCGACGTGCTGGGGATGGTGCACACGGTGGCCGAACACACCGACAGCATCATCCCGCATCGGACCGGCTACTACGAGCGCCGCAGGGACGGCGGCGTGGTGAACGCGCCGTTCGTCGACAACAGCTACAAGTGGGCGGGCGGTGGTTTCATCTCCACACCCGAGGACCTGGTGCGGTTCGGCTTCGCGCACCTCCGGGACGACTTTCTGAAGCCGGAGACCATCACCGAGCTCTGGACGCCGCAGACGTTAAACGACGGCCGGTCGACGGGCTACGGGATCGGTTGGAGGACAGTCGTCGAGGACGGCCGCTTCATTCGGGCCTGGCACACCGGTAGCTCCGTCGGCGGCAACACCTCGTTCACGGTCTACCCGGAAGAGAACGCGGTCATCGCCATCGTCGGCAACATGTCGGGGGCGCCAACGCGTGGGGCGCTGCCAATCCTCATCATGGACGCCTTCCTCGAGCCGGAGACACTGGCGTCCGCGGTCGGCGCCTCTGGCCCCGATATCGCCGGCACTTACAGGTGTGTGACCGAGGCTGGGGAGACACAGATTTCCAGAGGCACGCTCGAGCTGGGAGGTGCGCCGGGCGACTACTGGGGACGCACCGAGTGGACGGTTCTGGAGAACGGGCGCGTTTCGCGGAGCCGCATCATCGCCTCGTACAGCTACGAGGATCGGACCCGTATCGTGACTGTCTCCCAGCGCGCCGGTCTAACCAGCCTCCGGCTAATGGGTCAGGGCGATGAGCTCAGCGGCCGTTGGGTCAGCGGTGGTAGCGGCGAGCTGACCTGCGAGCGGCAGTAAGCGCTACCTGACGAAGAGGTAGCAGAACGGGCACGCGGGGATCGCCCAGATCGCGTTGCCCTCCTCAGAAGGAAGGACCTGAACGATCGCGCCCGGACCGACCGCCCCCCAGCGGGGCGCCGGCCCGGGCGCGACCTCTATCCGCATGATGCGCCGGCCGTCGGTACCGGCCAGCTCAACGATGTTTCCGTCTTCGCCGCTCCAGCCGGCCGGCCGGCAGAGCAGGTACAGTCCGTCCCGCGACAGCCCCAGAAACTCGCCGGCGGTGAGCACGGTAGCGCTGCGGCCGTCGCTAACGGCGGCTCGGCGCACGCGATGTGCCGGAGCCGCGTCCGCCGTCCCCGGCATCACGCCGTAGTAGACGAACTCGCCGTCGGGCGACCAATCGAGGTGGTAGATCATGCCGTTCTCGCGGAGGACGACACGTACTTTGCGGCTCTCCCATTCGACGATGTGGATCTCGCTGGCGCCCGCCGCCGTCGTGCGTCTCGGGACGTAGGCGATCCACTCGCCGTCCGGCGAAAAGGTGTAGGCGTTGACGGCGTCGCGGTAGAGCATGCGGGGTGGGTCCATCGGCCGGCCCGTTGCGGGATCGACCTCTATGGTCCAGATCCGCGGCGGCCCGCCGTCGGCGATGAAGCCGATCCGGTTACCCGAGCGCGACCAGCGGAGCTTGGTGGCCGACCAGGTCTTACGATAAGCGAACGGCTTACTGCCGTCGGTAGGAACGATCCACATGAGTGGCTGCGGCCGCGTCTGTAAGGCGGCGACGAAGCGGCCGTCCGGCGACGGCGCCACCGTCGGGTCGATGGGCACGTCGATCGCGGCGACGCGGTATGGCTCGGGGCGTAGGACGACTACGGTCGAGTCGGCCTTCTCATCGGACGCCTGCGGCCTCGCGTCGATCGGTAAAAACAGGCACAGGGTTGCCGCCAGTACCAGCGGTCGGCGGCTGAACGAGACTAACGTGCGGGCCATTCTCCCAACCGGACGGTAAGTTCCTGTCTCTGGTCTCGTCGGACCAACTCGAGCTCTACGAACTTATCGATCCGCTCGGGAGAAAGCACCTTCTGTAGAGCCGCCATGCCCGTCACCGGCTCGCCGTCCATCGCGACGATGACATCACCCGCACGAATGCCGGCGACCTGTGCCGGACCTGCGGCCTCGACCTCGGCGACCTCGACGCCGCTCGCTTGCTCGCGCGTCAGGCGGCGTGCCTCGCGGGCGTAGAGCGGCCGCTCGCGTCCCGCGATCCCCAGGTAGGCGCGCTGGTAGATGCCGTGGCTTATGAGCGCCGAGATGATGCGCCGCGTCACCTCGTTTACCGGGATCGCGAACCCGATGCCGGCGCCGCGCCCGATCGCCGCCGTGTTGAGACCGACGACCTTGGCGTGGCTCGTCACCAGCGGGCCCCCACTATTGCCCGGATTGATGGCGGCGTCGGTCTGGATGACGTTGTCGATCAGGCGGCCGGCCGCCGAACGCATCGAGCGACCCAGCGCCGAGACGACCCCGGCCGTTACCGTCGAGTGGAAGCCGTACGGGCTGCCGATGGCCAGCACCAACTGACCTACTCTCAGCTCATCCGCGTCGCCGAACTCCACGACCGGTAGGTCGGCGGCGTTGGCGCGCAACGCGGCGAGGTCGCTGGCCGCATCGAGGCCCAGGACCTCCGCCTCAGCCTCCTCACCGTCGGCGAACGTCAGCTCGACCTTCCGCGTCCTCTCGACCACATGGTAGTTCGTCACCACGAGACCGTCGGGCGCGATGACGATGCCCGAGCCGTTGCCGCTGGGCGGATCCTCCCAGGGGCTGTGCCGCCGGCCCCACACCGAGACGTTCACCACCGCCGGCCGCAGCCGCTCGGCGACTTCGATCACCGCCTGGCTGTATGCGTCGAGGAACGGCGCGCCTTCGGGCTCCGAGCCCGGCTCGGAACCTCGCTTGTCCCCACCACCCGATGCCAGTGCGCGCGCCACGATATCCGTACTCATCGGCTGCCTGCCTGTCAGTAGTCGTTGTGGTTTTCTGATTATACTACGCGCGGAGGCTAGTCAAAGTTCTTGGTGTACGAATCTGCAGGTGTCAGGTGGGAATCTGATTGGGAATCCTCGAATTCCCAATAGACTTCGGTCTTTGCCAATTACCACTTCCTAACCCGCCAGGTGCCCCGCGCTCCGGGCGCGGCGTCTACCTCGAGTTCGCCGGACAACATCTTCTCTCCGCAGGTCGCGGTGAAGTTGGTCACGCCGTCCGCGAGGGTGAACGTCGCCTGGGTGGCGGTGCGCCTGCCGCTAAGGTCCTGGGTCGTCACCGTACCCACGGCCGTGCAGGGCACCGATGGCTCGGTCATCGGGCCTTGAAAGTCGCGGATCGTGAGCGCGATCTTGCCGCTCAGCCTGTCGCCGTTCTGCTCCAGCACGAGCTCCATATCCGCTTCGTAGCTGCAGTTGGGGTCCGCGGTGTCGTCCCAAAATGTGGCCCCGTCCGGCGCCACGCCGAGCCAGCGACCGCTGATGTCGTTGGCCGTTCCGAGCAGGCCGAGCGGATCGTTCGTCTCGCTCGTGCAGCCGGCGAGCGTGGCGGCGAGCATGAGAGCTAGCGCCGAGGCGAATCGCTTCACTCGCGTACTACTCCGTCTCGTGATCGGCGGGTAAGAGTCGGCGGGTACTGCGAATGGTTTCGGGCTGGCCGGGGCGCCAGCGGAGTGACGGTGCTGGACATACACCGGCGGGCGATATCGGTTCCCGCCGCTTTGTCCTATAATGACGGTCTTGCCAGACTGCTTTCGTTACTGCAAGGAGGGCGTATGAGGGCTCGCCACGTTGTCACCGTTACCCTCCAGGCGTGCATCTTGGCGGCTCCCACGGCGTTACAGGGGCAAGTGGCCGATCCGCCGCTTCGCCCGGTCCACACCTATTCGATCGTCGCTCGTGACGCGGCCAACGGCCAGCTTGGTGTCGCCGTCCAGTCCCACTGGTTCTCGGTGGGCTCTATCGTCTCGTGGGCCGCGCCCGGCGTCGGCGCCGTCGCCACCCAGTCGTTCGTCGAAGTGTCCTACGGGCCGCTGGGGCTGGAGCTGATGCGCGCCGGCAAGACCGCCGAGCAAGCCCTGACGGCGCTGCTGGCCGGCGATGAGCATACCGATGTGCGGCAGGTGGCGATGATCGACGCGAGCGGCAACGTGGCGGTCCACACAGGTGAGCACGCCATCATCGAGTACTGCGACCACAAGGGCGACGGCTACTCGGTGCAGGCCAACCTTATGCTCCGGTCCACCGTCTGCGACGGCATGGCGGCGGCCTTCGAGTCGACGGAAGGCGACCTGGCGGAGAAGATGATGGCGGCGATGGAAGCCGCGCAGGGGGAGGGCGGTGACATCCGCGGGGTGCAGTCGGCGGCGCTGCTGGTCGTGAGCGAGGACGCGAGCCAGCCGGCCTGGGGCGGCAGACTGTTCGACCTGCGGATCGAGGACCATCCCGAGCCGCTGCGCGAGATGCGGCGCCTGCTTACCGTGGCTCGCGCCTACAACTACATGAACGCCGGCGACGAGTACATGACGCAGGGCGAGGTGGAGAAGGCGGTGGAGGCATACAGCAGAGCGGAACAGCTGGCGCCCGACAATCACGAGATGGTCTTCTGGCATGCGGCGACCCTGGCGGCCAGCGGCCGCCTCGAGGAGTCGTTGCCGCTTTTCAAGAAGTCGTTCGACATGTGGCCCGATTGGCGCGAGCTGGTGCCGCGCCTACCGGCCTCCGGCCTGCTGCCCGACGATCCCCGGCTTATCGAGCGGATCGTCGGCGTCAGGTAGAGCCCCGGTTCCGAAATACTCAACTGAAGTGGAGGAAGGAAATGGCACGTTCAGCAACGAGACTCTCGGCGCTCTTGATGGCCATGCTCTTGCTGGTGGCGCCTTTCGAGCTGTCGGCTCAGGAGCTACCCGTCCTCGATCGCGAGGCCGCACGGCTGATCATGCAGGAGATATCCGGCGACGCGTCCTACGAGCACATCCGCTATCAGACTCAGTTCCACCGGCCGCGCGGCGGCTCGAACGGGCTGTGGAAGGTCGCTGAGTACTTCGAGGCGAAAGCTCGTGAGTTCGGGCTGGAGCGGGTCAGCCTGATCAAGCAGGCGTCCTCAGGCCGGCCCTGGAACGCCACGTTCGGCGACCTTTGGATCGTCGAGCCCGAGCCGGAACGCATCGCCAGCACGCTGCAATCGGTGCTGCACCTGGGTGACTACAGCCGGCCGACCGATGTCACCGGAGAACTCATCGACATCGGCGTCGGCGGCGAAGAGGATCTCGAGGGTTTGGATGTGTCGGGCAAGGTCGTGCTGACCTACGGCTCCGCCTCGGGCGCCATGACCCGGGCGGTGCGCGACGGCGGGGCGCTGGGCGTGGTCTGGTACCCCAACCCATTCAGCGAAGGAATGGCCGGCTATCCCGACCAGCTGCGGTGGGTCCGCGCCGCCGGTGGTAGCTCCGCCGACTTCGAGCCGACCTTCGTCTTCGGTCTGTCGCTGCGCCAGGGGCTGGCGTTGCGGAGTCGCCTGCAGCGCTCCGACGAGCCGATCGTCGTCCGCGCCGTGGTCGAGTCCGAGTTCAACTCGCTACAGGGGTCCGAGCCCTGGCAGGTGATGGTCGAGGCCTTTATCCCGGGTAGCGAGCCCGGACTGGGACAGGACATCGTGCTCACCGGCCACATGCAGGAGGAGGCCACCTCAGCCAACGACGATGCCAGCGGCTGCGCCAACGTCCTGGAGATCGCCCGCGCCTTCAAAAAGCTGATCGACGAGGGCAGGCTGCCACGCCCGCGTCGTAACCTCCGCTTCTGGTGGGTGACAGAGATTGGTAGCCAGCGGCAGTACTTCGCCGATAACCCTGAAGCGCATCACGAGATGTGGGTCAACATCAACCAGGACATGTCGGGCGCCAACCAGGCGCAGGACGTGATGCGCGTGCAGAACGTCACGCGCCTGCCGGCGACACGCTTCCACTTCTTCAACGACGTCGTCGAGTCGGTAATCGACTTCATGGTGGCGACGAACACCGCCGAGCTGGCCCAGGCGCAGGCCGGGTCCGCCGGATATCCGCAGCCGCACCTCTCGCACCTCGGCACCCGACACCGCTACAACACCAAGATGATCTTCTTCCATAACAACACCGATCACATGACGTTCACCGAGCAGCCCATCGGTGTGCCGGGCGTCACGTTCACTAATTGGCCCGACAACTACATCCACTCCAGCGACGACCAGCTGTGGAACATCGACCGCACGCAGCTGGGTCGTAGCGCCGCAGCAGTGGCGTTGATGGCTTACACTATGGCGAACGCCGACCAAGAATCGCTGCCGGCGCTGACGGCGGAGACCGTGGGCCGCGGCGCCGAGCGCCTCGGTCGCAATCTGCGGTTGGGGCTCACCTGGATCGCGACGAGCGATGACAAAGACGCGGCGTATTTCAACGCGATCGACCAGGTTCACTACGCCGCCGAGCGCGAGCGGCTCGCCATCACCTCGCTGGCCGAGATCGATGACGGCGCCGGCGATGTCGTTCCGCCGCTGCTGGAAGAGCTGGGTCGACGCGAGGCTCAGGCGCTCCGCGAGGTCGAGCTGGCCTACCGCCAGGCGACGGGGCGCGACGCTCTTCCGCAGCGCTCGCTGTCCGAGGCGGAGCGCCGGCTGAGCCAGTTGCAGCCGGCGCTGATCGCCGGACCCACCGAGTTCCTCACCGGCCGCCGCCGCGTCCGTGGCGTCCGCGGCCTGCACGGCCTCATGTCGTTCGAGGTGATGAACGCGGTGAACGGAGAGCGGAGCGGGCTCTACATATACCGTTGCGTGGCGGCGGAAGCCCGCGAGGCGGGCGCCCATTACTACGGTACGGTGACGGCGGAGGCCGTGCTCGAGTACCTGGAGAACGCGGCGGCAGCGGAGTTGATCCGCCTGGAGTAAGATCTCATGCCGAAGTCTGAAGGCGCGAAGCAGTCGCCTCGCAAGAAGAAAGAGGCGGCGCCGCCCAAGTCGCGGGGCCTGGCGGCGACGCGGCTGGCCTCGGCCGCGCCGCCGGCGAAGGTCGAGCGGCTCGCCGAGTCGATCGAAGAAGACGGCGGCTCGGTGCTTGGGACCTACAAGGACCCGCTGGGCGGCAGCTGGCAGGTGCTGGCCGGGCTGCCCATCGATAAGGTCGAGCCGACGCCGTTCCAGCGCGACCTCTCAGAGGCGCACACCGAGAAGCTGGCGACGGCCATCGACAAGCTGGGCCGCTTCCTCGATCCGGTGATCGCCGTGCGGACCGAAGAAGGGAGATACTGGACGCCGAACGGCTACCACCGCCTGGAGGCGGTGCGCCGCCTGGGCGGTAAGTCGATCGTCGCGCTGGTCGTGCCCGATGCCGAGGTCGCCTACCGCATCCTGGTCCTCAACACCGAGAAGGCGCACAACCTGCGCGAGCGGGCGCTCGAGGTCGTGCGGCTCGCCCAGGGGCTGGCCGAGCTCGACGAGCGGCCGGAGAAAGAGTTCGCCACCGAGTTCGAGGAACCGGCGCTGCTGACTCTCGGGTTCTGCTACCAGCAGCGCGGGCGCTTCGCCGGCGGCGCCTATCACCCGGTAGTCAAGCGTGTCGACAAGTTCTCGAGCGCCAAATTGCCGCGTGCGCTCGAGACACGTCGCGCCCGGGCACAGCGCCTGCTCGAGCTCGACGACGAGGTGAACGCCCGGGTCAAGGAGCTCAAAGAGATCGGTTTCGTGAGCCCGTACCTCAAGGCGTTCGTCGTCGCACGGATCAACCCGCTCCGCTTCAAGCGGAAGGTGACGGCGAGCTTCGACGACACGATCGACAAGATGCTGGCGGCGGCCAGGCGCTTCGACACGGCGAAGGTGCGCTCGGGTCAGATTGCGGGGGCAGCGGGGCCGGCGGAAAGCCAGTGATCGGTAGTCGCTAACCGGTGACCGGTAACGCGCAACGGGGCATCGGACAATGTAGAGCGAGCAGTCACTGACCACCGGCTACCGGCCACTGTAACTGGGAAGGCGATCATGCGCGAAGCGATATCATCTGAAGCGAGACGTGGGCTCGTAGAGGTCGCCAGAGGCGACGCGCCCGCCGATCTCGTCCTCAAGAACGCGCGCTTAGTAAACGTGCGGTCCGGCGAGACCCACGATGCCGACATCGCGATCTACGGCGGCCGGATCGCCGGGTTCGGCGAGTACGAGGCGAAGGGTAGCATCGACCTGAAGGGCGCGCACGTTTGCCCGGGGCTCATCGACGCGCACGTACACATCGAGTCGAGCATGGTCTCGGTACCCGAGTTCGCCCGCGCCGTCGTGCCGCGCGGCACGACCGCGGTCGTCACCGACCCGCATGAGATCGCCAACGTCCTCGGGGTCCCGGGGATCCGCTATATGCTCGATTCCGCCGAAGGGCTGCCGCTGCGCGTCTTCGTCATGGCGTCCTCCTGTGTGCCGGCTACGCACATGGAGACGGCGGGCGCGAAGCTCGAGGCCGCCGATCTGGAGCCGCTGTTCGAGCATCCGCAGGTCATCGGGCTGGCCGAGGTGATGAACTTTCCCGGCGTCTTTCTGGGCCTACCCGAGGTGCTGGCCAAGATCGAGGCCGCCGGCGACCGGCCGGTAGACGGCCACGCGCCGGGTCTCTCGGGACCGCCGCTCAACGCCTACGCCGCCGCCGGGGTCGGCTCGGATCACGAGTGCACACAGCTCGAGGAGGCGCGTGAGAAGCTGCGCCGCGGGATGCACATCTTCATCCGCGAGGGGACGGCGGCGCGGAACCTCGAGGCGCTNNCCCTGGGAACGCGGTCAACTGCTCGTTTTGCACCGACGACCGGCATCCGGAAGACCTGCTGGACGAAGGCCACATCGACGCGCTGCTGCGCATGGCGATCGCGAAAGGGCTCGACCCGATCACCGCGATCCAGATGGCGACGATCAACACCGCCAACTACTTCGGGCTGCGGGGCCTGGGGATGCTGGCGCCCGGCTATCGGGCCGACGTGATCGTCGTCGATGACCTGCAGGACTTTCGCGCCCGGATCGTCTTCAGCGAGGGACGTGTCGTCGCCGAGGACGGCGACTACAGGGGCGAGCGCCCCACGCCGCCGGCGCCACCAGGGGGTGGCGTAAAGGTGAAGTGGGAGGCGGTCGATCTCGCTGTGCCGGCGACCGGCGCGGCGAAGGCCAGGGTGATCGATGCGGTCGCCGGTCAGATCGTCACCGGGCAGAGCGTCGAGCCGCTGCGGACCGAGAACGGGCTGGCGGTCGCCGATCCCGGGCGCGACCTCCTCAAAATCGCCGTCATCGAGCGGCACAGGGCGACGGGTAGCGTGGGGGTTGGGTTCGTGCGCGGCTTCGGCCTCCAGCGCGGCGCCATCGTCTCCACCGTCGCACACGACAACCACAATATCGTCGTCGTCGGTGCGAACGACTCCGACATGATGACCGCCGCCCGCGCTGTCGCCGAGACCGGCGGAGGCCAGGCAGTCGTGGCGGACGGCCGGGTGCTGGCATCCGTGCCTCTCCACATAGCCGGACTGATGTCCGACCTGCCCCTGGAACAGGTGCGGGATCGGGTCGAGGCCATGGGGAAGGCTGCCCGCGAGCTCGGCGGGACGCTGCCCGACCCGCTCATGACCATGTCGTTCCTCGCTCTGGCCGTGATCCCCGAGCTCAAGATCACCGACCAGGGGCTCGTCGACGTTGGCGAGTTCAAACCGGTACCACTCTTCGTGGGTTAGGCGGCCCGGCGTACCCGCGCCCACACATTTACAAGGGTATGGACCTCTGTTATTGTCTTGTGCGTTTCACTTCTAGCGGAGCCCCATACAGCTGCGGTCCGTCCCGCGCTGACGACCGCGCAACATTGCAGCCAGGAGAGTACAAGCGATGATCGCCGATAAGATGGAAAAGGCCCTGAACGCCCAGATAAACGCCGAGCTCTACTCCGCCTATATCTACCTGTCCATGGCCGCGTATTTCGAGTCCAAGGACCTGCCTGGAATGGCCAACTGGATGACCGCCCAGGCCCGGGAAGAGGTCGCCCACGCGATGAAGATCTACCAGCACATCGTCGAGCGTGGCGGCCGCGTCGCCCTCGCTGCCATCGAGGGGCCGCCCACCGAGTGGGCTTCGCCAGCCGCCGTATTCGAGGCCGCCTATAAGCATGAACAGCACGTTACCAAGCTGATCCACGACCTCGTCGCCCTCTCTATCCAGGAGAACGACTACGCCAGCAAGAGCATGCTCGACTGGTTCGTCGACGAGCAGGTCGAGGAAGAGGCCTCGGCCAGCGCCATCGTCGCCAAGCTGCAGATGATCGGCGACCACGGGCCCGCCCTGCTCGTGCTCGACCACGAGCTGGGCGCCCGCCAGGCCGGCGCAGAGGAGTGAAGCGGCCCGAGACCTCCCCCAAGTAGGTCCGAGCCGCGAGGGCCCGCGCTCCGGTGAATCGGGGTCGCGGGCCCCGCTTATGTGGTACAGGCTACTACTGCAAAGCGCACGACCTTAAGGCATTTTGACTGACGAATCGGCGTTTTGCCTGAGCCGTGCCGGCGCCAGGCGGAAACATATGTCGTCAAACGCCCGCCGGTCGGCCCGCTAACCTCCATTAGCTCAACACGATACGCGCTGGGCCCCGCCGCCGCCTCACCTGGGTCGGCGCGCTGGCACGTCTGCTGCCTATAGAACAAGTCGCAAGCTTAGACGGCTAAGACACCCATCCCGCCCGGGTGCCTGAAAAATCCCCCCGAGAACCCTGTTTCTGATTCTTGATCAGCATCTGGACAGTTACGCCGATACAGATACTGGACCGCCCGACCGTTTGGCTATCCGCATGTACCCACGTTTACCTACCCGGCAGTTCCCATCGTCCCCACAGCGATTAGATACCCTTCAGCCTCGCGGTCGGGCGGCTCCAGCCGAGCCGCCCTTTTTTTGCCCTTGACCCTCTTGGGGATCGCTATTTAATTGCGGGCCGTTGAGCCCCCATCGTCTAGTGGCCTAGGATACCTGGTTCTCAGCCAGGAGACCGGGGTTCGACTCCCCGTGGGGGTATTAGGATGCCCGGACAGCTTTGCTGTCCGGGCTCGTTCGTTGTTGGGAATTCCCGAACTATGACTCCACGGATGCCTCGGATTCCTAATTTCCCTTCCCGGAATCCCGAATTCGCGAATCCCCGAATCCCCGAATCCCTGATTCCCATTGCTCGATTTGGGAATCGCCGCTAGCCTTCCCACCAATCTCAAGCGGGTGATTCCCAATGCGCAGATCGTTCTTCATTGCGATGCTGGTTCTCGCCGTCGCCGGCTGCGAAAGCGGCCCCGGCGATCCGGCCTTCGTCAGTCGCTGGCGGACGAGCCCGGACCGCGACTGGGCCGGCCCCGAGTACTGGGCGAACCGGCTGCAGGACTGGCGGGTGCGAGAGGGCCGCCTGGAGTGTGTAGGCGGCGGCCCGCTGCGGACGGTTCACCTGTTGACCCGTCGCTTGGGCGCAGGGGACGGGGACTTCGAGGTGCGGGTGCGGCTTGGCTCGCTGGGGATGGCGGCCGCCGATTCGGTCGCGGGAGGTGCCGGCTTCCTTATCGGAGCGGGCCGGGGGCTCGACTACCGGGCGGCGGCGCTCATCCATCACAGCAGCGGCCCGCTGGCCGGCATCTACGCTGGGGTCGACGCCGATGGACGGCTTTTCTTCCGCGACCTGGAGGGTGAGGTCGAGCCGCTCGCTCAGAGCGAGGACGGGCTTTCATCGCTGGGGGCGGTCGTGCTACAGCTGAGCGCTGGTCAGGTCGCCGACGGCTACGAGCTCACCCTGACGAGCACTGTCGGCGATGGCAGCGCCGCGGCGGTGGCGCTCGGCCCCGTCTTCGTGGGCCCTGAGCGGCTGGAGGGGAACGTCGCCCTCGCCTGCGACACGCGGCGCGACGCTGACGGCGGTTTCTGGTTCCAGGGCTGGCGCGTCGATGGAGAAAAGCTGGACGTCCATAACGACCGGAGGCTCGGTCCGGTTATCGGTAGCCAGCACACGCTCAGCAAGGGCACCCTCAAGTTGACGGCGCAGCTCATGCCGATCGGCGACCTGGACGAACGGTACGTCGAGTTACAGCTCCGCCAGGGTCGGGATTGGGAGGCGGCCGCCAGCGCAGCCGTCGTGGTCCCCGGATATACGGCGACGTTCCATGTCGACGACTGGGACTCGGGCCGCGATATGCGCTATCGCCTCGCCTACCCGCTGGTCTCGGGCGGCGTCGCCGAGCTCTGCTATGAGGAGGGCGTCGTGCGGCGCGATCCGGTCGACGAGCCGGAGATCGTCGTCGCCGCCTTCACCGGCAACCACAACGTCGCCCATCCCGGCGTCGATCGCGGGTCGTTCCCCTGGGACTGGGGTCTCTGGTTCCCCCACGCCGATATCGTCGCCCAGGTCCGCGGCCACGACCCCGACCTGCTCTTCTTCAGCGGTGACCAGGTCTACGAAGGCGCCAGCCCGACCCGGGCCGACTTCGCCCAGCCGTTCAAGGACTACCTCTACAAGTGGTACCTCTGGTATTGGGCGTTCGGCGAGCTGACCGCCGAGGTACCCAGCGTGACCATCCCCGACGACCACGATGTCTATCACGGCAACATCTGGGGCGCCGGTGGTAAGGCGACGCCGCCAGGACTCCCCGGTGCCGCCGCCCAGGACGCCGGCGGCTACAAGCTGCCGCCCCAGTTCGTGAACATGGTCCAGCGGACCATGACGAGTCACCTGCCCGAACCGTTCGACCCGACCCCCGCGGAGCAGGGCATCGAGGTCTATTACACGGACCTGCTGTACGGCGGCGTCAGCTTCGCCGTCATCGAGGACCGCAAGTTCAAGTCGGCACCTGCGCCGCTACTGCCCGAGGCCGAGGTACGGAACGGCTGGCCCCAGAACCCCGAGTTCGATCCGAAGCGTGAAGCCGAGGCCCCCGGCGCTACACTAGTCGGCGAGCGGCAGCTCGAGTTCCTGGAGAGTTGGGCGAACGATTGGAGCGGCGGCGCCTGGATGAAGGTCGTGCTCTCACAGACCCTGTTCGCCAACTTGGCCACGCTGCCTGATAGCGCGACCAGCGGCTCGGTCATCCCGTCGCTCCCCATACTGGCGCCCGGCGAGTACGCCGCCGGCGACAAATTCGTCAGCGACATGGACTCGAACGGCTGGCCGCAGACGGGCCGCGACAGAGCGCTCCGCGCGATGCGCAAAGGGTTCGCCGTACACCTTGCCGGCGACCAGCATCTCGGGTCGACGGTCCAGTACGGCGTCGACGACTGGCGCGACGCCGGCTTCGCCCTTTGCGTTCCCTCGATCGCCAACTTCTGGCCGCGCCGCTGGTTTCCGCCGCACCCCGGCGCGAACCGCGAGCCCGACGCGCCGCGCTACACCGGTGACTACGAGGACGGCTTCGGCAACAAGCTGACGGTTCTAGCTGTTTCGAACCCGCACCGTTGGGGGAGAGAACCGGCGGCGCTGCACGACCGGGCGCCCGGCTACGGGATCGCCCGCTTCAACCGCAGCACCCGCCAGATCAGCCTCGCCGCTTGGCCGCGCTGGTCCGACCCGGCCGCTGGCGACGCGCCGTATCCCGGCTGGCCCGTCAGCTTCGCGCAGGAAGACAACTACGGCCGCGCCGCCGTCGCCTACCTGCCGCGCCTCGAGATCAGCGGTATGCGCGAGCCTGTCGCCCAGGTCGTGAGCGAAGAAACCGGCGAGGTCGTTTACACTCTCCGCATCCTCGGCGACTCGTTCGTGCCCGAGGTCTTCGCGCCAGGTCGCTACACGCTGCACGTGGGTGAGCCCGGAACCGACAGGATGCAGACCTTCGAGAACATCCCGGCGACTCCGGAAAGCGAAGGCGTTATTGCCGTTACCTTCTGAGTCAGTCCGGTCGGAGGCCGGGAGAACCACTCGCTACGGGCTCGCGCCACCTAGAGACAGTAACCTCACCGTCAGGGGTGAGCTCGCGACCTTCGCGAGCTGGCTCTCCCGACCTCCTCCCTGTCCATCCAAAGGCGTCGGGGACCTGGCTCGCCCTCCTTGCGGAGTCTTGGGAGAAACAGCCTGACTGGCTCGTTCACTCTGCAGCCAGCCGGTTGCGGGAGGAGGCGGAGGACCACCTCGCGAAGGTCGCGAGCACACCCGGATGGTGACGTCGCCCGACGCCGGTGGCGCGAGCCCGTAGCGAGTGGTCCTCCGCCTCCGACCCAAACCCGACTGGTGGGCGGACGAAGCGGGGCATTAGTTTGCGACTGGGTAGAACCTGCGTTCGAAAGGAGGCGAGCCGTGAGCGCCGACTACAAACTTCCGGTCGCCGGCGAGATGGTCGAGTCGGGCGATGTCGATGAAGTCATCAACCCGTATAACGGCCACGTCGTCGGCCGTGTCCCGCTGGCGACGCCCGAACAGCGAGAGGCTGCGCTCGCCGCGGCGGTCGCTGCCTTTCAGGAGACGAAGACGCTCTCCCGGGCGCGGCGCGCCGAGATCTGCCACGCCATAGCCGTGGGGATCGGCAAACGGCGGCGCGAGCTGGCAGAGACGATGGCGCTCGAGTGCGGCAAGCCGATAAGGGCGGCGCAGGTCGAGGTCGACCGCGCGGCCGCTACCTTCGCCATCGGCGCGGAAGAGGCGAAGCGAGTCGGTGGTGAGATCGTCCCTATCGACGTCGTGCCGTGGGGCGAGGGTTATACTGCCCAGTATCACCGCTTCCCCATCGGGCCCATCTTGGCCATCGTGCCGTTCAACTTCCCGCTCAACCTGGCGGCTCACAAGCTGGCGCCCTGCATCGCCGCCGGCTGTTCCATGGTGATGAAGCCGCCGCAGCAGGCTCCCATCGCAGTGCTCAAGCTCGCCGAGATCGCCTATGAAGCCGGTCTACCGCCCAAGGCGTTCAGCATCCTGCACAGCACGGTGGAGGTGGCCGAACCGATGGTGCGCGACGACCGCTTCAAGCTGCTCTCGTTCACCGGCTCGGCCGCCGTCGGCTGGCACCTCAAGTCGATCGCCGGCAAGAAGCGCGTCGTACTCGAGCTGGGCGGCAACGCCGGCGCCATCGTCCACTCCGACGCCGACGTCGACTGGGCGGCGACGCGCGTCGCCGCCGGCGGCTACGGCTACGCCGGCCAAAGCTGCATCAGCGTGCAGCGCGTGCTGATTCAGCGGACGCTGTTCGATGAGTTCTGCGCTGGACTCGTCGAGCGCAGCGAGGCGCTGAAAGTCGGCGACCCGCTGGACGAGGCCACCGAGGTCGGCCCGCTGATCGAGGAGGGGCACGCCGAGCGCGTGATGAACTGGGTCGCCGAGGCGGAAGCCGGGGGCGCCCGCGTGCTCACCGGTAAGCGGCGCGACGGCGCACTCGTATGGCCGACGGTGCTCGCCGACACGGCGTTCGATATGAGAGTCGAGTGTGAGGAGATCTTCGGGCCCGTCGTCACCGTAAGGCCGTACGATGACTTCAAGGCCGCGGTCGAGATCGTCAATGACTCGGTCTACGGACTACAGAGCGGGGTCTTCACCCACGACGTCAGGCTGATCGACTACGCCTACACGAACCTTGAGGTGGGTGGCGTGGTGGTCAACGATATGCCGACCTTCCGGATCGACAACATGCCTTACGGCGGCGTGAAGAGCTCCGGCCTCGGCCGCGAGGGGCCACGCAGCAGCATAGAAGACATGACCGAGGTCAAGATGCTGATCGTGAATCGACGGGGTTGATGTCGTATGCAATATCCAATATCCGACACTCATTGATCGGGTGATCAAGTTGTTCTCGAGTGTCAAGTCTCAAGATCCAACATCCAGTTCGTCAATGGTAATTGGACCTTGGGACTTGGTTCTTGAGAACAGCTTGTTCACGTGGTCAATGGATATCGGATAATGGATATTGAGTACAACATCAGGTAGGGGGCCGCCTCGCCACCATCCGCGCCAGCCCCCGCTCGCCTTCCGCCTCCCCGAACACGCCCTCTTCGTAGAGCAGCAACTCGAAATCGAAAAAGGCCTGTTTCAGCTCGCCGCGCTCCAGCGCGTAGGCGTGCCGGATATCGCCCCCTAGAACATCGATCTCGTCGACGTTGAAAGTCTCCACCAGCAACAGGCCGCCGGGTTTGAGCGCGTTACGGAAAACGGGGAACAGCGAGCGGAGCAGAAAGCGGCTGTTGATGATAAGGTCGAAGGTGCCGGGCCTGAAAACGAAACTCTCGAGGTCGGCGAGCACGATCTGGATGTCGAGTTGCTCGTCCCGGGCCCGGCGCTGCAGTCGCTGCAGCCCTTCCCACGAGATATCGACGGCGACGACTTTGTAGCCGCGGCGCGCCAGCCAGAGCGCGTTGCGGCCGGCGCCGCAGGCCACATCGAGCGCGAGGCCCGGCTCAGCGAGCCAGGCCTCTGCGTCCTCCAGTATTCGTGCGGGCTCGTCGATATCGGCCCAATCGCCTGCGGCGTAGCGCTCGTCCCAACGCGCCCGGTCGTCCTGGGCCATCGTCTGGTCGCCGGCCCGACCCGCCGCCTAGATCAGCTCGGTCTTACGCGGGCCCTCCGACTCCTTGCGCGGGCGCAGGTCCCAACAGACCCAGCCGCCCCGCTCGCCGAAGCCGCGCGAGCGCCGCGCGAAGTCGAACACCTTGCCGTCCGCCAGCTCGGTGTCGGCGGAGATCAACGTAATCGCCGCCCCGTCGATCTTCTCCGGGTTGAGGCCCATCGCGTCGCAGGCCAGCTTCAAGGCGGTGGCGAAGTCGTGCGACACGACCTTTGCGTGGAACTGTTCTGCCGTACCCAGGTACTCGTGACCCCTGAATATGACGCGGAACAGCTTCCGCTTTGTCTCGGGCTCGCTCTTGTTGGCCATCAGTTACCAGTCTGCTTCGCTGGGTCGAGCAATTCGTCCGCCTGCTTCGCATCCAGCAGGCCCTCCTCGACCACTAGATCGCGGATCGTCTTGTCCTTTACCAGTGCGTCCTTGGCTATCTGCGCCGCCTTGTCGTAGCCGAGGACAGGCGCCAGCGCCGTCGCCAGCGCCGGGCTTAGTTCCGCATACACCCGGCAACGCTCTCGGTTCGCCTCGATGCCGGCGATGCACTTGTCGACGAAGATCGCGGCGACGTTGGCCAGGATCTCGACCGACTGCAAGACGTTGTACGTCATGACCGGGATCATGACGTTCAGCTCGAAGTTGTCGGCGTGGCCGCCGACCGTGACCGTCGTGTCGTTGCCGATCACCTGCGCGCATGCCTGGCGCACCGCCTCGGGGATTACAGGGTTCACCTTGCCCGGCATGATCGACGAGCCGGGCTGGGTCGCCGGAATCGAGATCTCCGAGAGACCGGTCCGCGGGCCCGTCGCCAGCCAGCGCACGTCGTTGGCGATCTTGCTCATGCTCACCGCGACGCTTTTGAGCGCCCCGCTCGCCTCGACCAGCGCGTCGCGCGCCGCCTGCGCCTCGAAGTGGTTCGGCGCCTCGACGAACTTCTGATCGAAGATCTTCGAGAGACCCTCGCAGACCCGGCCCGCGAATTTCGGATGCGCGTTGAGTCCCGTGCCCACCGCGGTGCCGCCGATCGCCAACTCGCGCAGGTGCGGCAGCGTGTTCTCGACCCGCTTGATCCCGTGCTCGATCTGGCTGGCGTAGCCGCTGAACTCCTGGCCCAGGGTCACCGGCGTCGCGTCCTGCAGGTGCGTGCGCCCGGTCTTCACCACGTCGGCGAACTCCTTCGACTTGGCGGCCAGCGCCTTCTGCAGCTTCTTGAGCGCCGGCAGCAGGTCCTCGGTGATCGCGCTGCTGACCGAGACGTGCGACGCCGTGGGGATCACGTCGTTGCTCGACTGCCCCTGGTTCACGTGATCGTTCGGGTGGACTTCCTTCGAGCCGATCTCGGCGCCCAGGATCTGCGAGGCGCGGTTGGCGATCACCTCGTTGGCGTTCATGTTGGTTGAGGTGCCGGAGCCGGTCTGGAAGATGTCGACGACGAAGTGGTCGTCCAGCTCGCCGTCCATCACCTGGCGGGCCGCTTGCTCGATCGCCTTGCCGCGCCGCTCGTCCACCACGTCCAGCTTCATGTTCACCTGGGCGGCCGTCATCTTGATCGCGCCCAGCGCCCTGATGAAGCGGCGCGGGAAGCCGATCCCGCTCACCGGGAAGTTCTCCACCGCCCGCTGCGTGCTGGCGCCCCACAGCGCGTCGGCCGGGACCTTCATCTCGCCCAGCGTGTCGTGCTCGGTTCTGTACTCGCTGCTACCCATCGTGGGCTCCGTTCCTATATCTCTGTGTCCGGCACGAGGATCTGGGCGTGCTGAACAACACAAGATATGTGCAGTAGGCAGCAGGCGGTAGGCGGGCGGTGGCCGAAAGCCGATGGCCGAGTGCGAAACCGGGCGCCGCTGGCCTGCCAGCGCCGGTAGCAGACAGCCAGACTCACGCCCCCTACATTTCGCAGGCGGACTCGCCCGCAGTTCACCGACGTGACCGAGACGATAGCCGAGGAGACGCGACATGCGAGACGAATCGCGAGCGTTTCTGGTAGTACCCGCGGTCGTGACCACCCTGCTGAGCGCTCTCGCTCTCCTGGGCCATGCCGCGGCCACCGCCGTAGGGCTGCCGCCGAGGTTGGCAATCCCACCGGGCCTGCGCGCCGCAGGGGCGATCTTGCTGCTTGGCGGATTCGGCCTGCTGATCTGGATCTTCCGACACCGAAGCGTCCGCGACGTCATCGTTTCTACGTTCGTCACGATGCGAAAGAGTGCTGGGCGGCGTGACCCAGCCGCGGCCGGCGGCCGCAGCGAGCCGCTGGTGATCAGCGGGCCGCAGCAGTTGGTGCGCCATCCCCTGTACTCGGTGGTACCGCTCCTGATGCTCGGCTGGTGGCTCGTATTGGATTACACGTTCCTGCTGTTCACGGCGGTGCTGCTGTCTCTCTGGTTCCGATACGTGGTGATCCCGATCGAGGAACGGGAGCTCCGTGCCCTCTTTGGCTCCGATTACGACGAGTACGCCAGCCGAACGCCGCGCCTGGTACCCAAACCGCGAATCCTGGGGCGACATCGGGGCCGACGCACGGAGTGAATTCGTCGGACGCGCGACCGGTGAGACGCGGCGAACTGTGGCGAAGACAGCAGGTCGCGCTGTTGTTGAGAGGCTTGCCCGCTGTTGTTGCCGCCCGCATGATTCGGTGGGAGAACACCGCACTGATAGCGCCGAGCAGGCTCACATCTCCGCGAGGGTAATGTGTCTCGCTTCAAGCACTTAGTCCTCGAGATCCACCGCCGTTCCCTGTGGCAGGTCGTCGCCGTGTACGTGGGCGCCTCTTGGGCGGTGCTGGAGGCGACGGATCAGGTGCAGGAGCGCTTCCTGATGCCCGACTGGGTATACGGCGCGGCGTGGGTCGTGCTGCTGGTCGGCTTTCCCATCGTGCTGGCTTCCGCCCTGGTGCGTGAGGAGGTCGCGCGGCCCGCGACTAGAGAACGATGAATACGCTGAGACAACGAGACCGTGTGAGCGGAATTGCCGGTCCTGTGCTCCTGGCGATCGCTGCGGCGCTCGCCTGTACTTCACGCCCGGAGACGCTGGAGCTGGAGTTCCGAGAGGGGACCATGATGGAGGCGGTTCCCTCACCGGACGGCAGCCGGCTGGCGCTGCAACTCTGGGGTCAGATCTGGGTCCTCGATGCGGAGGGCGGCGCGGCCCGGCGCTTGACCGATGCGGTCGATCCGCCGGACGAGCACTGGTTCCCACGTTGGTCCCCTGACGGCGACTGGATCGTCCACTCGTCCAATCGCCCGGACGTCGGCCTGGTGGTCGTCCCCGCGGCGGGCGGTGGGCCACGCATCCTCACCGAAGGCGAGTTTGACGTGTGGGCCAGCTGGTCGCCCGACGGCGAGACAGTCGTGTTCTCGCGCGGGGGGAGCGCCTTGTGGACCGTCCCGTCTCAGGGCGGCGATCCGCAGCGCCTCACCCCGGACACGCTTCGCGCGACCGAGCCCGCCTGGTCGCCGGACGGAAGTCGCATCGCCTTCAGCTCGAACGGCCGGCTCCTGACGATCACGCCCGACGGGGAGACGATCGGCGCGGTGACCTCCGGGCCCGGCGACCACGCGCCTTCCTGGCACCCTTCGGGCGACGAGCTCTTCTTCCTCTCCGGGCGGTCCGGTAGCCAGCAGGTCTGGTCGGTCGCCGCCGAGGGGGGTGAGCCCCGGCAGCTCACCGACGATGCGGAGATGTATCCCTACGCGCCGCGCTGGCTGCCCGGGCGGGGCCGGGTGGTCTACACGGAGGGCGGCGCGATCCGAACGTTCGATCCGGCGGCCGGCACGACCGACAGTATCCCGTTCGTCGCCCGCCTGTCGCTGCGGCGCGAGGCGTACGAGCGCAGGCGGCCGGAGCTGCACGCACCGGGAGACCGGGTGCGCGCCCGCGGGATCTACTGGCCGGCACCGTCACCCGACGGATCGCGCGTCGCCTTCGCCGCGCTCGGTGACCTTTGGCTGCGGGCCGCCGATGATCGCGTTGAGCGCCTGACGGATGGTCCCGCCGATGACGGTGACCCCGCCTGGTCGCCCGACGGCCGGGCGATCGCTTTCGTCTCCGACGAGGGCGGCGACTACCAGCTGTACGTGCTCGACCTGGAGAGCGGTGCGCGACGGCGGGTGACCGACGTATCGGGTCATGTTACCAGTCCGCTCTGGCATCCCTCGGGCGACAGCATCGTCTACGTACAAAGCACGTCATTGCACATCGTCGCTGCCGGCGGCGGCAGGAGCCGGCCGATCGATCACGGGCGTGCGATGGACGTGCGGCTGCTGGGTTGGGCCGCCGACGCTGGGGGTCTGGTCTATCTGCAGCTCGTCCTTGACCGCCAGACCTGGCAGGTATCGACTCAGCTGATGCTCGACGGCCCCGATGGATCCGGCCGCTTTCCGGTCGAGCACACGTGGGAGCAGCTCGATTTCGCGGCGCTCTCTCCCGACGGGCAGATGCTGGCCTACGTCGATCGCGGCGAAGCCTGGGTACGCTCGCTCGATCCCGACTCGGCCGCGCGACGCGTGGGAGAACACGCGGTGTTCTTTCCCTCGTGGACTGCAGACGGGGACCTAGTCTACGTCAGCGGCGGCGAGCTCAGACGCATCGACGCGGCCACCGGCGGCGATGAAGAGCTGCACCTCGATCTCTACTATGAGGTCCCGCGCCCGCCGGGCACGGTACTCATCCGTAACGCCCGCCTGCTCACGCCGGAGCCGCGCGAGGGGCTGTGGGACCTGTTCCTGGCTGACGGTGAGATCCGGTCGATCGGCCCGGCCGGTGAGTCGGCGCGTACGGCCGACACGGTCATCGAAGTAGGTGGCCGCACGATCATCCCCGGCCTCATCGACACCCATATCCACATGTCCCGCGGGCTCTTCGCTCCAGAAGCACACCCTTACTGGGGTGTGACCGCGGTGGCAGGTGCCGGTTGGGAAGGCCACTGGGTCGTCGAGCAGGCGGAGGCGATAGAGAGTGGGCGCGTGGCCGGCCCGCGCATCTTCCCGGCCGCCGGGTTCGTCGTCCCCAGCGTGATGAACGCGTTCCCGCAGATGCTGCGCGTCGACACGCAGGAGCAGCTCGATCGCCAGCTCGATCACCTGCTGGGGCTGGGCGCCACTCAGGTCAAGCACTTCAATCGGCGCAACCCCTGGGTCTTGTCCGCCGCGCTGCGCTCGGCACATGAACGGGGCCTGCCCGTCATGTCTCACTTCATGCCGGCGCACGCCGTCGCCGCGGGCCTCGACCGCAAAGAGCACGCCTTCCACGATGCGTGGAACGGCCAGGGGATGCGGTTCCGCCAGGACATCCTCGAGGTACTCGGAAAGGCCGGCATCACGGTCAGTGGAACGCTCCCCTTCGCGGGCGCCGCCCAGGACTCCACCGGGTCCAGCCGCATCCAACCCGACTTCAGCGACCCCGATCTGTCGAGCTTCCTGACGCCGTCAGCGGTCCGTCGGGTCGAGCGGCTGCACCAGAGCTGGGCTGAGCAAGCCTGGACGCGAGATCTCTTGGAGGTCATGCTGGCGAACGTGCCAGCCGCACGAGACGCCGGCGTCCGGGTCGTCGCCGGGACCGACTGGCAGCCCTCGTACCTGGCCCTGCACTGGGAGCTCGAATTGCTGGTCGAGGCGGGGCTGTCGCCGCTCGAGGCGCTGCGCGCCGCGACGCTGGATGCGGCTCGGGCACTGGGCGTGGAGGGACGGCTCGGCGTGATCGAGGAAGGGGCGTTCGCCGACCTCGTAGTGCTCGACGCCGACCCACTACTCGACATCCGCAACACCCAAAAGATCTACGCCGTCATCAGGAACGGCGAACTGGTGGATCGGGCGAGGCTGTTGGCCGAGGCACGCCTGCGGCACGAGTCCGAGTGACGGAATCGGGCCCGCCCCGACTGACCGTCTAGACTTTTCGGCGCTGGTGGACAAGGGCCTAGACCCGTAGAATCTGGCAGCACCGCCGCGTCGGCACGATCTCGTCGCGGTTCCACCTCACGGAGGACGTCCCTATGCTCGAGACTCATCTGCGCCCAGGTCGACTGTTCCTGCTCACCCTGACCGCGGCGCTCTGTGCCGCTACGCTGGCTGCGGTACGAATCGACGACCGCGAGTCTCAGCAGCGCGCCTCGCCGCTTCGCTTCGAGATCGTCTATCCCCCCGACGTCGACGCGGGCCCGCTCGACGGCCGCCTGCTGCTGGTGATTGCCAGAACGGACCAGCGTGAGCCGCGCTTCCAGGTCGGTTGGGGACTCAACACGCAGCCGGTCTTCGGCGTCGACGTCGAGGGGCTCCGGCCCGGCGAGCCCGCGGTCATCGATGCGAGAACACGCGGCTACCCCGTCGAGAGCATCGCCCAGATCCCGGCCGGCGACTACTACGTGCAGGCGGTCTTGCACGTGTATACCACGTTTCGGCGCGCCGACGGACACACGATCAAGGCGCCCATGGACCAGTGGGAAGGCCAGCAGTGGAACACCTCGCCGGGCAACCTGATGAGCGACGTGGAGCGCCTGCACATCGAACCGGCATCGGCAGAGCCGCTGCGGATCACTCTGTCGGAAAAGATTCCACCCATCGACTCGCCCGAAGACACCAAGTACGTGAAGCACATCAAGTTTCGCAGCGAGATCTTGAGCGAGTGGTGGGGGCACGATATGCACCTGGGCGCCGTAGTCGTGTTGCCGGAAGGGTTCGATGAGCACCCGGACGCCCGCTATCCCGTCGCCTACTTGCACGGCCACTTCCCGCGCACGTTCCGCGGCTGGCGCGAGACGCCGCCCGATCCGCAGGCTACGGGTAGAGCCCGCGAATGGGCCGAGGCGCAGTACCGCTTCTTCCAGGACTGGCGGTCCGGCGCGCTGGGTCGGTTCCTCATCGTCTTGATGCAGCACCCGACGCCGTACTACGACGACTCCTACGCCGTCAACTCAGAGAACAACGGCCCCTACGGCGATGCGCTGACCCAGGAGTTGATGCCGCGCGTCGAGCGGCAGTTCCGCGCCATTGGCGAGCCGTGGGCGCGAACGCTCTACGGCGGCTCGACCGGCGGCTGGGAGAGCCTGGCCTGGCAGGTCTTCTATCCCGACATGTTCAACGGCGTCTGGACGTTCTGTCCCGACCCGGTCGACTTCCGCTACTTCCAGCTCATCAACATCTACGAGGACGAGAACGCGTTTTACCCCAACGCGGACTGGGTGCGGACGCCGCTGCGGCCCCTGATGCGCGGGGTTGACGACCAGGTGTACATGACCATGGAGGGCCTCAGCCATCAGGAGGCCGTGGTCGGCTCGCGCGGCCGCTCCGGCGGCCAGTTGGACATCTTCATGGCCGTCTTCGGCCCGGTTGATGAAGACGGGTACCCCAAGCCGCTGTACGACAAGTGGACGGGGGAGATCGACCGGAGCGTCGTCGACTACTGGCGTGAGAACTTCGACCTGCGCCACATCCTGGAGCGCGACTGGGAAACGCTCGGCCCCAAGCTCGCCCGGAAGATCCACGTGTACATGGGTGACACCGACACCTTCTACCTCGAGGAGGCCGCGCGGCTGCTCGAGCAATTTCTAGAGGGCACGACCGAACCGTACTACGACGGCTGGTTCGAATGGGGCGAGCGGCAGCCCCACTGTTACTCCGGGACGCCGGAGTTTCCCGGACAGAACTCTCACCAACGCGTGTTGCCGCTCATGCTCGAGCACATACTCGAGACGGCACCGCCGGGGGCGGACACCCTGAGCTGGAGGTACTAGGCGTGGTAGGGACGATGCACGATATCAGGCTCTCGGTCGTAACCTTCGTCGCGGCGGTCGCCGCAAGCTGTGCGCCGGCAGGCGCAGGCCCCGCCGAGCCGGGACCGGAGACGCCGGTCGCCGCGTTGCGCGCCGAACTCGAGGAGATTTTCGCCGACCCGGCGTTCGAGAACGCCCACTGGGGCGTGATGGTGCAGTCGCTGGAGACCGGCGAGGTTTTCTACCGGCGGGAAGCGGAGAGTCTCTTCATGCCCGCGTCGAACAACAAGCTGGTCACCGCCGCCGTAGCGTTGGCGCGACTGGGGACCGACTACCGGTTCCGGACCCTGGTCGCGACCAACGGGTCGCTGGCTGAAGACGGGGTTTTGACCGGCGACCTAGTGGTCGTGGGTGGCGGCGACCCGGCGATCTCGGAGCGCTTCTACGACGACGACCCCACGGCGCCATTCCGCGACTGGGCCGATTCACTCGAGGCGCTGGGCGTCGCGCGGATCGCCGGCGACCTGATCGGCGACGATGACCTGTACGACGACGTCCACCTGGGGCCCGGCTGGTCCTGGGATTACCTCGACGACTACTACGCCGCCGAGATCGGCGCACTCCTCTACAACGAAGGCGTCGTCACCTACAAGATCATGCCCGGCGACTCGGCCGGCGCGCCGGCAGAAGTGATCGCCTTGCCGCCCACGGAATACCTGAGCGTCGACCTCGACGTCGTCACCGTTGCCGATAGCTCGATCCACTTCCCCGAGCGCGGGCCGCTGCCGGGAACCGTCGTGCGGAGCGAGCGGAGCCCCTTCTCCAACCAGGCACGGATCTGGGGCACGATCTGGGCCGGGCGCGACACCGTGACCCGCTACATCGCGGCCCACGACCCCACGCTGTTCTTCGTCAGCGTGCTGAGGGAGGTGCTCGAAGGCGAGGGGATCGACGTCGCCGGTCGGCCGATCGACATCGACAGCCTCGCCGCCGACGCGCTGGGCGACTCGCTGACCACGTTGTTCGTTCACACTTCGCCGCCGCTGGGCGACATCGTGGTCCCCTTCCTCAAGCGCAGTCAGAACCAGATCGGCGAGATGCTGCTGCGGCACGTGGGTGCGGAGGACTCGGATATCGGCAGCGTCAGGGAGGGGCGCCGCGCCGTCGAAGCGACGCTCAGCGGCTGGGGGATCACCGAGTCGTCCTATATATATGTCGACGGCTCCGGGCTCTCCCGCTACAACTACCTGAGCCCCGACGCCATCGTCCGGCTGCTGCGCACCATGTACCGGCGGCCCGAGTTCGATGCCTTCTACGAGGCGCTCCCCATCGCCGGCGTCGACGGCACCATAGAGTCGAGGATGACGGGGACGCGCGCCGAGGACAACGCCCGGGCCAAGACGGGCTACATCGCCAACTCGCGGGCGCTCTCCGGCTACGTGACGACGCTTGACGGTGAGGTGCTGGCGTTCAGCATGATCGCCAACAACTTTGACGAATCGATCGATGCGGCGGAGTACCTGCAGGATCTGGCCGTTGAGAGGTTGGCGAATTTTAGCAGGCGTCGTTAGTGTCCAGTTTGCAGTCTTCCTGCTGACATTGCATCTTGGGATACAGCCCCAGCCCACATCCTCTATTATCCCGTTGCTGTGGTTGTGTCCCGTCTCAAGCGGCTCATCGCCGAGCTAAAGCGCCGCAAGGTCTTTCGCGTTGCCGCCGTCTATGCCGCCGTCGCCTTCGTCGTCGTGGAGGCGGCGGACCTCGTCTTCCCGGCGCTTCTCTTGCCATCCTGGGCGTATCAGCTGCTCGTCGTCTTCGCAATTCTCGGGTTTCCCATCGCGCTCGTGCTCGCATGGGCCTTCGAGGTTACGCCCGAGGGGGTGCGGCGCGCGGAACCCGCGGCGGCCGAGCCCGCGGCTGCTCGCTCAGGTGAAGCCGGCGAAACCATCGCCGATCGCCAGGAGGGGAAGTCGATCGCGGTGCTCCCGTTCGAGAACATGAGCGGCGATCCCGAGGACGAGTACTTCAGCGACGGGATCACAGAGGAGATAATCAACTCCTTGTGTCAGCTCGAGCAGATCCAGGTGATTGCCCGCACATCCTCGTTCGCGTTCAAAGGAAAACACACCGACGTACGTGAGATCGGCAAAGCCTTGAGCGTGAGTCACGTGCTCGAAGGGAGTGTACGCAGGGCCGGAGATCGGGTCCGCGTCACTGCGCAGCTGATCCAGGTGTCAGACGGAGTCCATCTTTGGTCGAGTCGTTTCGACCGCGTATTGAAAGACGTATTCGCGATCCAAGATGAGGTCAGTCTCGCAATCGCCGATAATCTCAGGCTGCACCTCGTGGGAACCGAGAAGGCCAGACTCACAGAGCGGGGCACCGATAATTTCGATGCCTACAATAGCTATTTGTTGGGACGCTACTTCATCGAGAAGATGCGTGATTCGGACATACTGTTGGGGATCAAGCATCTGAAGGACGCGATCGTTAGGGACCCGGAATACGCACAAGCCATTGCCGCGATTTCGAACGCCTACTTCATACTCGGCTTCTTCAGCTACCAAGCACCTGGCGAAGCCTTCCAGCAGGCCAAGGAATACGCTCTGCGAGCCCTGGCGCTCGATGATGGGCTGGCGGAAGCTCATTCGGCCCTCGGCCTGGTCCAGACGTACTACGAGTGGGATTGGAAGAGTGCCGAGGCCGAGTTCAAGCGGGCTCTCCTGTTGAACCCCAACAGCGCTTCGGTTCACCAATGGTATGTCTATTGCCTGGTGGCGACCTGTGATCTCGACAAGGCCGTCGCTGAGGCGAACCGGGCCTTGGAGTTGAATCCTCTCTCGAATCAATCGATGGGTGTTTTGTGTTGGTGTCTCGTTCGCGCCGGCAGACATCAAGAGGCCAGCAAACATTTGCGACGGGCGTTAGCGTACGAGACAATGGCCCACATATTCTACTGGCTGTTGGGGCAGATCGAGATGAAGGAGGGCCGCTTCGAGCAGGGAATCTCCCAGCTCGAAAAGGCGCTTCAACATGCGCCGGATGATCCGATGGTCGTCTCTGCACTGGGATGGGCCTACGCGATGGCAGGACGCACGAAAGCCGTCAACGAGATGCTCGAAAAGTTGGATGACTTGTCGCAGAACCGATATGTCGATCGGTATCTCTACGCCAAGATCTTCGCCGGATTGGGGGAAACGGATAGGGCGTTCGAATATCTAAGGGGGGCGGTTTCGCACCGGGAGATGGGCGTGACCACGATGCTCGGCGACGAGACGCTCGAGAACCTGCGGTCGGATGATAGGTTCGCCCAACTCCTCGAACGAGTCGGCCTCGATGATGTCCCGGTAAGTCCGATCGATGTGGGTGCGTAAATGTCCAAAAAGGTTCTCTATTTCAGCGCATCGATTGGGCTCGGACACATCGAACGAGACCTCGCCATCGCGGGCGAGCTGCGTAGGCGCATTCCCGACGTAGAGATATCCTGGATCGCGGCCCACCCGGCAAACATCCCCCTTCAAGAAGCGGGAGAGAGGCTCCACCCGGGCGCCGATCTTTTCGCGAACGACAGCGGCGCCGCCGAGAGGGCGGCAACGGATGACCATCGGCTAAATATCCACCGCTATTGTACGAAGGTGGCGCGAGTCTGGTGGCAGAATGTCAGAGCGTTCAAAGAGATAACCGCCAAAGAGCGATATGATCTTGTCGTCGCCGACGAAGCCTATGAGGTAGGCCTGGGACTCAGGTGGAAGTACCTTCGGTTGGGCGCGCCGTTCGCCATGATCTATGACTTCTTCGGATACTTCGCGCTGTCTCGGCACCCATTGGATCTTCTGCTCGAGCGGTTCTGGAATCACGAATTTGCCGTAGCAAAGCGCCTTTACGATGGCAAGGACAGGGTGGCACTGTTCGTTGGAGAGCCGGAGGACGTCCCCGACAGAAGTCTCGGCTTCCTGCTGCCCAACTGCCGTGATCGTGCGAAGGACGTCTTCCGGTTCTTGGGTTACATCGTGCCGTTCGACCCGGGAGACTATCGCGACAAAGAGAAGGTGCGAGCCAAGCTGGGCTATGGGGATGAACCGCTGGTCATTTGCGCCGTCGGTGGCACTGCGGTCGGCAAGGAGCTCCTGGAGCTCTGTGGACGGGCGTACCCACTCATCAGAAACCGGATCCCCAATCTCCGCATGGTGCTCGTCTGCGGACCGCGCCTCGATTGCAACGAGGTCGATGCGCCCCCGGCTGTCGACATCAGGGGATACGTTCCCGGGCTCTATGAGCACTTCGCGGCTTGCGATCTGGCGATCGTGCAGGGAGGCGGGTCAACGACGCTCGAGCTGACCGCGCTGCAGCGACCCTTTATCTACCTTCCCCTGGAAGGTCATTTCGAGCAGCGTATCCACGTGGCCGGGCGCGTGGCCAGACATGGGGCCGGAGTCGAACTATGCTATTCTGAGACAGGACCGGAATCGCTGGCTGAAACCGTCGTCTCAAACCTGGGCAAAGAACTGAACTATCCTAACATCCCCACCGACGGTGCCAGCAAAGCGGCTGACATTCTGACCGAGCTCGCCATGAGCGGTGAGGGCGCATAACCAAGACTGCCCACCGCTTACTGCCTACCGCCTACTCCAGCTTTTCCAGCCTATCCAGCTCCCGCTCGTACTCCTCCATCGAGAGCCGCCCCTCGATAAACTTCTGCTGCAGGAGCTCGAGCTGCGTCGGGGCTTTCTCGCTCATCCGCGCAGGTTCACGCTCCCGCTCCTCGCCGCGTCGGAGCATCGCGGGCCGCAGAAGCCGGTCCTGATCCCGGCTGCCTCGCTCGCGCGCCCGCACACGGCTCTCCAACCTCGAGAGCCGATCGTCCTGCTGCCCCTCCTCGTCCGCCGGGCCACAGCAGCCACCCAACATGCGATGGCGCTCCTTGTGCCTGCGGGCGCCCCACCCGATCATCTTGCCGCAGCCGACGAAGATGACGAAGAACAGGATCCAGAATCCAAAGCCGATTTCCATCCCGCTGCCTCCGCGCGCTAGGCGTTGCTCGTTGCCGCGCCCGGCTTGATTTCCTCGATCTCCCGGGCCGCCCGGTCCAGGATCTCCTTCACCCGCTCCAGCTCGTCCGGGTGCTCGGCCCAGCGGATCCCTCGCTCAAATGTAACCTGAGCCAGCTTCCGGAACGACCCGGAAAGATCCCGCATCTCGCTGCGGAAAAAGCGGTCGGTGAAGCTGGCGATCCGTTCCAGGATGTCATCCACCAGGTCGCCGTTCTCCTCCAGAAACGCCCGCCCCTCGTCGGTGATGCTGTAGACTTTCTTGCCCTCCTTCTCCTCGCACACCACGTACCCCTGGTCCTCCAGCATCTGTAGCGTCGGGTACACCGAGCCCGCGCTGGCCGAGTAGCAGCCGCACGACTCCTCCTCCAGCGCCCGCATCACCTCGTAGCCGTGCATCGGCTTCTTCGAGAGCAGCTTCAGGATCACGTACTTGAGGTCGCCTCGATCGAACACGCGGAAGCCCAGGCCGCGCCGCCCGGCGCCGAACGCGAAGCCCATCGGCCCGCAGAAGGCGGCAAAGCCGCCCAACCCCTGATCACGATGACGTCTGGACATTTGGATACCCCCGAAAACCAAGCTAGTAGGCGGGTTCCCGCCGGTCTTACCGCGCCGGGCCGATACAACGGGATATATCGGCCCGACATATCGACAAGATATATCTAACGATATATCGTTTCGGTGTCAAGAGTGGAGGTCGCCGTCTCGCTAATGGGAATACAGCGGCCTTGACACGAGGCCGCGGCGATATTACCGGGTAACCGCTTATACGGGTATAACCTCCATCACCCGTGCATGACCTTGCCCAGCAGTTCAAGGCTCTCTCGGAGGACGTTCGGCTCCTCGTCGTAGATCGCCGCGACGGACTCTGGGTCTACTACCGGCCGGCGGACCCGACGACGGAGAAACAGCGGACTCGTCTCATGGCTGGCCGCTGGTGATGTTCGTTCTCGCCGTGCTTCTGCTCCGCGACATGCCGGGTTACGCGGTGGGTCTCATCCTGGTGGGACTGGCGCGCTGCATTGCGATGGTTCTGGTGTGGAACGATCTCGCCGAAGGCGACACCACGACCTGGCTGCTGGCCTTGTGGCGGCCAACGCGGTCTTCCAGGTGCTGTTCTACGGTTTCTACGCCTGGGTTTTCATCACGCTGCTCCCACCGCTATTCGGATTTCAGGGAGCGGAGATGCATGTGAGCGTAGGAGAGATTGCCCACACCGTGTTCATCTACTTGGGCATCCCGTTCCTTGCCGGTCTGATAAGCCGTTTCACACTGCTCAAGCTGAGAGGAAGGGAGTGGTACGAGCGCGTGTTCATCCCGCGGATAAGCCCGATCACTTTGGCTGTGTTGCTGTTCACGGTCGTGGTGATGTTCTCCCTCAAAGGCGAGCTGATCGTTCAGTTGCCGTATGACGTGGTGCGTATCGCGATTCCGCTGACGATCTACTTCGTTGCGATGTTCGTCATCACTTTCTTCGCCGCCCGCTTGCTGCGCGGTGAGTACCCGGAGACGACGACCGTGGCGCTCACTGCCGCCAGCAACGACTTCGAATTGGCTATAGCTGTAGCCATCGGCGTGTTCGGGATCGCGTCGCAGCCGGCGTTCGCGACGGTGATCGGCCCACTGGTCGAGGTGCCGGTGATGATCGGCCTCGTGCAGGTATCGCTGTGGGCCAAGCGTCGATTCTTCCGCGAGCCGGTACCGGCCGCGGCGGTGGTCAGCGGAGGCGAATAGCGAATGGCCTAGCTTGCGTCCATGCCAGGAAGTTCTTGCAGTAGACCCTCGGTTGCGTCCCGGCAGGCACGGACCGCCGGGGTGGCTCGCCCGCGCGAGGCTGTTATGCGCTGCGCGCCACCGCCGTCCGCTTCGAGTGCCGCCGGCTGCCCAGGAGGTTGAGCTTGTACCTCCGGACGGTCTCGGGCGTCACCACGTCGCCGGTCGGGCTCTGGAAGTAGAGCGCATCCAGCGGGCACTGAACGATGCAGGCGCCGCACTGCACGCACCCGTCGATCCAGGCCAGGCTGGCTGCGTGCAGGTCATCATCCACTTCGATCACGCCCGTCGGACACACCTCCTCACAGATGCCAACTCCCTGACAGAGATCTCCGTCGAGAGCTATCCGCAGCTGCCGATCCTCCTGCAGGCCGCCCTTGTACGTGGGGGTGCTCCCCGTCACGTCGATGCCCAGGATCAGCAGGACGACCAGCGAGGGCAGCCCCCAGCGGAAGATGAGCGACCAGGAGAACTCCGCGGCCAGCGCCGAGTAGCTCGCTAGCCCGACCAGGAAGAGGATCCAGAGCAGGACGGGCAGACCGCGCTCGCCGAACGAGAAGAAAACGAATCCGGCATGTTGGCGGCCGCTGCGGATCACTCGCTCGTATAGCGGGAAGCCCAGGAAGAGAGCCAGGGAGGCAGCCCATACGAGGGCCGCCATTGGGAGCGCGCCCGCTTGCCAGAAGGGGAATACCGCGAACGCCAGCAGCGAGATCGGGAATGCCCAGGCCACCGCCATCTCGAGTCGCTCCGGCCACCGGAAACTCACCACCCGCATCGTCTCGGCCTTCCTCAGTCCGCTTGCCAGGAAAGCGGGAATCGAACGCGCATAGACGGGGCCCCAGATGACGCTCCAGCCGGTCTTCTCGCGGATTACGTCACCCTCGAGCCCGGTCGCGGCGAGCTGCGGTAAAATCACCTGCCGGTGATCCACGAGATCCTCGATCCCGCTGGTCTTCAGCACCGAGATCGCGTCGTAATTGGTGAACAGGCCGCCGGTCGCCGCGCACCATACGTTCACCCCGCGGCTGTTCGCCACCAGCAAGTACGCGTCGAGACCGCTCAGCGCGCGGCGTACCCGTTCTACGGTTAGCCGAAAGTTGCACGTCATCAGCACGGGCGAGTCACGCCCCGGAGCGCCGATCCTGACCACGCCGGTCCTGCAAGGGAAGGGTAGCAGCCGCAGCAAGGTCTGAAGAGCGGTTACCCAGGCGAATCTCAACTCCTTCACGACGTTTCTCGCTCCGATTTCCGGGCCACGATATCACAAAAACTCCCGAGATGATTCCACTTCGTCGATACGATCGACAGACCCGCTCCCAGGATCTTCTCCGGTAGGTTCGAGACAGCTTTCGTGGTCTGCTGGGTAATCAGGTAGGTGAGCCCCGCCAGCGGCATTTTGATTAGAGAGTGCATCAGCCGGGTGAGAACGCCTCGCGGCCTGACCTCGTCGGCCACGAGCAGCAGGCCCCCGGGCCTCAGCACTCGCGCGACGTGCTTCAAGGTGTAAGCCAGCTCGTCCTCGGACAACTCGGAAAAGCAGAGGCCGCTCATGACAGCATCGTAGCTCTCAGCCTCTTCCTCGTCGAGCTGGGCCACGCCCATCTCCTTCAGCTCCACCCGCTGGGCTAGCCCCGCGTCCCGCGCCCGTCGCTCCGCGATCTCGAGCATCTGGGGGTTGACGTCTATGCCCCTGACTACCGCGCCGCGCCGCGCCGCACGGAGCGTCAGCGCACCGGTGCCGCATCCGAGATCAAGCACCCGCTGGCCCCGCGCGACGTGGCTGACGAGTCGATTGTAAGCTCTGTCCAGGTGACCGAACGTGAGAAGGCGGATGCCGAGGTCGTATCGGCGTGGAGAGGACTCCAGAATCCGCATGAGGACGTAAGTGCTCATTCGGGAGTGGGCCGGACAGTCTTGGCCTTCACGGGTGTACGCACAGGCCGAAGTAGTAGGGTTGAGGTGCAGGAGTGACGAAAACGAATCTAGGGCGTATTGCGGCGACGGGAAAGGAAAAGCGCTGCTGCAGCAGATGAGCTTGAGGCTCCCAGTGCTGTAATGGCAAGGAGTTACACCTTTATAACACCAATCACCAGGCCTTTAATTCAAGGTGGAGGAAATGAGATGAGGCCAGATTCCCAGACCTGCCGAAGCGGTCACGAATTGTAAGAGAAGAACTCACCGCCGAAGAGGGAAACTTTTCTAACGATCTATCGCTAATCTGTCGACGAGGTGCGTTGCCTGCCGCCAGGGCCCCGCTGCCGCTCACCGATCTCTGCGGAGCCGGAACTTCCGGACGTACTCCACGCCCAGTTCATCGCGCTGCAGGCCGAGAACGTAGTCGGCTCCGATATCCAGCACGTCGATGCCCGGAGGCATGACGACCGTGCCCAACAGCTCCCCTGCGGCCGAGAAAACGCTCCACTCGGAGAGCTGATCTCCGGCCCGCGAGGATTTCCGGACCCAGACGTTCAGATCGCCGTCGACCTGGATGTCCGGTGCATAGGCGGGATAGGTACGCGGCGGAGCCGGGAGGTTATCGAACAGGACGCGCATCTGACGCCGCCGGCGGGCATCCCCGACGGCGAGGGCCGAATCCTCGAACGCCTGGATGTCTGCCTGCTCGAGTGTGATGGGAATGGCAGCTCTCCTCATCACCTGGATCAGCCGGCCGGTAGCAGAATAGGCTCGGATCTCATACGTCGCGTTGTCGCCGACATAGAACCGGTCACCGGCGGCGGCGAAGGCGGTTTCGCTGCCGAACGGCCGCCGGCGCCGTTCCCACTGTCCGACCGGACCCACCGGAGCGATGACCCACTCGGGACCGGGAAACGACCCGAGGAGGATCGCGGTTCTCCCATCGGCCTCGTAGCGGAAGAGGGGGTGTAGAGTCCGTTCCACACGAACCGGCGGGTCGCCTCCCAGGCTGAAGGTGCCCTGGGTGGCGAGGAGGCTTCCATCGCCGAAGACCCCGACGGGGCGGGGGAAGGGGATCTCGGCGTTCGGCTCCAGCCGCACCGAACGTCCGAAGTTTCCATCGGCATCGAAATACGACACGCGCTGATTCCAGACATCCACAGCCAGGACCGAGTCGGGCCCGTGCCGCGATAGCCACTCCAGCGATTGGAACTCCCCAGGGCCCCCACCCCGCCCTCCTACCCGGTGGAGGAGGTTCCCATCCTCATCGTAGAACAGCAGCTCGAGGGATCCTTCGTTCGCGATCACGATCCGACCGCCCGGTAACCGGACCGCCCCGATGACCTGGTACAGCAGGTGGTCTGGAGATCCGTCGACGCTGCCGATGCTGAGGGTTGGCTCGGCATCCACTTGCCACGGGGTCGTCCACGTTCCTCGCAGGTTCTCCACGATGCGCACGCCCGCACTGTCTCGTGCCGTGCTCGCGTCACGCCGCGCGGCGGGTGTTTCGCATCCGAACGCCGCCCACGGCAGCAGGGCCAGCACGAGCGATGTCAAAGGCACCTTCATCGATCACTCCGTTCCCCGTGACGTGCCGGCGACTGCCCGCGTCCCGGGACGTGCAGCCTGGGTCCTTCTCTATCGGTTAGACGGAGAGCGCGACAGGATGGATGTATCTCAGAGCCTCAACTGATGCCATACACGCCGAACTCGGCACAGAGCTGCGTGGGCCGCGATGGGCTCCTTCCGCTCCTCAAGACGCCCTCGTTCCCTGCACGACCGCCGAGATTCCCTGCAACATCGTTGGATCCGCGCTCTCCCCAAGACTCTCCTCGAGGTCGCGAAACTTCTGCAGGCTCCGCCTCGTATTGGACATAGACAGGCTATGTAGACCGTCGATACCCAGGAGACTCAAAGTGGGCACCGTTCGAGCCGGAAACCTTTATGGGACGCTGGAGCTGTTGATTCTGAGAGCGTTGGAGCTCTTTGGGCCCTTGCACGGGGTGGGTGTCGCCGATCATATCGCCTCCCGGTCGGCCGGGTTGTTTCGGGTGGAAGAGGGTTCCCTCTATCCGGCGCTCCATCGTCTGCAAGCCAAAGGGTATGTGGACTGGGAGTGGAGGAAGACCGAGGAGGGGAAGCGGGCGAAGTTCTATGAAATCACCCGGAAGGGGCGGCGCGCGCTGTCCAGGGAGCTGGAGTCATGGACCGCGAGCACCCGGGCGATGCTCTCACTCCTCGAGGTTTCCATGGAGGGAGTGAAATGAAGCGCCGACGGCTGAAGAGGGTCTTCCACATCGACCGGTTCGGGAGGAACCTGGAGGGGAGCCTCGATGAAGAGGTCAACTTCCACCTGGAGACCAGGATCGCGCAGTTGGTGGCCGACGGAAGAAGCCCCGAGGAGGCCCGAGAAGAAGCGCTGCGGCGGTTCGGGGACCTGGAGAGGGTGGTAGAACGCTGTCGCCGGATCGACCAGGGTGGGCTGCGGCGTCGGTTCATCCGCGAGCTTTTCGCCGACATCCTTCAGGACGTGCGGTTCGCATTCAGGGGGCTCCGCAGAGCCCGCGGCTTCGTGATCGTATCGGTTCTCTCCCTCGCCGTGGGAATCGGGGTGAACGCGGCTGTGTTCACGGCGATCCATGCCGTGTGGCTTGCCCCGGTTCCGGGTGTGACGGGCCAGGACCGGATCGTGGACATGGTTCCGGTCATCAGGGGACATGATTACTGGGGGTGGGCGTATCCCGATTTCGAGAATGTCAGAGATGCAGACACCCCTTTCGAGTTCCTTACCGCATGGGCCGAGCGGGACGCCACCTTCGGTAGCGAAGAAGGGGGGATGCGGGCCAGGGTGGCCTATGCGACTTCCGAGTATTTCCATGTGCTTGGAGCGCTTCCCACTATGGGCAGGGGCTTTACGGACTCAGAGGACGGGGGCCCTGGTCAACACCCGGTGGCGGTGGTAAGCCATGCGTTCTGGCAAGACCAACTGAATGGGCGTTCCGACGTTCTGGGCCAGTCCGTTCTACTGGACGGCATTCCCTACACGGTGATTGGCGTGGCGCCGGAAGAGTTCAGAGGTGCCCGGGTAAACTGGGCCAGCCTTGATATGTGGGTGCCGCTGTTCCAGCACCCCGATGCGGGCGGCGAAGAGTCGGCGTTCAGGAACCGGGGACGCATCTCGGTGCAGGTGTTGGGAAGGCTCCGTCCGGGTGCAACGGTCTCCGAGGCCCGGGCTGCGGTTCAGACGGTGTTCGCCATCCTTGCGACCGAGTACCCCGAGACCAACGAGGACCGGACGGTCAAGGCTGTCGCCTTCGGCCGCTTTCCAGCCCAGAACCGCGACCTGGAAGTGATTGCGGTAGTCGGAATCTGTGGGCTCTTTGGCGTGTTCCTGCTCATCATCTGCGGGAACCTGGCCGGAATGGCCTTGGCCAGGTCTGCCGCCAGGGAGCAGGAAATCGGAGTGAGGCTGGCTTTGGGATCGAGTCGTGTCCGCCTGGTGAGACATCTGATGTTAGAGGCGGGAATCTTGAGCGTGATTGGCGGGGGAGTCGGGATCGTTCTGGCCATGATAGGGATGAGCCAGGTACACCCCATGGACCTGAACATCTCCGCCCCCGGCGCGACCTTTGAGCTCAGCGGCTGGACGGTGGCGATGTCCCTGGGCCTTTCCTTCCTGGCGGCACTGGCGTTCGGACTCTTTCCTGCGCTTCGCTTCAGCCGGCCAGGGTTGGTTTCGGTCCTGAAGGACGACACCCCAGGCGGTGGCGGGCGGCGCGTGGGAAGGCTCCACCGTTATGCTGCGTCTTCCCAGATCGGTGTGGCCTTTCTCCTGCTCCTGATGGCGGCCCTATTCCTCCGCTCTCTGGATCGAACGAATGAAAGCCAAATCGGATTCAGACCAGAAGGTATGGCTGTTACCGACTTCGGGACCGGGGGGACCTTCTTTGGCTATCTGGACCTTTCCGACGAGGGTTATCCGAGCATGGAAGAGGGCGGATCGGCCCTGGTGGACCGGCTGATGGAGTCCATCGGGTCTCGTCCGGGCGTAGCATCGGTGGCCGTGTCCACCGGGTTCCCCCTGGATCGAGTTAGAAACCATATCTCGGTCAACCCGGCGGATCAGCCGAGCTCCGATTCAACCGGGGTGAGGGTGGATTACACCCTTGTTACGGAAGGGTACTTCTCCACCATCGGCACACCCATCCTTCAAGGCAGATCCATCCTCCGAACCGATGACAGAACATCCGCCCCGGTGGCGGTCGTCACCAGGTCATTCGCAGAACGGCTCTGGCCGGGCGAGGACGCTCTCGGTCGGCGGTTCTCGCAGGCCGGTGCCGAGAACCGCGCCCACGCCTGGACCGTCGTCGGGGTAGTAGGAAATGTGGCATCGAGTGCCGTGACGGAAAATCTGCCTCAGATGTTCGTACCGCTGAGGCAGGCGAGGAGTCCTCATCTCATTATTTTGGTTCGGGCAGATGCCGGTGCCGATCCTGCCGCGCTGGCTGGGCCAGTTCGTGAGGCTCTCCGGTCGGTGGACCCCAGCCTACCCTTTCCGAGGCTGGTTCCCGCCCAATCTTATGTGGCCCGTGCCACCCAGGGGCAGCGGACCAACGGGAATGTCACCGGCGGTCTTGGCCTGCTGATCCTCCTCCTCTCTGCCATGGGTGTCCACGGGGTCGTCGCCCTCGCCGTGGCCAGTCGCACCCGTGAGTTCGGCCTCCGAATCGCCCTGGGAGCGACCCGTGCGGGTGTCATCCGTGGCGTCCTCGGGGACGCGCTTCGTATGGCTGGGCCCGGCTTGTTGGCAGGCGGCCTCCTGGCGGTCGGAACGGCCGCGGCATTGCGCTCCATGCTTCTGGGGCTGAGCCCCGTCGACCCAATCTCTTTCCTCTCAGCCGGAGCCTTGCTGCTCTTCGTCGTTGTCGCTGCCAGCCTGGCCCCGGCGCTGAGAGCATCGGGAATCCAGCCGATGGAGGCCCTGAGAAGAGAATGACGGTCGGTTGGTCCCCCAACCAACTGCTCGCAGCCGTGCCCGCTAAAAGTAGGCTGGGGGTATCGCGGCAGCGGGTACGACAACCACCCGAACAGCCACTGGACGTGCCCCATCGGCCGGGCAGGCAACAGGCCTGACTTACATTCTCGGCGATCTCAGCGGAAATGTTCGCGTTCTCCTGTTCAGCCTGGTTCCGAGGGTCCGTCGACCTAATGGTCGAGCGGCACGAAGTGCCCAGGTCGGAGGCGCAGGGCCGGAGATTGGCGTCCGCTTGACAGAGTGATTGGAGGGACATACCGTGTAACCGGTTACACGCATATGCGACTTAACACGGTGATTATGCACGATCTGGCCCAGCAGTTCAAAGCTCTCTCGGAAGACGTTCGGCTCCGGATCCTCGCCCTGATCTTCAGGCATGGGGAGCTGTGCGTTTGCGAGATCGAGCGATTTCTTCAGGTCACGCAGTCCAAGGCCTCACGGCACCTCCGCTATCTTCTGAACGCCGGGCTCGTCGAAGATCGTCGTGACGGACTCTGGGTGTACTACCGGGCAGCCGAGCCGACGACGGAGAGACAGCGAACCTTTCTTGCCGCCTTGCGGGACATGCTTGCCGACCTGCCCGTTCCCGATGTCGCGGACGAGCTCGAGGCGATGCGCGCCGAGCGTTGTCAACCGACTTCCGCGAAGCAACGTGCCGTCACGTCCGCTGGCGCGGAAGTGGCTTCATGACGACTCCAACAGGCGTCTCGGTTGCGCGGCGACTGTCCTTCCTCGACCGCTATCTGACGGTTTGGATCTTTGCCGCGATGGCTGTGGGCGTAGCGATCGGGTACCTCTGGCCGGAGCCGGTCGAGGCCATCAACCGGGCCACGCAGATCGGGACCACCTCGATCCCCATCGCGATTGGCTTGATCCTGATGATGTACCCGCCACTCGCCAAGGTCCGTTACGAAAAGTTCTGGGTCGTGCTGCGGCACAAGCGAATCCTGGCCCTCTCACTGTTCCAGAACTGGGTGATCGGACCGCTCGTGATGTTCTTCCTCGCGGTGCTCCTGCTTCGCGACATGCCGGGGTACGCTGTGGGATTGATCCTGGTCGGCCTGGCGCGCTGCATTGCGATGGTTCTGGTGTGGAACGATCTCGCCGAAGGCGACCACGACCTGGCTGCCGGCCTGGTGGCGGCCAACGCCGTCTTCCAGGTGCTGTTTTACGGTTTCTACGCGTGGGTCTTCATAACACTGCTGCCGCCGCTTTTCGGGTTCCGGGGTGCAGAGCTGCACGTGAGCGTGGCAGAGATCGCCCGCACCGTATTCGTCTACCTGGGCATTCCGTTCCTCGCCGGTCTGATCAGCCGCTTCACCCTGCTCAAGCTGAGGGGGAGAGAGTGGTACGAGCGGGTGTTCATCCCGCGGATCAGCCCGATCACGTTGGCGGCGTTGTTGTTCACGGTCGTGGTGATGTTCTCCCTCAAAGGCGAGCTGATCGTGCAGCTTCCGTATGACGTGGTACGGATCGCGATACCGTTGACCATCTACTTCGTGGCCATGTTCGTGATTACGTTCTTCGGCGCGCGGTTGCTGCGAGGCGATTATCCTGAAACAACGACGGTGGCTCTGACGGCGGCAAGCAACGACTTCGAGCTGGCCATCGCAGTAGCGATCGCGGTGTTCGGGATCGCCTCACAGCCGGCGTTCGCCACGGTGATCGGCCCGTTGGTGGAGGTCCCGGTGATGATCGGCCTCGTGCAAGTGTCGCTGTGGGCGAAGCGCCGTTTCTTCCGGGGGCCCCCGGTGGCCGCTGCCGTGGCTGGTAGAGGCGGGTAACCGAGGTGCGGATCGTCGTGTAAGTGGGCCTCGCAGCCACAGAAGTAACTAGCTCCGGAAGAACCCTGAAGAACGGAGGAGCAACACATGCCAATCCATCTCGATGACTTGGACGTGGTTTCTGAGATCGCAGGATCGAGCTCTGCCCTGATCGTTCCCTGCAATATGTGTCCTGCAGTCACTGTCGCTGTGAAAGAAAACAAACCCTTCGTTCAGTTATTCAGGAGTTTCCTGAAGTCGGCGCCTTTCCAACAACACATCGAGGGCCTGCAAGCCCGATTAGGGGACATGGGTACCGAGACAAAGGTGTTCAAGAGCCTTCTGCCTCACCAATGGTTTCTCTGCATGTGGACTTCGGGCCAACGCGCGAAGCTACGGAAGCATGCGAAGCAACATGACGCCGTAATTGTTATGGGCTGCCCCTCCGCCACCGAAACCGTACGCGATGCGGTCGAAGAAACCGACACAAAAGTGATCGAAGGCATGGAAGTAACCAGCTTCATGAACGCGAAGCTAAGGTTCCATTTGCCGTGTAATGTATCCTTTGATGACTGCAAGATAGTTCCAATGACCGGGCAGGAAAAAGAACAAGACCTCTCGGCCTGACACGGCACCGACCGGCAATCGAAGCCAGATAGCTATGGTAGAAGACTCTCGAGAACTGTAACCTTTCCGGTCGCGATTGCGTCTTCACTGGTGGAAAATGGAAAGGAGTCGCCAAATGAAGACGCCCTCGGAAAGAAGTATGCTAATAGTGACGGCTGTTGGAGAAGACGGGAAACCGGTACTGGAAGAGAGGACAATCGACAGTTACTCGACCTGCTCCGGCTTGGCGATCGGTCCCACCTCGCGCCCCACGTGCTGGATGAGCTCCGAGGCGAGCTCGGGCTTGGCGTCCCAGCCCGACCTCAGGATCACGAAGCTGTGGATCACGTTGCCACGCACGTCGTGGGGGATGCCGATGGCGGCCGCCTCCGCCACGGTGGGATGGCTGACCAGCGCCGACTCGATCTCGGCGGTGCCGAGCCGGCAGCCCGAGACTTTGATCACATCGTCGATGTGTGGACCCGGTGGAAGCGTTGAAGTCAGAATAGGAGGATTGCCGGTTTGCTGCCCGGAGGCGATCGGGCCCGGTGTCCTCGTTCCCTGCACGATCGCCGAGATTCCCTGCAATGTGGTTGGATCTGCAGCTCGCCGCGGTGAGATTTACTTTGCGGACTCCGGCGCCCGTATCAGGATGCGACGCCAACCATTCCGAGACCGAGAACCACGGACGTACAATCGAGCTGCTGGACGCCGGGATCAACGCGTAAGCCACGAACCGCTCAGCGAAAGCGTTGACGGCGAATATGGCCAGAAAACTCAGCGTGCGAGTTATCCTGCTCACTGTGGGAGTTGGCGCTGGACTGCTGCCCCTGGTTCTTCGCTTCCTCGTCACGTCGCACGCGGGCGTATCGTCCGTGCTGCTGAGTAACATCGCCGCGGTCAGTCTCGTCGCCGCGGGTGTAGTGGTCCTTTGCCACCGTTCCCCCCGCAAGGTCGTCATGTCTGCGCCGTGGCTGGCATCTGGAGCGTTGGTGGGCTCCGTTCTGATCGCTCCCTTGCGGATCGCACCGTATGTCCTGATAGCGGCCCTGTCATTCGGATTCCTCGGCGTCAGGCGCGGTGTTGGGGGAGTACGAGGCGCGCTCACCCGTAGCGGCTACATCCTGGTTGCAGCACTTGTGAACTTCGCGTGTCTGTGGCCGTTTACGCTCGGCCTGCATCGGCCCAGGGCAGCTGCGCAGTACTTGTCGTTGGACCTGCGGGTACACGCGCTTCTTGCGGACATCCCTTTGCACGATGTCTGGGTGGCTGACCTGCCCGGCGGCGGGACCGGCAGGACCCTCGTCGACGTGCACGCAGCGATGGCCGGCGGCGTCACCGGGGACGAGACGGTCGCGTTGGCCGCAGCCGTGACCGCTTATATGCTCGCGGCCCGCGTGCTGGGGTTGGCAAGTGAGGAGTGCTTTGACACTTTGTCCCCGGCGCGTCGACGACTCACGGAGGCCGACCGCGCTCGGTCGCTCTATCAGCTGGGCGAACGTGGGTTCGTATACTACTTCGAGCGGGAAGCCCTGCTCGAGATACAGACGTGTACTGCCCGAGCTTATTATGCGTTCGCCCTCGTGCCGCAGGCGTCCGGATACACTTTATATTGGGGGGTCTACGCGGACAGCGTCAGCTGGTTCACGACCTACTATATGAACCTCATCGACCCTGTACGAAGGTTCGTCGTCTTCCCTTCCTTCCTCCAGCGTATCGAAAAGCGCTGGCGCGCCAACTGGCGAGCTGACCACGAGTCCTCCGACGCCTTGGTTTCGGCCGGCGCCGGCTCGGCAGCTGAGGCTTCGGGAGAGCGGTCATGGTAGCACCATGGAACACCCTGCCACCTCGCGTACGGCAGGCACTTCAGCTGGTGCTTGCTGCTACGGCCCTCAGCGTCGCCGTGACAGTCTGGCTGTACATTACGTACAGCGTGGAGGGAGAGCGGCGCCCGATCCTCCCCACGCTCTTCTTCGTTATTCCGTTCTGGTACCTCTGGGCGTTGTACACGCCGCTCGTGATTTGGCTGTCGAAGAGGTATCCCATCGAGCGCGGGCGCGTGATCGCTCGGTCGGCAATGCATTGCGGGATTGCCGTCGTGATGTCCTTCGTCCATACTGGGACTCGCTTCGCACTCCAGCCCGCCCTTCGCCACCTCCCGTCGTCAGAGGCTGACTCGCTTTGGGATGTCCTGTTGCCGCTGGGGATGCTGGAGCTCCCCGTCCACCTGTTCATCTATTGGGCCATCCTCGGGGGAGCGCTCCTCCTCGAATACTATCGACGCCTGCAGAAACAAAAGCTCGCCGCGACGCGACTCAGCGCCCAGCTGGCCGATGCCAGAATGCAGGCGCTGCGCATGCAGCTCAATCCGCATTTCCTGTTCAACGCGTTGAACAGCATCGCAATGTTGGTCCGGAATGCCGAACGAGAAGCGGCTGTGGATACGCTCGAGGCACTGAGTGACCTGTTGCGGTACGTACTGGACGACTCCACTCGTCAGGAAGTCCCGCTGAGACGTGAGCTCGAGTTCGTCGAGCGCTACCTGGCGATGGAGAAGATCCGCTATCAGGACCGACTCGAGTTGCGCACCGAAGTCGAACCCGACGCTCTCGACGCGCTGGTCCCCAATCTCATCCTGCAGCCGATCGTCGAGAATGCGATCAGACACGGCGTCGAGAACCGGGCGAGCCCGACGACGGTCACTGTCGGAGCGAGCACGGACGGACAGGCGTTGCGGCTGTGGATCTCAGACGACGGCCCCGGCTTCCGCAGCACGGCCGGGGCACGCGGCAGTCCTGGAGTAGGGATCAGCAACACGCGGAGGAGGCTGACCCAGCTGTATGGGGACGCAGCGTCACTCGGCCTCCAGGATGCATCGCCCAGCGGCGCCATCGTGACCATCACCCTGCCGCTCCACACGGCGCCGTTTGCCGAGAGAGAAGAGGAATGAGCGATCGGATCCGCGTTCTCATCGTGGACGATGAACCGCTGGCACGGGAGGGACTGAGAAAGCTCTGTGAGAGGGATCCCGAGATCGAGGTCGTCGGGGAGTGCGCCGACGGCCGCGCCGCGGTGGCGGCGATCGAGCAGGTCGAGCCCGATCTCCTACTACTCGATATTCAGATGCCGAACGTGGATGGCTTTGAGGTGCTGAGTGCGGTTGGGCCGGATCGCATGCCGCAGGTCATCTTCGTGACAGCGTACGATCAATTCGCGCTGCGCGCTTTCGAAGTCCATGCCCTGGACTACTTGCTCAAGCCGTTCAGTGACAAACGCTTCTTCGACGCGATAGCCAGAGCGAAGCAGGCGATCCACCAGGCGGGACAGAGCGACCTCCGGGCTCGGCTCCGCGCCTTGGTCGAGGCGGTTGGCCTCGAAGAACGGGTGGTTCCGGAGACTGCCGGCGCAAAGGCCGATCCTCGCGCAGCGATACCGTCCTTCGCATCCCGGATCGCTGTGAAAGAGAGAGGGCGCGTCGTGCTCGTCAGGACGGACGATATCGACTGGATCGAGGCGGCGGATTATTGCGCCAAGCTCCACGTCCGCGAGAAAGCGTACGTCATCCGCGAATCGATGAAGTCCCTGGCGGCAAGACTCGATCCCGCGCACTTCTTTGCAGTGAGTCGATCAGCGATCGTGAACCTGGATCGTATCCGCGAGATCCAATCGTTCGCGCGCGGCTCGCACATCGTGATCCTGAACGACGGAACGCGGGTGACGCTGTCCCGCGCGCGACGGGAGGTGCTGGAGCGCCGGCTGGGCCAATCCTTCTGAGCACCTCCCCGAACATCTACCGCGCGTTCTTCGTGCCGATCTCCAGCCTATGCGACGACCCACCCACTAGGTCGTGTCGATGTAGCGGTGGTTACAGATATCGTGACCCTGCATCAGCGTCTTGGTCCGCTCCATCTTGAAGTTGGGATTGAAAGCCGTCGGCCAGAAGTAATCCATGTTGCACACAGCGGCATGGCCGATCTCACCGTCGAGGCCGGCGCTTCGCATGACCTCGGCGGAGACGCACTCCGTGACCTCCAGGGCGAACACCTTCTCGGTGTCTTCCACCACTTCGTGCGTCAGGCTGTCTTCGAAGTTAGGTGGCCGGAACACCTGTACAAAGGTCTGAAAACTGGTGTCGGGAGAATTCTGCGCCTGACGCGCGCCGACTTGCCGGCCGATATCCGCCGACATCCGGTTGAGCAGGCGGACCAGTTCCGGCTCGTCGAGTTCGCCCTTGAGCACTTTAGTGAGCTGAATCAAGCCTCCGTACGACATCTGGGTACGCTGTCGTGACGACAAGGGAACCTCTCGCGGCACGTCGAACTTGTGCTGACCCTCCTGTGGCGGAGTCAGACCCAAGCCGGCCAACCCTGGAAACCTGCCGAGTCCCAAGCAGGCGACCGCACAGGCCGGGACGGTGCGAGTGAGCAGCTCTCTGCGACCGATCGTCTTGTAGCAGCTACTACAGTCGTTCGTCAACATGATGTCCTCTCGGTTCAAACCGTGATTCAGTTGCAGCCCGGTTACGCCGCTCCTTTCAGCAATGCCGCCGAGCTGAGATCGTCAGCAGAGGGCTTAGCCCTGCGTTCTCCTTTCACGGCCGCCAGCGCCAACGCCACGGGGAGCACCCCGATGCCGAGGGGGAGGAACTGTGCGCCCGGAACCACGACCTGGGGCGCGACGAGACCGACGATCGAGATCACCAGCGACGGCCCCAGTCCGACGATGGCACCGGCCAGAAGCAGGTTGAGCCCATTGGCCGCTCGATCCTGAGCGTTCGCTTTGACGTAGCTGTGGATCAGAGAGATCAACGACGCGCCGAAGTAGATGACCACGAATAGCCCGAACAACGCGCGGAAGAAGACGTTGACCGCGCTGGTCGCGGCGGGTGCCACCAAGAACCACACTGAGAGGCACCCCACCACGGCCGCCGGAGCGTAGACAGCCCAGGTCATGCCACGTCGTTCGAGTGTGCGCTTCCTCTTCGGGAAGACGAGCAGGAAATGAGTGAGGACGGCGAAGCCCACCACGATCATCAGCAGGACCACAACACCGACGACGGTGCGCACCGCTGCCGAGCTGAAGTACGGACCGACCATCAGGCCGGTCGAGAACGCGATCCCGAGCACGGCCAGGAGCATGGTCCTTTTGGTCGGCGCTGCGAGAAATGCCCAGACGCCGCACACCAGGAACAGGAAGCCGACGAGGACCACCCCGTACCTGCCCAGCGCGATGTCCGTTGGCAACGCCGCGTAGGCGAGCTCGAAACTCAGAACCTGCCCATCCCGCTCGACTTCGAACGTGCGTACTTCGCCGACCTCCGGCCGTGATCGCTGTACGGCTGCGGCTCTGTCCCCAACCGCGATCCCGCCGACGCTGCGGATGTGATCTCCGGTCTCGAGCCCTGCCACGTTTGCCGGACTGCCGTCGCTTACCTGCGTGATCGTGTTGTTGCCGTCGGTGACAAAGCCCCGATAAGTCTGGTTGCGTATGTCCAGGGCGCCCAACACGCCCCAGACCACCAGCAGGACGGATACGACCAGCAGGGGCTTCCTGAAACGGGAAACATCCAGAGTCTCCATTAGGTTTCTCCTCACCTAATGTGAATCGGACGCCGCCTCGTCCGACTTGGCGGATCAGGCGCTGGGCCCGCCCCTGGTCGCCTTGCTGAGTTCGCCTGCCTCCCGGCCAACTGCACGATCATTGATCGAAGTCGCTGGAACAACGCGATTGCAGCGAACCGCGCAGATCTTGCAGCGACGCCCCGGTATTGTGCGGCCGGCGATGCGACTCTCTCGGGGGGCAGCGGAGTCGGATGGGCGACCGCCCAACGGGCCGCCGCGGCCGTCGTTTCGCGGTCGCCGTCCGATCCTTCGCTGCGGGATTGGCGTCACTCCCTGCAAGACGCTTGGACCGGCCAGAGGCCCAACTCAGATTGCGACACCGGCCGCCGGCGTCGCCGAGCCGCTCGAGCTGATCCTCGGAGCGCCCGCGTCTTCGCGGTCCGGCGGTTGGCATGCCGTGCGGCGAGCAGCGTCGGTCTTGCAGGAGAGAGGATGGTAGGTGCCATGGCAAACGTCTATAACGTTCAGTTCCGATTGCTGCCACGTGAACTGAACACTGCCGAACTCGTTGCTCTTTGTTTCATTGTCTGTTTGGGTGGTTTCGCTCTTGCCGCAGCGACCCAGGATCCGCCAATCGCCCCGGGCGGGTCCAGAATGATTCTCGTCCCTGGGGGCGCATTCGCGATGGGAGATGTGTTCGCGGAAGGGGAAGACGACGAGCAGCCCGTGCACCAGGTGACGGTAGCCCCGTTCTACCTGGCGGATGCCGAGGTGAGCGTAGGCCAGTTCCGGCGCTTCGTCGAGGAGACGGGGTACCGTACCTCTGCCGAAGGTCCGTTGAACCGCGCCGCACAGGACAGCCTCATTCGTATTGGAATGGACCCGGAGCTACCACGGGAGCAACGCATCGCCGCCTACGATGCGTCCCTCGAGTTCGGCGGTTGCGCCTGGTGGGATCCGGACCGCCGTAGCTTTGACTTCGACGAGCATCTCAACTGGGCCAACCTCCGATTCGAGCAGACGGATGCGCACCCAGCGGTGTGTCTGTCGTGGGATGATGCCGCCTCCTACGCGAATTGGGTCAGCGGGCTGAGCGGGCTCCCGCCCGCCTACGATGTCGAGAACGGCCTGCTGCTCGACGCCGAAGGCAACGCCACGACGGACATCACCAAGGTGCCGGGGTACCGCCTGCCCACTGAGGCCGAGTGGGAATTCGCAGCGCGCGAGGGGGGACGGGTCGTGCGGTTCGGCAACGGCACGGATGTCGCCAGAGGGGGAGATGCCGTGTTCGATGCCGACGTTGGCGACTACACCTATCTGGAGCGGGGACCGCAGCGCCGCGGGACCATGCCGATCCGCAGCCACTCGCCGAACGCGCTGGGTCTGTTCGACATGGCGGGGAATGCGTGGGAGTGGGTGAGCGATTTCCTCGCACCCTATCCCCAGGACTCCCAGGTCAATCCCTATCAAACTGTGGGCAGGGGCAGAGCCGTGCGCGGTGGTCGCTGGGGGGGAGACGCGTTCGAGCTGCGCATCGCGAAGCGCTTTCAGTGGCAGTCCAACAACCGTTGCGATGCCAGTGGCTTCAGGCTGGCGAGGAGCGCGCAGTGATTCGGTAAGCGGAAGGGAGCACGAGATGCCCAGCGCGAGCGTGACAGGATGCGAGGTTTCGTCGTCTCTGCTCGACCCATGGAACCCGTGAGTGACCTGACTCGTTAGTAGAGGTCATTACACGGTCCACGCCAAGGGCGCTCATCCAGCATCCAGGCCCTCGCATGACCCTGCTGGATCTGGCGCCAGCTTTGGTGTGGTTTGGATCGCCAGCACCTGTGGCGGCACAGGTCCTCAACTCGGGCCGCCTGGAGCAAGAACCGTTCAACGCGCGGTCAGCTGTGCGAGCGGTTAGGAGCTTCACTGAGTCTGAGTTCTTGCCCAGAACCCGAAAGCCGAGCGCGATGGACTCCATTACCCCAACCATGGAGGACGACAATATGTCCACACAGGAGACGTACAACGACATTCTGCCGAACCCGGGGTTCGATGTGGAGCGGGGCCGAACCGCCGTCGTGATTACCGACCCGCAGAAGGATTTTCTCTCTGAGGACGGTGTGGTGTGGGGTGTGGTCGGGTCGAGCGTCGAGGCGAACGACACTGTGGAGAATCTGCGTAAGCTTATGACAGCCGCGCACGAGGCCAAGATCCCCGTCTTCATCTCGCCCCACTACTACTACCCGCACGACCATCAGTGGGACTTCGGTGGCGCGTTAGAGAAGATGATGCACGCGGTCGGGATGTTCGACCGACAGGGCGCGCTGACGACCGAAGGGTTCGGCGGGTCCGGCGCCGACTGGCACGAGCCACTCAAGGCGCTGATCGACCGTGAGGACGTCGTCATCGCGAGCCCCCACAAGGTATACGGCCCGGAATCGAACGATCTCGTGCTCCAGCTTCGCAAGCGTGGGATCGACAAAGTAATTCTGGCCGGCATGTCGGCGAATCTTTGCGTGGAAGCGCATCTCCGCGAGCTGACCGAACAGGGATTCGAGGTCTCCGTTGTCAAGGACGCCACGGCGGGTGCCCAGCTTCCGGGCGGCGACTTCTACCAGGCGGCTCTTCTCAATTTCCGAATGATCGCGAGCGCCGTGCTGACGACCGATGAGACCATCGGCGCGATCGAACGGGCGTAAGCTGGTGTGAAGATCTGAAGCGATACAGCCTCAGGCGCGGAAGGAGTCACTCCGTTGATCGGTAGGACCGATACAGCGAGTCGCCAGCCGCCAGGGTCGGCGAACCTTGCCGGTAATGATGACCTGGTTAGGCTGCTGTTGAACTCGACCGGCGAAGGGATCTACGGAATCGACCTCGAGGGTAAGTGCACGTTCGCGAACCCGGCGTGCCTGAGGTTGCTCGGTTTCGAGAGCGATACCGAGCTACTCGGCCGGAACATGCACCAACTGGTGCACCACACGCGCCCGGATGGGGAACCCTACCCCGAGAAAGAATGCCGCATCTACAGGGCATTCCGAGAAGGTAAGGGTACACACGTCGACGATGAGGTGATGTGGCGCGCGGACGGTTCCAGTTTCCCGACCGAGTACTGGTCGTACCCGATGGAGCGCGACGGTGAGTTGGTAGGGTGCGTGTTGACGTTTGTAGACATTAGCGAACGCCGCCGCCAGGAACAGCTGCTAGCCGATCAGGCCGCCACCCTCGCCGAGGTGGCGCGCTTCCCGGAGATGAACCCCGGGCCGGTCCTCCGCGTCGACCTGGAGGGCACCGTGCTGATGGATAACCCGGCCGCCCGCGAGGTGTTCGGCCACGAGCTTCTGGGCCAATCTTGGCGCGAGGTGTGCCCCGGCATCGATGAGGCGGCCTGGAACGACATTCTCGAGGCAAGGGAAGCCGTCGTTCTCGAGCGGTGCATTACAGACAGGGACTACCTGTTTACCCACCGCCGCGATTTCGAGGCCAACCTGATATTTGTGTTTGGCGCCGACGTCACGGAACGGAAGAGGGCGGAACAGGCGCTCCGCGAGGCGGACGAACTGGTTCGACTGCTCCTGAACTCCACGGGCGAAGGGATTTACGGGGTAGATCTCCAGGGGAACTGCACGTTCGCAAACCCGGCCTGCGCGAAGCTCCTCGGCTTCGAAAGCGTCGACGAGTTACTCGGCAGGCAGATGCACGAGCTGGTGCACCACACCCGACCGAACGGCGAGCCCTACCCGGTAGAGGAGTGCCAGATATACAGGGCGTTCCGCGAGGGGCGGGGCACGCACGTCGACGACGAAGTGATGTTCTGCTCGGACGGGAAGCCCTTCCCGGCGGAGTACTGGTCCTACCCGGTGGAGCGCGACGGCGCGCTGGTGGGATGCGTGGTCACGTTCGTCGACATCACCGAACGCCGCCGCGTCGAGGAGGAGATGCGACAGACCGAGAAGATGGCGGCACTGGGCAAGCTCTCTGCGGGCCTGGCGCACGAGCTCAACAATCCGGCGGCCGCGGCTCAGCGGGCGTCCGGCCAGCTGGCGGTTGGACTCGACGAGCTGCAGGCCGCGACCATGGAGTTGGCACGGGCCGGCGTCGCGCCCGACTCTTGGGGCACCGTTATCGACTGGGCGCGTGAGTTGGGGGAGCGGGCGAATGGATCTTCCGACCTCTCGGCGCTCGAGGCGAGCGATCTTGAGGAAGAGCTGATTGGCTGGCTAGAGGCGCATGGCGTCGAAGAGGCCTGGACGATGGCCGCGACGCTCGTTAACGCTGGGCTTCGGAAGGATGACCTCGACGCCATGGCCGACGAGGTACCGACCGCACTGCTCGGAGCCGTCGTACCGTGGCTCTGCCGTGCCATCACGGTCCAGGACCTCGCCGGGGTCGTCGCCCGCAGCACGAAGGGCATCTCCGACCTGGTCAACGTAGTCAAGTCTTACTCGTACATGGACCAGGCGCCGCTGCAATACGTCGATATCCACGCCGGAATCGAGGATACGCTCACGATCCTGGGGCACAAGTTGAAACGGGGTATCGAAGTCGTCAGGCAATACGACCGAGATCTTCCGCAGGTGCAGGTTCAGGGAAGCGAGTTGAATCAGGTATGGACGAATCTGATCGACAACGCTATCGGTGCCATGGGCGAGGGGGGTACCCTTACGATTAGAACACTTCGAGACGATGAGCACTTGACCGTCGAGATCGGCGACGACGGCCCAGGCATACCGGAGGAAATACGACCCCGTATCTTCGATCCCTTCTTCACCACCAAAGGCGTGAGCGAGGGGACCGGCCTGGGACTGGACGTGGCGCGTCGCATCGTCATGGGGCGCTGCGGTGGCCAGATCGATTTCAACTCCCGGCCCGGCGCAACAGTCTTTCGGGTCCGCCTCCCAGTGCAGAGTGCGTGCACGCCGGAAGCTGAAGAAGCGTAGAGATCCGTACTGACGATGCAAGACGGTCTTCGTGCAGTTGTATTCTCGCTGATCGGTGAGGAATAAAGAGATGGCCAGACCATTGATCCTGACGCTCGACGACGATGTCAATGTGCTGCGTGCGGTGGAACGCGATGTCAGGAGCGAATACGGGTCGGAGTTTCGGGTCGCGCGCGCCGACTCGGGCGACACGGCGCTGCAGATGCTCAGCGAGTTCAAGAAACGTGGCGATCCATCGGCGCTGTTCCTGGTCGATCAGCGGATGCCCGGAATGACGGGCGTCGAGTTCCTCGAAAGAGCGGTCGATCTCTATCCCGAAGCCAAGCGGGTGCTGCTCACAGCGTACGCGGACACCGACGCGGCAATAAAGGCGATCAACGACGTCCAGATCGACTACTACCTCCTCAAGCCATGGGATCCGCCCGAAGAGAAACTCTACCCGGTGCTCACCGACCTGCTCGACGACTGGCGCTCGGCCTACCGGCCACCGTTCGAGGGGATCCGCCTGGTCGGCAACCAGTGGGCCCCGGCCGTCCACAGGGTTAAGGACTTCCTGGCACGAAACAATATCCCCTATCTGTGGCTCGACCCCGAACAGAGCGAGGAGGCCCTACAGCTGATCGAGGCCTCGGGGAAAAAAATGGAGCTTCCCTGCCTGTTCTTTCCCGACGGCTCGATGCTCGAGAAGCCCGAGAACCGCGAGATCGCTCAACGGGTGGGCCTTCAGACCACGGCCGACAGGCCATTCTACGATCTCGTCGTCGTGGGAGCAGGGCCGGCCGGTCTGGCGGCGGCGGTATACGGAGCCTCGGAGGGGCTGCGAACGATCGCGGTCGAGAAGCAGGCCCCAGGCGGCCAGGCGGGGATGAGCTCGCGTATCGAGAACTACCTCGGCTTTCCCAAGGGTCTCTCGGGCGGCGAACTGGCCCGCCGAGCGGTTAGCCAGGCACGGCGGTTCGGGGTCGAGATCCTCACCGCTCAGGAGGTCGTCGCCCTCAAAGCCGACGGACCGTTGCGAACGCTACGGCTGGGGGACGGCTCGGAGCTCTGTTGTCGGGCACTGCTCATCGCGACGGGCGTCTCTTATCGTCAGCTTCAGGCCGAGGGGATCGAGAAACTCACGGGAGCCGGCGTCTACTACGGGGCCTCCATGAGCGAGGGCGAGTCGGTGCGGGGCAAGGACGTCTACATAGTCGGCGGTGCCAACTCGGCGGGGCAGGCGGCGATGTACTTCTCCCGGTTCGCCGAGACCGTCACCATGCTCGTTCGCAGAGACTCGCTCTCCACGACCATGTCGCAATACCTGCTCGACCAGATCGCTGCTACGGACAACATCCGGGTCTGGACGAATGCCAACGTACACGCAGCCGTGGGTTCGGAACGTCTGGAGAAGCTCTGTATCGCCCGCGACGGAGGTCAATCCATCGAGACCGTCGAGGCGAGCGCCCTCTTCATCTTCATTGGCGCCATACCACACACCGATTGGCTGGGTGACACCGTCGCCCGCGACCCGCACGGTTTTATCCTCTCGGGGCCGGAGGCGCTGGCCAACGGTGCTACTGCGCCGTTCGCGCCCCTCGCCCGCAATCCCTTCTTGCTCGAGACCAGCCTGCCGGGCGTCTTCGTCGCCGGCGACGTGCGTCACGGTTCGGTCAAACGCGTAGCGTCAGCCGTGGGCGAGGGCTCGATGGCGGTCATGTACGTGCACCGCTACCTGAGCTCCATATAAGTTCCGGCCGGGAGCCAGGGCGTCTCCGCTCCCGTACAAGCTCTGTCCTCCGACTCTCACGAGCGTGGCGGTGCTCTATCTGGTAGCGAGCCTGTTGAGATCGTAGGCGCGACTGCGGCAACCAAGAGGGATTGTCAGCCGTCATAGATACAGGGGGTGAAGCTCCCGTACCTGGCCAACGCCAGCCAAGCGAGCAGCCGCGATCACGACGAATCAAGTCCCAGCCAAATCAGAGATCCCTGGGAAGGAGCTTCGCATGTACGGATTCGCCATCTGTCTACTGGGCGGTGCCCTTCTGGTCGGCTCGGCGCCCCAGGGAGAAGGCGTCGGCACGCCACAGGCCAGCCAGCCCGTTCCTCCCCTCTTCCCCACCGCACCGGCGCCACCTACACAAGAGGCCCCAGCCACGTCCGTCGTTCCGTTCGGCCACCGGGTCGCCGTCACCTCCCGGCACCTTGGGGGAACGCGCGATGTCTTCATCCGCCTCCCCCGCGACTACGCCGAAGAGCAGGGGCAAAGCGCGGCTCGCTATCCGGTGCTCTACGTCCTCGACGGAGGGGATTACTTCGAGCCCTTCGGGGGCGTGGTCGAGTACCTGACGATGTACGGCATGGTCCCGGGGATGATCGTCGTCGCCGTCCCCCACGGCGATCGCATGAAGGAGCTCACCTTCTCCCCATCGAACGAAGAGAACGGTGACTGGCCGACCAGCGGGGGCGCCGAGTCCTTCCAGCGGTTTCTCGAGGAAGAGCTGATCCCGGCGATCGACGAGTCCTACCGTACCCACCCTTTCAGGATCTTGGTGGGGCACTCGCTTGGGGGCCTGTTCGCCGTAGAGAGCCTGGCGCGGACCCCCGATCTATTTCAGGCGACCATCGCCCTCAGCCCCAGCCTCTACTGGAACCAGTTCGAGTGGCTCAAGAACGCTGCGACCCTGTTCGACGGAGTCACGACCTGGCGGCATTTCCTGTTCATCTCCGGGGAGCAGAAGGACGAAGAGGAGACCCGTAGACTGGCCGAGTTCCAGAGTCTGGTCGAAGCCCGGGCCCCAGAGGGATTCGAGTACCACTACGCCCTCTTTCCCGAGGAGAACCACGCCTCGGTGGGTCTTCCAGGCTTCTACCAAGACCTGAAACAGCTGTTCAGGGGCTGGCAGACCGAGGGCGAATGGTGGAGCCTGGGGCCCGACAAGGTCAAAGCCCATTTCCAGGGGTTGTCCGATCGGTACGGATTCACGGTCCCGATTCCGGAGGACTATCTGGTCGGGCACGCCCTGCACGGCCTGCACCGACACGAGGCTCCCGACGAGGCCATCCTCCTCCTGGAGCTCTGCCTATCCTTGTACCCCGAATCGGCGGACGCCTATGAGGGATTGGGCGAAGCGTACGAATGGAAGGGGGATCGCGACCGGGCTGAGTGGCACTACCTGAAGGCCCTGGAGATCGATCCGGGGCACGAGGCTGCTAAGGAGAAACTGGAAGCGCTAGGGGGCGGGTAGCCCGGGCAGCTGCCCGCATGTCGCTTAGCTGTCAACAAAGACCGGACAGTAGCTCGGCTGCGTGTCGTCGGCGTCGTTGTACGTGAGGCGCCGCAGGTCCGTGCCGTTCACGTCGATGGTGAATATCTCCTCGTTGCCATCTAGATCGGACTCGAAGGCGATCATGGAGCCGTCCGGCGACCAGGTCGGGAACTCGTCGTGATCGTCGTACTCCGTGATCCGACGGCGCCCAACCCCCTCGGTGTTCATGACGAATATGTCGATGTTGATGCTACCGTCGCCGCGCAGCGCGTTGAAGGCGATGAGGTTCCCGTCTGGGGACCACGCGGGATCTGAATCGCCGTCTTCGCTTACCGACAGTTCCTTGCGCCCACTACCATCCGCGTTCACGGTGCAAATCGCGATTGTAGCGCTGCCGCGCTGTACACGGGCGTGGAACACCAACTGACTTCCATCGGGTGACCATGAGGGCCGCCCCTCTTCTGCGGCCGAGTCAGTCAGCCTGGTGAGGCCGGTATCGTCAATCCGCTTCAAGTAGATGTCGTAATTGCCGTCGCGGTTCGATGCGAACGCGATTTCCGTTCCGTCCGGTGACCAGGCAGGGTCGCTGTCTGCCGCCGGATGGTTAGTGAGGCGACGCAGATTGGACCCATCCGCCTCCATCAGGTAGATCTCGTAATTGCCATCACGGTTGGAAACGAAAGCGATCTGCTCTCCGTCGGGAGACCACGTCGGCCAGAAGTCGGCGGCATCGTGGTGAGTCAGGCGACGCTGCTCACCGCCGTCGTCTCGCATGACGTAGATTTCATGGTTGCCGTCGCGGTCTGACGTGAAGGCGATCATGCCGCCTGCGGTACCGTCCCGCGGCTTGGCCGACTTGACCGGCTGAGCCTCGAAAGTGCCATCTACTCCCGCTTTCCCTAGCAGGAGAGCAGATAAGATCCCCGCCAGAATAAACAGAGCTCGTACGATCATCGGTCGGACCGTCCTACGGTTGATCATCGAGCAAGAAGCGCTTCATCTCACGCAGCACATCGTCGTGCTTGTGTAGAAAACACCAGTGGTGCGTTGCGCGCATCTCGATCACTCGAGCGTTTGCCACTTCCCTCGCGAAACGGTCCATGTTCCGCCGGTGGAAGGGATACACCCGGCGTTCCAGCCAATCGTCAACTCGCGCCCGCACTTCCTCCGGCGCGTCCTCATCGACGTACGCCTCAGGCGGCCAAAACGCGTAGAAGGCGAGGGCGGGTGATCTGATCATGCTGAAGTCAGGCTGGTAGCTCATCAGACTCTCGAGCAATGCACGCCGCACAGTGTCGCTCGTCACGAACTCCACGGTGCTGTCTGGAAGGACCCTGACAATGTCGCGCAGCCACGCCTCCGTCGCGTCGGACCAGGCGAAACCCTTGGCCCAGCCGTCCATCATCCAGTCACGGATGGCATCCAGGGACTTCAGATCCTCTGACGTAAGCGGAATCTCGACGGGATACGTGGTCAGTAGTGCGATGAAGGCGGTATCCGAACGGTCGTAGGCGGCGTCGAGATAGACGAGTTTCTCAACGCGCTCAGGATAGCGTGCTGCGACGCCCGTGAGCTCATTACCGCCCATGGACCAGCCCACGAGGCTGGCCCGACGGATTCCCAGGCTGTCCAAGAACTGGCGGATGTCCTCGACGAGCACCTCGTTCTCGTAGCCGCTCGCGGGCTTGTCCGATTGGCCCACGCCACGTCGCGCCAGGGCCAGCACCCGATACCGCCCGACAAACTCCGGTGCGATATCGTCGAAGATGTGCGGTGAATCGGCGAGTCCGGGTAGGAACAGCAAGGCATCGCCCGTGCCGCCCCAGTCGAGGTAGTTGAGGGTAACGCCGTTCACCGTCACGAAGCGGCTCTCGTGCGGTGAGTCGTCCACCCACCCACTGACGGGCGTCGCTCGGTCGTTAGCACAACCGACAATCGCAATCGTGAGTATGAATGCCGAGCCACGCACTGCGCTATGTTGCTTCATTGTATCTCCTCCCGCAGCGCATCGATGATCGCCGCCTCCATCCAGTAGTTGTCGGCGTTGCCGTTGCGGTGACTGTTGAAGAAGAGATAGCGGCCGTCCGGCGAGACCATCGGGCACCCCCCGTTCGCGGGCGAGTTCACACCGGGTCCCATATTGCGCGGTGGGGTCCACGTCCCGTCTTCGTTCCGAAAGCTCACGTAGAGGTCGGATCGGCCGAGGCCTTCCGGCGGAGATAGACGGACGCACAAGAGGTAGCTCTCGTCCGGTGCGATGAACGGTCGGTCCTCGCTGTACTCCGAGTTGACCGGGGCGCCGAGGTTGACCGGCTCGGCGTAGCGGCCGTCGACCAGACGGGACACGTATAGGTCGCCTGCCATGAGATCTCGTGTCTTCATCGTCGATGTGTCGTCTGGTGGAGTTCTGGTTTTTCAGAGATAGGGCTTCTCGATGTGTTAGACGTACAGCGTGACCCTAAGGATGCCCCTCCAACCTCGGATCACTGCTGCCGTAGCGCCACCATCGGGTCGACCCGGGCGGCGCGTCGCGCCGGCAGTAACGCGGCGGTTACTGCCACCAGTGCGAGCAGCGCCGGCACGCCCGCGAGTACGAAGGGGTCACTCGCGCTCACTTCGTAAAGGAGTCCCGAGAGGAGACGCGCCCCCCGGCTCGGGGGCTGGCCAAATTCGCGTCTGTAGTCTGGCCTTGAAATCTGTATACAGAATGGTATACAATTGGCCATGGCGAGTATCTCAATCGATCGGGGCCTGGAAGAGCCGGTTTATAGGCAGGTCGCGGGCCAACTACGGCGCCTGATTGCCGGGGGCGCGCTGGGCCCGGGGACGGCTCTGCCGTCGGTGCGGCAGCTGGCCGGGGACCTCGGGGTCAACCTGAACACGATCGCCCGGGCGTACCGGCTCTTGGAGAGCGAGGGTTTCCTCGTCATCCGCGATCGGGCCGGTGTCGTGGTGGCGGCGCCGGCGGAGGAGATCGAGGGCACGGCACGGGCCAGGTTTCTCGGCGAGCTGCGGGCCACGCTGGCGCGTCTGCGGCAGGCGGGGATGACGGCTGCAGAGCTATTGACGGTGGTGCGGCGCGAGGTGGCGGTCATGGAAGGCGGTAAGGAGATCGACGATGAGTGAAGCGGTCTTTGTTGATCTGGCCCTCACGGTGCGGGTGCTACTAATTGGCGGGATTCTGCTCGCCCTCCCGCGTATCACCCGGATGGGCCTATTGTTCGGCGCCTATGTGGGCGAGGATTCCGCTGATCGAGAAGAGGCACGTCGGCTGCGGCGTAGCTGGTACCGCGGCTGTGTGATACTGATGGTGTTATCGCTCGTGGTTGGGTATGGGATCAGCATTGCGGGCCGGCCGGTCGCCGGCAACTTCACAGGTACAGCGGTCCTGTTGCTCGGCGCGCTGGGGCTCTACCTGCGAACGTACTCCAGGGCTCGGGCGCTGGCATCGCCTGAATCCGCCCGGCAGGCCGAGACGGCCGAGGCCTCACTCCACGGTGGCGAACCGAAGGGGGCGGGGCTGGCGAAGCTTGCACTCGGAATCTGCCTCGTCGCGGCCCTCGCCACGTTCGCCTACGCGGCGGTCAGCTATCAGGCGATGAGCGGCAGCTCGTTCGTGGCGATCATGTTCGTGCCCAGCCTGAACCTGGTGTTCAGTCCGACCCTCGCCGTCGTCGCGCTGTTCACCGTAACCGCCAAGCGCTCGATCCGCGCCGGCTCGGGCGGCGGCTCGGTCGAGGCTCAGGACGCCTTCCGCGCCACGATGGTGAACCTGATGAGTTGGATTGCGCTCCTGTTCTGTGCCTTCATGACCGTGCTCTCGGTGCAGATCGTGCGACTCGGACTCTCCGACAACGCCTCTTTGGGCGTGTGGCCCTTGTGGACGGGTGCTCTCTTCCTCGTCTTCCTCCTCTTCCTCCTCTTCCTCCTTGGGAACATGATCCGCATCTTTAAGAGATACGGCCAAGGCGGAGCGCGTTTGGAGAAGGCCGCCGCTGATGCGCCGCTGACGGACGGTCTTGCCGACAACGCACGCTGGGTTTGGGGGCTGTTCTACGTCGATCGGGACGACCCGTCGATCATGGTCGAAAAGCGCTTTGGCTTCGGCTACACGATGAATTACGGCAACCGGACCGCCGTACTGTTCGTGGTCGGTTTTCTCGTGCTCAGCATCAGTGTGGCCACCTTCTTACTGATCGGAGCGTTGCGCTGAGGGTTATTGAAGAGGAGAAGCTCGTCATGCACCGTGTCTTGTTGCTCGCACTCGTACTCGTCGCGTTCCCAGCGCAACGGGCGCACGCTCAGGCCCAGGAGACCTACACCGACGACCCGCGGATACCCGGCGGGTTGGTGGGGGAACGGATACGCTCGGTCCTTAACACCCTGAACGCGCCGACGCCAGAGGTGGTCGAGCGGTTCATGGCGGAGGAGTGCACCGAGGAGTTCCAGAACTTCGGGTCGCTGGAGACGCACATCGCGACCTGGCAGTTCCTGAGCCGAACCACCGGTGGGGTGGACTTTCACAGCATACGGACCTACACGCCGGCGCGAGAGCGCGAGACCGTCGTCGTCGTCAAGGATCGGAACTACGGTGCGTGGCGTGCGTTGCGCCTGTTCATCGACGAAGGAGAGGCCCGGCTGCTGGGCGGCCTGCTGCTCGATCGCTACCCGGGTACGCCCTCGGATGTCGAGGAGCCGACGCTGGGCGAGGCGGAAGTCATCGACGAGACGCGTCGGATCGTCAACCGGATATGCGCGAACGATGCGTTCTCCGGCACGGTGCTTCTGGCCCGCGGGGCGGAAGTGCTCTACTCGCGCGCCTGCGGCGAAGCCAGCAAGCGATTCGGGGTTCCGGTCGACATCGATACCCGGTTCAACCTGGCGTCGGTCACCAAGTCGTTCACGGGGACCGCCATCGTGCAGCTGGCGGAGGCCGGCGCCCTCTCCTACGACGACCTCTTGAGCGACCACGTCGATGAGTCGTGGCTGCCCCGCGAGCTCAGCAGCCGCATCAAGCTCCACCATCTGCTCACCCACACCTCGGGACTCGGCGACTACTACACGGAGGACTACGAGGGCGCGTCCCGCGAGCTCTTTCGCCGGCTGGAGGACTTCAAGCCCCATGTCCGTCAGGACACCCTCGCCTTCGAGCCCGGCTCAAGGTACCGCTACAGCAACACGGGGATGTTCCTGCTGGGCGTGGTGGTCGAGACCGTGACCGGCGAGAGCTACTTCGACTACGTGCGGGCGCACATCTTCGAGGCCGCCGGCATGGACGACACCGACTACTTCGACCGGGACGACCCGGTGCCGGACGTCGCCACCGGCTACTACCGCGATCAGAACAGTCAGACGGGCTGGCGCAACGACAGCTTCAAGTTGTCGGTGGGGAGCACGCCGGCCAGCCAGGCCTATTCGACGGTGGGCGACCTGCACCGCTTCGCGCTGGCTCTGCTGAACGGCACGCTGGTCTCGCAGGCGTCGCTGGAGGTCATGTGGCGGCGGTACGGGGGGGGCGACGGCTACGGGTTCCAGGTTCACCAGCGGCCGATCGGAATGGCCGTCGGTCATAGCGGCGGCTCTTGGGGCGCCAGCTCGCAGCTGACGATCTACCCCGAGGCCGGCTATATCGTCGTGGCGCTCTCCAACTACAGGACCGGCGCCGCGCCGCTGGTCGAGCGGATCGAGCAGCTCATCGAGCGGACGGTCGGCTGAAGCGGCGACGCCGGCCGCGGGGTGCTGTGCCAACACTGATACTGCGCACCCCACGACCGGCGGGCCGAACCGTGACTGCCGGGACCTAGAAGGTGTCCGGGAAGGGTGGGAACTCCTCTGAGAGCTCGGTGTTGCCCGGCGCCTCGGCGCCTTCCTCCGAGATGATCGGGCAGAGTACGACGACGCCTGGACGCTCGAACGTGACCAGGCCCGCCATCAGTGCGGAGCGAAGGTCCCCCACATCATCGAATAGCGCCTCGGGGTAATGCGCGGACGCGTACGGCGACGCCAGGATGTCAGCCAGTGTCACACCGGGCGCTGTGTGAACCACGTAGATGTTCCAGTGCGGCGAGTAACCGGCTTCGCCGGGGATGAACTCGGCGACGTTCGCCTGGTACTTACGGTCGTCACCGATGAGGTAGAGATCGTTCTCACCCCGCTCCGTCACGCCCTCCTCTTGGCCGAGCAGCAGGTAGTAGATCTCCTCTTCTTCGTACCAGCCGTTCGCGGTCATCGCACCACCACCACTGCCCATGCTGAACGAAGGCATGGCGAGATCGCTGTTGGGTTGGATGCCGTTGTTGGGCTCGGTGACGCCATCGCCCTTCGAGCAGCCGGCGAGGGCGGCGATTACCGCGGCCGCTAGGAATGAGGGAGCGAATCGCATGGGATCTCCTCCTTTTGAAGTGCGCTGAAAAATGCAGGAACTTGTGCTGAACTGAGGTCAAACCTAGGGAGCGTTGGCGGCATCACGAAGGAAAACTCGACGAGCGGAGCGCGGTATCGATTAGCGGTCGTGTCAGGGGACGAATCGTGGTCGGAAGGACGACTGTCGCGGTTACCCTAGTCGTCTGCGCCGTCTTGCTTTAGCTTTGCAGGTAGGCTGGACCCCGCCCGGAGTAGGATGGCCATGAACCCGATCGAGCAACTGGATCGCATCGCGATCACCGTCAAATCCCACCGGCTTCTCAAGACCCTGCTCAAGGAGAATCCGAAGCTGGAAGAGATCATGCGTAACTCGAAGAACGAGATCGAGGCGCGCATCGGGATCCGGGAGTGGGTGCTGGAGGAGCTGGGTCAGCGGCCCCAGGCTCTGGCGTACTACGAGGGCGAGGCCACTGGCCGAGAGGCCTTCGAGGCGCTCGCCTGGAGCGACTACGCCGCCATCCGGCTGCTCGACTATGTGGACCACGCCGGCCGCGAGTTCGTCGATCTCAACCTGCGTGGGGCGATCGCCGTCAGCACGCCGATTCGTCAGCTCTGGCTCGCCGTGAACCGCGGCACCGGCGGCGCGAAGCCCGACTTCTTCGAGGACATGCTGCACCTGTTCCGGCAGTTCACGGGCCGCAGCACCCTGCGGATCCCGACTCGCGAGGAGGTCGAGAGCTGGATGGAGCGCTACCCGGCCGGGCTTGACCCGCGCATTGTGGCGCTCAGGGAGGAGAACCGCGACCGCATCCTCAACGTCATCATCGACCGCATGGAGCGCGGCGAGATCCGAAGCCAGAAATACACGCTGGATCCCGACCTGTCGCGCGAGGAGAAGCTCGAGCGGGCGTTGGGGTGGTGGGGCGATCCGCAGTTCCACCTGCGTTTCGCCGTGCGCTCGCCGGAGCTCTTGAACGAGATGCTGGGCAGCTCGCTGGACCCGGACGCGATGCGGGTCCTTTACCAGGCGAAGGAGTCGGGCATCCCGTTCTTCGTGAACCCCTACTACATGTCGCTGCTGCACGTACGGGTACCGTACTTTGCGATCGGCGCCGATCTGGCGATCCGTCACTATGTGGTCTACTCGCAGCAGCTGGTCGAGGAGTTCGGGCACATCCGGGCCTGGGAGAAGGAGGACGAGATCGAGCCCGGCAGACCCAACGCCGCCGGCTGGCTGCTGCCGCCGTACGACAACGTGCACCGGCGCTATCCCGACGTGGCGATCCTGATTCCCGACACCACGGGCCGCGCCTGCGGCGGTCTCTGCACCTCCTGCCAGCGGATGTATGGCTTCCAGCATGGCCAGCTGGACTTCGACCTCGACGAGTTGGCACCGAAGAAGACGTGGCCGCAGAAGTTGGGCGAGTTGATGCAGTATTTCGAGGAGGACTCGCAACTAAAGGACATCCTCGTCACGGGCGGCGACGCGCTGATGAGCACCGACGCGGCGCTGGAGCGGATCCTCGACGCGATCTACAAGATGGCCAAGGCCAAGCGCGACGCCAACAAGCGGCGCGAGCGCAAGTACGCCGAGCTCGTGCGGGTGCGGCTCGGCACGCGGCTCCCGGTGTACCTGCCGCAGCGGATCACGCCGGCGCTGACCGACATCCTCGCGCGGTTCCGCGAGAAGGCGGCCAAAGTCGGCGTCAAGCAGTTCGTGATCCAGACGCACATCGAGTCGCCGATGGAGGTGACGCCCGAGGCCCGCGACGCCGTTGCGCGGTTGCTCGGCGCCGGCTGGATCGTGACGAACCAGTTGGTGCTCACGACCGCCGCCTCGCGGCGCGGCCACACGGCGAAGTTGCGCGAGGTACTCAACGAGATCGGCGTGCTGCCGTACTACACGTTCGTGGTCAAGGGCTACCGGGAGAACGCCTTCAACTACACGCCCATCGCGCGGGTCGTGCAGGAGGAACTGGAGGAGAAATCGATCGGGCGGGTCCCTGAGCGATACCACGAGGCCGTGCGGGCCTTGCCGGATCACCCGAAGCGGCTGATGCACGAGGTCAGCGACCTGCGCGGAAAATGCTGCGTGCCCTTCCTGGCCACCGACCGCAGCGTCCTCAACCTGCCGGCGGTGGGGAAGAGCCTCACATTCCGCGTCATCGGCATCACCCGCTACGGCCGCCGGGTGCTGGAGTTCGACCACGACCGGACGCGGGCCCACAGCCCCATTATCGATCGAATGGGCAAGGTGATCGTGATCGAGTCCAAGTCGATCGGTGAGTACCTGACGCAGTTGAATGAAATGGGCGAGAGTGTGCCGGAGTACGACAGCGTTTACGGTTACTCGATGGGGCAGACCGAGCCGCGCATGCCGCTGTACGAGTACCCGGCCTACGATTACGTGGTGACCGACGAGATCACCAACCTCGAACTGCCGGAGGAGTGCGAAGCGCTGAGCGCGGCACTACCTACGACCGAGCCCTTTATTCCTGCCGAGTAAGACGGGCGCTGCAGCGGAGCACGGACCCATGGTTGTTGGTCAGGTATTGATCATCCTCGCAATCGCCGTCTTGGTGACGGCATTATTGGTTGGTCCACTCGGTTGGCGGAGGTTTCAGACCGGGCCGGTTTGGGATGCCGCGATCTTTGTCCTGCTAATGCTGTACCCTGCGCTCTGGGTGGCGAAGCTGTGGGTCAGGCCGGTGGGTCCGGTGCTTTTGGGCGTTCACTGGGTTCCGCTTGTATTCGTCGGCTTGATAGTGGCTTTCATCATCGGCGGAACCTTTCCCGGAAGAAGAAGACGAAGGAAGGAGATCGTAATCGGGCCGGACGAGCCGGCGTGGCGAGTCGCCCGAAAGCCTTTCGGCTTCTTCTTCTGGTTCTTGATGCTCCTCTATCTCAGTGCGCTGATCGCCGGCCACAACCGCGGCGCCAGTCCGTTCGGCGGGACCTGAGGGCTGATCGCTGAAGTTTTCCGACGGCGCGAGCCGGCTGCGGCTCACGACCCCTCTCCGTCCTCCGCCGGCTCCATGGGCTGATGCGGGAAGCCTTCCAACTCGGCGAGTTCCTCGCGGTCACGCATGAACGTGGGCTTGCTCAGCATATAGAGCCCGATCAACTCGGCGAGCGCCCGCAAGCTCCTCGTATTGGTACGCTCCCAGCCGTGCGAAGCGTCGACCCCGAAGCAGACAAGGGCGGTGCGGAGATCGTTGCCCGCATCGACCGCCGAGGCACTGTCGCTGCGGTAGTGCTGGAACAGGTCGCGCCGATGGGGGATGTCGTACTGCCGGCACATGTCGATGAGCTTATGCGTCAGGTGCCAATCGAAGGGGCCGGCGGAATCCATCATCGCGATCGTGACGGCGTCCTCTCGTGAGTTCTTCCAGAGCGCCTGAGGTGCACTGTCGATCGTCACCATCTCCGCGACGTCGCGATGCAGGGTGTGGGAGCTGCCCGACCCTACTTCCTCGCTGATCGTGAAGATGAGGTGGCAATCCACCGGCAGTTCGGCGCCGCTCTCGAGCAGTGCCTTTACTGTACCCAGCAGCACGGCGACTCCCGCCTTGTCGTCGAGGTGGCGGGCATTGATATATCCGGTGTCGGGGATGAAGTCGGTTCCGGGATCGAACGCGACGTAATCGCCTACGTGAACGCCGATGGCTTTCAAGTCCTCCACGCTTTCGACCGGATCGTCCAATCGCAGCTCCAGTTGATCCCACCCACAAGGCTGCTGGTCCACCTCGTCGCCGAACGTGTGTCCCGAGGCCTTCAACGGTAGCACTGTGCCGTGTCGACAGCCCGTGTCGGTCAAGAGTGTCACGCGCCCGCCCTCCGCAAATCGAGCGGACCAGCTGCCGATGGGGGCCAGCGCAAGACGCCCGTTGCCCTTGATCCGCTTGACCATGGCGCCGAGAGTATCCAGGTGGACGACCAGGGCACGGTCCGGGCTGCGTAAGCGGCCGGCGAGGTCGGCGCGGATCGCGCCGCGTCGCGTGAGCTCGAACGGCACGCCGATTCGCTGGAGTTCTTCGCCGACCCAGTGGACGATCTCGTCCGTGTATCCCGTGGGACTGGGGATGTCGAGCAGCGTGCGGAGCGTTACGACTACATAGTCGAGGTCCACCACGGGTCGCTGGGGCGGCAGGTCACTGGGTGCTGGGATGGTGGCCATTTGGCTGTCTTCAGGCTCGAGCGGTGGCGGTCTGTGGGAACAGCAGATCGATGAACCGTTCCGCCGTCGGCTGCGGCTCGTGGTTAGCCAGCCCCGGACGTTCGTTAGCCTCGATAATCCAGTAGTCAGGGCCCTCGATATCGGGGACGGCGAGGTCGAGGCCCACGACCGGGATGTCGATGGCTTGGGCCGCGGCCACGGAGGCGGCGCCTAGTTCTGGGTGCAACCGCCCGGTCACGTCGTGGATCGTACCACCCGTGTGCAGGTTGGCGGTCCGGCGCACGGTCAGGGTGGATCCCGCCGGTATGACCGTGTCCATCTCGTAGCCGGCGAGGCGCACGCAGCGTCGGGTCTCATCATCGAGCGGAACCCGGCTCTCGCCGTCGGTCGCCGCCATTCGGCGCCGATTGTATTTCTCGATCAGTTCGGTCACCGTGTGTTCACCGGTGCCCGTGATCTGTGGGGATCTTCGCACGGCTGCGGCGACCACCTCGGAGTCGATGACGATGACCCGCAGGTCATCGCCCTCCACGTATTCCTCGAGAACGACGTCTTCGCACTCTCTGCGCGCCGCCCTTATGGCTTGCTCTAGCTCGTCGGCGCTGCGGATGTCCACGGATACGCCGGCGCCTTGCTCGCCGCGCGCGGGTTTGACGACCACACTGCCGTAGCGCTCGAGGAAGTGAAAGTTTTCGGCCTCCGAGTCCGCTTCCTGTTGGGCCGGCACATTCAGCCCCGCCGCCGACACGACCCGGTGGGTGAGCCGCTTGTCGTCACAGCGGCAGAACGCGGTGGCCGACGTCAGCTCCGTCAGTGACTCTCGGCAAATTACAGACCGACCGCCCAGCGTCAGTCGGAAGTAAGCGAACTCCTTGTCGACGACTTCGACCTTGATCCCGCGCAGCCGCGCCTCATCGATAATGATACGGGCATATGGATTGAGATCGGCGTCCGGCTGGGGCGGAGTGAACAAGCTCTCGTTGATCGGGTTCTTGTGTTTTACACAGAAGACGGGGACCCGCTGGAACCCGAGCTTCTCATACAAGCTGATCGCCTGCGCGTTGTCGTGCAGGACGGATAGATCCATGTAGTCGCGCCCGCGGGCGAAGTAATGCTCTGCTAGCTGACGGACCAGCGCTTCTCCGATACCGGGCGTGGCAACCTGCGGATCGACGGCCAGGCACCACAGGCTGCTGCCGTTCTCCGGGTCGTTGAACGCATCGACGTGGTCAACGCCGGTTACCGTCCCGACGATCATTCCATCCACTTTCGACTCCGCCACAAGGTAGGTGCGCAGCCGTGTCGCGTACTCGTCGACCATGAACTGGGGATCGCCGGTGACCATGCCGCGAGCGGCATAGATCCGGTTGACCTCGGCGGCGTCGCCGGCGGTCCTCAGGCGCCGAATCAATAGGCTCGAGTCATGCGGCGTGGCTGACCGGTAGGCGTACGACCAAAGACGATACGTGTGCGATGGATCGAGAAACAGCTCGTCCGGGGCGAGCGACAATAGGACATGTGGGTCGCGCAGGTAAAGCGCGATGTGCCGCTCGTGCTCCTCTTCGTCACACAATACCTCGGCCAACCTCTGATTGGATTCGAAGGTGTGGCCAAAGATGAGCTTGCCCCAGCCCATCTCCACTGCGACGTTCCCTTGCATCGCTTCCGCCGCCGGCCCGGCCGCTTTCTGCCAGTAGCGCAGCGAGGGACCGCTCTTGCGGTCTAAGCGATGTTCGGTCCTCTTCTTGTACGCCATTGCATCGTCTCCCGCAGGTCAGATGTTGTGGACCTGCAGCCAGTACTCCAGCAGGGCGATCTGCCAGAGCTTCGAGCCTCTCAGCGGTGTGACGTGCGATTCGGGATCCAGGAGTAGCTCGTCCACGTATTCCGGGTTGAAGATTCCTCGCTGGCGAGCCGCCGGCCGTTCCAGTATCCGGCGCACGTACTCGAGATATTCGCCGCGCAAGTACTTGAGCGACGGGACCGGGAAGTAACCTTTCGGGCGGTCGATCACCTCGGGCGGTATGATCGAGCGAGCTACTTCCTTTAGAATGTACTTACCCCCGTTCTCGACTTTCAAGTTTGCAGGGATCCGCGCGGCCAGCTCGACCAGCTCGTGATCGAGGAAGGGCACCCTGGCCTCGAGGCCCCAGGCCATCGTCATGTTGTCGACGCGCTTGACCGGGTCGTCGACCAGCATCACGGTCGTGTCGATGTGAAGCGCCTTGTCGATAGCCCGGGTCGCCGGCGCCTGCTCGAAATAACGAGTCAGGAACGCCCGGCTGGCGTCGCCATCAACGTAATGCGGGTTGACCGCGCGGGTGAACTCGTCGTGATCACGGTCAAAGAAGACGCGCGCGTAGTCGGCGACGGGCTGGCTGCTACACATCATCGGTGGGTACCAGTAGTATCCGGCCATAATCTCATCAGCGCCCTGGCCGCTCTGAACAACCTTCACGTGACGCGCGACTTCTTCGCTCAGTAGGTAAAAGCCGATACAGTCGTGGCTGACCATCGGCTCGCTCATCGCCCGAACGCAACCATCGAGCGAGCTGAACACACGCGAAGCGTCGACCTCGATCTTGTGATGTTGTGTCGAAAAACGTTCCGCTACGACGTCAGAGTAACGGAACTCATCGCCTTCTTCGCCGGCAACACTCTCGAACCCGATCGAGAACGTATTCAGTGCCCCCTGCCCGGCGTTCGCCAGGAGGCCCACGACGAGACTCGAGTCCAGGCCCCCAGAGAGCAACACGCCCACAGGGACATCAGCGATGAGTCGTCGACTCACCGATTTCTCGAGTTCTTCCAGTAGTAGGCGACTCCAGTCGTCGAACCCGTATTTCGACTGCTCGCGGTCGGCTTCGAAGCTGAGCTCCCAATAGGTCTGCTGTTTCCGTCTGCCGACCGTCTCGAGCGTCAACGTCGTGGACGGTGGTAGCTTCTTGACTCCCTTGAGGATCGTTCGGGGAGGCGGCACCACCGAGTGGAACGTCATGTAGTAGTGGAGCGCGACCGCGTCTATCTCAGTGTCTATGCCGCCGCCTTCCAGGAGGGCTGGCAAGGAGGATGCGAATCTCAGGCCGTCCTCGAGCTCTGCGTAGTAGAGGGGTTTGATGCCCAGGCGGTCACGAGCGAGGAAGACACGGCCGCTGTCGCGCTCCCAGATAGCGAATGCGAACATGCCGTTTAAGCGCTCGACGCATCTGTCGCCCCACGCGTGGTAGGCTTTCAGCACGACTTCTGTGTCACCGGTAGAGAAGAAACGATAGCCTTTTGACTGGAGCTCCGCTCGGAGATCGGGATAATTGTACACAGCACCGTTGTAGACGATGCCCAGTCCCAGGTCGCTGTCGACCATCGGCTGGCTGGCGCGCTCCGATACGTCGATGACCTTGAGCCTGCGGTGCCCCAGCGCGCTTCCGTTCTGATGATGCACGCCGCTGCCGTCCGGGCCTCGCGAGGCCATGGCTTCGGCCATCAGGCTGACCGTCTCAGTCGAGGCGATGCCTCCATTGAAGCGGATCTCTCCGCAGATCCCGCACACCGTCTTACGCTTCCTCCAAGGGCCTGTCGGCGGTCTTCGCGGCGCACCTGGGTCCCGGTCCACAATTCGTCATGCTCGACACGCCATCGCCTCCATGAACGAGTCCGCCCAGCTATAGACGTTATGGCGGCGAACCACGTCGCGCATTCGGCGCATTCGCCGACTCACTTCGCTGCTGGGCAGGGAGAGCGCGACTGCGAGGGTCTCTGCCATCCCGTCAACATCGTGAGGATTCACTTGGAGCGCCGAGTTGAGCTCACGCGAGGCGCCGGCAAACTCGCTCAGAACCAGGACGCCCGTGTTGTCGTATCGCGTGGCGACGTACTCTTTCGCCACGAGATTCATACCGTCTGCCAGTGGCGTGACCAACGCGACATCAGCAGCTCTGTATAAGGCGACGAGTTTTTCAAAGGGCTGCTCCCGGAATATATACTGCACCGGGGTCATTCCGACTTCGCTGTACTCCCCGTTGATCTGGCCGACCAGCTCCTCTATCTGGCTGCGAAGCTCGCGGTACTGGGAAACGCGCTCTCGACTCGGCACTGCCACCTGCACCACCACGGAGTCCCGGGTTATCTGGCCGTTGCGGGCGAACAATTCCGCCAGCGCACGTAGTCGAACGTCGATACCCTTCGTGTAGTCCAGGCGGTCAACGCCCAGGATGATTCTACGGCCGCCTCCCACTCGACGCTTGATCTCTTCGGCGCGCCGTGTCACACTCGCATCCTCGGCTGCCGCCGCGAACCGTTGGAAGTCAGTGGAGATCGGGTAGTCGTGCACGAGCGCGCTGTGTCCGTTCATCTGAAGCTTATTGCCCTTAAGCGTGGCTGTCGTATGGCGTCTCGCCAGACGCACGAAGTTTTGGGTGCCCTCACGAGTCTGGAAGCCGACTACGTCACTGCCAAGTATGCCCTGTAGCAGCTGGCGCCGCCACGGCAGACGGTCAAACAGTTCGCCCGGTGGGAACGGCGTGTGCAGGAAGAAGCCTATTCGGAGATCGGGCCTGAGCTCGCGGAGAAGTGCCGGGACGAGCTGCAAGTGGTAGTCGTGTATCCACACGCATGCACCGTTATCGGCTGCTTGGGCCGCTATCTCAGCGAACCGCTTGTTGATGGCTGCGTATTGGCGCCACCAGGCTCGGTGATATTCCGGCTCGCGAAGGCCGCCGTGGTACAGTGGCCAGAGCGTTGCGTTGCAGAACCCATCATAGAAAGTGCGCTGCTCGCCTCTCGATATCGAGACGGGAATGTTCATTATTCCGTCTAGCTCGAATGGCTGCGGGGCTGCGCCCGTGACTCCGGTCCAGCCGACCCAGGCGCCGCCTGCTTTTCGCACGATCGGCGTGAGTGCAGAAACGAGTCCGCCGGGGCTCCGTTTCCATGTGCTCGCCCCTTTCCGGTGTGCGCGAACTACCGGTAGCCGGTTTGCTACGATGATCAGCGGCCACTTGCTCGACATCATGCCCTAACTTGCAGACTGGCTCTGTGGAGCGGACCCGTTCTTGTCTTCTAGAACTCTTACACCGGGCAGCTCACGGTTCCCCAGCAGAGCTAGGAACGTTTCTTCTCCAGTAGAGAGGAGTGTCAGCTTCTCTGCGACACCCGCGTGCTCGACTGCGGCTACGGCCTCCCTTCCGCCGACGATCGAGTCGGCGTCGAGCTTGGCCAGCATGCGGGCCATCTGCGTGTCGCCTTGAGTCGTTGTCGGAACTTCTGCTGCGCCCAGTGCCCCATACCACACCACCGTCCGAGCAGATGCCAACTTCTCTCTAAACAGTTCGACGCTGCGCTTTCCGATGTCCAGAACGTATGAGTCGGAGGCGACATCCCGCACAGAGACTGTGCGGCGCTCGCTGTCGGCTGTGATGTCATCACCGATCACGACATCTACCGGCGTCACCAGGGTATGGCCGGCGTTCTTCATCAGGCGCATCGCCGCACCTTGGTGCTGCGCGACCGAGTGCGGTGGGCCGACCTCGAATCCCAAGGCCTTCAGAAACGTCATTGCTACGCCGCCGCCGACGAGAAGCCAATCCACCTGTTCAAGCAGGTGCTCGATGACGCCAATCTTGTCGGCCAATGTTGAACCTCCCAGAACGGCTACGAAGGGCCTCTCCGGCTCCTCTCGAACCCTCTGCAGGCCGTCGAGTTGCCGTGCGAACGAGAGCCCTGCGACAGCCGGAAGGTGATGAGCTGCCCCCTCTGTCGAGGCCAGCGACAGATGAGCGGTCGTGAAGTCATCGTTGACATACAGGTCTGCTATACTCGCCAGTTCACTCGCGAATACCGGGTTATTCTTCTTTTCGCCGGCGTAGAACTCTGTATTCCCGAGCAGAAGAACATCACCGGGTTTGAGTTCGTCGACGGCACGTCGCACTGCGGGACCGACGCAATCATCGACGTTCACTATCTCCAATTGCAGAAGCTCGGAGAGCTGATCCCGCAGCGGGTTCAGGTCGGCTTCATCTGCGACCTCGGCGGTCGACTGACTAAGATGGCCGCATAGGATTACCCTAGCCTTTTCCCTGACCAAATAGTGAATCGTCGGCAGAGCAGAACGAATTCGGGCCTCGTCGGCCGGCGTTCTGTTCTCTGGAGGCACATCGAGATCAACTCGGACCAGAATCCGTTTGTCGGTCACGTCGGCATCTAAAATCGTCTTCTTCACTGGGCCGCTCCCGAGTTCCGATTGGCTCTGCTGTCAACCTAGGGGGCCACTGGCCGCCTCAGACTCGCCGTCAGGTACGACAGGAGGTCTAGGATTCGCTGTGCAGTGCTACACTGGCTGTCATACCAGGCCAGTACTTTCACTGTGTGCTCGCGTACAACCGTTGTGCAGTTGGAGGAAATTAGGGCTGAATATGTGCTCCCAACCACGAGCAATTCTTCGTCGTCGGATACGCCCAGAATGCCTTTCAGGCGGCTGGTCCCGGCGGCCTTGCGCAGGGTTTCGTTCACGCGTTCGGCACTGGACGGTTGCTCCGTTTGGAGGACGAGGTCGACCAGACAAGTCTTCGGGGTGGGTACGCGACTCACTACCCCGTCCAACTTGCTCGCCAGGTCAGTTAGTACATCGCCCAACCCCGCCGCGATACTGGCGTCGGACTGAACAATCGGTGTTGCAGCCAACCCCGACGATTGCGATGTGTCCTCGAGTACTTGGATCTCAACGTGGTCCAGCGCGGGAGCATATAGCCGTGTCCAGACGCCGCTCTCGATTCCGAACTCCTCGTCCAATACCCTGGCGATTGGTGCCACGCAGTTCGTGGTCGGCAGCGCGTTCGCGACTATCAGATGCCTGTCCGGATCGAACTGGTCTTCGTTGATGCCAGTGCAGACCGTGAGATCTGCCCCGTTGACGGGTGCTTCGAGGATCACGTGGTCGGCGCCGGCGTGGAGGTGTTTCGTCGATGCCAGGGGTCTGGTGGCGATTCCCGAGGCTTCTACTACGATTTGCACCTGCAGCTCGCCCCAAGGCAGTTGCTGCGGATCTTCCACGCTGGTAAGCAGAACCTGGCGATCGTTCCAGCGGAGCAGAGTCGTGCCCTCTTCGAAAGAGAAGGACACGTCGAGCCCGTTGTGCGTCACATCGTGGGCCGCCTGGTTGATCAAAGCGTCCAGCGATGCGCTTTCATTTATCGCAACGAGTTGAAGTCCATCGCTCCGCATTAGTTGCGGAAAGATCAAACGCGCAACGGGCCCAAAACCGTTGATGGCAATTCGCGGGTGCATATGTCAGGGTCTCGGCCGTTTCAGAGTGCTAATCCGCCACCACAATTCACGCTGGCTACAGATGGAGAGAGTTGCGTCCGCTGAGTTTCCATGGCTGTAAACAAACATACCAAACGCCGCGCCTTAGGTCTTTCGGGAGACAGCGGAACCTTCGGTAGGGCGAAAGCGGAATCGTGCTCTGGGGGAATCTCCCATCGAACGCAGTTCTCGCTCGATCACTCGGCGGACGTTTTCTTGCGGGCTTGCCGGGCCGGGTGGCTGATTCGATATTCGCTGTAAGTAATCAGCGATTCAGGAGTTGGCACGGCTGATCGGGTGTAGCCGCCTGCCATCCTTGGAGATCTATCCGGATGCCGAAGCCGCAGTACGACCACACAGGACCTTTACTCCGTTTTCTGGAGGACATCGCCCACAAGGTATACGCGGCGCGTACTGTGGAGCAGGCTCTACAGTACGTTGCGCGTCGTGTGTGCGTCTTTGAAGGGTGGCGGCTAGCTCAGGCGTATCGGCTAGCCGGTGACGGAAGCGGCAGAGTTGTCCTGACCGAGCACTGGTACTCTCGTGGGGTTGGCAGGCTTGAGCGCTTCAGACAGCTGGCCACCAAAAGTACTTATCAGGTCGGCGAGGGACTGGTCGGGCGCGTGTTCAAGACTGCGAGGCCGCTTTGGGTGCGAGACGTCGGGGAAAGCACATCGCCGCTTCACCGTCGCGCTGAGAATTTCGGTCTCTGTTCGATTGTCGTTTTCCCGATAACGGCGGGCGATAAAGTTGTCGCCGCATTGGAGTTCTACTCTGACAAGCCAATCGTGCCGGACAAAGGAACGTTGTCGCTAATGCGCAACGTCGGCGTCCAGTTGGGACATTTCATCGTACGCAAACAGATGGAGCGTGAGATCGCGACGCTAACGGATCGAGAGCGGCGACTCATCGGACAGGAATTGCACGACAGCGTTGGCCAGCAGCTGACGGCGATGGGTTATATGGCGAGGAACCTCCAGCGTGAGTTGGAGGATCACTCTGCCGGCGAGGCCGCAAACGCGCGCATCCTGGTCGAAAGCATCGAACAGAGTAAGTCCGAAATCCGAGCGCTCATGAAAGGGCTCATGCCCGTAGACGTGGATGCGAGTGGCCTGATGCAGGCGTTGGGAGAATTGGTGGAGCAGTGCCAGATCGTCTACGATGTTCCGTGCGACTTCGAGTATGACGAGCCGGTTCTAATGGAGGACAACTTCACTGCCACGCATTTGTTCCGGCTTGCACAAGAAGCGATTCAGAATGCCGTGAAACATGGTCGGGCCGACCACATAACGGTTGGCATCAAACGAATCGGTCATCGTGTGACGCTGAGGATTCGTGATAATGGTGTTGGCTTCGATCCGGAAGGGCAGGAAGCTTCAGGGATCGGCTTGCGTATCATGCGTCACCGGGCGGAGCTTATCGGTGCAGCACTAAAAGTCACTTCTGCTGAACAGGGCGGTACGCTTGTACGATGTACCTTCGAGGAGCGGGCATGAAAAACGATGCTGAGACGAGCGGACGGAGGCGGAAACTGGACGCGCCTGTGGCGCGCATCGGCCTCGTGGATGATCACGCGTTGGTGCGGCGCGGGTTAGCCGAGATGGTAGATCGCGAGCCGGATATGGAAGTGTGCGGCGAAGCCGCCGACGCTTCCAGTGCTCTGGATATGATTGAGATCGCCGAACCGGAATTGGTCATCGTCGACATCACACTCAAAGAGGGCAGCGGTCTCGAACTCATAAAACAGATCAAGGTTCGATACGCCTCGGTGCGTATGCTCGTCCTATCTATGCATGATGAAAAGATCTATGCAGAAAGAGCGTTACGCGCCGGCGCGATGGGGTATCTCAATAAGGAGGAGCCCGCCGACAAGGTTATCGAGGCAATCCGGGAGGTCCTCGCTGGACGCATCTATCTGAGTGGCCAGATGGCTGATCGCATTTTGCAGCGGCTGGTAGATCGCGAGGCAGATCTCGAGCGCTCACCCATCGATGCTCTCTCCGATCGCGAACTGGAGGTTTTAGAGCTCATCGGTCGCGGGCTAACCACTCGCCACATCGCCAAGGAGCTGCACCTCAGCCGGAAGACCGTTGATACCTACCGTGAGAATCTCAAAGCCAAGCTCCAACTGAGCACGGCGGCGGAACTCGTGCGCTTCGCCGTTGCCTGGACCCTCGATCGGAAGTGAACTCCGAGAGGCTTGCTCTCAAGCGGATGGGCACGGTCCTTTAGGGAATTCCCCCCCCCGCCCCCGTACAATTCCCGATCCCGGCGTTCGGAGAGTGCGCGTAGTCCGGGTTCCCAAAGCAACCGATTGTTGATGCGCTGGCGCTGTGACTACCCTATGGGGAGACTGCAAAGTAACGCGACTGAAGACAGCGCCGTTAGCTGATTCGACTCAGTCACTCTCGTGTGTCAGGAGGTTGAGTCATATGGAGACGTTGACCACGGAAGAACTCATCCTGCTGTTGGAGGATGAGCCCGACACCGTGTTGATCAACGTCCTTGACGAGGATGACTTCGCAACGGCCCACATCCCGCATTCCTGCAATGTACCGATTGGCAGCGATCGGTTCGAGGAAAAGGTCGAAGAATTCGTCGGCAGCATCGATACTGCGATCGTGGTGTACGGTGCCGATGCCGTATCTGAGGCTTCAGCTATCGCAGCGGCGCGGCTGGAGGAAGCGGGCTTTATAAGGGTCTACGACTACGAGGGCGGTCTCGGAGAATGGCTCGCAGTTGGTCGCGGAGTCGAACGCGGATCAACGTGATCACACAAATAGTCACAAGGGAGCGGAAGTGCCTAGTCGCGACGTATACGTGGAAATGCTGAAGTTGCAGCTTGACGAATGGAACGATCGGATCGACACGCTGCAAGTGTTGACGAAATTGGCGAGGCAGGAAGTGCAGACCGAGGTCAACGAACGCATGGATCACCTTCGTGCGAAGCGGGATGAACTTCAATCGAAATTGAAGGATCTTGAGGAAACGGGGCAGGAGGTCGGGACAGCCGTCAAGCAAGGTATCGAGAAGGTCCATGCTGATCTGCGTGAAACGTTTGACGAGGTCAAATCGAGTCTGACCAGGAAACAGTGACCGGCGGTGGCGGAGAGGGCGGAACAGGAAGAGCGGGGGAAGTCGGCGAGCGAATAGCGAAGACCGTGTTTCACGGTCTGGCAAGAGTTTAGCGGCATAACCAAAGGGAGCGAATATGCAGAAGGCGAAGAACGGAGACACGGTACGTGTCCACTACACCGGCAAACTGAAAGACGGCAACGTCTTCGATACGTCCGTTCGGCGTGAGCCGCTGGAGTTTACCTTAGGTGAGAGCAAGGTGATCCGCGGTGTGCAGGAGGCTGTCGCGGGGATGGCGGTGGGTGAGAGCAAAACGATCCAGGTACCTCCGGACAAAGCGTACGGCGCGCACCGCAGGGATCAGGTCTTCGAGGTGGTCCGCGGGGAATTGCCAGCCACCGTCGAGCCCGAGGTCGGCCAGCGCTTTGAATACCGCCAGCCGGACGGCCCGGCGATACCTCTGACGGTAACCGAAGTCACTGAGGAGACGGTCACTTTGGACGGCAATCACCCGCTGGCGGGGAAGGAGTTGACCTTCGACCTGGAGTTGGTGGGAATCGTCGAGGGTGGTGCGCAGGCGTAGACTGCTGAGCGATGCAGCTACCGTTCAGTCGCGCCGAGTTCCTGGACGCGTTTGGTGCCTACAATCAAGCACTTTGGCCCTGGGCCCTTCTTCTCTGGTTCATTTCCCCGCGTTGCGACGAGATTACTGTCTCGGGGCTATGAACTCACTCGTGTCGGAGCGCCTCGACCGGATCGATACGCGTCGCACGAACAGCGGGGAGGAAGGCGGCGCCTAACGTCGCTGCGGTGAGCACCAGCGCCGAAAGGGTGAAGCTGGGGATGTCGAACGGCCCTACCTCGGTGAGCGCGCTCGACAGGAAGCGCGCCAGGATCAGCGTGCCGGCCGCTCCGATAGCCATTCCTGCGGCGACCATCCTCCCGCCCTCCACGACCAGGCCGCGCAGGATGGTGCCGCGATCGCTTCCCAGCGCCATCCGCACTCCGAACTCGCGGGTGCGGCGGCTGACGCCATACGACATAGAACCGTACAGACCCAAGCTGGCGATCAGCAGAGCGAAAGCGGCAAAGATGCTGCCCAGCATCGCCGCCTGGCCCTGGCGACCGTACGACGCGGCGTAGAGATCTTCGGCCGTGATCACATCGAAGATGGGCAGGGCGGGGCCGACGTTGAGCATGGCCTCGCGAACCGCCGAGATCGCGGGTGGTTCCGACCTCGCACTTCGAGCGGCGAAGACCGCACGCCCGGCCAGGAACGAGCCCGCGTGTTGCGCGTACGGCATGTACCACGTCTCCGCGACGTCGTAGAACTCGCGCACGTCGCCGACGACGCCGACGATCGTCATCCAGGGCGCGTCGCCGCCGGCGCGGCCGTTGCGCACGCGAACACCTATCGGGTCTTCGTTGGGCCAGTAGCGTCGCGCCAGCGCCGCGCTGATCACGGCGACGGCTGGTGAGCCCGCGCGGTCGGCCTCGCTGATCCCGCGGCCGCGAAGCAGCGGGATCCCGACCGCATCCAGAAACCCCGGTGTTACCATCCTCGAGTTGACCAGACTTCGCTGGCCGGGAACCCCCTCGCGACCTTCGATCAGGACTTCGGCCACCGCGTTGGCGCGGGCAGAGGGGAACATCGTCGTGGCGCCGGCCGTGGCTAGCCCGGGGATCCGTTCGAGCTCGGTCACTGCCGCCGCCATGAAGGCGACCCGGGACTCGGCCGTCGGATATTCCTCTGGGCTCAGGTTCACGGTGAAAGTGAGCAGTCCGGCGGGATCGTAGCCGAGGTCGGCGGAGTGCAGTCGCTGGAAATCGCGGAGCATGAGCCCCATTCCACTCAGCAGGGTGAGCGCCAGGGCAAGCTCACCGACCACAAAGCCACGCTGTATTCGGTGCACGCCCTTCCCGCCGATCGCCCGATCGGCCGAGTAGAGAGCGTTGAATGGCCGCTCGTGCGAGAGTCGTAGCGCCGGGGCCAGGCCGAAGAGCACGCCACTGGCGATCGAGACCAGGCTCGCGAAAAGCAGGACGCTCCAGTCGATGCCCGGGGTCGTTCCCACATAGGTCAGCAAGCGACGCGGGAGTAGCGGTTCCACCAGTTCGACGCCCACTGTGGCGACCAACAGTCCGGCAATTCCGCCCAGCACGGCAAGCAGCACGCTCTCCACCAGGACCTGGCGCAGCAGTCGCGCCCGGCCGGCGCCCACGGCGGCGCGCACGGCGAACTCGTGCCCCCGACCCAACGCTCGCGAGAGAAGCAGGTTGGCCAGGTTGGCGCAGACGATCAGCAGCAGGAATCCGACGGCGGCCAGCAGCGCGACGAGCGTTCGCCCCTCGCCGCCGACGAGGACCTCGCGAATCGGCACTGCCGTGAGTGTGGCCCCCGGCTGGAGATCGGGGATCTCGGCGGCGGCTGCCTCGGCTACGGCGCGCAGGTCGGCCCGCGCCTGCGCCACCGTCCAGCCCGGCTTAAGCCGGGCTGGCACATTGAAGGACCAGACGCCGGCTTGACCGGCGCGCACGCGCATCGGAACCCAGAACTCGGCTTCGTAGGGATAGGTGAACCCGGGCGGCATGACGCCCACCAACGTGTGCGGGCGCCCGTCCAACCGGACGACTTCTCCGATGACCGAGCGTGCCCCTCCGAAGCGGCGCTGCCACGCGCCGTGGCTCAGCAGTGCCACTCCGGCGTCCTCGCCCGCGGCCTCTTCCTCCGGCAGGAAGGTCCGGCCGAGGACCGGACGAACGCCCAGCGTTTCGGTCCAGCCTTCGGAGACCGCGATCCCCACGACCCGCTCGGGCCCGGCGTCGGTGGCCAGCGCGTAGCTGGTGAACCGCTGCGCCACGATCCGCTCGAAGAAGCGACCCCGTTCCTGGACGACCAAGTAGACCTCGGGCCGCAGGCTGATCAGCGGGCCGCCGGTCTCCGCCGTCAGGTAGATCCGAACCAGCCGTCCCTCTTGCTCGAACGGCAGCGGCTGGTAAAGCGCGGCCCGAGCGGCGCTGAAGATGGCGGTGTTGGCTCCGATGCCGAGGGCCAGGGTGAGGATGGCGATGGCCGTGAAGGCCGGGTGGCGGGCAAGCTGCCGCAGCGCATAGCGCAGATCTTGGATCATTGACCGCCCTCCTCGGGCTGGCTCGGAACGGGGTGGAATGGAGCGCCTATTCTCTACTTGGACGCGCGGGGGCACTCAAACAGCCAAGGGGGCCGCTCCTCCAGCTCGAAAATCTCGTCAGTCGTGCAACCGAAGACCCGGGCAAACTTCAGCGCCAGCGGTAGGCTCGGGACGTAGCGGTTGCGCTCGACCGAGTTGACACTCTGCCGCGAGACCCCTACGGCATCCGCCAGCTGCTGCTGCGTCCAGCCCCGCTCGACCCGCAATTCTTTGACCCGATTTCGAACGTCCCTGCCCATCAGCCCGCCTGGTGTCATGTTCACTTGCCTGTGTCAAGCTTGCTTTACAGTGCGCCGCAGAAGAGGGGCGGTTCCCGAATGGAGAACCGCCCCTGGTTGTGCACTGGGCAGAGCTTAGTACGGTCTTCTAGTCGCTGCCACGTTTACGGGCCCATTCCCAGACATGACGGATCCATTCTCGTCGAGGCCGTCTTCCTCTGTTCAATATCACGACGACATCCTGGCCCTCGATAGCTGAGCCGCCGTACTCCTCCCTGAGGTTTCCCGTCAGCCTCAACGACAGGACCGCGCCGTCTTCCGGATCGTCGTCATCATCGTCGCCATCATCGCGGAGGGCCGCCACGATTGCCTGGTTGCGGAACGTGAGCGTGAGATCAGCCAAGCGGTCGGGGCGCTCGATGTGGCAGTTAGAGCCTTCTCCATCGTTGCGTGTCGCCACATCCCTTACTCTCCACCTGATTGGCGACACACCTTCCAGCATCAGGGATTTCGGATCGACTTGGGTCACGTCGAAGTCGGCGGTGCCCAAGATCGCCATGGGCAGTACACCCCTTGACCTCACGTTCACCGGATTCCGGCAAGACCCGGGCTTGATGTCGATGTCGACGGCTAGAGGAGCCTTAGGTGCCTTCCCGGGCTGATAGAACGTAACGGTGTGGATGTTGTCATCTAAAAGGTCAAGGCGCGCCATGACCGTGTTGGTCGAGAGATCGGCTACCACGAGTGCCTGCACAGCGGACGGGGGATACCCCGAGATCCCGTAATAGAGATTGGAAGCGGGATCGAAATCGCCATGGTGGGCATTGGTGCCGATGCGGCCGGTGAAAGTCGCAGCCCCAGTAACAGGGTCGACGGTGTATACAGGGCCGTCAACATTCACCATGTACAGGACGTCGGAGGCGTCGAAGTCGAGGCCATTCATAAACGACCCGACACCGGAGTCACCCACGCGAGTCGCGGTACCTGTCGCCTTATCGATGCTGACCAGGTCGTCCTCGACTATCTCCTGCTCCAACAACCCGAACTCCCACCACCCGAACATCTGGCCCTGCGAATTCACCGTGATGTTGGTGATCGCGATCTCTCCATCGCCGGGGAAACCCCAGCGCTGAGCCCCAACGGGGGTACCGGCTCCGGTGTACGGGTCGATCTCGATCAGGCCGACGTGACTGGGATCCCACGCGGAAGTCGACCCGTAGAGCCTACCGGTCGTCGCGTCGTACTCCAAGCCATTTACCGCGTAGCCCACGGGGCCGATCGTCGAAACGGTCTCCCCGGTGGTAGGATCGAGCTCCACCAGAAAGCTGAATGTTTCGGGTGTTGACCGGCAGCACGCCCGTGTCGTGCCCAGAAGCGTAGCGCTCGTACTGCTGGTGGTCGTGTTGAGCTGGATATCAGACACGGGGCGACCGTCGCTTGGCCCGGTCGGGTACTCCTCGCATGCCGTGGCTGCCAGTGCGACGAGTGGGATTAGCGCGAGTCTTCTCATCGCTGCGTACCTCCTCCGTCGAGACCAGCTGCGTTGTCGTCGTGCCCGGCGGGACACGCTCGCTTTGACGCAGCCGTACAGGCTTGGCAAGCGGCGTGAGCTTATCCGAGCTGGTCGCCTTAGCGGGCTATTATATCAACCTGGCGGGTATATATTGCTTATTGACAACGGCTTAGGTCACCCGGAGAGTCGGGACCCCACCCAGCCGCACACTAATGCCGTTGGTACATCTGTTTACGCGGGACATTATAGCTCATCCGGCGGCCCGCTGCAACTCTGACGGATACGATCCTCCTCTACTCGCTGTCGAACAGAATCTCCCGGTTCGCGGCCTCCAGGGCCAGCGCGTAGGCCAGCCGCGCCGCCTGCAGCACCTTCGGGTAGTTGATCGTCTCGGGGTCGTCGGACGGCCGGTGGTAGTCGGGGCCCATGAACCCGCGGGTGATCAGGATGGCCGGGATGCCCTTCTGCATGAGGGCCAGCTGGTCGCTGCGCTGGACGTGGGCGTGCGGGTCGCTCCCCTCATTGAGTCTCCAATCGAGGTTCGCTCCCACCCGCGCGTTGACGTCTCGGATCAGCTGGAGCAGCTCGGGCCGCCGGTTCTCCGAGCCCATGGCGAGCAGCGACTCGGGCCAGTCGGGCGAGTTCCTGCCCACCATGTCGAGGTTGATGTTGAGGACGATGCCCTCGATCGGCACCGGCGGGTTATCGGCGAAGTACATGGAGCCGAGGAGCCCCTTCTCCTCGGCGGTCAGCAGGACGAAGATGATCGAGCGCTTCGCCGGCGCCAGCGCCGCCGCCTCCGCCGCCTCCAGCACCGCGGCGCTGCCGCTGGCGTTGTCGTCGGCGCCGTTGTAGATCTGGCCGTTCCGTATGCCCACATGGTCGAGGTGGGCGGTCACCACGATGTACTCGTCTTTCAAGATCGAGTCGGTCCCGGGCAAGAGGGCGACGACGTTGGGTGCAGAGAACGCCCGTTCCACATCCTGTTTCAGGTCGAGTGCTATGCTGACGCCGTTCAGTGGACCCGGCGTGCAGGGTCCGCCTCCGGATACGGGGTCGTAGCCCGTACCCGACAAGAGGTCCACCGCCTGCGGCGCCTTTATCATGACGATCCACGCGGATGATCTCTCGCCACCCTCTTGCGGTGCGCCGGAGGGCATCGGCCGCACGGAAGGTTGATTCATCATCCTGGTCACCTCGTCCCAGAGCCCGGTCGATGCGGAATCGACGACCACGACGAGCGTGGAGACCCCGTGCTCTATAGCTGACATCACTCGCGCGTTGGCGCTCCGCCCCAGGTTGCTGTATACGGCGTGCTGGTCTGGCGGTAGCACTGGCTCGCCGTTACGTGTGGGCGCGCCCGGCACGATGACCGCTATCTTCCCCGAGACATCCATGCCTTCGTAGTCGTTCCACCCGTGGTCGGGTGCCTCGATGCCGTAACCCAGAAAGATCGGCTCCTCCTCGAGGCTCAGCTCGCCGCCCCCGAAGAGCTGCAGGGCGAGGAATTCCTCGCCGAGACTATAGTTCTTCGACGCCCCTTCCACTGTGGCCCGCATCGCGCTGGCGCCGCCGACCCGCGCGCTGGTGAACGCGATCTGTTGGAAGAACGTGGGCGCGCCGGATGAGTCGGTGAACATCGGCTCGAGCCCCGCGGCGCCGAACAGTATCGCGCCGTAGTGCGCGGCCAGCATGTAGCCTTCGGCGTTGCTATCCCTCCCCTCGAGGAAATCGGAGGCGAGGTAGTGGATGTGGTCCCTGAGCTCGGCCTCCGTGATGCTCTCCAGGGGGCCGACCCATTCCTGCGCTTGCGGGGCGCAGGTCGGTACCAGCAGCGCAATCGCCGCGAGGATCACCGTGTCCCTGAGCGTTGCCTTGTACATGACACTCTCTCCCTTGTCACCCCAGCCCTACGGCGCGGGCGTCGAGCTTGTTTCCGTTAGCCGATCCAGCGTTTGCGGCGGAAGTAGAACAACATGCCGCCGGCCACGAATGCCATCACGACAAGCGCCGCCGGGTAGCCGAAATAGAGCCCCAGCTCGGGCATGTTCCACGGCGACCTCGCGGTATCGAAGTTCATGCCGTAGAGCCCCGCGATGAAGCCCAGCGGGATGAAGATCGTGGCGATGATGGTCAGCACCTTCATGACCTCGTTCATCCGGTGTCCGACGGTGGACTGATAGAACTCCATTAAGCCGGCGTTGATCTCTCGATACGATTCCAAGAGATCAATGATGCGGATCGCGTGATCTTGACAGTCACGAAGGTACGTACGTGTGGTGTCCGCAATGAGCGGCAGCGGGTCGCGGATCAGCCCGTTGAGTATATCGCGCGCCGGCCAGATGGCCCGTCGCAGCGACAGCAGCTCGTGTTTCGTGTGAAAGATCTGGCTGACACATTCAGGTCGCGGGTCGTGGGCGATCTCCTCCTCGATCGCGTCCAGCCTCTCGCCCACCGATTCCAACACCGGGAAGTAGCTGTCGACTACGGCGTCGAGCAGGGCATAGGCCAGATAGTCCGGGTCTAGAAGCCGTACCCGAGGTGTGTCGCGCAACCGCTTGCGCACCGGCTCGAAACAGTCGCCCGGATATTCCTGGAAGGTCAATACGTAGTTGGGCCCGAGAAAGAGGCTGAGCTGTTCGGTACGGAACGCGCCCTCCCGGATCTGCGGCATGCGGGCGATGACGAATACGCAGTCGCGGTAGTCCTCCAGTTTAGGGCGCTGGTTGGCGTTGATGACGTCCTCGAGCGTCAGGTGATGGAGTCCGAAGATCTCACCGATGGTCTGGATGACATTTGCGTCGCCCAGTCCATCGACGTTGACCCAGGTCAGCGGCCACTTCTCCAGATAGTCGGCGATGGCGCGGGGATCGTCGATCGTCTGCTCTACGAGGTCGTCCGGCCCGCAGGCGATGACCCGGATCGTCGGCGCCGGCGCCTCAGGATGGCTGACGACAGTCCCCGGTGCCGCGCCGGGCGCGGTGTGTGGAGCGATCCGCGGACGCCATCGTTTCTTGGCTAGGCCAATATTTAGCATGACTTCCTCCGAGCTGGTTACCGTTCACGCTTGCGCTGCTCGCTACTCGTTGGAGTTCGAGTTCAGCTCGGCCACCGCATCCCGCAGGTCGGCCTCGTTCTCCACGACCCGGATGCCGTACGAGACCGCCGCCATCTTCGGCTTAACGATTACCGGTAAGGTGAGGTCATCGAAGCGGTCGTCGGCTGAGGAGAAGTTCCAGAAGCGCGCCGTCGGCAGGCCGGCGTTCTTGAACACGATCTTGGCGATCAGCTTATCGAGCGCCAGACCGTGAGCCATCGGGTTCGAGCCCACGTAGGTGACACCCGATCACGCGGACGCTGTGGCCGTCCTTCTCGAGCGCTGCGGCCACCCGCTCAACCGTGCGCGGGTTGTAGCGTTCCCTGTGCGGGCCGAGCACGTTAATCGCGCCCGCCTGGTCTCTATTGTGAACGACGGCGACCTTCATGAGGGACTACCCCGCTCCTTGTTTGTACACCTCTATATATTACTCTAGCTAGCCGGTCGGCAACAAAAAGCCGTGCAAAGATGGGTAACGGCGTATGCACCTCGATCCCCTGATCCCCACTCTGGTGGCTGCCTCCTTCGTAGTGCTCGCTGTCGGGCTTCTTTTCAGTAGACTCCGGCAGCCCCAGGTCGTCGCCTATCTCTTGGCCGGGGTCGCAATCGGCCCCGACGGTATCGCCATCATCTCGGACCCACAGGTCGTCCAACGACTGGGCGACGCGGGAGTGGTCTTGCTGCTCTTCTTTCTGGGGATGGAGATCTCGCTGCCGCGCTTGCTGTCCAACTGGCGGGTGCCGGTCCTCGGGACCCTCATACAGATTGCGGCGGGCGTGGGTCTCGTGGTGGGGGTGGGGGAGTGGCTCGGTTGGCCGCTCGCGCGCAGCGTGTTACTAGGGTTCGTGATCAGTCTGAGCAGCACGGCCGTCGTCATCCGCATGCTGCATGATTTCGCTGAGACGGAAACCTCTGTCGGACACGACGTCATCGGCGTGTTGCTCGTCCAGGATCTGGCGCTCGTGCCGATGCTGATCGTGATCGGACACATGGGCGGAGTTCCCGGCGCGGGCGGTGACATCGTGCTGCAGATCGCCGGCGCGCTGGGACTCGCTGGCCTGCTCCTCTTTCTGGCCAGAGGCTCCCAGCTTCGCATCCCGTTCGCTTCGGCACTGCGGCGCGATCACGAGCTGCAGGTGTTCGCGGCCTTTGCGGTTTGCTTTGGAATGGCTACCGCTACGGCGCTCCTCGGCTTATCGAGTGCGGTAGGTGCCTTCGTCGGCGGTATCCTCGTGGCCAACGCCCGGGAGACCGACTGGGTCCGTAAGAGCTTGGAGCCCTTTCATGTCCTGCTGGTGGCTTTCTTCTTCGTATCGATCGGCATGCTTATCGATCTGCAATTCGTGCGCGACGCCTTCGGCGTTGTGCTGCTACTGACGGCGCTCGCCGTGGTGACGAACACGGCGATCAACGCCGCGATATTCCGCTTTCTTGGACGAGACTGGGCGAACAGTGTGTACGGGGGTGCGCTGCTGTCGCAGATCGGCGAGTTCAGCTTCGTTTTGGCGGCGGTCGGACTGGGAGCCCGAGTGATCAGCGAGTACGCCTACCAGGCCACCATAGCCGTTATCGCGCTGACCATGCTGGTGACACCGGCCTACGTGGTGGCGATCCGCCGGGTGCGGACGCGTGCGGCCTCCCGAGGCAGGGAGCCCGTAACTCCTTCCTAGAAGAAGAAGAACGCCGCGGCGAGTATCCCGTAGACCGCCAGCAGTTGCGCACCTTCCAGCCAGTTCGACTCGCCGTCCAGCGAGATCACCGTGACTACCCCGACGCCCAATGCCACGGCCGCGACCTCGAAGGCGGTGAACGCCAGATCCATAGGCGCGCCGAACAGCAAAGATATGAAGACGAGGAGCGGGGCGACGAACAGCGCCACCTGGGTGCTGGAGCCCACCGCCACGGCGAACGATAGATCCATCTTGTTCTTTGCCGCCATCATCACGGCGGCGCCGTGCTCCGCCGCGTTACCGATGATCGGGATGATGATGACGCCCAGGAAGAACTCGCTGACCCCGAGTGTCGCGATCGTCTCTTCGGTGACGCCTACAAGGATCTCCGACAGCCAGGCGACCAGGACCGTGGCGACGACCAACATGACGACGGCGCGCTGCAGCGACCAGCTCGGTGGCTCGTGCTCATCTTCGGGCCGAAACATCTTCCGGTGCGTCTTCAGCGAGAACAGTAGGCTGAGCACGTAGACGACCATCAGCACCACCGCCACCGTCTCCGACAGGTGCGCGAGCACCGCGGCGTCACCTTGCGGGTGCGTGAAGTCGAACAGCGCTGGCACGACGAGCCCCACCGTCGCTAGCGCCAGCAGCGCCACGTTCATCCCCGCCGCCTGTCGGTTGAAGCTCTGCGTTTGGTGCCGCAGGCCGCCGACGAAGAGCGAGAGCCCCAGGATGAGCAGTAGGTTCCCGATGATCGAGCCGGTGAGCGAAGCTTTGACCAGGTCGATCAGCCCCGCCTTCAGAGCGAAGATCCCGATGATCAGCTCCGCCGCGTTGCCCAGCGTCGCGTTCATCAGGCCGCCGAAGGTCGGGCCCGTGCGCGCTGCCAGCTCCTCCGTGGCGAGCCCCATCAGGCTGGCCAGCGGCACTATCGCCAGCGCACTGGCCAGAAAGACCAGCGCCGGCGGTGCGTGCGCGATATCGAGTGCCACCGCCAGAGGCACGAGCAGCAGCGGCGCCAGGTGGAAGAGTCGCATGGGGGCACGATAAACCCCGCCACGCCCCGGTTCAAGGGAAACGCCGGCCGTGTCGTGCCGACACGAGAAACCGCGTCTTTACTACACATCGGCCGTCCAGAGCGTAGGCTGTCCTTCATCCGCGCCCGCGAAGCCGGCCGGAATCGGCCTTTTGGGCCCGGCACGATGCGTGCTCTCTGGAAAGGCGGAACTGGTGTGGCGTGGGTGGATGTTTGGACTTTGTGGAACCAGTTCTCTATACTGGAGGGTGTGCACGGCCCCGCCCTCCGGATGATCGAAAAACGGGGCCGGCAACGCACCGTAAGCCTTCTTACGGCCACCCGGCGGTGGCCGGACGGTGCAGCAGTAAGGGAGGCTAGCATGCTTAGAGGATACCGCGCACTTGCGATAACGCTCGGCGCTGCGTGCGTGCTGGCCAGCGCCGCGCCGGCGGAGGCCCAGGAGAGGAAGACGACACGACGGGCCACTCGTCCGAGCACGGCGCGTGTCAGCCCACGGACTCAGAGGTCAAGTCCACAATCACGGCCCAGCAGCGCTCGGCCGAGCACCCCACGCTCGAGCACGACTCGCTCGACGGCACAGACACAGAGGGCGAGACCGACGGTCCAACGTGTGAATCGCGTTGCGTCGCCAACCCGTGCTGCGGCCAGGGCGATCACGCGGGCTGCGCAGAGCGATCGTACGGTCAGGGTGAGGTCACAGCAGCCGACGCGGAGCGGTAGTACGGTCCGTGCGAGGTCACAGATGCCGACAACGCGGAGCGGCACTACGGTCCGTGCGAGGTCGCAGGAGCCGACCGGTAGCACCAACACCGTCAGGGTGGGCTCTCGGAATCGGGTGGTGACCGGGCCCTCGATTAATGTCGCAACGAAGGGCAATACCGTGGCGGGCGACCCTTCGACGTTCCGCCGGCGGTCGACTGATACGGGCCGCGCTGGATCGGGTAATGTGCTGCGGCGTAGAATTGACACCCGGCGCGAAGTCCGAGAAGAGACCAGGACCCGGCGGTACTATCGTCCGCCGAGCTACGGGTACCCGGGCGGCTATGGGACCGGATACAGGCACGGGTACTACGACGGGTATACCTGGGGGTACTACCGCGGCTACCATCGCGGTTATCACTACGGCCGTTACGACGGGTACTTCTACCGCCACCGTCACTGGTATGGCCCGCACCTGATTCTCGGGTACCACTTCGGCGGGTTCGGGTTCTATCACGGCCACTGGCACTTCGCCATCGTGATCGGCAGCCCGTACGTGGGCCACCATCACCAATACTACAACTACAGCTGGTGGAACGGCCGGGGCACGAGCCTGGTGGCCTGGGATAGGGCGGTGGAGGCGTACCCGGCCGACTACAGCTTCGGCAGCGGTAGCTGCGTCGCGCTCTGGCTACGCACGACCGACGGCGTGGACTACACGATCAAGATCGATCCGCGTTACTACAACGCGAGAGATCCCGGTGAGCTCTATGCCGCGCTTTGGGCTGAGCTAGACCAGCAGGGTAGCCTGCAGATCGAAGACATCCACGGCGCTATCCATGTCTTCCCAGCAGGCATGATTCAGCAGATCGAAGCGACGGCCTGTCGCTAGAAGCGCAAGATCCGAAACCAGTCGCCCACGGTCCTGGCTCGCCCAGTTCCGTGGGCGGCGCTATTAGGAACTGCAGGTACGGACCGCGCCCGTCCTCGCAGCGCTCGTGCGGCGGCTCGAACAGGTCGAATTGGTCGGGATCTCTGAAGCGGCGCCTACGCCGGGTCACAGCCCCTCATCCCATCCCTTCCCCACTACCGGACCGGCTCAGCTCAGGCGGGAGCTTCGATCGGCCGGCTCAAATCTAGGCAAAACATGGCGTTATGGCCAGGAATCGCCGCGGGCGGCCCGGTCGACTGGCTGAACGGCTCCTGTTTGGATAGCTTGCTAGGATAGCCCAACCGTCTCCGGGACCGGCCAGGGATGGTGCGATGCGAAATGTAGTACGGGTCTTGGTCGTACTTGCCGTGGCTCTGGCGTTCGTGCTCCTCTGCGCCCAGCCGACGCCGGGAGCCTGATCGGGCGGCGGTCTCCTCCCCGCGGCCGGCCCGCCGACGGCCCACCGTAGCACTCACCAGAACGCGCGGGACCGTTAGGAAGCCTCGACCGTGTAGATCGCGGCCTCGACCTGCTCGAGCATGCCCGCCTGGATCGGGTCGAAGCCGTGAACCGTCAGCACGTGCTGCACGGCCTTCTCGATCAGCGCTTCCTCGGTCTTCGCGCGGATGACCTGGTTACACTCGATGCCAAGGTCGCGGCACCTCAGCTCCTTGGCCATGGGGTTCCCCTCCAAGAACCGCCAGGGGAAAAGTCCTTCTATTATGTAGTACCCCGGACGGGGGGAGGGGAGCCATCCCGAGAAATGTCCGGCCAGCGGCCGGTCCCGGCACCTCATACGGTGATGACCTGGATAATCCCAGCGTCGTACTGCATCCGGTAGCGGGTGACCGCGTCCCGGCCGTCGATGAAGCGGATCTCCCGAATCTCCGCGGCGCCTATGCCGCGTAGCTGTTCCAACTCGCCCAGCTCCAAGTTGTCGAGGAACACGACGGGATACCGTAGCCTCGGGTCGAGAGCCGACGTAGTGCCGCGAAACGTAAGCCACTGTTGGCTGAGCTGCTCCACTGCCTTGCTGCTGCTGGGCCGCAGGCGGGTGCCGCCCGTATATAGGCAATCAGTCCCAGCGATTACTCTCGTGCAACAGCGGCCGGCTGACGGAAGCGCGGCTCGGCCCGAGCATGGCCTCGCGGCACGGCACCGGAGAGAGTTGCGTGACTGCCAGGGTCTCCACGTCCACGTGGTACATGTGGCAGATGTAGTCGTCGCCCTGCCGGACTGACCCGAGGAATAGGATCCCCTCACCGTCGAGCGTGAACTTCGGGCGCGATACGGTGGGCTCAGCGGCGTTCGGTATTCGTACAGTATGCACAGAACGCTGCCTTGGGTCGTCGTAGATGTTCGAGGCCAGCTTGAATACGTAAAGCCATTCCTCGTAGCCCGGTGTGGGTGCAACACGTCCCGCGTTAACCGCGATCGCATCGCCGCGCGGCGACAAGCCCACGTCGTAAAGCCACGGTCCGTTCATACCACCGGTGGTAAAGATCGACTGCGCGCCGCTCCCGCCGAGCGGTAGCCCGACTACCGACAGTGTCTGCTGCGTGTCCCAGCCGGTGATATAGGCGAGCAGGCGGCCGTCGTGTGACAGAGCGTGCGGGTTCGGGTACATCCAGTATGTCCGCTGGGGATTGAAGATCTCGGGTACCACAATATCGCGGCTCGGATACTCCACCATCCGGTAAGCCTCGACATCGGCAAACAGATGCTCGGCACCGAGCAGCCGGCCGTCGGGCATGGAGCGGACGTCCATCACGTGCCAGTCGCGATACGACCGGCTCGAGAAGACCGTCTCAGTGGTTTGGTTCAGGAAATCGTAACGGTACACGGCCCGGACGTTCTGTTGAGGTTCCCCCATCACGTAGACCGAGCCGTATTCGTGCGCCAGGTCGCCGCTCGTGCCGTACCAGCCGGTGGCCGGGCCGCCGTATGTGCGCTGCAGGATGGCCGAGACGATAGAGCCCGATCGATCCACGGACCAGAACTGTACATCTTGCCCGGAGCCAACGGCGGACATCCCACACGGCCGAGTGTGGGGCCGTTCCTCTGCCACTAGTTTCAGCGACTCGTAGACGTTAAGTAGCGGCGCGGCCTCTCCACCACCAGCTATCCACACACCTCCTGCTCGGCCGCCCCTGATGAGGTAATCCTTGACCTCGGCCGCGGTAAGCGTCGGGTCGAAGCCCCATAGCAGCGCGGCGGCGCCGGTCACAAACGGCGCCGCGAACGATGTCCCTCCAGAAATGGTCGTCCTGTCGATTCCGAATAAGACCTCAATCCTTTCTCCTGGAGCGTAGAGTTCCACGAGAACTCCGTAGTTGGACTTTGGAGCACGATGAAGAGTGGGATCAGCCGCACCGACCACAATGGCCCGGTCGCCGATGTTCGGGTGCTCCCTCAGCAGTGCGTAACCCGAGAGCCTTGCGTCTCTATCTTCGTTGCCGGCAGAGATCACGATCAGGAAGTCAGTGCCTTGGAGTACATGCCTCTCGACCAGAGGACCAACTTTGCTGATTACACTTGAATCGGTTCCGAGACTGATGTTGACGGCTTTGGCGCCGTTGGTAAGCGCGGCGTTGATCGCGGTCAACACGCTCTCTGTTTCGACAACGAGCTTTGACTCAGAGACTGTATCTTCGAGGGGCGGAATGATCACGTATTCGAACCCCTGGTACAGACGGACGTCGGATTCCCATGTGACACCGGTTAGACCAATACCGTTATCGCCAACGGCACCGATAATCCCGGCTACGCTCGTGCCATGATCAGTTAAGGATTGCCTCAGTCCCGAGCGTACGACCCAGTCGCCGTTCTCATCGAAAGTCACGTGAAAGCGGTCACTCGTCTGCAAATCCGTGTGCACTGTATCCCCTGCAACCGAGGAGAACGACGCATCGATGACGGCCGTGGCGGCGCCGCCACTAGTCTGGCACCCCCAGGCCAGCGGCATGTCAATGGCCTTCCAACCCCAATTGTTGCCTATCGTATCGACAGTGTCACCCCACCGCCAATACAGCTCCGCTCCGTGAAGTTGTTCTTCCGGGTAATCGCTCCAGCCACTGTCGGATGGAGCTCTATGTGCAAGAATAGAAACCGTCTCCACCCACGCATCATCAACATCCGGTAGAGCCTTGAGCCGGACCGCTACCGAATCCGCGTCGAGACCCCTTTCCGCCGCCCAACGGAGGGAATAGTGGGAGAACGCTATGAACTTGTTGCGTAGTGCCGCGGCCCCGACGTCGCTGGCAATACTGTCTACGATGGCAAGCTCCCGCTCTTCAGCTAGCCCCTCATTGACCCGTACCACGACCTGATTGCTGAGCCTGTCGCCGGCTTCATTGAGCGCCGGCCTGGGCCACGGCGCGCCGAGCCCGACATCTCCAATGTCAGGCTCCGATGGATCCCCTCCACCAGGCTCAAATGGCTCCCGTTCGCATGCTATGCTTAGAACCGAAACCGCCGCTGCTAGAAGAGCGAATCTCCTCATGACTTCTTATGGGCTCTTACGGGGCTCGCGTAAGCGTCTCAGGCCAGGCATCGTCAACGTCGGACAGAGTCTTGAGCCGAGAGATCAGCGAGTCCCTATCAATCTGTGCCTCCGGGGCCCAGCGAAAGGAGTAGTGAGTAAATTCCAGGAACTTGTTGCGTAGTGCTGCCGCTTGAATGCTCTTGGCGATACTGTCCACAAGCGCCAGTTCCCGTTCCTCAGTCAATCCGTCGCGGAACTTCACCACCACCTGGTTCTGGAGGCGCAGGCCCGACTCATCGGGCACGGCCGGGGGCCAGGCCGCACCAAGACCGTAGTCGGGCCGCTGTGCTCCCTGCAGACCGGGGTCCTGAGAGACGGTATCCGGCGGCTGGGCCTGTTCCGGCTGCTCGGCGGGTTGATCTTGGGATTCCGGCGGGCGCTCGTGCTGGCCGCACCCCGCGATGATGAGCGTCAGCGCCGCTATCCGCGATATCCTCATACGACGTGCCTCCGCAGGCGAGATCAGATCACGCCCCACGCTGATTCCAGTCTGTGGCGGGTGTAACAACATACTATCATCAACCCGCTGACACCGCACGGGTGCTGGGCTGCAGCAAGATCGTCCGAGGGCTGCGATCCCTGCACTCTCCCGCTAACTGTTATCGGTTGCTGTTGCCTGGCTGAGCGGGTCAGTGCATGATGTCCGCTACCGGGAGGTGGTCCGACTCGGTCGTGGGTAGTTCACCTGCGCCAGCAGGTGCTCAGTCGTGCCTAAGCAGTATTCCCCAAGACTTCTCAGTGGCTGGCTCAGCCAGCGTCCAGCACTAGTCGTGCTACGCACCGACTACCCTGCTGGGTCTATATCGAGGAGGCAATTATGAGTATACGATGCATTCCAGTAGGCGGAGCACTCTGCAGCTTTCTCTGAGGAGGACCAATCATGAGTTGGAGACATGGTGTCATTACAGTCGCCCTAGCGGGCGTCACCGCATCGATGGCTACCCCGGGGCTGGCCCAGAACTGGTCCGATGACCAGCTTGAGGTGTGGGCCGTAATCCAGGCGCAGTGGCAAGCGGCGATGGAGAAAGACGCGACGTGGCCCGAGCGATTCCTTCATGAGAGCTTCCTGGGCTGGGGCAACGAGAATCCAGCTCCTAGGGACAAGGCGTCGACCGACAAGTGGACCCGATACGGAATGGAGAACTCCACGACCTTGATGCAGGAGCTAAGTCCGATCGGCATCGTCGTACATGGCAACACCGCCGTAGCGCACTACTTCTACTCAACGGCAAGCGAGAATCGAAAAGGGGAACGTGAAACGACGCATGGTCGGTATACGGACGTGCTCGTGCTCGACGGGGGCGCCTGGCGGTTCCTTGCCTGGCACGGCGGTGACGATCCGGATGACGACGACTGAGTGGCCTTAACCCCGGCGAGATTGTCGTAAGCGCGGTCTGACAAGCGTTTTCAGCTGGCGCTGTGGTGTGGGGTAAATAGGCAACCTACCCGGCTGTTACCCGGGAGATGGTGGTTCGAGTCCACCCGCCACAGCTATGTCGTCGTGGCGACAAGGGCCTTACACGTGTATTGAGGCCCCGGCCTGGGGGAGAATCAGGGGAAGGCCTAGAGCGGTCCTTTCCATTCCCATAGCCTGGCCCCGCATGTTGCCGGCCGGGCGGTTGTCCGCACGAGAAATTCCCATAAATTCTACCCGCACGGTTGGGGCGACTTGAGGCGGTTTACGGCGGGTAACTCGCACAGAAACACGCACAGTAGAGCCCCGAGCGGGCCCTGAGTTGGTTGCGGTGCCCCGTGGTGTAATTGGCAACACGCTTGGCTCTGGACCAAGAGATTCCAGGTTCGAACCCTGGCGGGGCAACTTCAAAGAGGCGTTGGGTGCCGGAATGAGGGTCCGGCCCTCAGCGCCCGATGTGTTTGGACGGGTGGCCGAGTGGTTTAAGGCGCACGCCTGGAGAGCGTGTGGGCGCCGCAAGCGCCTCGTGGGTTCGAATCCCACCCCGTCCGTTTTCGGTGGCCGGTAGCCGCTGGTTACCGTCCACCGCTTACCTCACCGCCTACTCCTGGCTCGAAAGAGCATTAAGGCGTTGGACCTTGAGGGAGGCGCGTGGAAGAAAGAACTTAGAACAACGAACGGAGGGGTGGCAGAACGGCAATGCACCGCACTCGAAATGCGGCGCCCTAACGGGCTTGTGGGTTCGAATCCCACCCCCTCCGCTTTTCATTACAACGAGTTAGAGCGCTAGGCCTTTCCCGCGCAGGTGAAACGCATAACCGTTAGATGGCCCGTGGCAGACTGGCGACCGTGCCCTATCCGCGGATGAAGGAATGACGAAGCCGCCTACTGCACTTCTCATACTCGTGGCCCTGGCCGCGGTCCAAGCGTGTGTGCCGCGCAACATCGCGGGACCCGACCCGGCGACTCCGGGCCGGTTGGTCATCATTGGGGGCGCCCTCAAACCGGACAACGCCGGTGTGTACGAGGCCATTGTGGATGCTCGGGCAGGGGACGGGCCGCTATGCGTGGTGCCGACAGCCAGCGCTGACCCCAGAGAGGCGGTGGACGCGGCAGTCGGGACGCTGGCCGAGTACGTTGGCGTCGGCTCAGCGAAGGGAATACTGATTTCGACGGAAGACCCCTCTCAGGCACAGGACCCTTCCGTTGTCGCTCAGCTAGCCACATGCTCTGGCTTCTTCTTCACCGGCGGGTCCCAGAGCCGGATCCTCGACGTGTTCTTGCCGGGCGGGGACACGACGGACGCCTACCGAACTCTATGGAAGCGGTGGCAGGAGGGTGCTGTAGTGTCAGGCACCAGCGCCGGCGCAGCCATGATGAGTCGAGTGATGATCTCCGGCGGGAGTTCGGCCGAGGCAGTGACCCACGGCCTTGCGGCCGACCGGGACAGCGACGGCGTTCAGATCCGAGCTGGGATGGGCTTCTTCGGGGCAGGGGTATTGGACCAACACTTCCTAGCGCGAGGCCGCATTGGGCGGCTCTTGGTCTCCGTTCTGCAAGAGGGCTCCCCTCCGATCGGGCTTGGGATCGACGAGAACACGGCTCTAGTTGTCGACGGTGAGTCCGCCGTGGTCGTCGGCGCCTCCGGCGTGGTGGTGGTGGACAGCCGGTTTGCGGAGCGGACCGAACCACACCGAGCGTCTCGTTTCCGACTGAGCCTGGCCGGGGCCGGAGATGTCATAGACCTGCGGAGCCTCGAGGTACGGAGGGGAAGTACGAAGAGTCGCGTTCCTGTTACTGAGGCGTCTCTCGAACTTCCTGTCGATCCGCTCGCCCGTTGGGCCTTCCTTCACGTGATGGTAGGCCTGGCCGCGACCTCGAGCCGGGAGGCCACGTTCACTGTAGCAGGCGCCACTCTTAGGGTCGCCGAGGACGTGGGCTTCTCCGCATTCATGACGGAGTCCACAGGCGGAGCCGAGGGGACGCCCGCGGGTCTTTCAGCTGGCCCTTTCAGAGTAGACCTCCTGCCGGGTTCCTGAGGGCTCGAGGCTAGAGGGGTCGGGCCATCTAACAAGGAATTGCTGCTGACGCGGTGAGCCGAGCCGGTCCTGGGACACTCGGCTTGCACCTCGCGACCCAGGGGGAGCATTGTCGTCGCGCAGCAGAATTCCGACGGACAAGAGCAGTCGCCTGGTACGAACGGTAGCGTGGGATTCTCAGGGCGACGGGGGCGCAGGCATCCCGAATGCCACGCCGAGCAACCAGGTAGCTACTCCGGTAAAAATCACGCCAAAGGCGAAGGCAGCGACCTTCTTGCCACCGCCGGCTACAGAGAACAGGGTGTGCAAGAGCACAAGGGCAAATAGAATGCCAAGAACAATGGCGAGAATCTTCTGAAGCGAGGAACCGGTCGTCTGCGACATGCCGTAAAGGTAAGATCCGGGGCCGGCCGACGTAGCCCACAGCCCAGCCACCAGAAAGACGTGTGACCAAGGACTCGAGGTAGTCGCCTGCTTGCCGAGCTTGGTAGCGGTTGGCATTCCCGCGAAGGTAACAATCCCACAGATGGCGACGACGACGTAAAGCAACATGTTACACCCCCTTTTCCGGGTGTCCGCACATTGTCTCGAGCTGAGAGGCCCGACTACCGGCAGTCTAGGTGCTCTCGCAGTGCGGACCGGACGTGCGAAGCTGTCGGCTGGGTGCTGACTGCAGGCCAGCTTAGCGCGTGATGGGTTGTGTGAGGTACTGCCACGGCTGAGTTCTCCCGGACAGGCGCGACTACATCCCGACCTCCTCAGCCCGACTCCCGGTGGCTCCACTATGACGGTTCAGCTCTGAGCGTGCAAGAGCCAAAGGTAGTCGCTGCAAATCGCTGCGGCATCTTGGCAGGGCGATCTCATCGCTTCGCTTGCCCCGAATCAAGGACGTTCCTCCACTGGTGGGACAAGCGTTAATCACTGACCCGGCAACATCACGTGCGCCATCACCGTCGACTCACTCATCAACCATGGTCGGAAGTGGTCTGGTTCCGTCGAGAGACCTGTGGACTCAGCCGTGGCAAATGGCACGTGGAGCACAGCCAGTGGCACGGCGCCTTCTGCGGCATGGCCGCGTAAGGTGTATCGAATTGCCATCTCGGGCATTTTGAGTTGCCCGCTCTCGACCTCAGACCGAAGCATCTCCAAGAAATCGGGGTTAGACGCGAGTTCGGCTCTCCGGTTTTCGAACGCTTCCAGCGACTTCGGAAAGCAGTTCACAAAGAAGGCACCACGGGCATCGCTCAAGCTGGGGTCATCCGCCCAGCAGATCATTTCGCCGGAGCCGGCCCTCAGAATCCGGCGCTCACCATCTTCGTACCCGATTACCGTCGCGCCGTCTCTCAACGCCTCGGGTAGTGCCCGGAGAGTCTCCTGAATCTGTATCTCCGGGCTCTTTTCCTGAGCGCTGGCAACGCCACTCAGCGACATGAAAAGAACGCCAAGGAAGAATCGCATGGTGTCGTCGACCCCCCTCTGCTGTAAAGACTGTTCGCACGTTTGAGCGATGCCCATGTACTTCTTCAGCTGCGAGGCCCTGCGAGCCGAGATGCACGCGCCGCAGCTTAATAGTGACCATCGCTTCGTGTCTTGATTGCACTGTAGCCAAGATAGCGTCCGACATTGCGTTCGGACCAGATGCTCTCGACGTCAGCGGGTAGTCACAAACCATTTGTGTGTGGCTTCACACCGAGTTGCTTCGCTCTGGGTGGCGCGACATCTTTCGGCACAACCGGGTCCCACTAATCCGGCAACTCAGGCCGCAGGTGGCAGCTATGTCCCGTCTCAAGCGGCTCATTGACGAGATTCATAGACGCTCAATGTGGCAGGTGCTGCTGATCTACTGCGGCGCCGCCCTCGTGGCGTATCAGGCGGTCCAGGCCCTGACGGAGGGGTTGGGGCTACCGCAGTGGTTCCCTGCCTTCGCGATAGTCCTGTTCATCATTGGGCTGCCCATCGTATTGGCGACGGCGTTCGTCCACGAGGTAGCTCCGCCGAGGGTGAAGCCGGCAGAGCCGACCCCTCTGACGGAAGCCGAAGCGACCAGAATCGAGGCTGAGGCCGCCGCTGTTC
>JABAOC010004018.1_pt1 | contig 112730 bp, 87 predicted proteins | sample 7062161 | NCBI WGS metagenome assembly JABAOC01 (sample SAMN14538625, study PRJNA623070) | marine sediment metagenome | biome: marine biome [ENVO:00000428]; feature: marine pelagic biome [ENVO:01000023]; material: deep marine sediment [ENVO:00002113] | place: India: Gulf of Khambhat ... | reverse complement strand
ACATAAATATTGAACTTACGGACTCAGAATTCCCATAAAAAGGGTTTTTCAACTACATCAATAATCTTTGGCATAAGTAAAATTTCTCTGGATTAATAATATGCTTTAATGATATTGAAAGTTCTTGACATTTTGAAAATTTTTACTTTAATTAAAATATCTTTGTGAAATAAATCTTTATAATTTTGATTATCAAAGAGTCTTCATTTTACATTTTATTAAGCTATTTTTAAGGAGACCAGCGATGGGATTCGTAAAAAAAGAACAAAAAGGAATTATGATTATTAAAGTTGAAGATGAACGTTTAGATTCCATAATTGCTCCTCAATTAAAATCAGAACTTTTATTTCTGGTAAATGACGGCATAAAGAATATTTTGATCGATCTCTCGAATGTGACTTATGCTGATAGTTCTGGACTGGGGGCATTTCTATTTGGAATCAGGCAACTCAAAAATATTGGTGGACAGTTGAAACTATTTTCGGCCAATGACAGAATTATGAGTCTGGTGCGTATTGCCAGGCTTGATGGAATTCTATTAAACTATCATGATAAAGAAGAAGCAATATCGAGTTTTGATGAAGAATAATTAACATTTATACTTATAGAGCAGCATTTCAATAGGAGGTTTTTGGTATGACATCACGTACGATCTTCATAACCTTTGTCTCTTTATTTTCAATGATTACCTTCATTCATGCACAGAATGAGATCATCGAAACGATTGAAGAAGCGAAACAGCTTTATCTCCAAAAAAATCTTTCAGAATCTGTAAATTATCTCAGTCGAGCCCTTGAACTTATCAATGAGGAACTTTTAACTCAGTTGGAATCGATCTTCCCTGAACCCCTTAGCAATTGGAGAACGGATCCACCGTCAAGTCGCATGACAAAAACAGCTTATACCACCAGTTTGATTTCTCAATGCAAATATTATAAAAAAGGAGGTGGACAATCCATTGACATAGAAATTCAGACCAATGCCCCACGAATTGCCAATATCAAAATGGCATTTTTAAATCCTTCGATGATCAACCAATTAGGAAATGGTGCCAAAATATCTACCGTCAATGACAGAAGTTGTATCGAGCGTTATGATCCTATCGATAAATTTGCAGAACTGATTTTTGTCCCAACTTCATCCGTCTTGATTACCATTCGTGGTTTTGAGATGAAGAATACCGACGTCATCGCTGAATACGCTGAAAAAATGAAATGGAATTTGGTGGAGGCGATATTCCCATAATTGAACCAGGAAATTTTCAGAGCGTTTATTTTATAAACAATTCTTAAGATTTGAAGTGAAATCCTCCCAGAGATTTAAAATATTCGGGAGGGTAAGTTTAACCTATAATTTCAAAATAAATGACTAATATAGTCAAATTCAAAAATAAAATATGACAAAAAATAAAATCAAAATTCTTTCTGAAGATTTGTGCAATAAAATTGCCGCTGGGGAAGTGGTTGATCGACCAGCTTCTATTGTAAAAGAGTTGTTAGAAAATGCTATCGATGCAGGAAGTGACGAAATAACCGTTATCTTGAAAAATGGTGGCAAAACGCTTATTCAAGTGGTTGATAACGGGACCGGTATGAGTCGGGAAGATGCCATTCTGGCGATTCAGCGTCATACTACAAGTAAAATTAGCACTTACGATGACCTGCATAATATTAAAACGCTTGGTTTCCGAGGGGAAGCCCTTGCCAGTATCGCAGCCGTTTCCAGGATGGAGCTCAAAACAATCCCTCACAAACAAACTTCCGGGACACTATTAAAAATTGAAGGTATTGTTTTAGAGGATATTTCTGATGTAGGCGGCACAAGAGGCACCTCTGTCAGTGTGAAAAATCTCTTTTATAACACGCCAGCGAGAAGGAAATTTTTAAAATCCGACGAGACCGAATATCGGTATATTTTAAATGTCTTACAAAGATTTACCCTGGCTTACTTTCAAGTCAGCTTTATGCTTTATCATAATGATCAAAAGATATTTGAGTTCAAACCAAATGAGCCTAATTTGCGATTGGTCGAAGTTCTTGGCAGTCGTTATCGTGACAAATTTGTCAAAGTAGAAGACAAAGGTACTCTGTTACAGATTTGGGGATATATTGGCAATCAGGATAGTGCAAAAAAATCCAGAGGTGATCAATTTATTTTTCTGAATGGACGGCATATCATTAATCGAGCGCTGAATCATGCGGTCGTTTCTTCCTACGGAACGATCATTGCTCGTGATGCATTTCCTATGTATGTCCTCTTTCTGGAAATTGATCCTCGTCGAGTGGATGTGAATGTTCACCCATCGAAAATGGAAGTGAAATTTGCGGATGAGCGATTGGTTTATGATTTGTTGCGGTCCGCGGTAAAACGAGCCCTGTCTTCCGAGCAGATTATTCCATCGTTATCGACTCAATTCACAGTTGAACCACGACCTCTGACCCGATCTTTTGAACATTTATTTCCTAAGCAGACAGCGATTCCGTTCTATGAGATTACACCTCAAACAAAAAAACCGGCAGAGATCGGGGTTGATAAAGCCGAACGTGTAGAAAAATTACCAATTTTCGAAGTCCCGACACGAGAGCCAAAATATGAACGTAAGAATGTCTGGCAAATTCATAACCAATATATCGTGTCGGAGATTAAAAGTGGATTGATCGTTATCGATCAACACGTGGCTCATGAGCGGATATTATATGAACAGGCGCTTCAGAATTTTGAACAGACCAAACCAGCTTCTCAGCAATTACTTTTTCCCCAGGTCGTGGATTTAACACCAGAAGAATTTTCTCATATGATGGATATTCTTCCATTTCTGGAAAAGATTGGATTTATTATCAAGGGCTTCGGTGGTAATACAATCGTTCTTGAAGGCGTCCCTTCGGGATTGAAAATCAGCAATCCAGAAACGATTCTCAATGAGATCATTGACGAGTACAAGAAAAATAAAAGCACCAGCCTGGATGTCAGAGACAACGTCGCTAAATCTTATTCCTGTAAAATGGCCATTAAAAAAGGTGATTCACTGACACGGGATGAAATGAATCTACTTATTGATCAGTTATTTGCTGCGCAAAGCCCTTATTTTTGTCCACATGGCAGGCCTGTTATCGTTACGCTTTCTTTGGAAGAATTGGATAAACGCTTTGGGAGGAGTTAGGTGATTGGAGAACCGGGAAAGTACTTGATTAAATAAATGAGTATTTGAAAAAACGGGAGAATGAGTAAATGCTTAATGTGAACATCAATAGCAAGCGCCATGATAACAGTGTAAAGAATTCCTGAAGGATTAATTATTTTCTCAATTTATGAAAAACCGCGTACTCATTATCGTAGGCCCTACCGCAGTTGGAAAGACTGGTACCGCTTTATTAATAGCCAAAAAACTGAAAAACGTGGAAATCATCTCTGCTGACTCCCGTCAGGTTTATAAATTGATGAATATCGGGACTGCCAAACCGACTCCTGAAGAACTTGCCATCGTTCCCCATCATTTTATTGATATAAAATATCCCGATGAATATTATAGCGCAGGTAAATTTGGTCGGGAAGCTCGTCAAAAAATTGATGAATTATTCATTGAAGATAAAATTCCCTTCGTTGTTGGCGGTTCCGGGCTCTATATTCGGGCCTTAGTTGATGGTTTTTTCGAGAAACAAATATTTGATCAGCAAATCAAGGCTCGATTAAAACAAGAGATGAAAGAAAAAGGTATTGCCCATTTATATGAACGACTCAAACAAGTTGATCCCGTATCTGCTGAAAAAATTCATCAAAATAATGGACATCGAATTGTCAGAACATTGGAGGTCTACGAATTAACCGGCGAGCCTTTATCTGCTTTTCAAAGTCAGGAACCTTTAAAGGCTAATTTCGAGCCAATTTTCATCGGACTCATCAGAAAAAGAGAAAAGCTCTATCAAATTATCGAGGAGCGGGTTAATAGAATGATCGAGCAAGGGCTCGTTGATGAGGTGATCAATTTAAAAAAGCTTGGGTATCATTCTGGATTGAATAGCATGCAGACTGTCGGTTATCGCGAGGTATTTGAATATCTGGACGGAAAAATTGATTTTAATGAGATGGTTCGACTGATCAAACAACACAGTCGTAATTTTGCCAAACGACAATTGACCTGGTTTCGGAAAGATAAACGGATCATGTGGTTTGATGTTGATATATTTCCTAATTTAGCAGGTTTATTTGACGAACTTTTGGAATATTATAATAATTTATCTACAATAAAAGATTAAATTTATTATTCTGTTTCATTTGTTTATGAAGATAACGAATGAATAATTATAATTTTTTGGGGGGAAGATCGAAAAGAGCTTAAGGGAGTGAGATTAAATAACTGTCCCATTTGTATCTTGTCGATCTTGAAAAAATAGAGAATAATAAAACTATACCACGTAATTTATTTTATCTCACTCCCTAAATAATAACTATAATAATTAATCAAACAAGTATGGAGAGAATAATGTCAATCAAACGAAGACAATTCATCAAATCCACTGTGGCTGGTGTTGGAGGATTTTTCTTGTTAAACTCAAAAGAACGAAAATTAATTGATCCTTTCACGGATGAGAAAAACGAAAGAAAAATAATTTACCGCACCCTGGGCAAAACAGGTTTAAAATTGCCAGTTATCAGTATGGGAGTCATGAATGCTGATAACCCGCATCTGGTTCGAGCAGCGCTGGAGGCGGGGATTGTCTATCTGGATACGGCATGGGGGTATCAGAGGGGCAAAAATGAGGAGATGATTGGTGAAGTGATCAAAGGGCGTCCCCGGGAGTCCTTTGTCATCGGGACGAAAGTACCAGGAATGCCGAGAGATCGAAAGACAGGGCTTTACACAGTAGCCACAACCGGGGAGGCGTTTCTAGAAAAATTTGAGGAAAGTCTGAAACGACTGGGATTGGATTATGTGGATATTCTTCATCTCCATGGTGTTTCCAGACGAGAGAATACCTTGTTTGAACCATTGATGAAGGCATTGGAAAAAGCCAGGAAGGATGGCAAAGCTCGATTTGTCGGCGTTTCAACCCATAGCAATGAACCAGAAGTGATTCAGGCAGTTATTGATAGCAAACTTTACGATGTAGTCCTGACCGCTTATAATTTTAAACAAAATCATCAAAAAGAGATGAACGAGATGATTGCCAAAGCTGTCAAAGCAGGTCTGGGAATTATTGCGATGAAAGTAATTGCGGGAATCGCTCCCGATAGAAGAGCATTCAAACGGGGGGAAATTACAGTGAATGCAGCCGCCGCTTTAAAGTGGGTGCTACAAAATGAAAATATCCATACGACGATTCCCGGGTTCACCACATTCGATCAACTTCAAGCAAACACAGTCGTGATGCGAGACATCACTTTAAATAAAGAAGAAAAAGAATATATTAAAACTGCCAGCGCCCAGGAGAGCCTGTACTGTCAGGGCTGTCACAAATGCATTCCTCAGTGTTCCGCTCATCTGCCGATTCCCGATCTGATGCGTTCGTACATGTATGCATACGGTTATGGGAATCTGGCGGCGGCGCATGAGGTACTATCTACATTGGAGTTGCCGGAAAATATCTGCCAGGGATGTGCAGAGTGTGCGGTAAAATGTGAGAGCAATTTCAAAATTACTGCCAAAATTCAGGAGATCGTTCGGTTAAAAGATATTCCAACCGATCTATTCGTTTAGGTCCTAGTGGACGCCCCTGTGCGTCCACTGTTCCATAAATCTAATACTCATTTAGATTTCCGATAAAATGCAGCAATTTTTTCCACCACATCTTCAGCTTTATCGGCTAATTGGAACAATAGCATATCTTCATCAGATATTTTATGATGAACTAAAAGTGTATTCTTTATCCAATCGATTAAGCCTTTCCAATAATTACTATCAACTAAAATGACCGGAAACTTGCCAATTCGACGAGTCTGGATTAATGTTAATGCTTCTAAGAGCTCATCTAAAGTTCCGAAGCCTCCTGGTAAAATAACAAATGCTTTGGCATATTTCACAAACATCACTTTTCGAACGAAGAAATAGCGAAAATCTAATTGTAAGTTGGCATAGGGATTTGGTTTCTGTTCAAAAGGCAAATCGATATTTAATCCGACCGATATACCTTCTGCTTCCGCGGCGCCGCGGTTACCAGCTTCCATGATGCCGGAACCGCCACCTGTAATCACGCCATAGCCAGCTTTAACCAGAAGTTGGGCAATTTTGCGAGCCAATTCATAATCTCGGTCGCCTTCCTTTGAACGAGCCGAGCCAAACATCGTGACACAATCCGCAATTTGAGAAAGTTCTTCAAAACCTTCAACAAATTCAGCGAGAATTCGAAACACTCGCCAGCTATCTTCAATAAATAACTTCTCAATCTGTCCATTGATCGGCTTATAATTTTTTCGCTTCAACATTTCTCTACCTCCAGATTCTACTTTAAATAAATCATCCTTCTCTTTTCATGAAAACTGTTGCTATTACTTGATCGAACTTATGATTTTTTTTATTTGGCAAAATTCACTGGATTTAACAGGATTAAAATTAACGAGATTATCATGTTTTATTATGTTAGTCCTCTCAGAAAAATCAGCTTTGTTTTGATAAAGACAATATGAGTTAAAAATTTTAATCTACCATAATTTACTCTAAGATGCAATTAGTTTTTAAGAGATTTTTTCATTGTTTAATTTTAAAAGACTTGCTATATTGTATCATTCATAAAACAAAAATCAGGAAAAAAAGGAATGAACCTCAATAAAAAAACAATCCGCCTCGACAAATGGCTCAAAATCGCCCGCATTATCAAAACAAGAAATCAGGCGGTAGAAGCCTGTGATCAGGGCAGGGTCAAAGTGAATGGACAGAGTGCCAAGCCTTCCAAAATGGTAAAAATTGGCGATACAGTTTCTGTAAAATTTAAATGGCGCACACGCACATTCGATATTCTGGACATTGTCCAGAAAAGTATCAAAGCTGAGGAAGCTAAAAATCTCTATCGAGAACACGAACCTTCACCTGAAGAAAAAGAAGCCGAGGATATTCGAAGTCTTTTCTATCAGGCAGCTAAAACGCATCGTCCCAAGTACAAAGGTCGTCCGACGAAAAAAGAGCGGCGGGAATTGGAAAAATTTCGGGGACGGTCTAATAACGATTAATTTTCTATTGGGATTCTAAACTATTTAATGATCCCATAATAAATCCAGCTAAATTTGAGATCAGATAGAAATCTTTGATACGATCTCGATCTTCAGCCGAAGATATATTTAAGAAATAGGATACACATGAAAAAGTTGAAAATTCCTCCTTTCACATCAGGTGGTTTAATTCTATCGTACCAATGCAGTAATATCTGTCGGCATTGCATTTATGCCAGTTCACCAAGATGGGAGGATTGGATGACGGAACAGGATTTGGAGTATTTTTTATCCCAAATTAAGCAATTTGCACCAGATCAGCGAGGCCTTCACATTGCTGGCGGAGAGCCATTTCTTAATTTTGAAGTGACTTTGCGTGCCGTTGAGCTATGTATCGAATATGGTGTTCCGCTTCAATATGTGGAAACGAATGCCTTCTGGTGCGAGGATGACGATTTGACTGTTTACCAGCTTAATTTACTTCGAGAATCCGGATTGCCAGCCATTTTAATCAGCGCATCACCTTTTCATAATGAATTCATTCCTTTCGAACGAGTCGATCGTGCCGTTACCATCGGTCGGGAAATTTATGGACCTTACAACGTACTAATTTATACCGCTTATTTTTATGAACAACTCCAGGACTACAATCCGAATTCCAAAATACCTTTCAATCGTTACCTAAATACAATTGGTTATGAACAGGCTGCCCAATCATTTATTACCCATTATGGACTGGTTCCTTGTGGTAGAGCAGCTTCCCAATTAAATTTCCTCTTTCAAAAAAAGCCAGCAGAAGCATTTTTTAATGATAATTGTATTCATGAAATCACCAATCCCGAGCATATACATATTGATCCTTATGGGAACTATATTGTAAGCTTGTGTGCAGGGATTTCCTTAGGGGACGCCCATCACCTGAGAGAGATTTTTGAAGGAATCGATCTTCAGGAACGACCCATCATCGAAATTCTGGCGACCTCTGGTGTGGAAGGATTATTAAAACTGGCTCAAGACCAATTCGATTTTCAACCCTCACCCGAGGGTTATATTGCCAAATGCCATCTGTGTCAGGATATTCGGGCACACATCGTTCAAATGACGGATCAATTTGAGGAATTGACACCTGTTGAATTTTATAGGAATTTGTGAAACTGTTCATGCATTTCGAGCTTTTAAAAATATTTTATTTTTAATGCTTAACTCGGAAACCTTAAGCTTCTGAATAATAATTTGAACTTTTCTTCTAATACAGATTAAATTTCGTAAACGGAAAGAATCATTAAAATCTACAACACCCTATGATAAAAATAATAGACTTAACTGTTAACAAAATGTGGACAAGTTGTGGATAACTTGTTTATAAACTGCAATCCATTAAATTTTATAGGCATTTAACAGCTCTTTAATATCAATATGACGATTTATTTCATATAATATTAGCAAGTTAAATCGACCATGAATTTTACCATAATTTAGATTTACCTTTAGAAATAAAGTCAAAGGTATGTGGATAACTTATGCATCATACAATATATAGTATGTTAAAAAAAATTCACTACTATTTAAGTTTTATCATCTTAATAGGATGCTACCATTTTGTCTTTACCCCCACAAAATGATTGGTCGGTCCATGCCCCTTCCCAATTGAAAAACTTTTTTGTATAGCTTCGGAAATGAATTTTTTTGCCCGCTCAATTGCTTTTAAAGGCTCATACCCTTTTGCCAGACCCGCTGTTATGGCTGATGAAAAAGTACATCCTGTCCCATGCGTGTTTTTGGTTTCAAATCGAGGTGATTTGAGCATATAAAAATCTTTGCCATCAAAAACGATGTCAATCGCTTCTGTCTCGTCGTGCAAATGTCCGCCTTTGAGCACAACCCATTTGCCGCCAGTTTTTTTCAATTCCTTTGCTGCGGTCTTCATGTCTTCCAGCGAATGAATTTTCATATTTAACATGGCTTCTGCTTCAAACACGTTTGGAGTGACTATTGTCGATAATGGAATCAAGCGTTCTTGTATCGTTTGACGGGCAGTTTCTGACAGAAGTGCATCTCCGCTTTTGGCAATCATCACGGGATCGACAACCACATTTGGGATATTGAATTTCTCAATTGCCTTCGCTACGGTATTCACAATGATTTCATTCGCCAGCATGCCCGTTTTGGCTGCATCGGTACCAATGTCTGTCATGATACTTTTAATCTGCTCCATGATAAATTCAGGCGAAACCTCAAAAATTCCTTGCACCCCAACTGTATTCTGTGCGGTGAGCGCCGTTATTGCAGACATGCCGTAAACTCCGAACGCGGCAAAAGTTTTCAGATCTGCTTGTATTCCCGCTCCGCCACCGCTATCTGAACCAGCGATTGTCATTGCTTTTTTCATCGATTAAACCTCCAATTTTTATTCTATTTTTGAACTAAAATGATCCCATCCTTTTGGTTGAAGGGGACATCTTTTACCCTGGTTATCAATTAAATAGTAACCTTTATTTTGGGGGAGAATACGTCCGATTTCAGTGATGGGAACGCCCGTTTCGCTTGTTAATACATCAAATAATGAATCTGGGGTGTCAGACTTTGTAGTGAATAGAAGCTCGTAATCTTCGCCGCTGTGAAGCGCCAGGTGAAGGGGTGATTTGCCTGTTTGAGAAACAACTCTATATATATTATCAGGCAACGGAAGTTTATTCTGGTCGATCTCTGCTCCAACACCACTCATGGTGTAAATATGATATAAGTCGCTGGCTATTCCGTCGCTGATGTCAATCATCGCTGTTGCAAAACCTGATTGAGCAATTCGTTGACCAATATGAATTCTGGGAATTGGTTGTAGATGTTTCTTTACCAGATCATCAAATTCTGGTGGATAATTTTTTCCATATTTTTCCAGCACATAAAATCCCACGCCAGATACTCCCAAATTTCCAGTGACGAAAATCCGATCTCCTGGTTTTGCACCACCGCGAGTCAGAAATTGGGAATGAACAACATCCCCCATCAACGTGAGGTCGATGACCATTTTACTTTCAGTGTTTGAAAGATTGCCTCCAATAATCACCGCACTGAATTCGGAGAGTTGATCTCGCATTCCTTTAATCAGGTCTTCAAAATCGGACAAAGGGAAAGATTTCGGGAATCCCAGAGAGACTAGCGCAAAGGTGGGCTTCCCCCCCATCGCTGCAATATCGCTCAAATTTACCGCCATCGCTCGACGCCCTAATTGGTAGGGAGAAATGTTTTTTAAACGAAAATGCTGGTCCTCGACTTGAATATCGCATGTAATTAATAACGCCCGATTTTCGTCTACTCGAATGACAGCCGTATCATCACCGATACCGACGATAACGTCCCTGTGCTCGACCTCTGGCAACATTTTTTGAATGCGATCGATCAGCCCGAATTCGCCAATGTCGGAAACGGTTTTATTTTCTTTTCTCAAAAAGTTACCTTTCAGCTAACATGATTTCCTTTAATTCATAAGCTGCCGCCGCAATATCATCTGCCGAAACAATGGCTGAGATAACGGCAACGCCATCTGCGCCAGCTCGAATGGCTTCTATTACATTATTTTTGGTAATGCCGCCAATGGCTATAATTGGCTTACTGCACTTTTGTCTAATTTGTCGAAGCAGAGCAAGTCCCCTCGGTTTACCCGCATCTGCCTTAGTGCTTCGAGCTTCATAGATGGGTCCCACTCCAAGATAATCTGCCCCATCATTCTCGGCTTGAATGGCTTCTTCTAACGTTTGTGCCGATACACCCAAAATTTTACTATCACCAATCAAACGACGAACGACTTTTGCTGGCAAATCCTTCTGCCCGACATGTAATCCATCCGCATCAACCGCGAGGGCAATATCGAGTCGGTCATTCAAGATAAAAGGGACATTTGCATCACGAGTGATCTTTCGAATTTCCAGTGCATCTTTGTACACTTTACGGCTTGTAGCGGTTTTATCTCTCAGTTGAATGACATCCGCACCGCCTTCAATGGCCGCTTTGGCGATTTCAATGTGGGACATCCCTTTGCTTAATTGCTCATCAGTGATGACATAGAGATACCAATTTTTAGCTGATTGAGAAAAATTCATTTTTGAATCCTTATTTCAGTTGAATCAATTCTCACAATCCTCCGAAAGTGTTGAACTTTCGGGAGGTTAATCATTGAATAAAAATTATTATCAGTGGAAATCATTCATCCACATGAAAACTTTAAAGGCTTTCTTAATTTTCTAACAGATAGAAACACCCCAAAAGATAAAAATTTATCAGTGGGATTCCTCAATCTATTGGGAGCAAAAAAACAACTATGTCGGAATCCCATCAGACCAGAGCTCCTTTTTCCAACTCATATCAAAAAACAGATATTCAAATCGAGCACTTGTCTGATACAATTTAAACCACGTCTCCTTTCTTTCTTCTTTTGCTCCTCGAGCCAACCAATTCATTCGATCAATTAGCCAATTGGCAAAGTCTTCAAACTCTTTTGAAGAATAAGTATTGATCCAATCTTGATAGAATTTGTCTTCGGGAAGTCCTTCTGCTTTCAATTTTTTCCCAATTTCAACGTAACCCGTGGCGCAAGGCAACAGCACCGCCATAATATCCGCAAAATCGCCTTCATAACAGGTACATACGAGCAAATTGGTATAGGCGGTCGTGATCATAGCAGGCTTCGTCTTTTCCAATTCCTCTGCTGGAATGCCAAATTCGGCACAGGTTTTTCGATGAAGATCCATTTCAATATTCAAGGTTCCTTGAAGTAGGTTTGCAAAATAGCGCATGTCGCTCAAAGAAGAACCTTTAGCAGCACCCAGTGCAAATACTCGACTGAATTCAATCAAATATACATAATCCTGTTTTAGAAAAAATTCATACCGATCACGGGATAAATCCCCTTTGCCAATCCCCTGTACAAACGAATGATTAAAAATCGCCTTCCATAGGGGATCGTTCGTCGATCTTAATTCATCATAAAAAAATTTAGCATCCATTTTATTCCTCCAGATTATACCAAAGCTCATAATTGTCAAAAACTTAGTTATTAATTTGTAGTTAAAAGATTGTTCTTAATTCAATTCTTAAATCTAAAATCCACAATCTAAAATTTGAAATGGGATCATCTCTCCTCTGATGCTGCCTTTCCAAACGCCACCCAAAACGGATCTACTTTGGGATGAAAAAGTTCATTTTTTTTACCATTTTCAAGATAGTGCATTCCCTTTTCTTTCGGCACAACTTCCCCAACGATACTTGCCAAAATTCCCTTATCAGTAAGTCTTGTTACAACTTCATTCGCTTTATGCGGACGACAGGTAATGATCAACGTCCCTTCACTGATCGAAGAGTAGGGATCAATACCAAACAGATCGCACACTTTTCCGACGACATCCTGAACGATTATTTTTTCCTTTTCCACTACTACCCCGACCTTGGAAGCCTGAGCAATTTCAAACAGTCCACCCCAGACACCGCATTCCGTCGCATCGTGCATGGCAGTCACACCGTCATCTCGAACACCAACCTCAACTGCCGTCAGCGCATCTTCAACAACGGACATCTGCCAGAAAATCTCTTCTGCTGCTTTGGCAACCGCCTCACCGTAGCGTTCAGCAACCTTTTGTGGAAATGTCACAGCAAAAAGACCAGAGGCTTCCACCGCGGCACCTTTGGTAATGATAATCAAATCACCAACTCTCGCCATGGTAGAGGTGACATATTTATCTTTGTCACCGATACATATTACAGTGGCTCCACCAATCATGGGATATTCACAGCCCTCGTAACGACCTGTATGACCAGAAATCACTGCCATTCCGATTTTATCACATTCCCGATGCATCACATACCAGAGTGTTTCAAATTCATCCCTGGTAATTGAAAGCGGTAAGTTGAAGTCCACGGTAATATGCGTCGGAGTTAAACCCGAGGTCGCCGCATCCGATGCCAGAATATGAACCGCAAACCAGCCCGAACGCTCCCATCCATAAGGTGGAACAACAAAAATCGGGTCCGTCGTTGTTACCATCACCTGATCATTACCTAAGTCCACCACAGCAACGTCAACACCGTTCTGAGGACCGACTAAAACTTCAGATCGTTTTCGTCCTAAATTCGGTAGAATGACTTCATCAAAAATATCAGCAGATACTTTACCAATATCTGGTAATTGAGCCTTCATAAAGATCTTCTCCTTTTTCATTTAAATAGTAAAAAAAAACCGCTCCAGCCAGCGCTTTGGAACGGTTTTATTTTTATACAATTCACAAATTTGTTCCGATTCCCTGCGCTAGTATTACCCAGATCAGGTTCAAGGGGTGTAATCTCAGCCTGTCCCATATAATTTCCAATCGGACAAAGCACTCCCACGGAAAATCTTTTTAAAGATGGTTTAGCATTTCAACGAGCTTTTGTTTTTATATTTTAATACAAATTGTAATAAATATTTGTCAATTTAACTACTTTGTCATTCATGAAGTTTCATAGACGATTCAACAATTATCGGGAATGAAATTCTTTTATAAGAAAATCTATAATCTTGTAGCGTCACATAAGGTCTGGATCACCACACAGGATAATTATTATTTTTACATCTCTTTCATCAAATATTCAAGTCCTAACGCCCTTAGCCGCTCCTTGTCAAGCTCTCCTTCTTGAATTTTTTCGATGTAACGTTCGAACTCCATCGGTACCGTCCCCAGGTCTGTGCTTTTGCTAATCGATCCACTTTCACTTATCATTTGTGAAAACGATTTATTCAGAAAAAAAACCTGTTGAAAAATATGATCGATCTCACCGCTGTCGAGTTTGATTAAAGTTTCATGTTGAATATTTGTAAGGATTAAACTCACGAGAGCATCCTCCAAATCATCTGTTGATCTTTTCGCCAATTCATCATAAATTTGAGCCGTATTCATTTGACGACAATCAATCGGTTCCAATTTAAACATAGGACGAGAAGGGATTTCCATATAATCTACTTTTTCTTTATCGAATTCAACTATAACATAACCTGTTGGATTACCGGCCTCGTTAAAACTTGTCCGTTCTGTTGAACCCGAATAGATCACATTCGGTTTAATCTGGATATGCTTGTGATAATGCCCCAGCGCAATATAATCAAATTCGATATTGGAAATTAATTCCGGATCAGGCAGTTTTTGTTCATTAAACTCACCCATCGAAAAAGATCTTTGACCTGCCCAGGAACCATGGGTGACTAAGATTTGATATTTCGCTTTCTTATCTGTTTGTATTTGTTCAAATGCGGATTGTAATTCTTCAGACAACGAACAGTGAGGAATGCAATGAATTTCACAATCATTCATTTGAAATTTCTCATATTTACTCTGGAACGCTGCGTAAACATTTAGAAAAAGCGAAATGGATTCAAAGATCGATCCTGTGGCACGGATTTTCGGAGTAGAATGATTGCCTGAAATCATGATAAAAGGAATGCCAGAATCGCTCACTTTTTGGATACCTTCCAGTGCCACAGCAATCGCCCGATTAGTCGGACGGGTGGTATGAAACAAATCTCCTGCATGAACCACAAAATCAGGTTTGTGGTAGAGTATCTCATCAATCAAAAAATTCCAGGAATTATAGAAATCCTGTTCCCGTTGATTGATCCCGGTGTTGAGATCGATCTTGTGGTAATCCGAGTAGCCGAGATGGGTATCTGAGCAATGGATGAATTTCATATTTTGAGATTTTTATTATTTTTCTTAAATTTCTTATTATATTCAAGAAAGATTTTCATACCTTTTTGCATCAATAAGCTGGTCTTACATTCCCAGAAACCAATCTAAAATCACCAAATCCATATTCATCAAAAAAAACAAATTTCTCTCTTAATTCTTCGTAATACCAGACTTCATAATCACCTTGAGTATATCTCGATGGTGTTCCTCGTTCTACTCTATCAGGAGGCCCAAAAACGATGAATACTCGCCCCCGATCAGTCTTCCAGCCATCTTTTCGAGAATAACCGAAATTCCGGTTTGCCAGATCGACCCGCCTATAAAATTCATCAAATAACTCATTTTCAGGCGACCCGGGATTAGGGTCACGTTTCTCCCAGAACGCTTGAAATACACTATCCCGTTCAATATTTGATGCGTTATTCAATTTTTTCCAATCATCACCATCTGTCACATAAAGAAGCGGCCCAATCATATCGTCGACAGGCAATCCTTCGAAGGCTTGGGTTCCCGCTACAAATCGTAAATCTTTTCGGACAGACTTTGATTGTTCTTCACTGGTCACCTTTAGATATAACTGATTTTCTCCACGAACCATGCTTTCTTTATTGACCTGTAAAAAAACTTTTGTGACTCCCTTTTTGGGGATGATGTCCTGCGAAAATTTAAATCCTTCGTTTCCATTCTTCTGTCGCAAAGTCGATTCTACTTTTAGCGCATTTGTATTTTCAGGACTTATCAGTTCCGCATAGACAAATATCTTCTCCTGAAGAGGAATTCGAAACGAAGGAATGACACTCTCTGGCATGATTGAACCCATGTCGGATTCGGATACAAATAACACATCACTCACGGCTAATTGATTTCTCTCAAACATTCTCACCGTTTTCTTTCTTTCCTGGGATCGATTTCTGTTTGAGTTCAAATCCAGCAGCCTGAACTGAAACAGATATTCTTCAGGCGGTAACTTGAATTCAAAGCGATGAACCCGCTGAGCTTTTGGGTCAATAGTAATAGCGTAATTTCTTTCCGTTACGCTATAGGTTTTATCTTCGGTCAAGACAGAAGCGCCTTTTTGATTTGAAACCCCGATATTGATTTGATAACGAGCTGAGTAAACAGAATCCATGGTAACATACTGCAAATGTGTATTCCGAACCCAAACATACACATGCGTTTCTACATTCTGAAATGTCTTCCCTGGAAACGAAACCACCTCATAATCAAACCTCGGAAGCAACTTCTCATTTTCCTGGGCACTAATACTACTCCCAAGAGTCAACATTAAGAAACCTATTAAAAACAGGTTCATTCTATTTATTTTTAACATGACAACCTCTCTTTCTTGTTTCTAAAAATCAAGGCCAATTGACCAATAATAGATCGGCTTACTCATGCCGTCAAAATCGGTTCGCCAGGTAGCGTCAAATCGTAACAGGAACAAATAGACGTTGGCACGGATGCCATAACCAAATCCTGTGATGATATCCCGAACATAGCGACTGCCATTGGGTTTGGTGGCAGTGAAGCGCCAGGCTTTATCGTCTTCCCATGCTGTTCCTGCATCCAGGAAGAATGATCCTTGTATATTCGAAAATCCAATTTTCAAAGGAAATTTAGTTATAAAATATTGGATAAATGGGAAACGAAATTCTATATTAAACAGTGCTGCTCTTGTCCCAACCAATTCATACAGTTCTGCCCCCCTGAGCGGCATCATCCATTCTGACAGAAAGTAATCGGATATATCACTGAAGCCGATATCCTGGTAAAATCTATAATTCAGCCAGTTTTCCACCCCACCCATGATGAAGAGGGTTGGATTTTTTCCGAAACTGGCGCCACCAGAAAATCGCATGGCAAGGGTATAGCCTTTGCCTAACGAATAATATCGTCTGAAATCAAAACTTCCTGTAACGAATTCTTTGCCATCATCACCGAGTTTAGGACTACCAACAAGTCCGATGTAAGTTCGGTCACCTTTGGCAGGTCCAATGTACCACCAGATTGTATTATCAGTATTATAAGCAATACTCGGCATTAAGACTGAATAACTAAAGGGTTCAATAAATGGAAGCGAAAGAAATTCCTGTCTGATATTAAAATATTGAAGTCCTAAATCGATTCGATTAAATCGTGAAATCGGATAGGACGCATATCCAGCGAGTCCACGTCTCAAGAATCTAACATTGCCAACTTCGGTGAGAAAGAAATTTACAAACTGATACCCTATTAGCGACCAGTTCATTCGGCGTTTCAGATTGGCATAGCCTAATAGGAAATCACTGTTGTTTAAATCCCTTATCAAATTGGCGCCGAGAACGATTTGATGATTACCCAAAACATCGCTTAGATATAGTTGTGTCAAACCATACACGCCTAAAATTGGATCGTATCCTGCATTCATACCAACATAATCAACACCAAATTTTATTTTATAATCCTTTGTTTTGAATTCCCCGCTCGACTCTTTGAAATCCTCGGAAGCCAGTTTTACCTCTTTCTGTTCGCCGCTAATTTCATCAACGATTCCCCTTCTGAAGTTCGAACCGAACACATATCGGGAGAAATCCTGACCGCTTTTTACGGTTGTAGTAATTCTATCCGCCTCAATTTGATCGTTCTCTTTTAATGCCAATGGCTTCGGTTTATCTCTCTCTGAAATATAAGCGGTCGGCTGCGGCTGAATTTCTTCTTCATCAATAATAGAACTAATAGGATCAACCCAAATATAGATGTCGTAACCTGCATTTGAAAATGCGGTGAATGCCAAGCGATTACTCTTAAAACCCACGGAGAGCTGGGCGATTCCCGTAATCATATCGGTAAGGGCTTTCACCTCTTCAGTTTCTGTATTCATATAATAAATATTTGAAATCCCGCTTTTATCAGAAACAAAGAGCAAATACTTTCCATCTGGCGTCCATTGCGGGGATTTTTCATTCAACTCATCGCTGGTCAGACGACGAAGACCAGTGCCATCCGACCTAATAAGATAGATATCTGTCGTCTTGTAATCGTAGTCTTCAATTCGGACATCACCAAGGAGTTCGGCTGGTTCTACATTTTCCTTTCGATCCGAAACAAATGCCAGCATCTTGCCATCAGGTGACCAGGCAGGTTCGGCATCGCTGAAAATATCATCGGTAATCTGACGCAATTCTTTGGTATCTATATTATAAACATAAATATCGGAACAGCAATTTTTCACCCCAACAAATACAATTTCATTAGACACTGGAGACCAGGCTGGTGCAAACAGTCCATCCAGATCGAATTTATATGAATAGATGACTTTCTTTTTATCGACATCGAGAATATTTAATGCATCTTCTCCAGCCGAACGTGAAGAAAAGGCAATGTATTCGCCATCATTTGACCAACTCATGCCTGGGCGCAGCCACTGGAGTTCTTCCAGATCAGCTTTTCGTTGACCTGAAACCAATTTCTCCAAATCCTTTTTGTCTGTTGCTGAAACCACGTAAATATCAAAGTAACCTGTTCGGTCGGTTAAAAAAGCCACCCGATCTCCGGTTGGCGAAACAGCCGGACTGTTATTGACAAAATTCTGCCATTTGGTATGATCGGTCAAAGCCTGGGCATAGTCAAATGGCTGTTTTCGATTGGCAATTTCTGGCCAATATTTTTTACGCATGTATCTTTGCCATTTTTTATTAGATTCATCGAGGTTTTCATTCATCGCTGACCGCCACGCTCGCTGGAAATTTCGAGTCGTTCGAATGCGTTGAAGCAACTCGGTAACCTTTTGTTTGCCATACGTTTCTTCAACATATCCCAAAACCGCCTGCCCGCCTTTATAAGCAAGAAATGCTTGAAGATACTCGATGGGAGGAAGATACCCGCCTAAAGTTGCATCTCGAACAAACATGTCCGAATCCGTATCCCAGCCAATAGAAGTATATTCAGCCATACCTTCGATAAACCATAGCGGTGGAGCTGAACGAGAAATTCCCTGGATAATCGAGCCAGCCCCTGCGCCGTACAGGAATTGCAGCATTACCGCATGGGTCAGCTCATGATGAATCACATGACGGAACTGCTCATACGAGCCATCAAATGGCAGCACGACACGGTTCTTCAAGAACTCAGTAAAACCGCCGACTGATTCTGAAACGACTTCATAAGATACGTTGGTCTCTGTGAAATCATTGTGAGACCGATAAATAATAATCGGTATTCGGTCGACCAACTTATAATTGAAAATTTGATTCAACGAGACATAAGATGACTCAGCCACGTCCGCAGCAAACTCTGCCAGACGTCGAGCACCCTGATAATAATAAATATCAAAATGAGTGCTTTGAATATATTCCCAGTTTTTATTCTCATACTGAACTTTATTCCGTCCAAATTTTTGACTAAAAGCTGAACTCATCAGAATGAGTTGTATTAAACTAAGCACCAATATTATTCTTAAACTTTTCATTTTACTCACCTCTCTTTTATGAGATCAAGATAATATTTTAAATTTGACATTAAAATAATAATTCATTCATTTACAAACTATAAAATGGATTACACATTTTGCTTTTTTATTAGATTCAGTAAATGGAAAATAGATTCTATTCGACTGTTTCTATTTATCTAAAATGGATATTGTTTTGATTGAAACAGGTTCTGAATTTTATACTACTTTACCACTAAATAAATACCAATCCCCAAGCTAAATAAAATCGAAAATAGCAGATGCAATTGCACATTCATTTTCGCTGCTGTCTGTAATGATTTGGGATCATCATGATTTATATTGACAATTTTCCAGATTTGGGGTAATATTAAAACATAAGGAATTAGACAAATCAGGATCACCCAACCTTTGGGATTTAACATTTGAGAAAGAACGATAATATCAATTATTAAAATCAGTTGAACCAAAAGAAAAATATAACCAGTCGCTTTGGTTCCCAATCTTGCAGCTACGCCTAATTTACCCGTTGCACGATCGGCTTCTAAATCGATCATCTGTCCCAGCAGCAGGATGGATAGCGTACTTATGCCAGTCGCAGGCATAGCAACCATGATCTTTGAATTAAATCCCATGTTTTGACTTACCGCAGCAACCAGAATCGCCATCGGACCAAAGGCGAACCATACCGAAATCTCACCCCAACCTCGATAAGCGATTTTGATGGGAGCGGCTGTATAAAATTTGCTGAAAAATGCTGACAATAAATATAAACCCCAGAGATGTATCCAAAGTGATCTATCGATTATAAACATCAGCGCTATCGTTGCCATGAAAGCAATGATTAATCCTGTGCGAGCCAGGAAATACATTTTCGACATTAAATCAGGATGATCAAGAAGAATTCCAGAGCCACCGCTAAATTTATTGCGATGAACATTAATTTTATCTGTACCCTGTTTTGTGTCATAAATGTCATTATATACATTGGTTGCCACATGCAATCCAACACCTAATATTAAGACGAATATAAAACCTAAAATATTTACAAAATTATTTATGGATACAACCAACAATGTTCCTGCCACCAATGGTGAAATTACCGATGATAAAAAAGGTGCTCTTGTCATTTGAAGAATATTCGGTTTTTTTGATACCATATCTTACCCATATTTTAAATGTAAATTGCTGAATTGACATCTTGAAGTTTCAATTTTTGCTTTTATGAAGTCCCGAATAACAAAAATCAAATTACAAATTTCAATTTTAATGACCAAAACTTCTTCTGATAATTAGGATAATCCCTGATATTTTGAATTTACTTCTTCGGTCATAACAATTTAGTTGGAATTTTTAAAAGTTATCCCTTGATTAAATCTAAACTTTTTTGTATTTTCTTGTTTAATTTAACTTACATTCTTATAAAAAGTTTGAAAATGGAGTTACAAATTTAAAGCAAATGACAACCTATCTAAGAACTTTGTGGCGCCCAGAAGTCTACCACGGGGCTGGAAAGAGAGGCAATTTTTTCGAGGGATGGTACTATAAAATCGTTGATGCCGACAAGAAAAATATTTTTGCGTTTATTCCTGGCATCTCAATTGGCGAAGATTCCCATGCCTTCATTCAAATCCTTGATGGACAGACGCATGATTCAAATTATCTTCGTTTTCCTGTGGGAGATTTTAAGGCTTCATCTAAAAAGCTCGAGATTCGAATTGGCGAGAATATTTTTTCTTCGATATATCTTAATCTAAATATAAAAACAAATGAAACATGCGTCAAAGGCAAACTGAATTTTAGCAATCTAAAACCCTGGCCCATTAGAATTGCCTCGCCAGGGATCATGGGCTGGTATGCGTTCGTACCCTTCATGGAATGCTTTCACGGCGTTGTGAGCCTGGATCATACTATTGAAGGTTCTCTTTCAATAAATGGCAAAGACATAGATTTCAACGCGGGTAGAGGCTATATTGAAAAAGATTGGGGGAAATTTTTCCCCAGTGCCTACATCTGGATTCAATCAAATCATTTTACACGAACTGGTACAAGTTTGGTAGCATCAGTTGCAAAAATTCCATGGTTGACAGGTTCATTTAGAGGCTTCATTATAGGATTGTTGTTGGATGGTAAATTGCATAGGTTCACCACATACACAGGAGCGAAACTAAATTATCTAAAACTGAACGATACTCATTTACAGTTGGAAGTGACGGACCGAAAATATCGATTGAAAATCGAGGCCGTTCGGAGCAATGGCGGACTATTGCATGCTCCTTATGAAATGAAAATGCTGCAACGAGTCTCCGAAACATTAAGTTCTCAAGTAAAAATTGATTTGTATCATGTCAACAAAAATGAAAATCATTTAATTTTTTCGGGTGAAGGTTCACCAGCGGGTCTGGATGTGAATGGAAAATTAGAAGAAATCGTTGATTCTTCATAATCTCCTGTTTCCATCTAAATTAATTCAGATTGATGTTGTTTTGTAGATTATTTTTATTCAAATTAATACTTTATTCTTTTAGTTCCAAATCAAAGTTTGATAATAAAGTTTTAATATAAAATATAACATGACTATCGACTAAAATAGTTATTATTTGCATTTAAATGAGAGTTAATATAAATTTTCCAAGCACTTATGGACTTTATTATTATCAATTCTCATTTAAATACAAGCGATTTTTTGATTAGCCGAAGGTCATGGATAATAAAAAAATAGCGACATAACTATCTCGTCGCCATTTAAATATCATAAAATATCAGTTAAAGAACTACCGATCGCTGATATTTTAATCTGTTTTTACTTCGACATAGACATCTTTCTTAATCTCCTCCAACCACTTTTGAAACTCCTTTTGTCGCTTAATGTTTAAAGCCCAATTCTCTATACGTTCCCAATCTTCTTCAATGGAAATTTCTCTTGGTTCCTGCCTGTCGTTTAATTTCAAAATATGCCAGCCGAACTTTGTTTTAAACGGTTGAGAAATTTGACCCGATTGTAAACCCTCAATGGCAACTTTAAATTCTGCGACTTGGAGGTTATCTACCTCGAACAGCCCAAGATGTCCTCCTTGTTCCTTGGTAGTTTCATCATCAGAATATTGTTTAGCAATTGTTTCAAAATCATTTTCAGGATCATCGAGTAACGCATGTATTTCTCTTATTTTTTTCTCTGTATCTTCTTCATCTACTTGACCAGGCGTTAAACGGATAAGTAAATGACGGACATTTATCCGATCTCCCTGTCGGTCAATGCACTGAATAATGTGAAAACCGAATCTTGTTTTTACAATATCCGAAATCTGACCTGGCTCCAGTAAGAAGGCAACTTCTTCAAACTCTGGCACAAAGTCTCCTCGTTGCATAAAACCTATTTCTCCGCCTCTTGCAGCACTACCAGTATCCTCAGAATATCTTCGACAAAGGTCTTCAAAACTTTCTCCATCTTTCACACGTTTCAGAAGACCTTCAATTTTTTCCATTGCTTCACGTTCAGATTCATCGCCAGGTTTTACTTCCAACAGGATGTGGCTGATATCAATTGTTTCTTTTAATTCAGGAAGACTATCTTTCATTGAGTTATAAAATTCTACAACTTCTCGACGGGTAATTTTTATTTGACTAAATTTTGTTTGTTGAAGTCTTTCAACTTTAAGATTTTTTCGAACTTCGTCTCTAAAAGTCCTCTTCAATTTTTTTATTGACATGTTCAATTGTTCTTCTAATTTTTCCTCTGATCCCACCTGTTGAATCATTCTATTAATTTGTTCTTCAAGCACACTATCTACTTGACGTTCCTCTACCTCAATACTGTCTTCCTCAGCTTTTGCTAATAAAATTTTTTGATTTATTAGATTTTGCAGAGTTTCATTCTTTAATTGTTCAAATTTTTCTAGGTCTTTTCGTGGATCAATGCGCAATTGAAAAGCAATGTTCAAGGAGTACTGCGTTAATTCTGATTGAAGAATAATTTCATCTTCTACTACAGCAACAATTTTATCAAGAACCTGTTGTGCTAACAAAGCATTAACCGAAATAATTAAAATACAAAATATTATTAATATTTTTCGCATTTCCATCGCTCCAATATTAGTTTGACCTTTCAACTATTTGACTTGAGTTTTGGTAAGTTGAGTCCTTATAAAATTCTTTCAATGGCTCAATATTCATCTTATAATCTATTTTATTTCTCAATTCAATTATCAAATCTCTATATTTTTCATTTCTTTTCATTGATTGAAGACGGGCAATAATTTGACGCTTTACTTCATTAAATTCCCGATAACTCCCTTTCTTTTTTCGATCAACAATTTTAAAGATATGATATCCGAAATCGGATTGTAAGGGTTTTGTAATCAACCCAACTCGAGAGTTAAATACTTTTGCTGCTATTTCAGGAAGGATATCTTCTTTTTTAAAATAACCTAAATCGATACGTTTATTTTCAAAAAATTCTTTAGACACATCGCGAGCAACTGCTTCAAAATCCTCCCCATCTCTTAATCTTTTATATACATTATTTGCCTCATTATTAGTAGAAACTAAAATATGAAACGCTCTTATTTCATCATCAGCCAACATGTAATTATATTGATTTTCTTTATAGTATTCGAAGGCTGCAGTATCTGTTAAACCTTCATAATCTGAAAGATATTTATCAAGATACTTACGCACTAAAAATTCTCGTTTAGCATTTTCTAATGCTAGTTGAAGTTCCTCATCTTTATCCATCCCTAACCGAAGAGCTTCACGATAGATGAGTTCCGTTTCAATCCATTGTTGAATATAATTATTAATTTGTTCTTGAGAAATTTTTGATTGAATGGAAGAAGGAATTACCTTATTTAAACTCTCTAAGGTTAAACGACCTTCACCAACAGAAACGATGACAGTTCCATCTTCTTTTTGAGATGAACTACAACCTATTATCAAAAAGATAATTAGTCCCAAGATTTTAATTTGTTTTACCATAATTTATCAAATTCAAATTAAGTTAATAATATTTTCAACATATCAATTAAATTAAAATTTGTATTACTCGCTATGCACTGTTAAGATTAAAAATAACTTTCCAGAAAAAAAGGGGATTATTCAATCATCAATACATTCTCACTGACATAATTTCTAAATGATTTCTTTAAATTTTTTTCATACATGACATAATTTATTCGACTACGAAGCTCATCATTCCATTCCTTTTCCCTTTTTTCTAAAGCTAATCTTCGAACCACACCAGACACGATAGGTTTAGCTTCATCAAATGTTTTTAGACTTGGTTCTTTAATTTCGAGAACTTTGACAATATAGAATCCTTTTCCCAACTGAATCGGATCCGTTACTTCATCTGCATTAACATTAAATGCATGCTTACCAATTCCTGATCGACTTTGATTTATGTTCCCTTTACCCTCATTTTTCTTTAAGGATTCTTTTTCATTATACCTATGAAACAACCTATTAAAATTTTCTCCACTACGGGCTCTTTTAACAACAATATCGGCCACATTTTTATCTGTTACATAAATTTGTTGTATTTCACGAATCTCAGGATACTTGTAATCTTCCCGATGTTCTTCATAATAGTTCCTAACATCCTCATCAGTAACATTGATTTTGTCTGAGATTTGAATTCTCTGAATATTATTTATCATCAAATTTTCTTTAAAACTATTTACTTGTCTTTTAACTCTTTTATCTTTTGCAATATTTTTATCATTTGCTTCTTGTTCTAAAAGGTAGTAAGGTACAATGCGACTGTTTACAAAATCTTGAACCTCAACTTCGCCTTTTAATCTAGGACGACGATGTATGGGATATTTTTTTAACTCATTAATTAAATCTTCTATTGTAATTTCTCCATTAAGAAATTTAACCATTACTAATTTCTTTTCATTCTCAGAAAAATTGTCTAATGGAGAAACTGCCTTTTTTAGCGTTTCTAAAGTATCCTTTTCTGAAATATTTTTTTTATCTTTAAAGGACAACAGGTTGTTAACAAATATTTCCAAAGCATCTTCATTAAACTCAAATTTATACTTTTTTCTTAACCTATCTAAATACCCATAATATGCATCTGTCAGTTCTTTATTTCGAACAGAATAAATGGTTCGTCTAATTCTTTCGTATTCCTGGTCATAAGGAGGTGTAGGATATTGCTTAATTTGCACAACCTTAATAATATAATAACCATTTGTCGTTTCGATAGGATCAGATATTTCATTTTTTTTCAATGAAAAAGCAGCTACATAAACTGGATTTTCATGAGACTTCGGACCCCATTTTAAAAAACCTTTATCGCCGCCTTTCTTTGCAGTATCGATGTCATCTGAAACATCCGTGGCCAGCTTAGCAAAATTTTCCCGTTTTTTTAACCTTCGTACAATATCATTGGCTCTTTTTAATGCTTTCTCTTTCTGCTCCGGTAATTTTGAATCGAACTTAACCAGAATTTGCCTAATTTTGACTTCTTTATTTGACTTTTCATAATAGTCTTTTATTTCTGATTCAGGCACAACTTTCTGTGTCACTTCAAGATCGATTAATCTGCTAAACTCATATCCTCGTTTACGCTCACGCACCTGATCAAGAATTTTTTCGTCTCTATCCAGATTATGTTGATAAGCATCAATGATTTTTAATTCTCTATTAATTATTCTATCTAAAAATTCTTTTTTCTCTTGCAAAGTCAACTTTTTGATCTCTCCAGTCTTACGACCACGTGCAAGCTCTCTTTCAAACTCTTTAAGCGTAATTTTTCTCCCGCCAACTCTAGCCACTAAAACTGAATCTTCACGACCACAATTCAAAGATAATAATATTATTGAAATAATAACGACCATTACAAAAGTGGAAATCTTTGTAGTTTTCATCTCTCCTCCCAGCATAATAGGGTCACTATTATAATTTTTGATTATTCCGTAATTGACAAAAACTTTATTTCAGAAGTATAAATATCTCTAAAGTAAGCTTTTCAAGAAATTTTTGCTATATTCTACTGTATCTTTTTCGGTTTCAGGAATTTCAACATGGAGACTCAATCCATCTCTTCCATCCTGGACAAAATGAAAAGAGCCACTCACTTTTTCCATAATTGAACAAATTCTTTTTTCCATAAGTTCCCGACTGTTTGACGAAGTAATTTCCCTGGAAAAATACGAGAGTAAGGTATGGTTCGAAACTTTAACAAATTTTAGATCTAAATTGCTACCGATAATCTTAATCTCAACAAGATTGATCAAATTAATAACAGGTTGAGGCAATTTACCGAATCTATCTTTTAACTCCTCTCTAATATGATTTATCACCTGCAAATTTTTTTCATTTGCAAGTCGTCGATAGATCTCTACTTTTAATTCCGGTTGTTCTACATATTCATCAGGAATATACACATCTTGATTGATTTCCACTCGGATTTCATCTTTCTGAGTGATTTCAGAAACAGTTTTACCTTCACTCTCTAATTTTAATTCTTGGACGGCTTCTTCAATAATTTTCATATACAATTCATACCCTAAAGCAACAATATGTCCACTCTGCTCAGCTCCAAAGATATTACCTGCCCCTCTAATCTCAAGATCTCTCATTGCTATGTTAAATCCTGCGCCCAATTCTGTAAATTCTTCAATTATTCTCAATCGCTTTAACGCGTTTTTAGTTAATAAATTGAAAGGCGGCACTAATAGAAAAGCATACGCACGTTGATTGGATCGTCCAACACGACCTCTAAGTTGGTAGAGCTGAGAAAGACCAAAACGATCGGCGCGATTGACGATTAGCGTATTGACATTAGGAATATCTAAACCTGATTCAATAATCATTGTTGATACTAAGCAATTGTATTTTCTGGTGGCAAAATCCCACATCACTTTTTCCAGTCTGCGCTCTTCCATTTGCCCATGTGCGACCACAAAATTAACCTCAGGCACAATTTGACGCAACATATTAGCGACAGATTCAATCGACTCAACCCGATTATGAACAAAAAATACCTGTCCACCCCGTTCCACTTCTTTAAGTATAACCATACGGATAAGATTCTTATCGAAAGGTACAACCTCGGTATATATTGGGAGTCGATCACGAGGAGGGGTTCTGATTAATGACATATCCCTGATTCCAAGAAGGGCCATGTTTAATGTTCTCGGAATTGGAGTTGCAGACATACTTAACACATCGACATTAACTTGAAGTTGCTTTATACGCTCTTTATTTCGGACTCCAAATCGATGTTCTTCATCAATAATTAAAAGGCCTAAATTTTTAAATTGTACATCATTCGATAACAGGCGATGCGTGCCGATAACCATATCAATTTTTCCTTGTTTTAACCAATCAACTATCCTTTTCTGTTCAGAAGTTGTCCGGAATCGAGATAACATCTCAATTTTGATCGGATATTTCCCCAATCGCTCCCGAAATAATGAATAGTGTTGTAAAGCCAGAATGGTTGTCGGAACCAGAATGGCGACCTGTTTACTATCATTGGTCGCTTTAAATGCGGCCCGAATAGCAACTTCTGTCTTCCCATAACCCACGTCTCCACAAACTAAACGATCCATGGGATGTTCGTTTTCCATATCCTGCTTAATTTCTTCAGTTGCTTTTTGTTGATCTGGTGTATCTTCATATTCAAATGATGCTTCGAGTTCTTTTTGCCATAGCGTATCTTTTGAAAAGGCAACACCCTTTTGCTCTTTTCGTTTCGCATATAGTTTGATTAATTCCTTGGCAATATTTTTAATATGTTTTTTGGTCTTTTTCTTTAATCGATCCCAGTCTTTGCTTCCAAGCTTGCTTAACGATGGTACCGCCCCTTCTTTAGCCGAATATTTTTGAATTCGATCCATTCTATCCAATGGAACATACAAGTGATCACCATCACGATAAATTATGCTCAAACATTCACGTTCATTACCCTGCACTGTAATTTTCTTTAAACCCTGGTATTGGCCAATTCCGTGATCCACATGAACTACATAATCACTGATACTTAATGAATTAAGTTGTTGTAACGTTAATCCACGTTGAAATTTTTTCCTTCTCCTCCACCGTACCGGACGTCCATAGAATTGATTATCCGTGAATACAACTAATCCAATATCTGATAAAACAAAACCTTGATTAAGTCCAAAATTTCTGATAGCTATCCTATCACAATCTATTCCAGCATCCTCTAATATCTCTTCCATTCGTTCCTTCTGTTCGGAACTGTCACAAAGAAAAAAGATTTTATAACTCTTTCCTTTATTTTTGTCTCTTTTTTGACAGTAAAATTCAATTTTTTGTTTGAGTAATTTCAAATTTCCTTTCAAAGACTCCTGAGCCTGAGCTAAGAAATCATAAATTTCATTATTTGGGGAACTTGAAAGAGAGTCATGAACAATCATCATGAAAGAATCAGATATTAGCTCTAAATCTTCCCAACTAAAAATTTTATTTTTCAGTATAAAACTTAATTTTTTCGTTGTTTTATCACTATTTGAACCATTAACAAGGTTGATAAAACCATCGACTTCTTTTTTGATTAATTCAGGCTCGTCATGAAAAATGATCGTATTTTCATCAAAATAATCTAAAAATGAAACTAATGGCAGGTCTTCTAATTCATCCTGTTCTTCAGGATATTGTGGGTAAATAATAATTTGAGAAATAGATTCGATAGACCTCTGGGTAGTAGGATCAAAGAGACGAATTGATTCGACTGTATCCCCAAAAAATTCTATTCGGAATGGGTATTCGCTGGAAAATGGATAAACATCAATAATACCTCCCCGAATGCTCATCTCCCCCCAATTTTCAACAACAACCTCTCGATTAAAACCAATTCCCACTAGCCTTTCTTTTAAAACTTCAAATTTGTACTCCTTTCCTAATTCTATTTGAATTCTTTGCTTTTTTATCCAATCAGGAGCGGGAAATTTTAACGTAATGTTTTTAGCCGAAACAATGGCTACAAGATTCTTCTTTTCAACTAATCGTTCCAATGTAGATAGTAATTGACTCTTTCTCAATGAATCAACGATAATGCCCTCATACGCTAATTCTCGTAATTTTGGAATCAGAGCGATTTGATCAGGTCCAAGTAATATCTCCAGATCCTCTTTTAAGATATCCTCATGTTCCTCTTCCCCTGCAATATAAAGAATCGATCTTCTTTTTTGCTCAAATATTATTGACAAAAAAAGGGCTTTTAATGAGCCAGCAAGCCCTTTGATAAAAATTCTTTTTTTTGAATCTACATCATTGAGAACATTTTTCAATGCTCTAGATTTGAGTATAATATTTTTAATCTCAGAAGATATCATCTTACCAATCAATTAATTTTCGATTGCACCTCTAACAAATCCATTAGTAAACTTCAGTCTCTTTTGGGCTTCCTCGCGATCAACTCCTTTTAAAATCATCACTAGGGCAGTCTTAACATGTCCATGGGCATCAATTAATACTTTTTCGGCAGTCTCATAATCAATACCAGTAACAATCATTACAGTACGTTTTGAACGTTCTTCTAATTTTTTTGACGTCATCTGGAGGTCTACCATCATATTACCATAGACTTTTCCTAATCGGATCATGGATGTGGTTGTTAGCATATTTAACACTAGTTTTTGGGCAGTACCAGATTTCATTCGGGTTGATCCCATAATCACTTCAGGACCAACTACGGGACATATCGCCACATCAACGTCTAAATTCATATCCTTTCGATGAGTGCAGGTAATATAAATTGTTTTTGCTCCAATTTCATGGGCTTTTTCAATTGCTCCGACAACATAGGGTGTTCTCCGACTAGCCGCAATACCACAAGCAACATCTTTTTGGGTGAAATTCAGATTCATTAGATCAATAGCACCCTGTTCTTTTCTATCCTCAACTCCTTCCTGAGCCCGAATTAATGCATCGCGGCCTCCTGCAATAATTCCCTGAACCATCTTTGGGTCCGTACCGAATGTTGGCGGACATTCTGATGCATCCAACACCCCTAAACGTCCGCTTGTCCCCGCACCAATATAGATTAATCTTCCGCCATTTTTAAAAGCATCAACAATAATTTCCACGGCTTGTTTAATGTAAGGGATTTCTTTTTCTACAACAAAAGGGACTTTTTTATCCTCATTATTAATAATTCGAAGAATTTCTTCGATAGATTTTGAATCAATATCTAAAGTATCTGGATTTCGTTTTTCAGTGATTAAATTTTTTAACTCTTCAAAAAGATTTTCTTCCAATTAATTCAATCCTCCTAGTTTCACCCTTTTCGTCGAATTTGCACAAACAACTTTTCTTTTTCCGGTTTTACCAAAACTTCATTCATTTTCACAACATCAACACTGATATCTGGAAATTTATCGAGCAGATTTTCTATTTCCGGCCGAATATCGCCACCTTTCCAAGCAATATAAAAGCCATTTAATTTTATTAACTTTTGAACCCATCCGTAGACAACTTCCAAGCTTGCTACGGCGCGACTGAAGGCAAAATCGAAACGCTCTTTCCAATCCAAATTTTCAGCCAGATTTTCAATGCGATCACAAATTACGTGTACGTAGTCCAACCTCAATTGATTGATCACTTCTTTTAAAAACAAAGATTTTAATCTTTTTGATTCCACTAATAGAAATGATATATCAGGACGAACCAGACTGATTGGTAAAACAGGAAAACCAGCCCCACTACCAATATCGATAATTTGAGCCCCAGGTTGAATTTTCAAGACCATCAAAACAGCCAGAGATTCCAAAACATGTCTATCGATTAAATGAGATTCATCAGATTTAGAAATGAGATTTGTCCTTTTATTCCATTTTAATAATAATTCGAAATATATCTGTAACTTCTCTATCTGACTGTCTTTTATAAAAATATCGACCTTATTTAATACTTTTTTCAGTTCATGCATTTGATTGACAACTTCATATATTTCTTAAGAAATGTTCCACGTGAAACATTGTCCCTCATTTGTTCTTTAAATGTATTAATAGAACAGCAATATCTGCTGGTGAAACCCCTGCTATCCGTGAAGCCTGCCCAATTGATCTTGGCCTAATCTTTTTAAGCTTATCCTTTGCCTCGTTTGAAAGAGATCCAATTTGATTATAATCAAATTTATTTGGAATAGACTGACTCTCCATCTTTTCAAATTTAACTATCTGCTCGTATTGGCGCTTAAAATAGCCTTCATATTTAACCTCGATTTCGATCTGTTCTTGAACCTCATTCATCAATTTTTTATCAGAATGGTTACTAAAAATAGGATGTTCGACAACACTCTGGAAATCATCCAGACTTAATTGTGGTCTTTTCAGAAGTTGATAAAAACTCTCATTTTCGCTAATAGTATTACTATTCCTTTTTTCTAATATCGGATTTATCTCCTGAGGTAAAAGCCGAATCTGTTTAAATTCATTTATAAATTGTTTTATAAATTCCTTTTTCTTTTTCACTTTTAAATATATCTCTTGTGGAATAAGTCCCAGGCGATAACCAAGTTCGCTCAACCTTAAATCTGCATTATCCTGTCTTAATAATAATCGATATTCTGCTAAAGATGTAAACATTCGATACGGCTCTAAAATTTCTCTTGTAATCAAATCATCAATTAATACACCGATATAAGCCTGAGAACGATCAAGTACAAAAGGTTGTTCTTTTCTAATTTTCAAAACAGCATTCACTCCTGCCATAAATCCTTGCGCAGCGGCTTCTTCATATCCCGAGGTACCATTAATTTGGCCAGCAAGATAAAGATTTTCAATGGCCTTTGTTTCTAATGTGGGTGATAATTGATTCGGAGGAAAATAGTCATACTCAATCGCATAACCCAACCGGGTGATTCTCGCATGTTCTAATCCTGGAATCGTATGGAGAGATTTTAATTGAATATCCTCTGGTAAACTGGTTGCAAAGCCATTTAAATAATATTCCTTTGTATCTCTGCCCTCTGGCTCTAAAAATAATTGATGTGAAAGTTTATCTGGAAATTGTACAACCTTCGTCTCAATTGATGGACAATATCGAGGTCCAATTCCAATTATTTTTCCAGTGTACAAAGGTGATCGGTCAAGACCTGAGTTAATAACCTGATGTGTTTTTTCATTAGTATTTGTTAAATAACATGGTATCTGATTCGTCTCAATTTTTTCTGTTTGAAATGAAAATGGAACTGGCTCTATATCTCCATGTTGAATTTTCATTTTCTTTAGATCTACAGATTTACTATCAATTCTTGGTGGTGTTCCGGTTTTTAGACGTCCAGCAACAATTCCAACTTTTGCTAAATCTTCTGTTAATCCAGTGACTGCAAATTCGCCAGATCGACCAGCGGGATAGCTAACCATTCCAATATGAATCAGTCCATTAAGAAATGTGCCATTTGTTAAAATTACGGTTTGACCATAGACTTTGGTGCCCGTAAACATTTTAACTCCCTGACATATTCCATTCTTCACCATCAAACCAGTTACCATGGCTTGTTTTATTTCCAACTTTTCTTGATTTTCAAGTGCTCTTTTCATTCGATTAGAATAACCGAGTCGATCAGCTTGTGCCCTCAATGCCCAAACAGCAGGCCCTTTGGATTTATTGAGCATACGAAACTGGATTCCTTCATCGTCTATTGCTTTAGCCATTTCTCCACCCAGAGCATCCAATTCCCGAACAAGATGTCCTTTTGCCAAACCACCAATAGCTGGATTGCAGGACATTTGGGCGATTGTTGAAATATTCATGGTGAATAATAAGGTCTTCATTCCCATCCTCGCAGCAGAAAGGGCAGCCTCACAGCCGGCATGACCTCCTCCAACAATAATCACATCATATATTTCATTTGGATCAATCATATCGTCTTTTATGCTCGAAATTGTTCCACGTGAAACATTTTTTAACTTTCATTTACCAATACAAAATTTTGAAAAAATATTATTCAAAATGTCTTCCCGTGTCACTTTTCCAGTTATCTGACCTAAATAATCAAGCGCATCTCTTAAATATAAAGAAATAAACTCGGAGGATACTCGTTTCTCAGTTTCCTCTGTGGCTTTTTTCAAACTTTCTAATGCTTTATTAAGTGCTTCCCAATGTCTCATATTAGTTACTATAATTTCTTCTGAAAATATTTTACCATCATCATTGACTACACATCGATATAATTGCTTTTCTAAGCTACTGATTCCATCTCCTTTTGTAGCTGAAATTGTCAGCAAAGGAATACCGTTACTCTGAATTTTCTTTTTTTCAATCTTCTGAGTTAAATCAGATTTATTTATGATTCTGATAATAGAAGTATTATTCAGTTTTTGAATTGAATTAATGATATCATAATCTTCGTTTTCAAGTATCTGAGATCCATCAAAAACATGCAAAATTACATCTGCCGATTCCAGATGTCTTCTCGCTCGATTAATCCCTTCCTGCTCTACCCTATCATCAGAAACCTTTATTCCCGCCGTATCAAAAACCCGAAACAATATCCCTTTTATATCCAATTGGACTTCAAGGGAGTCTCGTGTTGTGCCAGGAACCTCTGTTACAATGGCCCGTTCTTCTCTTATTAGCGCATTTAATAGACTTGATTTGCCGACATTCGGTCTTCCAACAATCACCAATTTTATTCCTTCTCGGGCTATCCTTCCAATCTGATATGTTGAAATTAGATTTTCTAGTTCTTTTTGACCTTCTTTTAATTTTAATATAAAATCCGACCTATCTACAAACTCTACATCTTCTTCTGAAAAATCTAATTCTAATTCGATTAACGAGGAGTAGTCGACTAAGTTATTCCGCATATCAGTAATTTTTGTGGACAATTTTCCTTCGAGTTGAGAATACGAAACATGTCTGCTCGCTTCTGTTTGTGCATGAATTAAATCGGCAACTGCTTCAGCCTGAGAAAGATCAATTCTACCATTTAAAAAAGCTCGGAATGTAAACTCTCCAGGTTGCGCTAATACAGCTCCATGATTAATTGCAACCTCTAAAATTCTTTGGCTAACATACATTCCACCATGACAATTTATCTCAATCATATCTTCCTTAGTATAAGAATTTGGAGCTTTATAAACTATGACGATAACTTCATCAATCTCAATATCATCATCAACGATTTTACCAAAAACAGCTTTCCCTGGCTCGACATTTCTTAAATCGTGTTTCCCTCTAAATATTTTACTGACAATTTCAACTGATTCTTTCCCACTTAATCTAATAATCGCAATTCCTCCCTTACCAGGAGGTGTTGAAATGGCAACAATAGTATTTTCGATATTTTCTATCATGATCCATTCCATTCTCATATAAAAAGCCCCACCAGAAAGACGATAGGGCTTCTATCTATCAAAATTGTTTGTTATATGAAAATTAAATTCAATTTATTTGTGTTTATAAAATCTATTTTTACTTTTCGACTTTTTAGAAGTGCCATTATTGAGAGTTTCTAAATCATCTTTGGAAAGTTTTCCTGGTATAAACTTCTGTTGTAAAATTGAAAATAAATTAAATAATGCATAGTATAAATTAAGCCCTGATGGAAATGTATTAAAAAGCAATGTTAGGAATATAGGCATAAAATAAACCATTGCCTTCTGTTTTGGATCTTTCATTGTCATTTTTTGTTGAATAAACATGGTTATACCCATAAATAATGGGAGAACATTAACCAAATCCCCATAAAACGGAATAGAAAAAGATAACTGAAAAATTGTATCCGGTGCAGAAAGATCTTTAATCCACCAGATAAATGCAGCATCTCTCAACTCGATTGTATTCCTAAAAATAATAAAAATAGCCCAAAGTAAAGGTAGTTGTAATAATGTAGGAAGACATCCACTGAGAGGATTCACACCAGATTCTTTATATAATTTCATTGTCTCTCTATTCAACCGCTGCGGATCCTTGCCATATTTTTCTTTCAGTTCATTTAATCTTGGTTGAAGTGTTTGCATTTTTTGCATCGAGACATAGCTTTTCTTGGTCAGTGGATATACAAGGAATTTTATTAAAATTGCAAATATGATTAAAACAATTCCATAATTAGGAATAATCGAGTGCAGAAAAATAAATGTTTTCAAAACTAATTTAGCAAACGGTCTGATGATTACCCATCCGAAATCCATAATTTTTGATAATGTTGGATGGTAATCTCTTATGATAAAATAATCAAGTGGACCAATATAAATTCGGAACTTTTGAGTTACCAACGTTACATTTGATGGTGGTATTATTGTTTTCAGAGTGATAGAATAATTCTTTTTTACCCTATCTTTTAGTTTCTTTAGACGATCTTCTAACTTTTGATCATCGTCTTCTTTAAACTGATTTCTTAATTTTTGTCTATCATATAAAGGTAGAGTTTTTCCAAATAGAATTGGTTCAATATTATAATTTTTATCAGGGAGAACAATCATTGCAAAATATTTTGTTCTAATAGCTGCCCAATCTACAACTCCACTGAAATCTGATCTCGTTTTTTTCTCAAATGGTTTATTTGGCAAATTCAACTCGACTTTATCGCTTCCCTGAAATACATACGCCTTTGCACTATTTATGTCCTCTTTACTAATGTAATTAGAGTAATCCAACTCTGTGTAGGCAAGTCCTGAATTCCAACTCAAATAATATTGGTGATTATCAAATTGATTTGCCAAATTTTCTATTTCGACCTTTAAATCAACGATAAACTGATCGTTATAAAATTTATAAGTTTTTACTAATTTTCGATTATCACCCAAATCCAGAACAAATCGAATGCTGTCACTCAATTGCCCTTCTGCAAATTGGATTTTCGTTTTCTCTGGCTTAAAAACCGAGTTGTAAGTATGAATCGTGTCCTCCTCATTGATAAAGAATATGTCGAGATTCCCACGACCCTTATCTTGGATTAACTGAACTTGATCATTATCATCATAGTTATATTTCTTTAAAATCCAACTCGAAATCACTGCACCTTTCGGATTTATTTGAGCAATGTAGTTTTCAGTTTCTATGATAACATCTTCATAGCTTAAATTATCATATAATTGAAAGAGCGATGCAAAGGAACTTACCTTTTCAGAATCATCTTGTATTGGCAAGCTTCTTTGATGATCAATAGATTTTTCATAATCCTCAGTAGACAAAACTAATGTAGAATCAGTTGTGAACGAAGTACTATCCGTTATAAGTTCAGTAACTTCAGTATGTTGATTGGGCAAAACAAGTTTTCGATAAAACTTTGTTTGGGTAATAATTAATATAAGTCCAATAAGTAAAAATGCTAAAATTGTTTTTTTATCCATTATAATATCCTAATAGTATAAGGAATTATTCATTTTAAAGGATCAACTCCACCTTTATTAAAAGGGTTACATCGTAAAATTCGCCATATAGATAGACCAGTACCTTTTATCGCACCGAACTTTTTCAGTGCCTGATATGAATATTCAGAGCAAGTTGGGATAAAACGACAAGATGGTGTAAAGAGTGGCGATATGACCTGTTGATATACTTTTATTAAAAACATTAAGATATATTTCATAAAGTACTATCCGATAAAAAAATCTATATACAAACAATATTAATTACATATACACTATATATAGTGTAAATTATTCAATAATTCTAAAATTTCATTTTGTAGCACAAAAAAATTATTACTCTTACCTTTTGTAAATAATATTATATGTCCTTTCTCTGGAAAACTTTCCTTATTTAATCGATATATTTCTCTTAACAATCTTCTAAATCGATTTCTAACGACTGCTTTCTTTACTTTTTTTGCAACGACAAATCCTACTTTTCTTGTGTCAGCCTTAAGATAAATTATCGATACATTAGAACCAGAAATTACAGTCCCAAATTCGAAGACTCTATTAAAGTTATCTTTTCCTCTAAGAATTTCCTTCTTTGGTAATTTAAAATTCTTTATGCTTTTTACCATAAAAAATTAATATTATTCATCACTAACAGTGATTTTCTTTCGTCCTTTAGCTCTTCGACGTTTTAAAATTAATCGACCATTTTTACTGCTCATCCTTGACCTAAAACCGTGCTTGTTTACTCTTTTTCTACGACTTGGCTGAAACGTTCGCTTCATTTTTAAATCCTCAAAATTTTAATATACTACATTTTTCATTTCATTAAAAATTAGTCATATAAAAATATTAATAATTTATTTAAAAGTCAAGTTTTTTTTATCTCCATGTTAAATACATTTTGTTATATAACATATTAAAATCAAATTACTTATAATTATTAATCAAAGAAAATAAACACTGCTTTCTGATTCTGATAATTTCATTAAAAATATCATATTAAATTATATGCAAAATATTACACATAATTCATGAGTTATTAATTTTTTTTATTTTTTTATTTGACATTAATTTTAATTTTTGTTATTTTGTTGTGGCATGTATCAAGTTTTAAACTTGATAAATTGTGGATAACTTTTCCAAGAATACATCCATTTTTTCTTCTTTCAATGATATTTTCAAAATAATTTTTACTGGACTATTATATGTTTTCATCTATCGGGTTTGTTGTATTTTAATATTTTTTAATACCTTTTAAGTTTTAAATCTATATTGTATTTTTAATCGAGAATTCATCATTTAATAATGTTAATATAAAATAAATATTTAATTCCTATTTTACCCCTATTAAATAGATGTTTATAATATGTGGATAACTTATTAACTTAACCATAAGAGGTATCTCAAAATGGCATCGAATTGCGTTGACATCTGGTCAAAGACTCTATCTCTCCTTAAAGAAAATTTAAATGAACAAACTTTTATTACCTGGTTTAAACCAATTGTTCCTATTAATCTCAATGGTAAAAAGTTAACAGTTCAAATTCCCAGTCATTTTTTCTACGAATTTTTAGATTCCCATTATCGTGAATTAATCAACAGGTCGCTTCAACAGATAATTGGTGATGATGCACAACTTTTTTATTCAGTCGTAGTAAATAACAAACCTGAGCTTTTAAATAATAACATCGAGCTACCTCATATAGTTTCAAGGTCATTAAAATTAAACGATAATGGAAATTTTGATAGTCATTTAAATGATAGATACACTTTTGAAAATTTTGTTGAAGGAAGTAATAATCAGTTTGCTCGAGCTGCTTCATTAGCAGTCTCCGACTCCCCAGGAAAAACAACATTCAATCCTTTGGTTGTTTATGGAGGGGTAGGATTAGGTAAAACCCACCTAATACAAGCGGTCGGAAATTCAATTAAAAATGATAAATCTGCTCTTCGAGTTCTTTATGTCTCTAGCGAAAAATTTACTATTGAATTTATCGATTCCATTCAAAATAATAAGACAAAAGAATTTAGTAACAACTACAGAAATGTGGATGTGCTTTTAGTTGATGACATTCAATTTTTCACAAATAAAGAACGTACTCAAGAAGAATTTTTTCACACCTTTAATACGCTTCATCAAAATGGTAAACAAATTGTTCTCACATCAGATCGCCCACCGAAAGAATTGAAAGGTATGGAAGAACGTTTGATTTCTAGATTTCAATGGGGCTTAGTTGTAGATATTCAACCACCTGATTTGGAAACTCGGATTGCTATTCTTCAAAAGAAAGCTGAGGAAAATAACCTGAAGCTACCTCAAGAAATTATCGAGATATTTGCTACCAATATAACATCAAATATTAGAGAACTCGAAGGTTCACTAATAAGATTATTAGCACAATCATCTCTTCAAGGGAAAGATGTTACTTTAGAACTTGCTAAAGATGTATTAAAAGACCTGAGTCTTGGAACAAAGAGAAATCTGAGTATTGAAGAAATCCAGCGAATAGTTTGTGATCATTATAAAATACCTGAAGACCTTATAAGAGCTAAAAATCGTAAAAAGGAGATTGCTTTAGCAAGGCAAATTTCAATGTATTTATCCAAAAGAATGACAAATCACTCATTGAAAACAATTGGATTACATTTTGGCGGTAGAGATCACTCCACTGTAGTACATGCAATCCAAACGGTAGATCAATTAAGAAAATCTGATAAAGCTATGAAAGAGGATTTAATAGCATTAGAGCGTAAGATTGAAATTGCAAGTATTTAATTATTAGAATTATAACATCTGATTACAAAATGTTGTAAGTTATCAACATTACATTATATTTAGATATTTTCAATTCTTTTATAAGTCATATAAAAAATAGTTGACTACACACAAAAAAATTATTCACCAATTATCACCATTTTTTCATTTCTACCTATCAAAATAATGTGGATAATCAGTTTTATTACATAAGATAAATAGTGGTACAATCTTTTATGTTAATAAAAAGATAAATTATTAACACATTTTTAACTATTTCATAATAGTTATTAACATTATATTATTTTTTATATCTAGTTATATCTATTTGACATATGATTTTTTTATAATACCTTTATCTAATTATCAACACGTATATTATAATAACTAAATAAATATAATTTATATAAAAAAATATTGATAGTTTTATTTTTATTTATTATATTAAGTTTACTTTAAAAGCGAACTTTGAATTAAAAAGGAGTCCAAAATGCACTTTACAGTTTCAAAAGGTGTGCTACAAAAAGGCATTCAGAAAGTAGTTGGAGTTATCCCAACAAAAACGACAATACTTATTTTAGAAAATGTACTTTTAGAACTTAAGGGAAATAAACTTCAGATTACTGGTACAGATTTAGAGATTTGTATTTCAACTGAAATAACAGTAAATGGTGATATGGATGGGGCATGTACGGTTCCTGCTAAGTCTCTTAATGAAATTCTGAGAGAACTCCCAGAAATACCTGTTGAAATTCAACTAGAGGATGAAAATAAGATAGCTCTCAGAACTAAAAATGGACTATATAAATTAGGAAGTCAGCCAAAAGAGGAGTTCCCAAGTATTGTCATAGAAGAAAGTGAAGGACAGATCGATATCGACAGCAATCTATTATCACGAATGATGAATAAAACAATATTTTCTGTTTCGACTGATGAATTAAGAACAACACTAATGGGTGTTTATTTTCAACTCATGGCTGACGAATTCCGTTGTGTAGCTACTGATGGCCATCGTTTAGTAAAGATAAATAATAAGCAGATTAAATCACCTGAATTCCAAAAAAATGTTATAGTTCCTACTAAGGCTTTATCACTCATATTAAGAAATATTGAAGCATTAGAAGAGCCGAAAAATATAAATATTTCTCTCGGAGAAAATCATTTGATCTTCAGATTAGATGAAACTTTTGTGTATTCTAAAATTATTGAAGGTCAGTATCCAAAATATGAGAATGTTATACCGATTGATAATGATAAAAAGATGATTGTGAATAAGGAGGAACTAGCTGCAGCGGTTAAAAGAGTTGCAATTTTTTCAAACTCCTTCACTCATCAAATTAAGTTCGTGGTTGAAAATAATGTATTGAAAATCAGTTCCGAAGATATTGAATATGGCGGTGAAGGTAATGAAGAAATATCCATAAAATATGATGCTGACAGTCTTGAGATAGGTTATAACGGTCTTTACATCTTGGATCTTGTAAAAAATATTGATACTGATGAAGTAATGTTCATGCTCAAAGATTCTGTAAGTGCAGCAATTGTGACTCCAACAGTTCAAAAAGAAAATGAAGATTTATTAATGCTTATTATGCCAATTCGATTAACCGATTGATTAATTGTTAGATGATATTAACTTCTCTTGAATTATCTAATTTTAGAAATTATACTCATGCTTATATAGAATTTGGTCCTCATAAAAATTTTTTTATTGGCAAAAATGCTCAAGGAAAAACAAACTTATTAGAAGCCATTTATCTATTATGCTTATCTAAAAGTTTTAGAACTAATTATGAAAAAGAGGCAATTAGTTTTGCAAAAAAAATTTTTGTAATTAAAGGTATTTTTAAACTTGATAATGAAAATACTCAGAATGTAATTTTCCAATGTTCTCAGGAGCAAGGCAAACAAATTACAATTAATAGAAAAAGGCTAAATAAAATTTCTGAATTAATCGGTAATTTTCCTGTTGTATTGTCGTCACCTGATGAATATAAGTTAACTATTGGTCCTCCTCCCGGACGGAGAAAATTTGTGGATATTTTATTATCTCAGATTTATAAAAAATATTTTTTTTATTTGCAGGACTATTATCGTGTTATTCAACAAAGAAATGCAATTTTATTAAATTGGAAAATTTCTGGAACAAAATCACTTTCTGTGATTGAACCCTGGGATCAACGATTGGTAGAAATTGGCAGCAAAATTATTCAGTACCGCTCACAGTTTGCAGCATTATTTTCTGAAAGTCTTGGCAAAATATATTCAGAATTAATCGTTGGTGATGAAAAACTTACATTTAATTATAAACCTAACGTATATTTTGAAGATATTGAAAATATAGAAAAAAGGTATGCAAAAAAACTTACCGGAATAAGAAAAAAAGAAATACAAAGGGGGACCAGTTTACTGGGTCCTCATCGGGATGATTTTGTATTTAACATTGATGATCAAGAACTTAAAAAATATGGCTCTCGTGGACAACATAAAACTGTATTAATTTCTTTAGCGATTGCACAATACGACTTATTTAATGAAAAAATACATGAAATTCCTCTTCTTTTAATTGATGATCTCTATTCAGAAATCGATAGTGAAAGAAAGGATAAAATTGTTGAAAATTTAAATAGGATGGGGCAAATTTTTATAACATCAACTTCAATTCACGATGAACATAGAAGTAAAGATGATAAATATTTTGTTATTGAAAACAGTAAAATTAAAGACGAAGTAATTAATCACCCTTCAATGTAATTTTTTCATTGAAATGAAATCATTAGAACAAGCATTAAAAGAATTAATAAAAGACCTGGGAATTGAAGATAATATACTTCAAAATCAAGCTGTTCATTTATGGTCAGAAGTAGTTGGTAAAAGAATAGCTAAAATCAGTCATGCTGAAAGGATTAACCGAAATATATTATTTGTAAAAGTATTGAATGATAGTTGGAGAAACGAATTAATTTATCTTAAAAAAAATATAATTGAACGATTAAACAAGAGAATCGGTAAGAGGGTCGTTGAGGATATAAGATTATATTAATTTATGAGTCTTTCATATTTGGGGGAACCACGGAATCACTCAAATTCCGCATTTATATTCCATCCTGATTTGAATTGGAAGTTAAGAATAATTTTAGAAAGGTATCTAAATGGATGAACTGCTGAAGGATAATATAAGTAACGAATTAAATAAATATGATGCTAGCCAAATTACGGTTCTGAAAGGTTTGGAAGCAGTTAAACGAAGACCGGCAATGTATATTGGAGATGTGTCAATTCGTGGACTTCATCATCTGGTATATGAAGTTGTGGATAATAGTATCGATGAAGCTCTAGCTGGATTTTGTACAGAAATAGAAGTAACGATTGAAAAAGATAATTCTGTTGTAGTAATTGATAATGGAAGAGGAATCCCTGTGGATACACATCCCACTCAGAAAAAATCAGCACTGGAAGTGGTTATGACGATGCTTCACGCTGGAGGAAAATTTGATAAAAAATCGTACAAAGTTTCTGGAGGTTTGCATGGAGTTGGTGTCTCTGTTGTGAACGCTTTATCCGAGTGGTGTAAAGTAGAAGTATATCGCGATGGAAATGTATACTATCAGAAATATGAACGTGGAGTCCCCTTAGTTAAAGTCAACGAAAAAGGTAAAACAAATAAGACTGGAACAAAGACTCATTTTAAACCAGATGTAGAAATTTTTAAAAAGATTAATTTTAATTATGAAATTTTATGTGAACGTCTTCGAGAGTTAGCTTTTTTAAATAAAGAGTTATTAATCAAAATTAAAGACAAAAGAACAGATAGAAAAGATACATTTAAATATAAAGGCGGGGTTGTTGCGTTTGTTCAGTATTTAGACCAAAATCGAGATGCTATTCAGAAAAAACCGATCTATATTGAAAATGAGAAAGATGCTGTTCCAGTAGAAGTTGCATTTCAATATAACACCGGGTATACGGAAAACATTTTTTCTTATGTCAATAACATTCATACTATGGAAGGAGGATCTCATTTAATCGGGTTTAAAACTGCGCTTACAAGGACATTAAATAATTATGCCACAAAAACTAATTTATTAAAGAATGTAGATTTTACACTAACAGGCGAAGATGTTAGAGAAGGATTAACCGCAATTATCAGTATTAAACATGTCGAGCCTCAATTTGAAGGACAGACAAAAACTAAACTTGGAAACAGTGAAGTAAAGGGAATTGTTGAAAGTATTGTCGGCGATGGTTTATCTCTTTTTCTAGAAGAGAATCCATCAGTTGCAAAAAAAGTTATCGAAAAAATTATATCTTCAGCTCGTTCACGAGAGGCGGCAAGAAAAGCGAGAGAAATAGCGCGAAGAAAAACTGTTCTAAATGGAGGCGGTTTACCAGGTAAATTGGCTGATTGCTCCATTAAAGATCCTGGACATTGTGAAATCTACCTGGTAGAGGGTGATTCGGCAGGTGGCTCAGCAAAACAAGGTCGAGATAGAAGATTCCAGGCTATTTTGCCACTTAAAGGAAAAATTTTAAATGTAGAAAAGGCACGATTAGACAAAATTCTATCAAACGATGAGATAAGAACAATTGTGACCGCACTTGGAACTGGTATTGGCGCTAATGATTTTGACATATCTCGACTGCGCTATGGAAAGATAATTATCATGACTGATGCTGATGTTGATGGTGCACATATTCGAACTTTGTTATTAACATTCTTTTTCCGTTATATGAGAGAGCTGATAGAGCAAGAACATATTTATATTGCTCAACCTCCTTTATATCGACTTTCCAAGGGAAAACAAGAGATCTATGTTTATGATGACGATGAGTTGGAAGTAATATTGGATCAATTAGGAAGAAATGGAGTAACTATACAGAGATATAAAGGATTAGGAGAAATGAATCCTGAGCAACTTTGGAAAACGACGATGGACCCTGAAAACAGAACTGTTTTAAAAGTAACGATTGAAGAAGCCTTTCAAGCTGATGTTATTTTTTCTACTTTAATGGGCGATAAAGTAGAACCACGAAGAAAATTTATCGAAGAAAATGCGAAATATGTTCGAAATCTTGATGTGTAGATTCGAAATTAAGGATTTAGTGTATTAAATAAAGAGAACTGCAAATATGGAAATTAAACGAGAAAGAATTCTTCCTGTATATATTGAAGAAGAAATGAAGGAATCATACATCGATTATTCGATGTCAGTTATTGTTTCCCGAGCATTACCTGATGTTAGAGATGGCTTAAAACCGGTACATAGAAGAGTTTTGTATGGAATGCATGAGTTAGGCTTACGACCTAATGCAGCTTATAAAAAAAGCGCTAGAATTGTTGGAGAAGTATTGGGAAAATATCATCCTCATGGTGACGCAGCGGTTTATGATACGATGGTTCGTATGGTGCAGGATTTTTCTCTGCGATATCCATTGATCGATGGACAGGGAAATTTTGGCTCTATCGATGGTGACGCTCCTGCAGCCATGAGGTATACTGAAGCCAAATTAACACCAATTGCTGAAGAGTTGTTGCAAGATCTGGATAAAGATACTGTCGATTTTATGCCGAATTTTGATGAGTCATTAAAGGAACCAAAAGTATTACCTTCCCAACTGCCGAATCTCTTAATCAATGGATCCTCAGGAATTGCGGTTGGTATGGCAACCAATATCCCACCACACAATCTTTCAGAGGTTGTTGATGCTTTGGTGGTATTTATTGATAAGCCAGATATGAAAGTGGATGAAATAATGAATATCATTAAAGGACCTGATTTTCCAACGGGTGCAATTATATATGGCGAAGAAGGGATCGATGAAGCATATCGATCAGGACGGGGCAGAATAATTGTCCGTGCTCGGGCCAACACAGAAACGGTCCGTGGAGGAAGAAACAATATTGTTATTACTGAAATACCCTATATGGTCAATAAGGCCAATTTAATTGAGAAAATGGCTGAGTTAGTAAACGAGAAAAAAATTGAAGGTATTACTGAAATTCGAGATGAATCTGATAAAGATGGTTTACGAATCGTCATCGAGTTGAAACGGGATGCCCATGAGACAGTTATTCTGAATCAACTTTACCGCCATACGCAAATGCAGGTCACTTTTGGCGTCATCATGCTGGCTCTAGTGGATAGCATCCCTATTGTGTTAAATTTAAAACAGATGCTTCAGCATTTTATTGATTTTCGTCATGAAGTCGTTATCAGGCGGACAACGTTTGATTTAGATAAAGCAGAAAAACGTGCCCATATTCTGGAAGGTCTCAAAAAAGCACTTGATCATATTGATGAAATTATTGCGTTAATTAAAAAATCGAGAACACCAGAAACCGCCAAACAAGGCTTGATGAAAACATTTAAATTGTCTGAAATTCAAGCCCAGGCAATTTTAGACATGCGTCTCCAAAGATTGACAGGACTTGAACAGAAAAAGATTGAAGATGAATATAAGGAGACTATTAAGCTGATTAATAAATTGAAATCAATTCTAGCAAATAGATCATTACGAATGCAAATCATCAAAGATGAATTGATTGCTTTAAAAGAAAAATATGGAGATGAAAGAAGAACAGAAATCATCTCTAAAGTAGAGGAATTCTCAATCGAGGATATGATAGCCGAAGAGGACATGGTAATTACGATTTCTCATTTTGGCTTTATTAAAAGGTTTCCAGTATCTGGTTATCGTCGACAATCTAGAGGCGGTACTGGACACTCTGGGGCTTCGACCAAAGTAGAAGATTTTATCGAACATCTATTCATCGCTTCGACCCACCATTACGTATTAATATTTACAGATAAAGGTCGCTGTTATTGGTTAAAAGTATATGAAATTCCTCAAGTAGGAAAAGGTTCCAAAGGTAGAGCTATAATAAATTTGATTGATATCCAAAAAGATGAGAAAATTGCGGCCATCGTTAATGTGAGAGACTTTGATAATGATCATTATGTGATTATGGCAACTAAAAAGGGTCTTGTCAAAAAAACTGTATTGTCTGCTTTTGGAAATCCGCGTAAAGTAGGCATTAACGCTATTAATATTCGAGAAGGAGATGATCTGATCGATGCGAAATTAACTGATGGAAATCAGGAAATTGTTCTAGGCACTTACTTTGGAAAAGCGATTCGTTTTTATGAATCAGGTGTACGAGACATGGGCAGGCAGGCGACCGGTGTTACAGGAATAACTTTAGAAAAAAATGATTACGTTGTCGGAATGGTCACAGTTCGTAAGGAATCAACGTTATTGGTTGTGACTGAAAAGGGATTTGGTAAAAGAACTCCCATAAAAGAATACCGTATAACCAGACGTGGCGGTAAAGGTATCGTTACGGTAAATCCCACAGAACGAGTAGGGAAAATGATTGCAATTAAAGAAGTAGTGGAAGATGATGATGTAATGATTATTACGACCAAGGGAAATGTGATCAGGCAAGCCGTAAAGCAGATTCGAAAAACTGGAAGAGCAACGCAGGGGATTAGACTTATTCGATTAACGGCAAACGATCAAATCGCAGATGTGGCTAGAATTATAAAAGAAAATAACTCTTGACTTCTATTTTTTCCCTAAACTACACATTATTTTATATTCAATCAAATCGAACTGATTTTGGGAAGGAGCAACATGGAATCCGCAGCCGGTGAGAATGAAAAACGAATTTTAGCAGCTACAGTTCGAGAAAGATTAATTGGAGATAAAAATATTATTCTTTATAGAGATCTGATAAATCAAAATATCCCAACATTTCTTAACAATTATCTACAAAACAGTGTTCAAAAGATTATACATACTGAAGAACCAGTTCAATTTAATAATTCAAAACGTTTCGATTTTGAATATAGTAAAATCATTGAATTAAAAAATTCATTGATTAAAGCTTTTGAAGAAGCTATAATATTTTCTCGAGAAGAATTAAGTGAAATTATTAATCGAACAGTTAGTTTGCAATTTAATCTTTTAGTTAAACCTGAAGCGACATTATTAAAAATATTTTATAAAAACAGAGCCGATCGAATACAGATTGAAGTCCTTCAAATTTTAAACGGACTTGATGATCAGCGGATTTTGATTCAAGCACTTATAAAAAATATAAAAGAATTCGATCAGTATCATATTGTAGAAGAAGATTTTAAAAATATATTACACAGAACTAATAAAGAAGTTTATCAAGAAAATTTCATCAGTTCTTTTATTTCCGATGTCTCTGCATTTGCAGATTTTTTAACTATGATTCATGGATATGAGAATAAAAAGATTGACGTCAAGCTTTTGAAATTGTTAGTTATAGAACGAAATCTAAAACAATATTTACCTGCTTTTGATATTTATCAAGATAACAGAATTGACATCGATAATATTGATAAAATTTTAAAAAATTTTATTAATAATAAGAAAGAAGAAAATGAAGAATCAGATTTCGAAGTCGACGAAATCGATAATTTTATGATGATTTCGATAAAAGAAGATCAAAAGGATGATTTGCTTGAAAAACGTTCTAAATTATACAAAAATGAAATTGACCAAAGTTTTGAAAGATCAGGAGAATTTAACGATAAAATTTCCAGGCCTAATGAAGATACAAACCATGAAGCTTGTACAATTTTAGATGATGATAATGATAAAAAATTTCCCAAAATTACTAATATCGGGAAAGATCCTCTGGACATTATTATTACAAGAAGTAAAATAGAAGAACAACCAGGCGGTCCACTCTACTCACTGAGAGGATTGATTGATGAAAAAAGCAAAAGATTCATTAAAAAAAGAATTTTCGATAATGATAGCAGAGCTTATAATGAGTTCATTAAACAATTGGAAGTAATTGATAATTGGAAGGAAGCTAAAAAAGTGATTGATAGAGAACTATTTATGAGATCAATAAAACCTTATTCCAAGGAAGCATTGCGGTTAGGAGATATAGTATTCAATCGTTATTTTCCCAAAAAACATTAATAATTTAAGTGAGGATACATCAGATGAAGATTAAAGATTATCTGTTACCAAATCAATTAAGAGGGATAGCTATTTTGTTTTTAGGACTTTGTTTATTTTTTTCATTTGCTTTTGTAAACGAAGATCAGAAAAAAGAAGATAAAAAAGGTTTAGTGACATATACAGCGGGGCGCGTTAAGAAGAAACCAGTGAATGAAGACGAATGGAAAAATGCAGCAAAAGATACAACTGTTTTGAGTGGAGATCGAGTGAGAACTTACCAAAGGTCAAGAGCTGAGTTAGAGCTATTAAAATTAGACATAATTAGAATGGCTCCAGAGACAATAATCGATATTGTAAAATTATATGAAGAGACAAAGAGCAAAATTAAAGAAACACAAATATCTCTAGAGAAAGGTGATATTTGGGCCAGTGTTAATAAGAAAAAGGATAATGCAAAATTTAATATTTCCGCACCAATAGCAGTTGCAGCCATCACTGGTACAGTTTTAAGAATGGGAGTAACAGCCGATTCGATAACTATATTAAAAGTGTATAATGGAGAAGTCCAAATTACAAACGCTCCTGAGAGAACCGATTTGGTACCGAAGACAATTGGGGTTCATGAAGTTCCTGGTCCTTATGAAGTTCCAGGCCCACATGAAGTGTCCGTAGAAGAATGGATATATATTGTTCGAAATATGCAGAAGATTGTTATTGATAATAAAGGTAAAGTGAAAGAAGTGGGAGAATTTAGTAAAAACGATAAAGATGAAAGGACAAGTTGGATTAAATGGAATTTGGAACGAGATAAGTTGAGATAAATTAAATTTTTTATTTGAGGGAAAATTTTTTACAAAAAGCGTATCATAAAAGACATAGACGGTACTCGGTTTTTTGTTTTTATTTTAGAAATTAAATCCTCCAGAAAAATAAATTACATTTTTTCCGGTACTGCTCCTACCAATTGAAAAACAGATAGGTCCAGCAGGAGTTTCCAGAGCTATTGAAGTTCCGATTCCGTGAATAAAATCTTGTGGATTTATATTCAGTTGATTTTTCCAGATCGCACCAATGTCATATCTTAAACTCCAATAAAAATTAATTGGAAAGCCAAAAGGAAATAAATATCGATATTCTAAGCTTCCGGCGACGATATGACGTCCTATTCTTTCCTTTTCTCTCAAACCGTAAAATGATGATTGTCCACCCAGTTGAAATTGTTCAATAAATGGAGTTGTCATATCTGAAGTCCCCCAAAATAATTTGGGATGAATTGTATTTCGTTTTAGAAAAGTATGATACAGTTCTAGAGAATTGAATAACTTAATGAATGAAATTTGGCTATTCAAGAACTTTGCCGAAGACATCTTATAAAAGAATTGATAATATTTTCCAGTTCGTGGAAAGGGATATTGATCCTGGGTGTCAACGATAGACTGAAGCGCAATTGTTTTTAATTCAAATTTACCCATTGGATAGCCATAACCACCTATTTTTTTTAAGTGAATTGAATTTAAAGTTGCAATTAGAGAAAAAATACCCAATTTTTTAATTTGTTGCCCGAACGAAAAAGAAATACCAGATTCTTGTTGTAGGTATTCTCCTGTTTGTTTGCCATCGGTATAATTATAATTTTTTGTGCGCTGATGGAAAACATCAACATTATTGGTCATAAAACTTTTAAAAATTCGGTCGGCTCTAAAATTAAACTTCAATAATTGATCCCTCATTCCGTATTGACCGCGTAAACTGACTTGATTTCCAGATCCAATAAAATTTTCATCAACGACTTCAATCAGGCCTTTGCTTCTTCTTTCGAAATCATATCGATAGCTTAGTCTAAGTAAAAGGAATGCTTTTTCCTTTACTTTGATTTTAAGTTGAATCTGACCGTTATTTCTCTGGACTTCAAATGAAACGGTTTCGAATAGACCAGTGCTATGGATATTATTCAATCCATCATTTGCTTTATTAATATTGAAAATATCGCCAGGTTTTAATGGAAACTCTCGTAGAATCACGTAATCTTTTGTTCGATCATTACCCTCAATAATGATAGATGAAATCGTTCCTTCATCAATTTTAATTTTTAAAGTATCATTTGAAAGTATAATTTGATTAATGTCAATTAATGCGTAACCGTTTTTTTTATAAATACCTATGATTCTTGCAATATCCGCTTTTGATTTATAATAGTTAATGGGTTTCCTGTGCTCGCTTTGAATTTGAGCATAAATTAAAGAATCAGAAAATACTGTATTACCTTCAAATTCGAGTGAATTTAAAATTGGTTTAGAAATCAAATAATAGTTAATGGTCATTAAGCTGTCTTCTATCATGCAAACTGATTTTACGTCATCAAAATAACCTGTTTGATAGATATCTTTCAGTGATAGATAAACATCATGATAGGAAGCGGCCTTTTTTATTTTAGAATGAATAATTTTCTGAGCAATTTTCTTTGAAAATGTATTTTTAGATATAATGTTTAGAGAATTTATTTTATAAACATTCGTTGAATCTCTCCTTCTTTGATTGAGTTGAATTAGTTTTTTTATTTGATCAATATAATTTGCAGTTTCAATTTTTCCAACTTCAATAATTTTAATGGCTTGTTGGAAACTATCTGATTTGTAATTATCTAAATCAACTTTTATTAAAACATCAGCTTTTTCTCTCTGCTCCACATTTTTTTCGTGTTGCATGATGGTCGTAACTTGATCTGCAAGTTCCCACGGAGCTTTTAATTTATCTTTTGGCCTTAGTTTAGAAACGGTATCAACAGCAATAACTAAGTCTACATTAAAAGATTTTACTTCATCTACTGGGATATTGTTAATTATGCCGCCATCTGCTAATAACAATGTGTCTTTAACAACAGGCGAGAATAATAATGGAACCGCAGAGGAAGCCTTCATAGCCTCTGCTAGATTTCCTTTGTCGATAATAATTTTTTGTCCGGAAATTAAGTCACATGCAACTGCACGAAAAGGAATCTTTAGCTGATCAAAATTTGAACTGGTTTGATAAGCAGCTCTAAGTGTAAGGTTCGTCAAAATTGACATTAACTTTTGGCCAGGTGTAATAGCTTGTGGAATTGTTGGTTTTAGACCTTTAAAGCGAATTTGCAAAATGGCTCGTCCACGCTCCTGCTTTTGACCAATGAAAAGACTTGTTCTTGGAGGTTTATCAATCATTATTTGACTCCAATCAATATTTTGGGAAAGTTCTTCAATTTGTTTGGGTGAATAACCAGCAGCATAAAGTCCACCAATAATACTCCCCATGCTTGAACCGACGATTATATCGATTGGAATATTCTGTTCTTCTAAGGCTTGTAGAATACCAATTTGTGCAAAGCCACGTGCACCTCCGCCACTTAACGCCAAACCAATTCGAGGTCTTTTGATAAGTTTATGAGGAATGCAACAGAATGGAGGGAAATCAATTTTACCAAATTCTAAAGATAGCGTATCTATTTTTATTGATTGTCCAAAATTATCCGATTTGCTTAAAAAAAGAATAAGTCCTGCAACGAACCAAGTTAAATATCTATTTTTCATTTATCTGGATATAATAATTTAACCTATAAACCATGAAAATAGTGTTCATTGTCTAATTACATCTTTGTAATCGATCAAGATGTTTCCTTGACGGATTGAGGTAAAGCGTCACTAGTCTATTAAATTTAAGAAAATTAAACGAAAGAATTATAATAAAGTTCAAATTGTGTGGTTGCTAGTAAAAATGAAATTGACTTTAATAAATTAATTTTGTATATTTGTAATAATTTCAATTTAATACAAAGAAAATAATGTTTGTTAATAATCGTAATAGGATAATTATATTTATCAGCTTTTTCACAGCCCTAACTGCAGTAGGTGCATATATAAAAATACCTTTGCCCTACATACCCATAACATTACAAACATTCTTTGTCATTATGAGTGGTAATTTATTGGGGTATAAGTTTGGATCAATCAGTCAAATTTTATATTTAATATTGGGGCTTATAGGAATCCCGATTTTTGCCTATGGTGGAGGTCTTGGGTATATCTTTCAGCCTTCTTTTGGTTACTTACTGGGTTATCCTGTTTGTGTTTTCATCATAGGTATTTTTCTTAAATTAGTTTTGCCTGATTTTAATATTGCTAAAACAACTAAAAAGAAAATTTTTTTTAAAATTCTTATTGCTGATGTTGTCGGGATATTAATGATATTTATATTCGGTTTAGGTTATCTCTATGTCAATATAAAATATGGCTTATATTTAAGATTGGAACAAATTAATTCAGGCCTGGATTGGAAAGATGCATTAAAAACAGCTCTGTTTTTATTTTTACCAATAGATTTTGTGAAAGTTCTTTTAGCTGCTTGGTTGACTGTAAGTTTGAAAAGAGTTTCAGCGTTGATTTGCCTAATGTCCTTTTGAATGAAAAGAATTATAAAAGTGAAACAAGTATATATGTGATTTTTGAGGGTGAATAAATCATATTAATTGACGTGCCGTGAATGGATCGAAATAGTCATCAAACTTATAATCTTACGACTGGAATAGTTTATTTGGGAAACAGAGATCCCTATCATTATATTTCAGATATTGAAGAAATTTTAACTCACCATTGTAATTTCATCGTTCATATAATAACAGAGGAAGATCTTGAATATTACAGAAAAACTTTAGCTGAACTATTTGAAATATCAAAAGAAGCTGGTTTCACTGTTATTGCTCAACCCTGGGGCATAGGAAATGTTCTTGATGGATTTACACCAAGTAAATTTGTGTTGGAACATCAAGAAAGCTTACAGATGCTTTCAAATTTTCAATCTGTACCGGCGGCTTGCATGAATAATCCAAATTTTAGAAATTATTTGAAACAATGGATAGATGCAGTGGTTGAATTAGGAGTTGATGGCATTGCATGGGAGAATCCACATTATTATACTTTAAAAAATGAAAAGAAAATGTTGCAATGGGGTTGTTGGTGCAATAATTGTAAAGAACTATATTTAAAAAAATTTCATCATCGGTTACCAACAGGTATTGGAGAAGAAATAATCTTACTCAATGAATATTCGATAATTAATTTTTTACTAGAAATGTGTAATTATGCCAAAGAAAAACATCTGATCAATATTGTTTGTCTTTCTCCAATATATTACCGAAATTTATCTATGTCAAGTTGGCATCAAATTTCTGAAATTCAAACAGTAGATATTTTAGCTGCAAAACCATACTGGTATTATTCTCAGTTTCAAGCAGATTCATTTGTAAAAGGCATTGCTAAGAAAATTAGTGGTCTATGTGAAAAAAATGGTAAAATCAGTCAGATTTGGATTCAGAATTTTAAATTGCTCTCAGGAGAGGAAAGTCAGGTAAAGAAAGTCATCGAGATCTGCATTGAAGAAAATATTGAAAGTCTTGTGGGTTGGAATTATTATGGTAGTCGTGTTATATCTTCAATGAGATGTCAAAATCCAAAAGCTGTTTGGGATATTTTAGGTGAAATGTTTGGTCGTTTTATCTTACACAGAAATTCAATTAAAAAACAGAATATAATTTCCAGCGAAAATTCAACTTATAACGTCTAGGAAACAGCTTGATCTATTTTAATTACAAAGATAAAATTAGACAGGATGAACACGATTTTCTGGATTTGATATTAATCGGGCTTTTAAAACTTAACTCAAAATTTAAGATGTTGTGGAAATAAAAAGTTTTATTTCAAAGAAAGGTACGATTATGAACCAGTATGTTATCGGCGTTGATGGTGGCGGGACAAAAACTGAATTAATTCTACTTGATCGTTCTGCTAATGTAATTGGTAAAGCAAAATGTGGTACCACCAATTATCAAGTCGTTGGCGGAACAAATTTGAAAGAGGAACTTCTTAACGGATTTTCTGTGCTTATAAATAGCACCAATATTTCAAGCCATAAAATTGATCATATCTTTTTAGGATTAGCAGGCGCTGGAAGAGAAAGCGACCAGAAAGAAATTACCGCACTTTTTAACGACACGGAGTATGCGGGAAAGATATCTGTGGGTAACGATGCTATCGTTGCATTGGCCGGTGCTTTTGGAACAACCTCTGGAATCATTATTATTTCAGGAACAGGCGCAATTTGTTTTGGTAAAAATAATGAAGGAAAAATTGCTCGTTCCGGAGGTTGGGGCTATTTGTTAGGTGATGAAGGCAGCGGATATTTTATTGGACGTGAGGCTATTATTGCTGCGCTAAAAGACTTCGATGGACGAGGAGAAAGAACAAAATTACGATCCGTGATCGAGCAACATTTTCATTTAAGTTCTATCGATCAAATTATACCTCAGATTTATCAAAATAAAATTGACCGGGTGGCGATTGCTGATTTGGCGCCAATTGTATTCGACCTAGCGACTAGAGGAGAATTCATTGCAGAGGAAATTATTCGTCAAACAGGTCGTGAATTAGGTCTATTAGCTAAAGCCGTTGCGCAACGATTACACTTCGAAAATGACGAGATAAAAGTTGCTTTGATTGGTAGTATTTTCAAACAGAAGGATATGCTAATTAATGGAATTTCTAAAGAATTGTATGAGATATCCTGGAATATTGAAATTTTAGATCCAAGGTTCGCGCCACAATATGGAGCGGCTCTTTTAGCACTTCAAAGGATTGGTATAGAGATTAATGAAATGCTTTTAAATAATCTTCAATATTCGATTAATCAAAGTGGGGAAATATAAAAATTGCATCCGCTTATTAAACTGATAAATAAAAATGAAAAATTTGTAATTGGTCTGATGTCAGGCACATCAATGGATGGTATAGATGCAGCCTTAATTAGAATAAAAAATAGTGGCATAGATACACAATTCGACCTGTTAAACTTTCATACATTTCCCTATCCAGATCAACTTAAAAATGAATTATTAGAAATCTCCCAACCAGGTCAAGGTACAGTTGATCAAATATGTCGAGTGAATGTTGTTGTTGGAGAATATTTTGCGGATGCTATGTTGAAACTTTGTAAACTATCAAACTTAGATGTTTCTCAAGTTGATTTAATTGGTTCTCATGGACAAACTATTCGCCATATTCCAGATAAAATAACATATTTTAATAAATCAATACGATCGACCTTGCAGATTGGTGAACCTTCAGTGATTGCTAATCGTACTGGATGTATTACGGTTGCCAATTTCCGTAGTGCTGATGTAGCGCAGGACGGGCAAGGTGCTCCCTTGGTACCGTATTTTGATTTCCTATTGTTTCGTTCAGCTAAAGTAAATAGGGTCGTTTTAAATATTGGAGGTATTGCCAATATTACGATTCTTAGAAAGAATGGCACAGTCAATGATGTTTTGGCTTATGATACAGGACCTGGAAATATGGTTATTAATGCTTTAATGAGAAAGTTCTACAATAAAGATTATGATGAAAATGGTTCAATTGCATTAACAGGTAATATTTCGGAAACTTTATTATCGAAACTCCTTCAACATCCTTTTTTTAATAAATCGATTCCTAAATCAGCAGGTTGTGATGAGTTTGGAAACCTGTTTGTTGAAGAACTTTTAAATCATAGTACAAAATTGAAATTAAAAGCCAAAGATATTATAGCAACTGCGACTGAATTGACAGTTCAATCAATTATGGCAGCTTTAAAATTTTCTCCATTGTCTATTGAGCAATTAGACGAATTGATTATCAGTGGTGGTGGAATTCATAATCAAGCGATATTAAAATCCTTAATCAATAACTTTCATTTTAGTGATATCCTGATAACCGATCATTTTAATGTTCCAAGTGATGCTAAAGAAGCCATTTGTTTTGCAGTGTTAGCTAATGAAACAATTTCCGGAAACTGTGCTAATTTACCTTCAGTTACAGGAGCTAAACGGACTACAATATTAGGTACAATCTGTATTGTATAAGTGAGTTGGAGGTGTTTAAGCTTGTTTTTAAGTTCGTATAAAAATGAGCAATTTGTTGATCCATATTCGAAGCTGGCTTACATTTATGACGATGTGATGGTCCATGTTGATTATAAACATTGGTCCCGATACATTCAGGAGATCGTTAAAAGATGGAAACCCCATGCAAAAAAAATTTTAGATATTTCCTGTGGAACTGGAAATTTATTATTAAAGTTAGATTCAAAAAAATACCAACTTTTTGGTTTTGATTTTTCTTATGATATGTTAAAAATAGCCATAAAGAAATCTAAATTACTAAAAATGCCAATATGTCTCTGGCAAAGTAATATGATTTCATTTCGGCTGAAAAGAACTGTTGATATCATTATTTGTCTTTATGATAGCATAAATTATCTTATCAATGAAACTTGTTGGAAAAAATTACTTGATTGTGTATATGATGGGTTGAGTGATGACGGAATATTCATTTTCGATATTTGCACCGAAAAAAATTCCATAAAATATTTCCATAATTACAGTGAAAAAAAAAGAGGAAATAATTATTGTTATAAAAGGGAAAGTAAGTACGATTCACAAAATAGAATCCATACAAATCGGTTTGTCATTCATTTTGATTCTGATAAAAATACTTATGTTGAATTGCATCGACAACAGATTTTTTTACTTAGTGAGGTATTAAATATCATAAGAACTGATAGTTTTCAACTTTTGGGCTTTTATGACGGTTTTACGTTTAATCTCGGGAGCGAAAATTCTTTGAGAGTTCATATTGTATTAAAGAAAAAATAAGAGATGATTCAATTATCTAACGTCGTAGCGAAATATCCAGGGGGTGAAGGTTTGGTTCTTGTAAATCTAACTATGGAAGCAGGCGAGTTTGTATATCTTGTAGGACCTAGTGGAGCGGGGAAGAGTAGTGTTTTGAAGGTGATTTATTTAGATATTTTTCCTCAATCCGGTCATGTTATCGTCAATGGATTTAGCTCTTTAACCATAAAAAAGAAATATATTCCTTACCTTCGTCGAAAAATTGGAATAATTTTTCAAGATTTCAAGTTACTGCCAGATCGTAGCCTTTTTGATAATGTAGCATTTACACTTCGCGTTACTAATGCTCGAAAACATGATATTAAGCGCAAAGTTTTAAGAGTTTTGGCAGAGGTTGGATTGAGTCATAAACGTGATAAGATGCCTTTTCAATTGTCCGGTGGTGAGCAACAACGTGTTGCAATTGCTAGAGCATTAGTTAATGAACCCATTGTCCTGCTTGCCGATGAACCAACAGGAAATTTGGACCCAGAATCTGCAGAAGATATTATGCAGTTGTTAGAAAAAATTAATGCCAAAGGTACGGCTATTCTAATGGCTACGCATGACCATCGATTGGTCCGTAGTTTTCGTAGAAAAGTTGTTAAAATAGAAAAAGGGAAGACCTTATAATTGAGCACAGGATTTTTATATTCAATTACTGAAGGATTAAAAGGATTACTCCGAGCTAGATTTTCAACATTTGCTTCTATTTCAATAATTTTTCTTTCTTTGATATTAATTGGAGTTTTTATTGTCTTTATTTTAAACGTTCAGCGACTAATTAATCAGATACAATCACGAATGGAATTAGAGATTTTTATTGACAATTCCTATACAATTGAACAAATTGAAGAATTAAGACGGCAAATTACTGTAATTGATGGTATTGATAGTGTTTGTTATATCTCGAAGGAGGAAGCTGCTGATATTTTTAAGGAGCAGTTTGGTCAAGATATTTTTGAAATTCTCGATGAAAATCCTTTACCATCATCATTTCAAATTAAATTAAAGCCGGATTTTCGCTCAGTAGCTAAAGCACAACAAATGTCGGATGTAATCAATCAGCTAGAAGGTGTAGATGAGGTACTTTATCGGCAAGATTTATTAATTCTTCTGGAAAGGTATATTCGAATTTTTTTAGTTATTATGCTTGGAATTGGATTGATATTAGCAATTGGTTCAATTTTTCTTGTTTCCAATACCATTAAATTAATTATTTTTTCACGCAGTACAATTATTGAAATTATGAAATTGGTTGGTGCGACAAGACAATTTATTAGACGTCCGTTTTTAGTAGAAGGTGTCATTCAGGGATTGATAGGTGGTTTTTTAGCAGCGCTATTCTTATATATGATATTTAGAATCATTAAATTAGAAATACCTGGAATTATATTAATTGATAAAAAAAATTATATTATTTTGATTGTTTTGGGAATGCTTTTTGGATTATTTGGTAGTCTGATCGCTTTAAGAAAATTTTTAAAATATTGATATATTAAGTCAATTAAGAATTGTGTACTTACTGTTTTAATTCATAACGAAATTTTACTTGACAAAAGACTTAAAAATTATTATCTTCAAATTGCAACAAAATAATACGTTGGTATAATTATTGTAGAAATTACTGGAGACATCGTTAATGTTAGGTTTAGGTGACATGGGTAAGCCTATACTTACACAACGAGAGAGTTTTATTTTAAAATCTTTAATTATAAATTTTGTCGATTGTGCGACTCCAATAGGTTCTCAATTTTTATCAAAAGCTTATAGAAATCGGTTGAGCTCTGCTACAATTCGGAATGTTATGATGGAATTAGAAGGGAAAGGATTGGTAACCCAACCTCACACATCAGCAGGACGCATTCCAACCGATTTAGGCTATCGGTATTATGTGAATGGGCTCATGATGATGGAAAAATTATCGAAATCAGAAAAACACAAAATAAATTATGATTTGCGAAATGTCTCCAATGATGATGTTGAAGCAATATTAGAAAAGTCCTGTGAGGTTCTTTCTAAAATTTCTAACCAACTAGGTGTTGTTCTCTCTCCCAGATTTTATCAGGGTAAGTTTGAAAAAATTGAGTTAGTTAGTTTAAGTGACAATAAATTGTTAGTCATTATCACCATAACATTTGGTCTTGTAAAGACAATTATTATGGAAATGAAATCAACAATTCCAAAGGATAAATTAGAAAACACGGCCCAAATATTGAATGAGCGCTTATCTGGCTTAACTTTAAAACAAATTCGAAATACATTTACTACTCGAATGTCTGATGTTAGCTATGGTGACGAAGAATTAATCTCGCAATTTTCGGAATCCGTTGATAAGATTTTCTTTATTGAGAACGATTATGTTCATCTGAAAGGCACCCAGAACATTTTTTCGCAACCTGAGTTTTCTAATCAGGAAAATATTAGCAAAATACTAGAGCTATTTGATAATCAAAAAATATTAATTCGTGTTTTCAATGATTTAACAAAAGATGATGAAAAAATATCCATTACAATTGGGCAGGAAAATAAAGAAGAATTAATTAATAATTGTAGTTTAATAACTGCGGTTTATAAAATGGGGGATATAACTGGTACTTTGGGTGTCCTTGGACCAACGAGGATGAAATACGAAAAAGTAACAAGTTTAGTGGATTATATTGCTAAAGAGATAAGTACTCTATTTACTCAACATAGTGCGATTTTACAATGAAAAAGGGATCTGATCTAATGATGGAAGTTAAAGACAATAAAGTTGGACAAAAAAAAAAGGAAAAGTCAACAACGACAAATCACGAAAAGTCTTCTACTCAAAGAAAAGCGAGTAGTGCTAGCAAAATAAAAAAATTAAAAAGTGAAGTAGAAATATTGGCAAATGAGCTTAATGAACTTAAAGATAAATATCTAAGAGTTATTGCCGAATTTGATAACTATAAAAAAAGAAAAGAGCGAGAAATAAGTGATATAATTGGACGAGCCGGCGAAGAATTTTTCTTAGAACTTCTTCCTGTTATTGATGATTTTGAGAGATCATTAAATTCTGAATCAAAAAGAAGAACTTATAAATCATTGAAACAAGGGATTGAATTAATTTATCAAAAATTAATATCTGTTTTAAAAAAACAAGGTGTTGAGGTCATAGAAGCGATTGGTACGCAATTCGATCCTGAATTGCATGTAGCAATCATGCAGGTGGAAGATAAAGAAAAACCTTCAAACGTCGTTATCAATGAGGCTTTAAAAGGATATCGGTTAAAAGATAGGGTGTTAAGATATTCTCATGTTGTTGTGAATAAGTGATTTTATTAAAATTTAATTGGTTGCATTTAAATAAATAATTTGGTTCTCTTGAAATATAAATTAAGAAATGAGCAAGTTGGAGATGACGCGAGATTATTATGAAATTTTAGGTATACCACGGAATGCAGATGCGAATGAAATAAAAAAAGCGTATCGAAAATTAGCAATGCAGTATCATCCAGATAAAAATCCGGGAGATAAACAAGCAGAAGAGAGATTTAAAGAAATATCTGAGGCCTATGAAGTTTTAAAAGATGCTGAAAAACGACGTCGCTACGATCAATTTGGTCATTCTGGTTTGAAAGGTGGATTTGAAGGTTTTGGTGATTTTGCTTTTGATTTAAGCGATGCATTACGAACCTTTATGTCCGAAGGTTTTGGTTTCGGAGACTTTTTTGGAACATCAAGTCAAAGTCGATCTCGTAGAGCTAAAATAAGGGGTGGTGATTTACAAATTCGCCTGGAATTAACTTTAGAGGAAATTTCTACAGGTGTAAACAAAAAGATTAAGCTTAAGCGATATACAAAATGTCAAACGTGCGATGGTTCCGGCTTAAAAAAGGGTAGTTCCCCAGCAGTGTGCCCATTATGTCATGGCAATGGAGAAATACGTCAAACATCCAGGACGATTTTTGGTCAATTCATTAATGTTACAACTTGCTCCCAGTGCGGTGGTGAAGGTAAAATTATCAAAGATCCTTGTACCACCTGTTATGGAGAAGGGCGGGTTAAAGGGGAAGGCACCATATCTGTTAATATTCCTGCTGGAGTAGCGACGGGTAATTATATCACCTTAAGAGGTGAAGGCCACAGCGGACCAAGGGACGGTCCTCAAGGTAGCGCTATAATTTTTATAGATGAAAAGGAACATCCTTATTTTGAGCGACATGGTGATGATATTTTATACGATCTATATTTAAGTTTCAGCCAGGTAGCCCTCGGCGATGAAATAGAAGTCCCCACCTTAAATGGTAAAGCACGTTTGACCATTGCTTCAGGGATACAATCTGGAAAAATTTTGCGAATGAAAGGCAAAGGAATTCCTCATTTAAATCATCACGGAAGAGGAGATCAGTTAGTTAGAATTTTGGTGTGGACACCAACAAAATTATCTGAAAAAGAGAAAAAATTATTTTATCAATTGGCAGAGTGTGATGGAATTAAACCCCCAGTTGGCGATAAAAGTTTTTTTCGAAAAGTGAAAGAAGCGCTTTTTGAATGATAGATCTTTTTACTAAACAAGAGAAAGTTATTGTTGTTTTTCTTTTATTTGGTCTCGTTATCGGTTCAGGGATTGAACTGTATCAATCGCATTTCAAACCTAACTCTGAATTGTTTGAAAGAGAGCAATTAGAAGAAATCGAGCGGCAGATTCACGATAAAGCTGCTTTAATCGATTCCATAATGGATAATAAAACATCATCTGCTATCGAGAATGAACATTCGCTAGGCTTGAATAAGGTGCTGCTTGAGAATAGAGTATATGAGATAGCAAGTCAACAGAGATTATTAATAGAGATCAATTCAGCAACTGTTGAAGAATTAATAAATTTACCACGAGTGGGTCCTGTGATAGCAAATAGAATTATTGAGTACAGGAATATTCACGGGCCGTTTAAAACCGTTGAAGATCTTATCAAAGTTAAAGGCATAGGAGAGAAAAAATTAACTTCGATTAAACCTTATATCTATATTAAATCAAAATAATAAGGGTTTGTTTTTTATTTCTAATAATTTTTGAAATATCAAGGAGGGAACATGGCAAAAGCACAAGCAAAGGGTTCTATTATCCTGGAAATTTTAATTGTTATTCTCGTAATTGCTCTAATTGCAACAATTCTCTATCCCAAAAAAATCTGGGAAGATGAAGAACGCGATACAAAAACTTGTCGTGGTAACATGGATCGGATTTTTAAAGCCCAATTAATTTTCCAAAAATATCACAATAACTATACGGATAGTCTTGATGAATTAATTGCTGTCGTTAAAAATGACAGCACCAAAGAAATTGTTCGGGAATATTTCTTGGCTGATACTGCTTTAGCTGAAAACATGACACAGTTTTTAACTCAATCAGATTCAGCAGCGGATATGGTCATCAGAAATTTGTTTGCTGATACCTTGATGTATGCTATTATTGAAGCAATTAATTACGATTCAAATTTGGCTCATGTAATGCTTAATCGTCTGGAAAAAACACCCTTAGGTGATACTGTTATAGCCAAAAGAGCTAATGATAGTAGTGATGTATATATTTTAAAGGAATTAAACAAAGCTTTTGCAGCGATTAATATATATGAACCAATTAAAGACGATGATTCACTTTCTCTTGTTTTCAATCGGATGATGCCAGAAGTATCAATCGGTTCCTTAGTTGATACGCTTTACTCGTTAAATACGGTTTGGGCGCAAAAAATCGATAGTGCCGTTTTTTATACTATTGAGAGTTTTAGAACTTGTCCAACAGTAAATAGAGGTTATAAAATTGTGGTGATTGATACTTCTGTGATAAAATATGTGAATATCGATTGTCCTATCGATTCAACTGATATTGAAGCAACAAAAGCAAATTTCATCCAGTATCATTTGGGGCATCGAAGAATACAAAATCATGGCAAAGTCGAAACAGGCGAAAAAAGCTGGACACGTAAATAATTTTTTATTAAGAAAAACCGATTTCGACCCCGATTGATATTGTAACTATTGAACTTCGTGAAATTTTCTTCTCTTTTATCGGGGTTGTAATTTTTTCTAGTGGAAAAAATTAATCGTTTTTTAATATCTTTTTTCAATTCGATGTCAATTGGGAATCAATAATGAATGAAAACCTGGTCAATATTCAACTGGGAATTGATATAAAAGGAAATAATGCAAAATTGATTGAGGTAGAAACTTCTGCTACGCAGCAGTTCCGGATCAATAAAATAGTGCAGACCACATTAAATAGACCTCTGCGTGTTAATACAATTTGTGATAATCATAAATTGATGGAAATTGGAAACCAATTACAACAAATCATTAAAACTAATAATCTATATACACAGTATGCGATATTCACACTGGAAAGTCCATTGACACTTGTGAAGAAATTTCCTTATGATGAAGATCTTTCAGAAAGAGACTTAATTGACCAGATAGATTGGGAGGTTAAACAATTTTCTTATTCCCTGGAAGACGAGTATATTGTAGATTTTGAAAAATTACAACCCACTACTAGACGGCAGATAAAAGAAATGCTTATAGTTTCAGTGAGAGAAAAAATAGTTCATCACTTGCGAAAGCTATTTTCTACTGGAAAGATTCAGGTAAAAGTGATTGATTTAGATATCTTTGCTGCTAAACGTGCCATCGAAATTAATTACGATTTAAGAGTTGGGGATATCGTTGCATTGGTAGAAGTTAATTCAGGTGGATTATTATTTACCATCATTGAAGACAAGGAATTTTGCGTCTCACAAGGAGTCTCAGTAAATAAGTTAAGTTCAGATGCAAGTTCACTTGAATCATTTGATGAAGAAGAAGTAGCCAAATTTATATCTAAAGAGTTGCGCAGGATTATCCTTGATCACAAAATAGGCGAAAATATTGAGGGATTGAATCGCATATTTCTCTATGGGGATATGGTGAAAGATGTTATACTCGAGAGTCTCCAGAATAATTACAATGTGAGAATTGATCGTGCAAATCCATTCCGAAGATTGTTATTTGCTCCTAATGTTAGTGTTGATGAAAATATTTGGTCACGTCCTGAAACGTTTACTGTTTGCGTCGGGGCTGCTCTACGAAAAAAATAATATTTGATTGCGTGCTATGGAACCTGAGAATAAAGAAACAATATTTTGTTGAATATATTTAAATCTAAATTCACCTTATATTTGATAATAATAAAAATAGGAGATGGTCATGGTTGATATAAATCTCATCGGAGATGACCAGGCTCAGAATGAGGGGGAAGAAAAAGAAAAAGATTTCCGTGACACCTATGAATCAGATCTTGATGAACCAACTCCCAGTCATTATATGAGCAGTGGCCACATTGATGATTCAGACTATACCAAAGTAATTGGTCGAGGTGGTTCAAAAAAGCTGGTTTATATCCTGGCTGTGTGCAGTATTATTTTATTGGCTGTTGTGGCTTATTTCATGGTTCAGCCAGGTAAGATTAAAAAACCTGTTTTTGAACCTACACCACCTGTGCCAGAACCCAAGACAGTTGAGGATACAACTAAAGCTTTTTCTTTTGAGCCAACCACAGACATAGTATCAACCCCTCCAATTTCACCCGCTTTACGGGATAAGATTGTAAAATCTCACAAAGGTATAAGTACGGTGAGGGATATATTGAATACTATCCCATCGAATATAAATTTTACTATGATCACTTATAGTGATGGTAAATTTTTGTTTGAATTTTTAGCCGCTAGTGACGCTGAAATTGAGAATGTAAACAACCAGTTAAAACAGAATTTATATTCGGCGAATATAAATTTAGTATCCAAAGATAAACGTAATATTCAGAGAAGACAATTGCGCCAAGCTTTGGTAAACGGTGACCTAGATCTCAATCAAATTGCGAGTGGATTGACAAATCCTCAGGAACCTGCTTACTTAAGTCCTACTGAACTTCAGAATCAACTATCTAATATTTGTGGACAATCTGGTTTAACGATTAAACAACTCGATGCTGGATTGGAAAAATCTGAGGGTAATTTTATGGATTTACCCATAAAATTTAAAGCAGTTGGTCAAAGGGACAATATTTTAGCTTTTCTTCAACAACTGCTTAGTCAAAATGTTAATATCAGTTTCTCTAAAATTTCTCTAATTGCTAATAATGTTGACATGACTGACTCGAATATAACACTTTTATTGAATATGGAGTTATATCGTTTGATTTAGATTCAGGTTTGAAGGAAAAATAAAATGCGGGTAATTTCAGGAAGGTGTAAGGGTAGGGTATTATATAGTCCTTGCAGTGAATCAATTCGTCCTACGTCAGATAAAATAAAGGAATTTATTTTTAATTTCATCGGGAATGCAATTTATAATGCTGTGGTTTTGGATCTTTTTAGTGGCACGGGAAATCTATCTATTGAGGCATTAAGTCGAGGAGCTAAATCATCTGTTTTAGTGGACAAATCACAAGAAGCAATCCGGTTAATTTATCGAAATCTGGAGTTGACAAACTTTTTACCTCAATGCAAAATTGTTCAACAAGATGTTTTCAGATATTTAAAAGTAGCTATTAAAAAAAAATATTATTTTAATTTCATTTTTGCTGATCCACCCTATTCTATCACTGATTATTATCTTCTTATCAAATATGTTGGTGATGGAAATTTATTGAAAGATGGTGGATTTGTTATTTTAGAACATAGTTCTCGGGCCAAACTAGATGGATCTTTTTCATCAATGACAATAGAAAAAACTAAGATTTTTGGAGATACTGGTATTACCTTTTATAGCAAGAAGGGGATCTGATTTGCGAATAGGGATTTATCCAGGAACTTTTGATCCCATAACAAATGGGCATATTGATATTATAAAAAGATCGGCAGTCCTTTTTGATAAAGTTATTGTTGCAGTGACAACAAACCCTGTAAAAACTCCGCTATTTAGGATTGATGAACGTATAGAAATGATAAAGAGTTCAGTAAAGATTATGAATAATGTGGAGGTGGATAGTTTTGATGATTTGTTGGTAAATTATGCGATGAGGAAAAAGGCCACCGCTATAATCCGTGGACTTCGGGCCACTTCGGATTTTGAATTCGAATTCCAGATGGCTCTTGTTAACAGAAAATTATCAAGGGAATTGGTCACTGTATTTTTAATGCCGAATGAGAAATACACTTATCTAAACTCAACTATTGTGAAAGAAGTGGCAAGTTTTCATGGTGATGTGAGTTGTTTTGTTCCTCCTGAAATAAATAAAAAGCTCATTGAAAAATTTAATTAATAAAAATAAAAAGAAAAAATTCTCTGATCATCCAACAATTTAATATATTAACAAATTGCTAATCAATTAAGTCATTTATTTCTGATTATGTGGGGTGATGATGGAAAACATAGGATTAAATAGTGAGGTAGTAGCTGGGGAAAAAAATTTTCATGTTCAAACTCAGTATCTGGAACCGAGTGAAAAGATTGTCTCTAGTATTTTTGATAATGGAAAGGTTGTTGTTACTCAAGAAGTTGAGATTAACAGCATTACACCAACCAACGAGATAAAACTTCAAGTTAACAGATTGCATCAAGATATGATTGCAGATTTAGAGCTTATTTTTTACATTGCTGAAAAGGTGCGTACCATCAGACATGCGGTATCGAATAATAAATTAGGGCTTGTATTTTTAAAGAGAAATTTATTTGATGAAGCAATCATTGAATTTAAAAAAGCGATTGAAATTGACCCAGAATTTGCAGAAGCTTATAATAACCTGGGATATACGTTCTTGAAACGTAATTCCTATCAAGATGCAATAGATGCATTTGTTAAAGGAATAGAAAAAGATAGAAGCTATGCGGATTTGCATAATAATTTAGGGTTTACCTATTTTCGAATTAATAAATATCAGGAGGCAATAAATGAATTAAACAGAGCACTTGAAATTAACGAAGATTATATTGTAGCTACTTTTAATCTATGTTTAGTACACCTGAAGACCGTTGTTGGTAAAATTCAAGATTCAGGTTTAGCTACAAATCCAGAGCAGATAGAAAAAGTTAAACAATTATTAATAAGTATCAAGGAAAAGGGAAGTTATTTTAAACCTCAATTTCTTGATACAGTATTGGATTATCTTGAAAAAAATCATACTGATGAAGTTATTAAATTATTGGAAAAGGCTGAATATGAGCATCCAGAATTGTTGGGTAGATATCTCGAAAGTGAATTTTATCTTAAATTCATGTTTGGGGGGAAAGGAAAAGATGATGAATTTATTCTAGATTATACCAATCAGCTTAAAAAAATCATTTCTAAATATCCTGATTACGCTGATTTACGAAACAATTTGGGTATAGCCTACTTAATTCAGTGTCGCAACCTTTTTTTAAATGCTCTAGAAGAGTTTCGTGTGGCCTTGAAAATTAATCCAGAATTCAAAAAGGCAGACAAAAATCTCAAACTAGCGGAGAATGATGGAAAAGGATTCTTAATCCTGTTAAGGGCTATTTTAAAGTAAATCAGTCGAAATATGTCTTGTTCATGTTATGCATAGAATATCAGTTCATTCTGGAATCAATTTTTTCATATTTATTAGACCGATATTTCTTTACTAATCCAGATCCTCTTTTAACCATCTTATGAATCCTTTAAAAAAAATTAATATTTTTAGAACATCGGTACAATTTTTGCACGTTAATATGCTATGTAATATAATTCTGCTAAATTTTAAGAAGTTAAAAGAGTATAACTGATGATTTTTTGGTAAATAATTGATGAAAATCACCCATTAGTTTAAAATAAACCAGTACTTTTGTACTAAATTAATAACGAAATGATTTGAGGGAGAAAAAGCAATGTATCTTTCTGAAACATATAAAAACACTGATACAAAGGGTAAGTATCATTTTACTTTATTGTTAATATTAATTCTGGTACCTTTAGCAAACAACTCTGCTTTAGCGACACCAGCAGATACTATTGAAGTGATTGCCAGGCATCCAGAGTCAGGTAAAAGTTCTATATATCAGTTAAATTTTGTATTATCAAAATCTATTCCTCCTAAGGCTATCATACGAGTAACTTTCCCTGACGAATTCGATCTGTCCGATTTGATGATAGCAGGTTCAACAACGATAAATGGGGGAGTGGATTTAAATGTTGAGGGACAGGTTGTGACAATGAGACGCTCTGGGCTAGGGCGTAAAATTCCTGCCAATGAAAAGGTTGATGTTAAATTTGCTATTGTAAAAAATCCTGAACAACCTGCTGAGAATTACAAAATAATAATTGAAATATTAGATAATGGAGAAAAGACGATCTTAACACAGGAAAAACTACAAAAAATTCTCCCTGCTCAAGAATAATCTTTTAAGATTATAAATTTTAAACGGATTAGCATCATTGAACTGATACCAAAATTTTTTGAAAGAGCAACAAATGAGAATAAGACATCTAAGAGTAACGACATCGACGGCAATAATTCTCATTCTGTTAGGGAATTTATCATATGCGCAAGGTTCACTATCCAATATTAGTGTGGATTTAAGCAGTAATAAAGCTGGAGTCGAGGCCATTTATACCTTTACTTTTACGACCTCTGCTAGCGGAATAATTTCTGATAGTGGAAAAGTAGAATTTTTATTTCCTCCTGGCTTCGATGTTTCCGGTGTTGTTATTGCTCAATCAAAGAATTCGAATTTGAACGGTGGATTTGAACCAATCAGTATAGAGAACAAAATCAGTGCCGATGAAGATACCGTGAGACTTACACGAGATTCGACAGGAAATGACATTCCAGGTTCGACTGAGGTAAGTATTGCCATCGGAATGGTTGGTAATCATACCTCAGTTGGCGGTTACAATGTGGAAATCAGAACAATGACAAGTGACAAAACAATAATAGATACTGGAACAGCCGAAAATATTGGAATCGATGCGGGCCCATTACACCATTTTCAGGTTGTTACGAGTGGGAATGCCACTGCGGGACAAAACTTCGCTGTTACAATCACAGCTCAAGATGCCTATAATAATACAGTAACGACTGATCCCAATATAATAGCTACTTTGTATGATAAAACAGGTACCATAGACCCGACCCAGGTTGAGCCTTTTATTGACGGTGTTTGGAGTGGAAATCTGACATTCAAAGAAAGTTGTACTTTTAATCAGATTACTGTGACATACAACGAAAAATATGGAGTTTCGGCTTTTTTTAATGTATTCCATGGAGAGCTGGATCACTTCACTTTCGATACGATTTCAAGTCCTCAGACGGCAGGTACACCCTTTAATATATCAATTACAGCTCAAGATCAATATGATAATAAGGTGATCAGTTTTAATGATTCAGTGGTGACACTAACGGACAAATCCGGGTCATTAAATACGACTTCAGATAGTTTTGTATCAGGTGTTTTAAACCAAAATATAACAATCACTAAAAGTCAAAATGATGATCAGATTACAGCTACAGATCTTTCTTCGGGAAAAAATGGACAGTCAAACACCTTTAATATAAATTCAGGAACGACAATCGACCATATCATCGTCCGAAACAATCCTGGTGGATTGGGGAATGAAGTTGGCAATCTCTCATTAAATTTAAATAATCAAGTTATTTTATATGCATCGGGTTATGATCAATGGGATAATTATGTTCGTGAAGTCAAGGCAAATTGGGTACAGACCGGGACACTTGATCCACCATCGACACTTCAAGGAACAAGTACAACATTTATTCCCACTACGCCACAGACAAGCGGTCAAATTTATGCTGATAGCAGTGGGATGAGAGATTATACTGGCACAATTACCGTGGGCAATATTCACCATGTTCTTATTCGAGATGCTGCTGATGGAGGTGGTAATGTTGTCAATGCAAAAACAGTTACAGCTGATGATACACTTACCTTATATGCGGCTGCTTATGATGAAGGTAATAATTATCTCGGTCCAACGATGGTAGATTGGTCCAGTAGCGGTAGTCTTCAACCAGCTATTTCTTATTCAGGTATGCCTATGATTACTTTTGCTCCAACAGCCGCCCCTGCATCTGGACGGATCCTGGCAGATCATGAAACTGCAATAGATTATACCACAGGTATAATTACAGTGAATCCTGGTGCGCCAGTTGGGAAAATTGTTTTACATCCGATTCCTAAATCGATCCCGGCTCATCAAGACTCATCTTCGACTATTACTTCAGATGTGATCTATGACAGTGATGGAAACCCGATTGCTAGCGGAGAATTGTTTACAGTAAGCACCAGTATTGGTAAGATTACTTCCCCTGTTGATCAAGCTCCTGGGATTGTCGGACATCAGGTGAAATCAAATTTGTCCAGTCAAATCAATTTTACTATAAATGCAGACAGCATTGGAGGCACTGCAATCATTCATGTCAACAGTGTGGGAAAAGGAAGTGCTTTTGGAGACACGGTTTTAATTATTTCTAATATTGAGATTGTATCTATTAATACCGATATTGAGAAAGTCAGCCAGGGGCAACATAATGTGCCTGTTCGAATGATTGTTAAAAATAGATGTCCTGAGCCTATGATTATACAATCTGATGGTGCTGGTTTAAGATTCAAAGATTCAAAAAGTGTTGACCGATCTGGAGATTATACTGTTATTCGAACAGATACTTTCTCTGTTATTCCAAGTTTTGGTGGTCAGAAAGTATTAACATTCGAAGTAGATGTTGCCACGAGTGCAATAGTAGATACGATTACAATTAATGGGAATGTAACTGGCTTGGTGAATGGAAAACCAGTTAGTGATACATTAGCCAATCAAATTGACAAATGGTTTGTTCAAATGCCCCCGAATTTAAGGATCGAGCGAATTGAAGCATCTGCCGATACCGTTGTCCAGGGAACAATTACGACTGTTGCCGTTACAATTCGAAATGATGGTGATGCATCTTTATTTATCGATAGTGATAGTTTGACCTTTTGGGCTGTCACGCAAAACAAGAATGTCACCGATGAGTATATTCAGATTCCGTTCCCATCTAATCCAGACACAATTACCGGGCATACCTCAAAAATATTATCTTACTCAGTACAAATAGGTACGGCTGCCACATTGGATACGATTATTTTGAACGCAAAAGTGACTGGTCACGATGTGAATACAAATGTACCTTATACAGATTATAACGCTGATTTTTTGGATGGATGGAGAATTAAACAGGCAAGCGAGGTGGCTATTTCTAAATTCTTACCCAGTCAGATGAACGTGACGAGCGGTCAGGATAGTGATTGGTATTTAACAATGGCGGTTAATAATAGCGGAGGGGTTGATCTAAAGTTAGACAGTGTAAAAGTCAGATTTACAATAGGTGGCTTTGACATTTCTAATGAATATCAAGTATTAGAACCTGATTCATTTCTATTTAGTGGTAATGACACGCTTCTTGCTGGGAATCGTGATACGCTTAAAATGACAATTGATAAAACTGGTTCAACATTAGGGACGATAACCATTGAAGGGATTGTATATCTCGATGACATGATCAGTGGACAAATTATTAAAAATGGTATTACTGGAATTATTGTTCAAGCACCAGCTCAGTTAAAAATCGACTATGTGCGGACATCGCAACCTGAAGTAACTGTTGCTCAAACTTTTCCCTGGAAAACTATTGTTGCATTGACAAATAGTGGTGGAAGCGACATTGCAATTGATTCAACTCAAATTCAGGATTTTATTAGTTTCGCTGATGATCCCAATTTTGTTGTAACACCTCCAGCTAGTTTTTATAATAGTAGAAATTTTATTTTAAAAGAAGGATATACGGATAGCCTTCTCTTCAATATTGACATAACAGGAACTGAAGCAGGTAATAGACAAATTACTGTAAAAATAGTATCTAAGGAAATTAACAGCAATCGGAATATAACAGCACAAAAAAATACAAACCTCAAGGTCGAGCTTCCAGCAAATATAAGAATTTCAAAGACTGAAAACATGGCACCCAATGCACCTTATGTTGATACCGAACAAATGTTTCAGGTTGCAGTGGTCGTTGAAAATCTGGGTCAGGATGCTGCGCGAGACATTGCCATTTCTTTGGCAACCGATAGTCTTTCAACAGTATTGAACCGGGTTGACACACTGTCGTTGGTACAGGGCGGACATTCAGATACTTTAAAATTCAATATTCAAGCTTATTCTGCCTGGATTATCAGCGAGGTATTCACTGCAAGAATTGATGCAGCTCGGGCTGAAAACACGCCAGAGCCTGATAAAATTTTTATTAGCTCTGCTATTGATTCTGCTGATACGGCCACAGTGCAGAAGCCAGCAAAAATGAAAATTGTTTCGGTTATTTCCTCCCAGGATACAGTGAAGGCTTTGAGCATAGATGAATGGCAGATTATTGTTGCCGTGCAGGATAGCGGCGCTGGATTTATACAATTAAATCAACCGGCTGAAAGTGATATCACGATTTTGATTGAAGGAAAGCCACAACAGGATTACACGATTGTTCCCCCCACTAGTTTTAAAAATTCTCAAGACCTAATTCTTACATCGTGGGAAGAAGATACACTCATATATCGGGTTACCAGTACGGGGCGTAGACCTGGATTAAGTAAAATTAAAGTGAATCTTAGTGGAAAATATCTGAACAAGAATATACAATTTCAGGTTGCAGATTCGACAGCAATTTTTATACAATCTTCCGCTGATGTATATATCGATATCACAGAACCTGATTGTCCGAATATTAATCAATACGGCATTGGTCAAGTAAATACAAATCAGCAATTTACTGTTAGAACAAAAATTAGAAATACTGTGGGCGATCAGGTTGATAATGTTATAGTTAGCTTAACATCAGGTGGATATTCTATTAAACCTGATACCATTGGTTATATTCCTCAATCTGGCAATGCCTCGGCTAATTTCGACATAACGGCCCAACACATGCCTGTCGAACGGGTGAACTTTATCGCTAAAATTGAATCAGCCACTTCCCATGAAGGTGGTTTGCCAGTAACCATCGGACTAGCATCAGATTCTGTTGCTTCGGTTAGAATCCATGAGCCTGCGTTATTAAAATTATCAATCAATAGAGCGGATTCGATTTTTACAATTGGAAGATCAGGTTATTTTCGAGTCAAAGTTGAAAATTTGGGTACTGCAGAGGTGGATTCAAGTGGCGAAATATATGTACAAATGCCTGCTGGCTATCATGTGGTGGTCAACGACCAACAAAAAACAGCGGATACTACAGGATTTAAGATCGATGAACAGATACTATGGCAGATACAACCGCCGACACAGCGGTCAATTAGCGATACGATAATTGTAGCGATTAGCAAGCCACCATCGGATCGAAATACTGGTTCATTTGCTGAAATACAGAATACAGATCCTTATGATACATTGATTGTAAAAACTGTACCGTCAATTTTATCTATAAATTCGTTTCAAATCACTGCTCCAGAAGGTGCAACAGACGATACTTTATCGACATTTCAGGATTTTTGGGTTCAGGTGGATGTAAGCGCCTCGGAAAACATGACAAACATTCGGGCCTCCCTTACTTTACCTGAAGATTATGGTTATGGTGTTGGAGAGGATTCAGTTAAAAATTTGGTGAATAAGAAAGCAATCTGGAAATTAAAAGCTTCCGAAACTGCCCATTCGGTTCCCAAATGGATTAAAGTTAAAGTTACCGGAACGGCTGGATCTGAAGAGCAATCGGTAGTGAATAGTATCGGAGTTGTGACACAAAATCGTGCTTTCTTATCATTTAGTAGAGTTGAAATTTGCTGGCCAGAAACAACAGATAGTACGTTATCGATTGGACAGGAATTTGATTTGAGTGCAACCATTGAAAATTCTGGTGAGGCGGAATTAAAGGAATCTGAACCTGGCTATCTTAAGTTAAATTTTGGTGCGACCGGTGTCACTTCAGTTCAACAGGATACCATTAAACCGTTTGTTCCTAAAATTCCTGTAACCTGGAGGTTAAAAGCGCCAGATGTAGAAACAATTAAGGCAGCAATTACCGTTTATATAGATACGATTCCAAAAGATGAAAACACCAATGAACCAGCTACGATACAGAATAGAACTAAAGATTTTTATGTTGAAACTCAGCAATCTGGAAAAGCATGGATTGATTCATTGTGGATAACCTCACCGTCTGGTGCTCTGGATAAAGAATTATCCACTTATCAAACATTTACAATTGAAGCAAATGTTCGATGGCAGTTTTGCCGTAATGTACCTAGGGTAACGCTTCATTTAGTAGGGGGATTCACAACAGAGGAATCTAATCCAAAAACTCCCAGCGGTACGGCACAACAGGAAAGGGTGAAATGGAAAATAAAAGCTCCAGAAGTCCCGACACAGGATCAACCTATATGGCTTACTTTATTGGCATATGATAAAAATAGTGGTAGAGAATTTACAGTCACTTCTGATTCACTAGTGATTGACGTAGTAAATCGGGCTGAGATCCAATTTAATGCTAAAATTATTTCACCAGCAAGTGCCACAGACTATATAGTTTCTACTGGTGAAAAGTTTATAGTAGGAGCTTTTGTCTCGAATTCAGGAGATGCAAAATTATCTGGTAATTATAGCGCAACAATANNTTATTCTGGACGATTGAAGCACCGTTTTATGAGCGAGAGGCTAAAATTATAGATGTCGTAATAGAAAGTGCGCCCAAAGACGAAAATTCGAGTGATGAGGTTGTTCCAGATGCCATCACTGTTAGAAAAGCTTCTTTAACAATACAGACTGAAGATAAAAGTGTGATAATTTCCACTTTCTCACCCAGAAATAAGAATACCATTGCCCGTGGAGATACGGCAGTCGCTATGTTAGGCCTTGTATTAACCTGTTCTGGTAACGCAAATTCGAACAATGTTCTCCTTTCTGGCGTTAAAGTAAAATTGAAAGATCGGTTTGGAAATTTAATTTATAATCCCAGAAGAGTTGTATCTCGAATTGCCGTTGTTAAATATCGTGAGAGTTCTTTATTTTATGGACAAACTGTAAATATTCCTTCATCTAATCCGATTGAAATTTTATTTGGTAAAATAGATACCTTAAGACCAGAAATTCCAAATAAAATTGAATTTCAGGTAGATATTTTTGCCAACACAGACATTACTGATTTTCAAATTTCCATTGATTCAACAGAGGCAATATATTTGGTTGATGAGGGTTCGGGTCAGGTTCCCAAACTAAGAAGCACAACGGGTCAGAAATTAGAAGTTTTAAATATCGAGTCAGAATCCTCTGTGATTATTGAAGCGGATTTCCATAAAGCTTTTTTTAATTATCCTAATCCTTTTGGAAATCTAGAACGACCACAGACATATTTTGTCTATTACCTGGATCAAGATACGGATGTTAATATTAAAATTTATACATTAATCGGCGAAATGGTCTGGTCTTGTTCATACACAGTAGATGATCCTCAGGGTAAGAAAGGACCACACGAAGCTGACATCGTCTGGGATGGAAGAAATGGACAGGGTTACCGTGTTTTAAATGGAGTTTATATTGCCAGAATTTCTACTGGCTATGGTAAAAACACACTCACAAAAATTGCTGTCATAAAATAAATAGGTAAGAAACCATGAAAAGAGTAAAGTTCCCAATTACAGGTTTAAATATTGTTATCATTCTTTTGCTATCTGCTGGTAGCGCAAGTGCACAAGGAGATGGTTATGCCGGAGTACATAGCAATTTCAATCTTGGTGTTGGTGCCCGGGCATTAGCTTTAGGAAACGCTTATGTTGCGGTGCCGTATGATGCAACGGCAATCTATTGGAATCCAGCAGGATTAGATCATATTCAATATAAAAATTTAAGTCTCTTTTACACGAATCTAATCGCTGGAGCCCAATATTATTTCTTTGGGTATGTCCATCCAACAATTTCATTTGGAACTTTAGGCCTAGGTATTATCAATATCGGGATAGGAGATGTACCAGAAACAGATGGTGATGCCGTAACTCTTGGAAGTGCAGATTATTCTAATTATCAAATCCTTTTTTCTTATGGTAAACAGCTTCCTTGGAATCTTTCCGTCGGTTTAAACTTAAAAATTGATCATCAAAGTTTTTCAGGTTTTTTGGCTTCTGGAATTGGTACCTCAGCTACTGGAATTGGCACAGATGTGGGAATTTTATATCGTCCCAATTTTAATAATTTTCTTCTCAATGGCTTATCATTAGGATTATCAGTTCAGAATTTAGTAGGATCTCGTCTTAAAATGGACGTCGCTACTGATACTCATCCCATCGACATCAGATTTGGGCTGGCAAAGCCGATTCTTATCAATGAATGGGGGAATCAATTCACATTATTTTTAGATTTTGAACAAGGCCAAAAGGCGCCTTTAAAATATCATTTTGGTACTGAATATGTATTCCAGAATATGGCAATGTTGCGTCTAGGAATGAATAATAATCAGTTGTCATTTGGGGCTGGAGCGGTTTTTAATGTGTTTCAATTAGATTATTCTTTCGGTAAATTTGCAGAACATGAATTATCTCCCAGTCATCGAATTTCTTTTACTATAAAATTTGGTAAATCAAAGGATGAATTAATCAAGATAGCTGAAGAAAGAAGATTTTTGGAAGCTAAGCAAATCGCAGATCAACAAGTTATATTTGAGCGCAATAAAATGATTGCTGAAGCCATGGAACGGGGTAAAACATATCTTGACAATGAGGATTATGCACGAGCGCTCCGTGAATTTAATTTAATTACTAACTATGAGAAAGAAATGCCTAACGCTCCCGTCATAAACGAGGCGCAAAAATTGGCTCAAATTGCTGAGCAAAAGAATAATGAGTTAATAGAGGAGAACTTCAAGAAAATTGCCGCCAAAGATGCTGAAGAGAGAAAACGAAAAGAAAATCAGATTACGCTTAATAATTATTTTAAACAGGGGATGGCTTACTTTGAAAGTGAGGATTACGAAAGGGCTATTGAAGAATGGAATAAAATGTTGGTCATTGATCCTGGAAATGAATTGGCAAAGCAATATATTGCTTCAGCAAAGGATGAACACGAAAAAAAGATTTTATCATTAATGACTCAAGCCGATAATTACGGTCGTTCGAGGAAGTTTCTTGATGCGATCGGTGAATTAAATAAAGCGCGACAATTAAGCTCAGATGATAAACAAATAAAATTGATCGATCAGAGGATCAACGAATATCAAAAGCAGATGAATTTCATCGAGTTGTTTCAGCAGGGTTACACCTATTATATTCAAAAAGATTATCAGAATGCGATGGTCTCTTTTCAAAATGCACTATTACTTCAGCCCAATGATCCCACGGTAAAAAAATATTACGCAGATGCAGAAGCAAGGACTAACATGCGTAAAGAGCCCATGACGGAAAGGGTAAGAAAGCGATATTATGAAGGATTAAAGCTCTTTTCGGCTGGAAAATATGAAGAAGCACTTAAGATTTGGGAAGAGCTTCAGAAAGAACAGCCGTATAGTGAGGATATTTTAAAAGGCATAGATTTAGCACGTGAGAGATTCGAGCAGCAAAAGAAAGGATCAAGAAAATAGCTATTTAAGGAAGTGAGGAAAAACGAGTGTTCAAAGCAGCGATAAATGAAGAAATTAAAGTTCCTGCTCACATCGACTATCTTGGTGATCTTCGCAATTTTGTCACCAAGGCTGGTCGCAAACATAATTTTCCACAAAATGTCGTAAATGCCTTCAAACTATGTATTGATGAGGCAGCGACTAATATCATCAAACATGCGTACCGTAACTGGGACGGTATGATTACGATGAGAGTCATCATCAAAAAAAACAGTATGACTGTTGTTCTTATCGATCAGGGGAAATATTTTGATCCATCTCGTGTCGACGATCCTGATTTGAATCGGTATGTTGAAATCGGGAAAAAAGGTGGGTTGGGAATTTTCATCATGCGGAAATTGCTTGATGAAATAGACTATCATCATACTGAAGAAGGTAATGAGCTTCGGCTAACAAAATATCGTGATAGTAGTTTCCGTAAGAAAGAAGGTTCGGGCTCAACCCCTATACTTTCGCTCAGTTTAAAAACGAAATATTCCCTCACCACGACTGCTGTGCTCACTTTCGTTGTTGTTGTGGTTTATTTTTATTTCTTTTTTGTTCATGGAAATAAAGTTCTAAACGATATTGTTACAAGCAAGAAGGTTGATTGTGAACGCATCGCAAGAATTGTTACTCAAGGAAACAGGGAGGAGTTAGATCCCCCAACCATTAGTGAAATCGCAAAAGATTTCGTTAAAGAGCGAGAAGAAATTTATCGACTTAATTTTACCGATAATAATGATTTTATAGTTTACACAACCGATGAGAATCTATACATAAAGCAGCCTGATTTTAAAATTCCTGGACACCATGAACAACTTCGACCAAGTGTATTTCGATATAAAACTGATGACAATGTAAACCTTTACAGTTTTACTGCTAATATTTATAACAATGAAAATGAGAAAAGACAATTAGGCAAGGTTTATTTAGAGATTAAAAAAGACTATGTAAGAAGTAAAATAGCTTCTCAAAGATTCAAAGATCTACAAGTTGGATTTCTGATTTTACTTATTGGTTATGGCGGTATTATTATTCTAATATATTTCATTTTAAATCCGTTTCGAAAACTTTCAAACTGGGTTAAAGATTTAGGAAGCGGGAATGTTAAAGATGAGATAGATTTTGACAGTAATGACGAGGTTGGAGAAATAGCGCAGGCGTTTACTGAAATCACTGATAAATTTCGTCAATCTCAGAAGAATTTGGCCGAGCAGGAACGAATCCAAAAGGAAATGCAGCTTGCTCAGGATATTCAGCAGACATTACTACCAGCAGAAGTCCCTGAAATTGAAGGATATGAAATTGCCTCATATTATGAGGCTGCAAAAGAGGTTGGCGGGGATTATTTCGATTTCGTTCAGGTAGATAAAGATACATTAGGAATCGTTGTGGCCGACGTCTCAGGTAAGGGGGTGCCTGGTTCTCTCGTGATGACCATGATTCGGACTGCTTTACGGACTGAGGCTCGGTCGCTTAAATCGGCTTCCGAAGTCCTTGCTCGAGTCAATGAATTCGTTGTTAATGACATGAAAAAAGGGATGTTTGTTACTTTATTTTATGTCATTGTTGATTCGAAAAAAAGAAGAATAAATTATGCTAGTGCAGGTCATAATCCGATGATTCTCTTTCGTCAGGGAACGAAGAAAACATATTATCTGAATCCTCGAGGCTTTCCTGTTGGTATCTCTCTACCAGATCATGATTTATTTAAAAATTCGATTGAGTCGGATACAATCCAATTGGCAGAAGGGGATATTCTGCTAATCTATACCGATGGTATAACCGAAGCCATGAATAATAGTCGAGAGCTATTTAGCGAGGAGCGACTATTAGATATCGTTCGTAAATATGGTCATTTTCAAGCTCAGGAATTCATTGATAAATTAACAGATGAAATTCATTCTTTTACAGAAGGTTATGAACAAAATGACGATATCACATTGGTTTCGATTAAAGAAAAGAGCACACCGGAGAAGATAGAGCTTAATCGGGCTCAGATCGCCCATCAAATGATTTTGAAAGGTAAAAGTATTCGTGATGCATGTGAAGAAGCTGGAATAACCACTTATGCCTATTATAATAAGTATAAAAAAATATTCGAAGAGGAAGGTATTGATGCTTATTCCATTGACGCAACAATTTCTGTTGAAGCTAAGCACCTAAGCATTGAGGAAAAAACAAAGATTTATGACATCATTAAAAAATACCCGGAGTATGGGGCAAAGCGGATTAGCGAAGAATTGAATACGGAGCCTTATGGATCTACAATAATTAATGAAAGCCGAATTTACGACGAGCTTGTTCGAAGTCGATTAAACACCCGACAATTGCGAGAAGCATATATTGCACGTTCGGGGAAGAAAAAGCGGATGAAACCTCCTGGCACACCGATGTTAACATTGGATGGTAAGATAATTCTCAATAAAGACTTAGAAACATTCGAAAAAGCAGTTCCTAAACCAGTGACTCAACCTGAAAAGAAGCAAATCACAGAAAAGAAGAAAAAACCTGTTGAACAGAAAAAACAAGAAGAGATACTATTACCAAAAGATCCAGATGATAATTTTTACCTGGAAAGTCTTATGACTTTCCCCATTGAGGACTTATTGAAAAAGCAGCGTGAGACTCAAGATGAAAAGGAGCTAAAGGAGGAATTAATAAAATCGTCCATAAACGAAACTGAGGATAGTGAGGAATTAAAGGACAGTGGTTTCCTGGATGAATTCGATGAAGAAGATATATTAGAAGAAATAGGAATAGAAGATTCTTCCCAGGAAAATGAAGTGGGGGGTGAAGAAAAAACTGATGATAACGAATTTGAAATGACAACTGAAGAAGTTGACGAGATTGGAATCGAACATGAATTTAGTTTCCGCGATATCTGGGAAGAGGAAGAAGTAAATCTAACAGATGAAGAAGATGAACTAAAAAATTTTGAACAAGATGTGTATATTGTTGATGAGGAAAAAATTAAAGATCAAAGCGAACTTGAATCAGACTTGGATAAATCGATTAAATCATCGGTTGACGAATTAAGCGAAAAGTCTGAAGTCGAAGAAGATATCGGCTTTGAGATGTTAACAGAAGATACAAGTTTTAAAGATGAGATTTTCTTTGAGGATAATGGTGATAATGGTAAATTAATGACTGAAGATGACAGTTCAATGGAATCAATAAGCGAATCCACTTTAGAGGAAGAATATTTAGGAGATGATCTGAAAGAAAAACTGAACACTGATGAAACAGATAAATCTGAAAAAAGCATTCTTATTAAAAAAATTGATGAGGATGATCTTTTAGCCGAAGACGAAAAGTATTCTGTCACTGATTTTTCCTTTAATGATTTGCTTGATGAAATTGAAAGTGATATTTCTTTCTTTGATAAAGATGATTTTGCTGATGATGAAGAAGTAGAATTTGCTTATGAAACTCAGTTGCGAGCTCAAAGTACACAACAGATACAAGAAAATGAAGCTTCAGGAAATGTCGATAAAAGTACTTCTAAGGGATCTGATTCAGAAAAATCATTTCAATTCCAGCAGGGTCGATTACAAGAAAAACATCTTATTTTAGGATTAAAATTCTATCAAGAACACAACTATGATAAAGCAGTCGAACAATTCTTAAAGGTCATTGAAATTTATCCTGATTTCAAAGAAGCATATAGTATTCTTGGCAATGCCTATTATCGTAATAACCAGACAGAGAAGGCCATAAAATCCTACGAACAGGTAAAACAGATAGATCCGTTTGATGCAGATGCTTATGAGAATACAGGAGTAATTTATGCAAATATGGGCAAATTCCAAGATGCGATAAAGGAGTGGAAAACATTATTAGAATTTAGACCTGATCGAGAAGATATTTTAAAACGTATTAAGAAGGCTAAGGAGTTATTATACAAAAAATAATTATATTGAAATAAAAAACAAAAGATTTAATTATTATTTTTTTGTTGACTTTTAGTTATTTTTCTATTATATTTTATTCAATGAATTTTAAAAATTTATATATCCGGAGTGGGCGATGGAAGGAATTCAATTGTCTGTAAAACAAGCAGGAGCAAACAACAACATATCTGTAATAAAAGTTGGAGGATATATTGATACAACGACCTCTGCTGAATTAGAGCACTCGCTCGATTCATTGTTAGATTTACATTGTTATAATATCATTATTGATTTAACAAATGTTGATTATATTAGCAGTGCTGGTTGGGGAATTTTCATTAGCGAAATCAAGGGCATTCGTGAAAAAGGTGGGGATCTTAAGCTTGTCAGTATGATCCCTGATGTTTATGAAGTTTTTGAATTGTTAGAATTTCATTATATCTTAAAAGCTTTTGATACTCTCGAAGAAGCCATTGCTGATTTTGATAAAGCCAGGCCAAAAAGTGAAATCAGTCAACCAGCAGGTGCCGAAGAAGATATCTCACCGATAGCGAAAACAGTGGTTAGTCAAGAAAGAGAAAGTGCCAGCAAGAGAGATGATTATTTAGAACAGATGATGAAGGTTGATGCGAAAGATAAAAGTGTTGAAGGCAAAATAAAACAACTGGTTATTGAAAATCCAGAATATGGTAGTATAAAAATTATGAAAGAATTAAATACACCTGTATACGGAAATGAAAAATTGAGTTGGTTTCAAGTCATGAAGTATTTAAAGCAACTGAACCTAAATTCTAAAAAGAAACGAATTGAATTTTTTCAGAAGCAAACATTTAAGAAAAATTAACTGATATAAATTTTATCTTTTCAACATTATATTCAGGAGTTTGTTACCAAGATCAAACTCCTTTTTTATTTTTTAATATTCGAACAAGCTCGTTTTATTTCGAGGTCGGTGGCGTTATCGTAAAAGAAAACTGACGAATAAAGAAATGGCAAATGAATTGAAGATTTTGTCGTTCAAAAGTATCGAGGGGCTCGTCATTCGTTTAGCTATTCCGCCTGTCCTGATCTGACAGAAAATCGAAAAATCTTTGAGATTCTACAACCTGAACGAATCGGTGTGACGCTGACAGAACAGGATCAGATGGTGCCAGAGCAAACGACTTCGGCTTTTATCGTTCATCATCCGCAGGCGAAATATTTCACGATTGAATAAAATTAGAGGTCGGGGTAAAGGATGCAAAAATATGGGTGCACCAATTACGGCTACATTTACGACCCAGCGGAAGGCGACATCGTAAATGGAATCCTTAATAAAGACGAAAAAAACATCTTTATTCTTATTCATTACAGTGAAATAGCCTTAAAAAAGGGAAATCGTGGCTTTTTTGAAAGCAGATTAAGAGATAATATCCATAAAGCACTCAAAGGATGCTCTGATAGAAAATTAAAGATGGATTTTGGGCGATTTGTGCTTCAATTGCCGCGAACTGCGCCAGTAGAGCAGATTATTAGCAGATTGAAAGATGTTATCGGAATCGCCCATTTCAGTGTAGCATATCAGGGAGATTCAGGTGTAACTGTACTGAAAGAACAGGTCTATGAACAATTAAAGGACGTCCCATTTAACACCTTTAAAATTGCTACTAAAAGAGCTGATAAACAATATCCGTTGACATCGGTACAGGTCAACCAAATCGTTGGAGAAAGAATTCATACGGGACTAAACAAGCCCGTGGACTTATATCATCCAGATTTGACATGTAATATTGAAATATTTAATAAACAACTATTTTTTTATTTCGATCGCAATGAAGGGATGCGGGGACTACCCGTTGGCAGCAGCGGCAGGGTTGTGAGTTTGCTTTCGTCAGGGATTGACTCTCCAGTTGCTTCTTTTCGGATGATGGCTCGAGGCTGTCGGATTATATTCGTTCATTTTCACAGTTTTCCTTTTACCGATAAATCTTCTTATCATAATGCGATTAAATTAGCGAACCAATTAACGAAATATCAATATTCGAGCCGTCTTTATCTGGTACCATTAGTCAAAGTGCAAGAAGCGATTATTATGCAAGCCCCTGCCAAGCTGCGATTAATTTTGTATCGGAGAATGATGTTCCGAATTGCGGAGTTAATTGCAAAAAAAGAACGCGCCAGAGCGTTAGTCACTGGTGAGAGTGTGGGACAGGTCGCATCACAAACGCTTGAAAATATCGCTGCAATTTCAGATGTTGCCTCGTTGCCAGTTTTACGTCCTCTCATCGGTATGGATAAAGAATGGATCATTGAACAGGCGAAATCTATCGAGACTTTTTCGATCTCAACAGAGCCTTATGATGATTGCTGTAGCTATTTGGTCCCCAAAAATCCTGAAACGAAAGCAAAAATAGATGAAGTTCATGCGGCAGAAAAGAAAATTGAAAATTGGCAGGAGTTGATTGAACAGACAATGAAAGATGCAGAGATCAAGAAGATGGAATTCCCTGAGAGTAAGGCAGGGATGGAATAATGGATTGGTAGGATAACGAAAGAGTAAGGCTACTTAATTTGTATATTAATCCAGTACTCCTTTTACTTCCGTGTAAATGTATATGAACAGCAGTAAAAATATTTAAATCAAACCAATACAACTTCAATTAAATTCCTTCCATTGCCAATACATAACTTAATATCGCCATTGCAGCAGCACCTAACTCTAATTCACGTTCATTAACTTTGTCAAAAGTATCATTTGCTGAATGGTGATAGTCAAAATAGCGTTGATAGTCCACAATGAGTCCGATGGTTACTGTACCCAGATCTCTGAGCGGTGAAATATCGGGTCCGCTTCCATCATGAAAGATGTTAGCAGCATCCATATCTTCAAACAGATATTCCCATCGGTTGATTTTTTTGACGATTTGAGAATCTGCACTCACGCCGCATCCTCGTGGTGTAAATCCACCACGATCCGATTCAATGGCAGCGATATGCTTCAGTCCACTCTTTTTAATGCTGTCTGCATAAGCAAGTCCACCTCTGATGCCAAACTCTTCGCACATGAAAAGCACAGCACGGATTGTCCTTTTGGGTTTTAGTCCTAAAATCTTAATTAAACGAAGCGCTTCAATCACCTGAACGCAGCCAGCCCCATCATCGTGAGCGCCATGCCCGGTGTCCCAGCTATCCAGATGAGCGCCTAAAAGAACCATTTCCTCAGGTTTTTCAGTGCCTTGAATTTCGCCGATGACATTAAATGATTGAACATCAGGATAGTTTTGACATGAGAGTCGCAATCGGACTCGAACTTTTTGTTCTTGTTTAATGAGCTTGCTGAGTAACTCAGCATCAACCGTGCTGATTGCTGCTGCCGGGATTTTTGGTATATTTTCTTCATAAAGCATCAATCCTGTATGAGGAATTTTATCCAATCTGCTTGTAACAGATCGAACCAGAACAGCGACAGCACTGACTTTAGCAGCTTCAATAGCTCCGAGTGTTCTTTGATCTACAGCGCCGCCATAACCAGCGAATGTATTCATCAGTTTTGGATCCATGGGACGATTATAAAAAACAATTTTTCCTTCGGCTTTCTTGTCCAATTTTTTAACTTCCTCCAGGCTATGAACTTCAATAACATCAGCAACAACTCCCAGTTCAGGAGTTCCTATACTACCCCCAAGCGCAGAGACTGATAATGGTACTGTTCCCATGATCGAAGAATTGACGATTGATGCTTCTTCAATTTTACCTCGAACCCAATGGGGAACCATCACCGGCTGCAAATGGACATTATCGAACCCCAATTTCAACATGGTTTGCCGACTCCATTCCACTGCCGCGGCTGCCTGGGGCGAACCGCTCAATCGAGGACCGATATCAAAGCATAGTTCTCGGAGCATATTATGAGCCTTACCCTCGAGCATAGCGGTGTCTGTGATGGCTTTGACGATATTAAAGTAGGATTTTGAATTGATATTATCTTTTATTGTTTGTGAAATAGATGCGTTGAAGGTAAATATCGATATTGAAAGACCTATTATCAGTCGTTGAAAACGCTGTACCATCATCCAGTTAACTCCTCGTAGTAATTTTTCAATTCATTAAATGCATCAAGATTGGCTTCCCATTCTATTAAATCATCCCATTTTTAAATATTTTCTCAAATTGTATCATATAAAGTAATATAAATATATTAAAAAAATAAAGCAAGATATTTTCTACCATCTTTGCATTGCCTCCGTTATTGGTGTGTAAATAATATGTTAAATATTCCTATGCCTCTGAGTTTAGAAAAGCTATTTCCCATATGCTTGAAACTTAGTGAATACAAATTTCATCATTTTTTTGTTGCGAATTTTTAATCTATTTACTATATTATAAAAAATGAAAAATGTATTTAAAAAAATTTTATAAAGAAACTCATTCTTAGGTAATAATCGTGACGAAAAACAAAATAGAAATCGATGGGAAAACCTGATTGCAGTATTCAATTTCTATTTGGTCAGATATACGTAACGTAAATCATGTGAAGAAAATGGATTAGCCCATCCAGCAATTTTCCCCATAATGTTACCAGAAAGACTAATTTCAATTTAAAAATTTATTTAAAAAGATTGGTCTGGAAAAAGGTGTAAATGTGACTGATCCTTCAAAACGATCTAGAGAAAATTTGATCAGAATAGATGTTAGATATGTCCCTTATGAAATAGTAGGTACTCACTGGCGGAGAATATTTTTGAATGACTTTATAAATTACATGAAGTCAAAAAGTAACAATTGACTTAATTTTGGTATACATAAATCCCTTCAAAAATCCCTTGCTTTATACCACAAATATCTTTATATTCAATTCCGAAAAATTAATAATTCATAACAACTATAGATGCTTAAAACGGAGGGAAAAGAATGAATCATGATGTAATTGAGCGAGCTAAAAACCATTTTGCTGAACTTATTAAAGAACAACTCGAACGCGTTGATAGAATGAAACAGGCGCAGGACTGGATTGATTATTCGAAATTGAAACCGATTATCATTGGCGTATGCTGGGGAGATGGCATCGGACCCATCATTTCTCAAGAAACACAGCGTGTCCTCTCTTTTCTACTTGAAAAGGAACTGAAAGATGGAAAAGTGATATTTCGAACCATTGAAGGATTGACTATTGAAAATAGAGCAAAACACATGAAAGCCATTCCTGATGATGTATTAGAAGAAATAAAAACCTGTCATGTCATTTTAAAAGCTCCAACAACCACCCCCGAAAAAGGAAGTCCATGGCCAAATATCGAAAGTGCTAATGTTGCTATGAGAAGATATTTGGATCTGTTCGCCAATGTTAGACCAGTGAAAGTCCCAAAGGAAGGAATTGATTGGATATTTTTCCGTGAAAATACGGAAGGCGCTTATATTTTAGGTTCAAAAGGTATACTGGTAACCGAAGATTTAGCGTTTGATTTCAAAGTAATCACCAAACAGGGTGCTGATCGTATTATTCGGATGGCTTTTGATTACGCGGCTAAAAATAATATCAATAAAGTTACCGTGGTTACGAAGGCAAATGTTGTTAAAACTTCTGATGGATTATTTTTAGATACTGCTAATGAGGTTGCCAAAGATTATCCCCAGCTCGAATGGGAAGGCTGGTATATCGATATTATGACAGCGAAACTCGTTGATCCGAAGCGGAGAACTCAATTTAGAGTAGTTGTGCTTCCCAATCTTTATGGTGATATTTTGACGGATGAAGCTGCGGAATTTCAAGGCGGCGTGGGAACGGCTGGTTCAGCTAATATCGGAAAACGCTACGCAATGTTCGAGGCAATTCATGGCAGTGCTCCCCGAATGATTAAAGAGAGGCGTGGCAAATATGCTGATCCCAGCAGCTTGATCCGTGCTGGAGCAATGATGCTACGACATATTGGCTTCCCCGATAAGGCTGAGAAATTAGAGATGGCGTTGGATATTTGTGGACAGTATGAGAAAAAACTGGTTATTACAGGACGTGATACTGGTGCAACCTCCGAAGAGTTTGGCAACTATTTAATGGATACAACGAAAAATCCGAATCTGAAAACACGATGGGAGAATTATACGAAGTAAGCTTCTTCTAAGATGATATAAATTCAATGAACGCAGATTGATGAATTTTCCAATCTGCGTTTTTAATTTTTAAAGACACCTGGTTTCTAACCTTTTTTCTTGCTTAATTCATGATTTTATTGTATAATTAAGACCTTTGAAGTTTTTAAAACTTCAAAGGTCTTTTTAAAAAGAGGAAAGGTATGTTTATTGATCAGGCTAAAATCCTTGTTATTGCTGGCAATGGTGGGCATGGCGTGGTGAGCTTTCGTCGGGAAAAGTATGTGCCTAAAGGCGGTCCTGATGGCGGTGACGGCGGAAAGGGTGGCGATGTGATTATTCAGACTGATCTGAATTTGCATACTTTACTGGATTTCCGATATCGAACCAAATTTAAAGCCGAATCGGGAAAACATGGGCAAGGAGCAAATAAAACAGGACGAAGCGGTCAGGATTTAATCATTCGAGTACCTTTGGGGACGATAATTAAAGATTATGATACTGAGGAGATTTTAGCTGATCTGGTCGAGGAAAACCAGCAGGTTGTAGTTACTAAAGGTGGCAAAGGTGGTCGAGGAAACGCCCGTTTTGCCACGTCGACCAACCAAACACCTCGGAACGCCGAGCTTGGCGAAGAGGGAGAATCCCGACAAATAGTTCTGGAATTAAAACTGATCGCCGATGTGGGATTGGTAGGCTTGCCGAACGCAGGGAAATCTACATTGTTATCTCGATTGACTGCTGCTCGCCCGAAAATTGCTGATTATCCGTTTACCACTTTAGCTCCAAGCTTGGGCATTGTGAAATATAAAGAACATTATAGTTTTGTGATGGCAGATATCCCAGGATTGATCGAAGGTGCACACAAAGGTAAAGGTCTTGGTCTCGATTTTTTGAGACATATCCAACGAACAAAAGTTCTAGTGTTTTTAATCGAAGTGATTTCAGAGAATATATTTCATGATTATGAAATTTTAACAAATGAATTGAATGCATATAATTCGGAATTAATGTCGCGACCATCTTTGATTGCATTAACGAAGGCTGATTTAACTTCATCCAATCAACCGCATGGCATTGACCAAATAAATAGGCTGGGAATTCCAATTCAAAAGATATCTGCATTGACAGGTGAGGGATTGGATGACTTAAAAGAAAAACTGTGGCGATTGTTCAAAAAGTCGGATACAAGAAATTTATGAGATCAAAAAATCTATATGAATACTGTTATATTTGTCATGATAATAACGAATCTACTGGTGAAGCTGTTTATCTTTGGTGGTCAGAATTTATTGATGATAGTCATATTGATCGGGTCTGGCCTGGTGTTGAGATTCTAAGCGCAGCGCAAAATTTAGCTGATAATTTTGCCTGCTGGAATTACCTGAATCCACTTAATCCAACCACAAAAAGTTATTATCGCATCTCGAATGAATCCCCCGTAACCATTAAAATATTCAACTTAACCGGACAGCTAGTTTATACTTTTTATGAAGGAGTAAAAAAATCTGGTACCTATTCAGCCCACTGGGATGGCCTTGACGAATCAGGAATAGCAGTAGCCGGAAGTATCTATTTTTATCAACTCCAGGCAGGTAATTTTAGAAAAATGGGAAAGATGACATTAATGCGATGAGTTTGTTGAATCATAGGCAACCCGAATACAGACGTATTCGGATTACACAAATAATGATGGACAGGATCGTTTTGGCAATCCTTTACCCAAAGGAATTTATTTTTATCAAGTTCGAGCGGGTAAACAAGTGAAGATCGGTAAAATGAAATTAGTTCGCTAATATTCATCGATGCAAGGCAATGACCTCTAAATAGACATATAAGTTGGTTTTATAAAGTAATAAACCGCTAAGTTTAATATTTCAGGATTTAACGGTTTTTTTTTGCAATAATTTGTGAGTTTTTTTAATTCCGAAGAGGTGCTTACATTTTGACTGTTATGAGATCTGTTCATAATTTAAACCATTTTTTTCTTGCTTCACAAAGAATTTTATTGTATAATTACGTCAATAGCTAAGATAAAATCAGGTTTGGATGAAGCCATAAATAATTTGCAGGAAACAGAAAACGTTAAGAGTAATGCGGAAAAGTTTTAATTTTAAAAAGACTAATGGATTAGTAAACTTAAAGAATGTATATCGACAAAGAACAACTTATAAATCTCTCTGCCATTCCTGGCGTAGGCGCCACTCGAATTCGGGCGCTGGTTGCTCATTTTAAATCGACCGAGGATATTTTTAACGCTTCGATCAAACAGTTAACTTCTGTCGATGGCATTGAGTTAAAAACAGCGAAAAGCATTAAGGATTATTCGGATTTTGAGTATGGAACCCATCAAATCAATAAAGCTAGGCAGGAGGAAATCGAAATTATCGATTTTTGGGATGAGTTTTATCCTGAGAATTTAAAGAAGATTTATGATCCCCCGGCATTCATGTTCGTGAAAGGTACACTGGCGAAGCAAGATAAGTATGCGATCAGTATTGTTGGCACCCGACTTCCAAGCAGTTACGGCAAATTGGTTGCCGAAAAAATTGCGAAGGAACTTGCTCAAAAAGGTTTGGTGATCGTGAGTGGATTGGCACGTGGGATTGATACGATCAGTCATTGGGCAGCGCTTCAGGTAGGTGGGAGAACGATTGCAGTGATGGGCTGTGGCTTGGATTATATTTATCCGGGAGAGAATAAAAGATTAGCGGAAAAAATTATCGAACAGGGTGCTCTTATCTCTGAATTTCCGATGGGAACAGGACCCGATGCCGTGAATTTCCCCAGGAGAAATCGGATCATTTCTGGGCTGACACTTGGAACGATTGTAATTGAGGCGGGATTGAAAAGCGGGGCTTTACTGACTGCTAATTATGCGCTGGAACAAGATAGAGAAATATTTGCAGTTCCAGGCAATATTAATAGTCCCAAAAGTATGGGAACGAATCAGATCATTAAAGATGGGGCGAAGCTTATTTCCAGCGCCAATGATGTGTTAATTGAGTTAGAAGCGCAATTAAAACATTTCTTGAGAGATGAAGAAGCCAGGAGCAAAGAATTACCCGAAGACTTATCTGAGCTTGAAAAAATTTTGCTAAATAAATTATCGAACGAACCGATTCATATCGATAAATTGGCAAATGTGATCGGAAAATCAACTGCAGAGACTTTGTCTGCTTTGCTTCCCCTGGAATTTAAGGATCTGGTCAAACAGTTGCCAGGTAAATTGTTTGTGAGAGTGTGAAAAGATAAGAGTTGGAAATTAAACAGAAAACGTTACCGATAATCGAACTCGATAGAAATAGTTCAAGTAAACTCCTTAGCGTGGTATCAGTTGTTCAATGTAGCAGATACGATCAAAAAGTAATAAATGAGGCAATCGAACAATCGCTTCAATATATTGGTGGTTTGCATCAGTTTGTTCAAAAAGGTAGTCATGTGCACATTAAACCGAACTTGCTCACTGCTAAACCACCAGAGAAAGCTGCGACAACTCATCCACTAATTGTGAAAGCAATTGTCGAGCGCGTAATGGATTTAGGTGGTATTGTGACGATTGGAGATAGTCCGGCTGGTATCTCCCGCCCTATCGAGGAATATTGGCATGTAACTGGGATGGAACGAATTGCATCGGAAACTGGAGCAAAATTGGTGAAGTTTGAGAAAAAGGGGGTTGTGGAACGTCAAGTTAATGGGGTCAGCTATTTTATTGCAAAATCGATTGCCAATGCAGATATTGTTATTAACGTTTGTAAACTGAAAACTCATAACTTAACGCTATTTACTGGCGCAATTAAAAATATTTTCGGCTCAATCCCCGGCTTTAAAAAGAGTGAATACCATAAGCAGGCGCCCCATGTCGAAGAATTTTCAAAAATAGTTGTTGATATCTTTTCTGTGGTAAGTCCACAATTAAACATCATGGATGCAGTGGATATCATGGAGGGAAATGGTCCATCTGCTGGTAGACCGAAACATTTAGGTTTGATATTAATCAGCAAAGACGCAGTTGCTCTGGACGCACTTGCCGCAAAAATAATGGGCTTCGAGGATGGAGAGATTTTAACTACTGAATATGCTTATAATCGAGGGCTCGGGGAGAAAAATATTGAAAAAATTGTAATACGGGGTTCATCATTAGAACCATTTTATGATTTGCAATTTATATTACCTTCGAATCACTATTTAAGATATGTTCCTGCTACTATTGTCAAAATTTTGGGCAAATTAGTCTGGGTACGCCCCAAACCTGATGAACATCGTTGTAAACACTGTAGTGCTTGTATTGCAAACTGCCCGACCAAGGCGATGAGTCCGAGAGACGGATTCCCGGTGATCGACTATAACAAGTGTATCAGTTGTTTCTGCTGTGACGAGGTTTGTCCGCATGATGCAATCGATCAGGATATGAGCTGGCTGACAAAACTATTTCGTTAAAATATTGAATTCGGTCAAAAAATTTATTGACTAAGAGTATAAAAATTTGTATATTTTAGTTCTTGGAGGACTAGACCTAACTGGTAAGGCAGCGGTCTTGAAAACCGCCGCGCGTAAGCGCATGGGGGTTCGAGTCCCTCGTCCTCCGCTATTTTTAATTGCCAATTCTCAACTCGATTGGAGAGGTGCCGGAGCGGTCGAACGGGGCGGCCTGCTAAGCCGTTGTAGGTCATGTATCTACCGAGGGTTCGAATCCCTCCCTCTCCGCTAAATTTTTTAATTGACAATTAAAAAACGGAGATGCCGGGGCTTAAGGAACTTGATAAATTTTTGAGTTATGACGACCGAGCAGACCGATAAAGTTCGTGTACGCTTTGCCCCAAGCCCAACAGGGTATCTGCATATCGGAGGGGCCAGAACGGCGATTTTTAATTGGCTCTTTGCCAGAAATCATCAGGGTAAATTTCTATTACGAATTGAAGATACAGATTTTACCCGTTCCGATCCGAAGATGGTTCAGGTCATTTACGATGGACTCAAATGGCTTGGACTGGATTGGGATGAAGATCCGATCTTTCAATCTCAACGATTAGAAAGATATCGAAAAATCAGTGAGCAATTGATTAATGCTCAGAAAGCATACTATTGCTATTGCAGTCAACAAAAATTAGCTGAACGAAAGGAACTGGGTAGCAAAGACGACCGTGCCTATCGTTATGATGGACATTGCAGGAACCTTTCCGAAGAAGAGAAAAAGCGGAAGGCACAAGGCTTACAAGGAGTTATTCGATTTAAAGTAGAACGAGGTAAAACAAATTTTTACGATGAAGTTCATGGTTCTTTGACAATTGATAATAATGAAATCGATGATTTTATCATTATTCGCTCTGATGGCATTCCAACTTATAATTTTGCGGTAGTGGTAGACGATCATGATATGGCAATTTCCCACGTAATTCGAGGGGAAGATCACCTTTCCAACACGCCGAAGCAGGTTATGCTGTACCATGCGCTTGATTGGCAACATCCCCAATTTGCCCATGTTCCGTTGATACTTGGTTCGGATAAAAAACGACTAAGCAAACGTCATGGCGCAACGTCAGTTTCTGAATATGCATCGACTGGTTTCCTGCCTGAAGCGATGTTGAATTTTTTGTCCTTATTGGGCTGGTCACCAGGAGATGATCGAGAGATAATGACGAAGCAGGAATTGATACAAAGCTTCAGCCTGAAAAAGATCGTAAAAAAAAGCGCAGTTTTTGATGAAACAAAATTAATATGGATGAATAGTCAATATATAAGTCGAATGAGTGATGATGAAATTTTGAAAAAGATCGTTCCGATTTTACAAGATAGACAACTCATTGACGGAACAAACTTTCGTGCCACTTATGTTAAAAACGTTATCTCGTTATTAAAGCCAAAAATCAAGAAAATTTCTGACTTTGCGAATTTAGGTTTTTATTTTTTTAAAGATCCTGATCAATATGATCAAAAAGCAGTGAAAAAGTATTGGTATCACGAAGAAGTTGCTGATCGGTTAGATAAAACCAACAAAAGATTATCAAGCCTTGACAGATTTGATGCCACCAACATTGAAAACTCGGTTCGGAATTTAGCTGAGGAGCTGGGGATTGCAGCGGCAAAGCTGATTCATCCAATTCGGTTAGCCTTAACAGGTTTTGGTGTCAGTCCAGGCTTATTTGAAGTGATGGAATTACTTGGTCAAGAGATCGTTATTGGAAGAATAAACAAAGCCATAAACTGGCTATCCAAAAATACTCATTAATAGAAAGATTATTACTGCCTCAAATTAGGGAAATGATTACGATTTAAAAGATTTTTAATTCCGAAATCCGAAATCAAAACTGGGGAGTCGTTCAACGGCAGGACACATGGCTCTGGACCATGGAATCGGGGTTCGAATCCCTGCTCCCCAGCTATGTTGGGCAATTCGGTAATAAGGTAACTTATCGTTGATAACTTATACTCACGACCTAATTGCCCTATTTCCAAATTATTTTATTACCTCAAAAAGCGCCCGTAGCTCAATTGGATAGAGCATCTGACTTCGGATCAGAGGGTTGGGGGTTCAAGTCCCTCCGGGCGTACAAAATGGCGCGTTCGTCTAGTGGCCTAGGACGCCGGCCTCTCACGCCGGTAACACGGGTTCGACTCCCGTACGCGCTACGAATTTGTGAATGGTTCGTGGTGAGTAGTAAACTGGTGAGCTTCAAAATAACCGGTTTTTAGTGATAATCGAAAAGTAATTTATTCACCACTCACGACTAACTACTCCCCAATGTGCGCCCGTAGCTCAATTGGATAGAGCGTTTGGCTACGGACCAAAAGGTTGGGGGTTCGATTCCCTCCGGGCGTACAATCTTATATTATGATAGACTGCTTTGACAGAAAAAGTTATGGTAAAACACGAAAAATGGATGGAGCAGGCTTTTGTAGAGGCAGAGAAAGCGTACCGAAAAAAAGAGGTTCCAGTCGGAGCGATTATCGTTTATGAAAATCGAGTTATTGGCAGGGGATATAATTTAATTGAGACACTCCAGGATCCTACTGCTCATGCTGAAATTTTAGCGATTACTGCCGCTGCTAATTATTTAGCTTCATGGCGATTAGACGATAGTTCCCTTTATGTAACCCTTGAACCGTGTTCAATGTGCGCTGGAGCAATTCTAAGTTCGAGAGTATGTGAATTGGTCTTCGGTGCCTCTGATTCTCGATTCGGTGCATGTGGTTCGGTTATTAACATTTTACAGAATAGTAACTTAAATTCTTCTGTGAGTATAATTCCTGGTATATTGCAAACAAAATGTGAATTGATTTTAAAAGAATTTTTTAATAAGCTGAGAAACCATCAATTAAATTAATTAGATAGATAGTTGGCTGTTGTGAAGGAGAGGTGCCGGAGTTGGCTGAACGGGGCGGTCTCGAAAACCGTTGTACCTTCGGGTACCGAGGGTTCGAATCCCTCCCTCTCCGCAAGAATTTACCAGTTAGTAAATTACTATTAAAAATTACAATTATATAAATCATAAATTTAAATTCTTATCTGTGGGAGAGATGCCCGAGCTGGCTGAAGGGGCACGATTGGAAATCGTGTGAGGGGTTAGTCGCTTCTCCGAGGGTTCGAATCCCTCTCTCTCCGCTATGGGGCAGTAGCTCAGTTGGGAGAGCGCCAGAATCGCACTCTGGAGGTCGTGGGTTCGACTCCCATCTGCTCCACCAGGCTGTGCTAGACGGGGAGCTAGCGGTGCCCTGAACCTGCAATCCGCTACAGCAGGGTTGAATTCCTCTCTTAGGTTTACTCGCCGGGTTATATATCTTAGTAAACGGTGTTGATAATCAAGTCCTGCGCAATAGAGTACTGTCGAATCCCGTCAGGACCGGGAGGTAGCAGCGGTAAACAGGATTCTCTATGTGCCGTAGGGTAGCTTGGTCGGAGCTGGCTGCTAAGACGTACTATCTGGAAAGAGGAGTCGAGGAGAGGTGCACAGCCCTTATCTTATATATTGATATGAATTGTGTGTGTTATGAGACAATGATTTTTATTATCCCATATACGTATTTATAATTGATTCCTCTTTTGTTGATTGAGGAGTGGAGGCATAGATGTCTTACCTGGTTCTGGCTCGGAAGTGGCGACCTCAAAAATTTGAAGATGTAGTTAATCAGAAGCATGTTGTACTTACTCTTCAAAATGCTTTAAAAACAAAACGCCTAGCCAATGCTTATTTATTTGCTGGACCCCGTGGGATCGGTAAGACCACGATTGCTCGAATTCTGGCAAAAGCTATTAATTGTGAACAAGGAAGCGGAGACAATCCTTGCAATCAATGTGATAGTTGTAATGATATTACCGATGGGAGGAGTTTAGATGTATTCGAGATTGATGGTGCTTCAAACCGGGGGATAGATGAAGTCAGGAATTTACGTGAAAGCTTAAAATATGCTCCTAATCCTGAAAAATACAAAATCTACATTATCGATGAAGTTCACATGTTGACGACTGAAGCTTTCAATGCTTTATTGAAAACACTAGAGGAGCCTCCATCTCGCGTCATGTTTGTTTTTGCAACCACGGAGCCACACAAAGTTCCGGCCACGATCATATCCCGCTGTCAGCGATTTGATTTTAAAAGAATTTCCATCAACGAAATCATTCAGCAATTAAAACAAATTTGTGCTGAAGAACAAATTGAGATTGATGATGACTCATTACACCTGATTGCGCGAAAGGCTGAAGGAAGTATGCGCGATAGTCAAAGCTTATTAGATCAAGCGATTTCATTTTGTGGTACTAAAATCGGTTCCAAAGATATTGTCGATATTTTGGGGGTCATTGATTGGGAAATCTATTTTAATTTTACCGATTATATTGTCAATCGTGATCTTAAGAGCGGCTTTCAGTTAGTCGAAGATTTATTTTATAACGGGTATGATCTTATTGAGTTTTTAATTGGCGTTAATGAGCATTTCAGAAATATTTTAATTACAAAAACAGTCGAATCTGTGGAATTTATTGAGGCTTCTGATACTTATCGACAAAGATATAAAGAATTAACGACACAATTTGAAGAACAAGACTTGTTGCGTTTGATTCAGATCACTTCTGATGCCCAATATAGCATTAAGCGAAGCACAAATCACAGGTTATTTCTGGAGATGGTTGTCACAAAAATGATTCAACTGGATAAAATTCAGAAAATTGATATACTAATCAACAGCATTGACTCTCTAAAAGAAAAAATCTTCCAAAACAGTTCTATTACAAGTTCAAATCCTGTCACCAATTTTCCCTCACCAACTCAAGCTAAAATTCCATTGTCTGTTAACAATAAAAAAATTAATCAAAAAAAAAGCTCGGAAGATAAGAATCATATTGGTCGGGATACACAAGCAGAGAAATTATCTCCGCAGCTCGATAAGAAAAAAAATCTCGAAAATGAAGGAAACCAGAATGAAGTAACAAAAGAAAAGAAAGAGATAATTACAATTGAGATGGTTAAAGAACAATGGTCACATATTATAGAGGAGATTAAAAAACGAAAAATTGCGTTGGGATCTTTTTTAAACGAAGGTTGGCCAGAGAGTATCGAGGGTAATGAGCTAAGCGTCGCATTCGGTATGGAGAATGGATTTCATATCAGTTCTATTAATCGAAATCGTAAGAATATTGAAGAAATAATTCGAGAAGTCGTTGGATTTTCGCTAAGAATTAAATGCATACAATCTGAAAAAAATAACAGCGGATTAAACGGGAATAGTTATGTCGAGAAATTGGGACAAAAAATTCCATTGATTAAGACGATCATAGAGGAGTTCGACGGAGAATTAATTAAATAACTTGGGAACTTTCCTTTTATGACTAAGTTATATTTTCCTAAGTTTGTTATAATCAATCTTTGTGAAGCAAATATTCTTTTTTTACATAAGGAGATGAATCGATGAAGAATATGGGCATTGGTGCCCTTTTAAAACAAGCCCAAAAAATGCAGGAAGATATTTCCAAAATCAAACAGGAATTAGCAGGCATGAAAGTATCTGGTTCTTCTGGTGGTGGTATGGTAGTCGTTACAGCAAATGGACGCCAACAAATTTTAGATGTTAAAATAGATAAAGAAGTAGTTGATCCCAGCGATATTGAAATGTTGGAAGATTTAATCGTCGCTGCTGTTAATCAAGCGTTGGAACGCTCGTCAGAGTTGGCAAATGAACAAATGAACAAAGTAACTGGTGGTATTTTGAGTAATATTCCTGATGGATTAAAAATACCCGGGTTTGGATTATAGTTGATATAGTTCTATACTCGTTAAGGGTTAATATTTAACAAATGTTGTCATTCCAGAGGATGCAAAAGACCCCTTATAAACAAATAGTTAGTAGATGCTTATATTCATAAGCATGATGTTAAAAACCAATCCTTACCGAGCATATAATTATCCATAACTCAATAAAAATATTTTAATTCATGTCAACAGTTTATCTTTCAAATTCCATGCAACGTGCTGTTGAAGAGCTAGCGAAGTTACCTGGCATAGGTAAAAAATCAGCTCAACGACTTGTATTTTATCTGTTAAAAATCCCCCGTGATGAAGTTATTTCTTTAGCAAAATCATTAGTTGATGTAAAAGATAAAGCTTCTTATTGCTCCATTTGTTTTAACATCACTGAGAAAAGTCCCTGTTCAATCTGCACCAATTCTAAAAGAGATCGGAGTACAATTTGTGTAGTTGAAGAAGTGAATGATGTATTGGCTTTTGAGAAGACTGGAGAATACAAAGGACTTTATCATGTTTTGGGGGGTGCTCTTTCACCTTTAGATGGTATTGGCCCGGATGATTTAAAAATCAAAGAATTACTTGCAAGATTGAATAATGAGGAGGTTAAAGAAGTAATTCTGGCAAATAATCCCAATGTAGAAGGAGAAGCTACGGCACTTTATTTGGCGAAGTTAATCAAACCATTAGGTAGAAAAATTACACGGATCGCCAGAGGAATACCGGTAGGAACAGATATTGAGTATGCAGATGAAATTACTTTAACACGAGCATTAGAAGGTAGAATAACTTATTGAAAAGTTAATTATTAACGAACTAATTTGGAGGAAAATGTAGTGGCGAATTTAGTTGAAGTGAGATGGCACGGACGTGGCGGTCAGGGTGCGAAAACAGCCGCACTTTTATTAGCTGAAGCTGCCATTGAAGAGGGAAAATATGGTCAGGCTTTTCCTGAGTATGGACCTGAACGCACCGGTGCCCCGGTTCGTGGATTTACGCGAATTTCTGATGAACCCATTCGTATTCATAGTGCTATTCAGAATCCTGATGTGGTCATTGTATTAGATCAAACATTGTTGGATACTATTGATGTAACCGAGGGAACTGCATCCGACAGTTTCTTAATTTTTAACACGACAATGACAAAGACTGATATAAGAAACAAGTTGAATTTAAAAGATCGAAAAGTCTTTACACTTAATGCAAACCAGATCGCTCAAGAAGAAATTGGTCGCCCCATTCCTAATACAGTTATGCTGGGAGCCTTAATGAAAGCAACTGGTTTAATGCAAATGGACACTTTATTAAACGGATTAACAAAAAAATTTAAGCATAAATTTAGTCAGCAAGTTATTGATAAAAATATCAAAGCTGTGAAGCGAGCTTATGAGGAGGTTGAAACAGAATGAGTGAAAAATCATGGAAAGAGATACCGATCGGAGGTCTTATCATTGAACCCGCTACATCAAAAAAATATAAAACAGGTTCATGGCGATCCTTCAAACCTATTTGGTATGAAGATCGATGCATTCAGTGTTTAGTGTGTTGGAATAGCTGCCCCGAGCCATCAATTTTTGTGGCTGATGGAAAAGTCACAGGTATTAATTACGATTATTGTAAAGGCTGTGGAATCTGTGCCAGGATTTGTCCTGAGAAAGCACATGCCATTGAAATTGTGCCAGAATTTTAAAACAATCACTCATTTTGCTAGTTACACTAATTTTAATCTCAGATATCAATGCAATTTGTGAAAATTCGTTGAATTCGTGGTTCAACGCATTATAAAATAGACATAATATTAATTGATTAAGATGATGTTTTTATTTGAATGATGATTTAGATATTGATATACAGGAGGATAATAAATTATGTCAGAAATAATGGGCTTGTCAGGAAATGAAGCTGTTGCTCATGCTATGCGACAGATTAATCCTGATGTCGTGGCTGCCTATCCAATCACCCCGCAGACGGAACTGATGCATCAATTTGCTGAGTTTCATGCCGATGGTCTGGTAGAAACGGAGTTAGTTCTTACAGAGTCTGAACACAGCGCCATGAGTGCAACCGTTGGTGCTGCAGCAGCAGGCGCACGTGCCATGACCGCAACCAGCGCCAATGGTTTAGCTTTGATGTGGGAGATTGTGTATATCGCAGCTTCTTTAAGATTGCCAATCGTAATGCCAGTGATTAATCGTGCGCTAAGTGGTCCGATTAATATTCATTGTGATCATAGCGACACAATGGGCACACGTGATTCTGGATGGATTCAGATATTCTCTGAAAATTGTCAGGAAGCTTATGATAATGCCATCATAGCTGTGAAAATATCTGAAAATAAAGATATCCTTCTACCGACAATGATTACATTAGATGGTTTCATTCTTAGCCATACGTTAGAACGTGTTGAATTATTGGAAGACGATGAAGTAAAGAAATTTGTAGGCGAACATAATCTTGACCACAGTCTGTTGAATGTTGATCATCCAGTCACTTATGGCCCTCTTGATCTACAGGATTATTATTTTGAACATAAACGCCAGCAGATCGAGGCGATGAAGCATGTGTTACCAGTGATTGAACGGGTTTCAAAAGAATATGCTAAGTTATCGGGGCGTGAATATAGTTTAATTGAAAAATATCGTGTTGATGATGCAGAACGTGTAATCATTTTAATGGGTTCGTCTGTTGGTACTGCTAAAGATGTGGTGGACGATTTACGAAACAAGCGTGAAAAGGTTGGCTTGATCAAAATCCGCGTTTATCGTCCGTTTCCTTATGATGAAATACGTAAGGCATTGAAAAATGTCAAAGCAGCAGCAGTTTTAGATCGTGCCATATCATTCGGGACATTTGGCGGGCCTGTTTATACCGATGTTCGAGCCACTCTGTATGGCAACGGCGTGTCTCTCCCTGTGATTAATTATATTTATGGCTTAGGCGGAAGAGATATTGACAAAGCACAAATTAAATCGGCTTTTGACGGGTTGCAGGAAGTTGTTTCTTCTGGCAAAATTAGACAAGAATTAGATTTCCTTGGTTTGAGAGATTAATGACGAATATATGTTTGGAGGTTAAAATAGATGGCGAGTTTAAAAGAGTTAGCAACACGTGAACAAAAACTTGCTCCTGGACATCGAGCGTGCGCTGGGTGTATTCCTGTACTAACATTTCACCAAGTACTCCGGTCTGCGCCAGGACATGTTGTCGCTTCATGTGCAACTGGTTGTATTGAAGTTGTTACGACAATTTATCCTTATACAGCTTGGAACATTCCTTTTATTCATAATGCATTTGAAAACTCAGCCGCAACGATCAGTGGTGTCGAGGCTGCATATCAAGTTCTGAAACGAAGAGGAAAAATAAATAAAGATATTAAATTCATCGGCTTCGGAGGTGACGGAGGCACTTATGATATCGGTCTGCAGGCATTGTCAGGTGCGATGGAACGAGGACACGATATGCTTTATGTTTGTTATGATAATGAAGCGTATATGAATACAGGAATTCAGCGATCCAGTGCCACCCCGTTTGCCGCAGACACCAAAACTGCTCCTGTTGGTAAAGTACACAAAGGTAAAAAACAATATCCCAAAAAATTGACAGAAATAATCATCGCTCATGATGTTGCTTATGCCGCACAAGCTTCACCGAGTCATTGGCGGGATTTAAATAAAAAAGTGGAAAAAGCATTAAGCATCGAAGGCCCTGCATTTATTAATGTCTTATCGCCCTGTCCCCCTGGATGGCGTTTCCCGAGTGATGCGGGGCTGGATATGGCAAGATTAGCGGTTGAAACCTGTTTCTGGCCGCTTTATGAATATGAAAATGGAAGGCGAAAATTAACTTTTAAGCCAAAAGAAAAGCTTCCGATTTCAGAATGGACAAAGCATCAAGGGAGATTTCGCCATCTCCATCAGGAAGAAAATAAACATCTTTTAGAAGCGGCTCAGCGAGAAGTTGATCGGAGATGGGCAGAACTTCTGGCGTTATGTGGAGCACCTGCTTAAGTTTTTTTAGAATTAATAATAAATGGCGAGCTTCTCGGGTTTAAAAAAGTCTATCTAAATTGGATTAATGGAGTATTGGAATTATGGAATTTCATTTTGGGAATTCAATTATCCATTACTCCATTGCTCCAAGATATAAATTCGAGAGAGTCAATAAGGTGCCATATTTTTGAATGAATTCTTTAATGTATTGGCTTAACCATTGTTTGGCATCATTTGGGGAGTTCAAATGAATTTACCCACACAACTGACAGTACTTCGTATCATTTTAACCCCGGTCTTCCTATTTCTTCTTTTCTACAATGGCTTTCCATTTAAAATTATCGCTTTTATTGTCTACATTACTGCCAGCTTAACCGACTGGTACGATGGGTATTACGCCAGAAAATTCGGTACGGTATCAAAGTGGGGCAAATTTTTAGACCCATTGGCAGATAAGATATTGGTGTCTTCTGCCTTTATTGCATTTTATATCCTGGGTTATGTTCGATTATGGGTGGTTATTGTGATTGTTATCAGAGACTTTTTAATTACTGGCTTGAGATCTTATGCATTATTTAAAAATCGTCCTGTTGTGACGATATTTCTCGCCAAAGTCAAAACATTCATTCAAATGGTTGCTGTTTATGTTATCTTTTTGATTTTCATCTTTAAACAATATGCGATTTTAGAAGGAAAAGAAATATTTATCTTGAATTTCTTAGATCAGATTCATTTTATCGATAGATTGATGATGCTCATTGTTTTATTAACAATTTATACAGGAGTTCGGTATTTATTTGAAAATCGTTCTCATATCATTGCAATTATAAGAGCTTTTTATCACGTTTTTATTCCATCAGACTTATAGTCCCGAATGATTTACGACTATTTTGTGCTTTAATCAAAGTACTCTTTCTATTGCAACATGAATGAATTAGAATTTTCTTGGTTATTTTTGGGGGAAGCATTTGGATAAAAGTGAAAGCACATTTATTTGTTGAGTCATCGGGATTTGTATTTTTAGACTTGATTTTTACTTATACAGGAGAAATATATTTGACATGAATCGATTGGCTCGCATAATTTCAACAGGATTCGGAGTTGGCTATTTCCCAGTTGCTCCAGGTACAATGGGAGCTCTGGCAATTTCAATAGTCTATTGGTTATCCCCGAATATTTCTTTATTATATTTTATAATAATTATTAGCTTATTAATTGCGCTTGGGATTTATTCAGCAACGATAATAGAAAAAGAAATTAAATCAAAATTAGGTCCAGAAAAAGGTAAAGATCCCGGGTTAATTGTCATTGATGAAATAATTGGGATGCTCATCGCCTTAATTGCACTGCCGAAAACTAAAATCTTTTTAATTTGGGCTTTTATTTTATTTCGAATTTTTGATATTGTGAAGCCATATCCCGCTCGACAAATGGAAAAATTCCCTGGAGGCTGGGGAATCGTTTTTGATGATGTGATCGCTGGTATTTATGCAAACATCGTGATCCAGATCGGTAGACTAATACTTTAATTTAAGGAACCATTTCATGAGAGTTGAAATATTAACCATTGGTGATGAAATATTAATTGGACAAATAGTGAACACCAATGCTGCCTACATCGCCGAAAAGGTTACAGAATTAGGTTTCGATGTTGATTGGATTACGGTTGTCGGAGATAGTGAAGAACGATTATTCAAAGCGATTGAATTAGCTGAAGCCAGAGCCGATATTATCATTGCTACTGGTGGGCTAGGACCAACACATGATGATATTACTAAAAAAGTTTTCACTCGCTATTTCAAAACCAGGTTAGTTTTGGATGAACAAACTTTAAACAAAGTAAAAGAGCGATTCCGAAAAAGACGCATCCGTATGGTTAAGGTAAATAAGGACCAAGCCATGGTGCCCGATAATGCGGTGATTATTGAAAATAAAGCTGGTAGCGCGCCAGGACTACTGTTCCAAAAAGATCAAAAATACTTTTTTGTTATGCCTGGAGTACCTGCTGAAATGGTTTCCATAATGGAATCTTTTATCATCCCATTTCTTCAAAATAAAAGAGATAAAATATTTAAAAAAAGAGTTATTCACACGACTGGAATCCCTGAATCAACCTTGTTCGAAAATTTAGGGAATATTGATGAGTTAGAAAAATTAGTAAAAATTGCCTTTCTTCCTACATACAGGGGAGTGAATGTTAGACTAACGGTTCAAGGTGCCACAGAAGGATTTTGTCAGGAAAGAATCTATCAGGTTGAAAAAATATTTCAAGAAAAATTTCATAAGTACATTTGGGGATATGATGATGATACCCTCGAAGATGCTGTTGCCAAATTACTAATGAGCCAGAATAAGACAATTTCTATCGCTGAATATGGCACAAATGGAAATCTCTCAGCGCAATTAACCAATACTCCAATTGTCGATAAATTTTTTGTCCAGGGATTTACTTTTGGTTCTGTTAATACGTTGGGAGAATTCCTTGATCAGGATAAGAATGAATCAAATATCGACCCAATTTTAAGTGATAAGTTTTGTAAAAAGTTATCAGCTAAAATCAAACAAATTACCAAATCTGATATTTCTCTGGCAATTTTGCATAATGAGAAACTTGACGTGACGACTTATATCGCTATATGTGATAAACAGCAAATAATATCCCAACGATATATCTTCACCTTTCATCCCTCAATGAATATCCAAAGAATTACAGCGACTGCTTTGAAGCTACTAAATCAATACTTATCAGAAGAAAATATTTCTTGATTAATTGATTTGATTATCGTATATTTCAAAAGAGTTGGTAAATTAACTGATAGAATTTAAGGAATTTCATTTTGAAGCAAGGTGCCCGAAGTACGAAAGAGCTTTTTATGTGAAATGCTCTAAAGAGTGCACAAAAAAAGATTAACCGAGATACAAAATGTATACAAATGGTTGAAAAAACAATTGTGAAGATTATTAAAAATTTTTATGAGAGGAATCATTATTTGATTACCGATACCGCAAAAGAATCATTAAAACGCTATTTTGAAAACCGAAAAGATGACGCTTGTTACTTCAGAAGGAATTAATTTTAGGGAAGTTCTTGTTGTGGATTTTCTTGAAAGATCATGAAAGAAGAGATAAAAGAAAGACTCGTAAAACATTTAAATTTCCTTGAACAAGCAAAAAAATATGTAAAAGAAAGATGTTCAGAATGAATTTTCATTTTTGAAAGTTTGAAAAAATATGGCAAAGATTCGAACCTTTATCGCTATTGAGATAACCGAAGAAATTCGGAATAAAATCGGTGAATTACAAAATATTCTAAAAGGACTTGGCGGTCGAATTAGCTGGACAAAACCTGGCAACATTCACCTCACTTTGAAGTTTTTGGGCGATACCGATGAAGGGATTATCGATGAGATTTCAGCAAAGCTTCAACAGGCAGTTGAGAGCATCGCCGATTTCAAAATTACAGTTAAAAGAACAGGTACATTTCCTAATTTCAAACGTCCCAGAGTTATCTGGGTTGGCGCTGAATGTGAAGGGGAGCAAATGCAAAAATTGACAGCACAAATTGAAGATTGTATGGAAAATTTTGGATTTGAAAAGGAAATCCGCCGTTTTTCTGCTCATCTCACTCTGGGACGAGTAAAGGATATAAAAGGGATCGAACCTGTTATGGAGAAGCTAAAAAATTATGAAAACTTTGAAGCGGGTTCGTTTGCTGTAAAAAATTTCTTTTTGATTAAGAGCGAATTACATTCTGCTGGTGCAATTTATACACCCTTGAAAAAAATTGTTTTAAAAAATCAACATTAATTTGTAAAATTAGGTTATTGATTTGATAACCACTTAAATTATAACCAAATCTTTGGAGAAAAATTATGTCCAATGAAACCAGTGAACGTCTAAAAGCATTGGAATTAGCTATCACTCAAATTGATCGACAGTTTGGTAAAGGATCGATTATGAAGTTGGGGGAAGATCGATTGCATGAACGAATTAAGATAATTCCAACTGGTTCGATTTCACTTGATGCAGCATTGGGAATTGGAGGTATACCCAGAGGGCGGATTATCGAGATTTTTGGACCTGAATCATCAGGTAAGACAACGCTTGCACTTCATATTATTGCCGAAGCCCAAAAAAAGGGAGGACTCGCAGCTTTCGTCGACGCAGAACACGCCCTCGACGCCTATTATTCTAAAAATTTAGGTGTTGATACTGATAATTTATTAATTTCACAACCGGATACGGGTGAACAGGCATTGGAAATTACCGAAACTTTAGTCCGTAGTGGCGCGATAGATGTGATTGTGATAGATTCTGTTGCAGCTTTAGTCCCGCGTGCTGAGATCGAAGGCGAAATGGGTGATGCCCAGATGGGATTACAAGCTCGACTAATGTCTCAAGCGATGCGGAAACTATCGGGCGCTATTAGCAAATCAAACACCTGTGTTGTATTTATCAATCAAATTAGAGAAAAAATTGGTGTCATGTTCGGTAGTCCAGAGACGACGACTGGCGGACGAGCGTTAAAATTTTATGCCTCGGTCAGAATTGATATCCGAAGAACGGCTTCCATTAAAGATAGAGAGAATGTGATCGGTAATCGAACAAAAGTTAAAGTCGTCAAAAATAAAGTCGCTCCGCCATTTCGAGAAGCTGAGTTCGATATTATGTATGGTACAGGGATTTCAAAAGAGGGAGATGTGATCGATGTGGCAGTAGACCACAACATCATTGAGAAGAGTGGCACCTGGTTCTCTTACGGCGAAGAAAGATTGGGTCAGGGGAGAGAAAATGTGAAACGCTTCCTGCTGGAGAACCCAGATATTTATAATGAAATTGAGACGAAAGTTCGGAAGGCATTAGGGATCTCGCAGGATAAGCCTGTTGCAGAGGAAAAGAAGGAGACGAAGACGAATTAGTCAGAATGGCTGTTGATGAATTCTAAATTTGCTGATAATTAAATTACAGTTATGTCTAAAACGATTACCCAAATCGTCGTTCAAGAAAAAAGAAAAAATCGCTGTTCGGTGTTTTTAGACAATGAATTCGCCTTTGGCTTAGATCAAGATGTTGTTTTAAAATTTGGACTGAAAAAAGGCGATGATTTGAATGAACAACAGATTGAAGAAATTTTACTTTCAGAGGAGAGAAAGTCAGCCAAAGAACGTGCATTGAATTTTTTATCTTATCGTGATCGTAGTGAAAAAGAAATCAGAACAAAATTAAAAAATGTCGGCTATGAGGCGAACATTATTGATTGGGTGATTACGGAATTAAAAAGAATTCAATTAATTAATGACCAAAAATTCGCTCTCAGTTATGCACAGAGCCACATAATTACGCGACCCATGGGCGAATATCTTTTGCGTCGAGAGCTGCAGCAAAAAGGCATTGATCCAGAACTGATTGAACAAACAATCGAAAAAGTCTACCAAGAAAAAGATCAGTTTTCAATGGCTTCAGAACTGGCAAGCCTGAGAAAGAAGCAGTTGAAAAATATTGGTGAGATGAAAACCAAAAAACGAGTAAGTGATTTTTTATTGCGTCGTGGATTTAGCTGGGAAATTGTTTCCCAGGTTCTGGAACAATGGGACGATTTATGCATTGAAAATGAAAATCAGGAGTTTTAGTTTTTAATTGGTAGATGGATACAAAAGGTTTGAAAATGACTTCGAAAGAGATCAGGGAATCATTTATCAATTTTTTCAAAAAATATGATCACAGATTTGTGCCCAGTTCATCTGTGGTTCCGTATGATGATCCGACTTTATTGTTCACAAATGCCGGGATGAATCAGTTTAAAAATATATTTCTGGGCTTGGAACAACGGGATTATAAGCGGGTTGCCAATTCACAGAAATGCATTCGGGTCAGCGGTAAACATAATGATTTAGAGGAAGTCGGAAAAGACACTTATCATCATACATTTTTTGAAATGTTAGGCAATTGGTCTTTTGGCGATTACTACAAGAAAGAAGCAATCGCATGGGCATGGGAACTACTGACAGAAGTATGGAAATTACCGAAAGATCGACTCTGGGCGACTGTTTTCCGAGAAGATGACGAGGCTGAAAGACTGTGGAAAAAAATTACTAATATCAGGCACAATCAGGTGTTAAGATTTGATGAAAAGGATAACTTCTGGGAGATGGGAGAAGTGGGTCCCTGTGGTCCTTGCTCGGAAATTCACATCGATTTAGGTCCAGAAGCCTGCGATAAAAAACATGTTAAGGGACATCAGTGTCAGGTCAATGGTGGCTGTGCGCGTTTTATCGAATTGTGGAATCTGGTATTTATTCAATACAGTCGTGAGGAAGATAGTTCACTCATAGAATTACCAGCAAAACATGTGGATACAGGTATGGGATTTGAGCGAACTGTTGCCGTCCTACAAGGCGGTGGTTCCAATTACGATACTGACTTGTTTCGACCCATTATCAACGTAATTTCTGAAATTTCTGGAAAAGATTATGGTAGAGACAACGATGGCGTGGCGCACCGCGTCATTGCCGACCATGTACGGGCATTAACATTTGCCATTGCTGACGGAGCGCTCCCATCTAATGAAGGTCGTGGTTACGTTTTACGGCGTATTTTAAGGCGGGCGGCTCGATTTGCCAGAAAATTAGACATGCATGAACCCATAATCTATAAACTGGTGCCAATAGTAGTCGATGTCATGGGAGAAGCTTTTCCTGAGATAAAAGAAAAACATCAATACATTTCTACGGTCATAAAATCTGAAGAGGAAAGATTTAATCTTACATTGGATCGTGGTATCGATCTTTTTGAGAAATTGGTAACCGATTTAAAAGCAAAAAACATCCGTCAGATTCCAGGCAACGAAGCTTTTCGGCTGTATGATACGTTTGGATTTCCGTTGGACTTAACACGACTTATGGCTGAAGAAAAAAATATGACCGTTGATGAGTCTGGTTTTGAGCAAGAGATGGAAAAGCAACGCGAACGATCGCGAGCTGCTGATAAGTTCGATTATGAGATCGATATCGACTTTGATGAATGGGAAAAAATGAAAAGTGGTCCTGATTCAAAATTTTTAGGCTATGAGTTATTGGAAACCGAGGCAAATATCAGAATGTTAAAGCGAAAAGCGAACTATGTCTATTTAATTTTAGATCAAACCCCATTTTATGGTGAAGCAGGTGGTCAGGTTGGAGACCAGGGTGAGATTGAAGGCAACGGATTTCTGCTTTCCGTTGAAAATACAATTCGCTATGCTGAAAAAATTATTCATATCGCTAAAGGGTATTTACCGGATCAGTTGAAAAGTACTACGATTAATGCAAAGGTTCAACGTGATCAAAGAATTAGCACCGCCCGTAACCATACTGCCACTCATCTATTGCAGGCGTCTTTAAGACGGGTTCTGGGAACCCATGTTCAACAGTCTGGTTCGTTGGTGACTCCGTTTCGCTTGCGATTTGACCTAACGCATTTTGAACGCATAACTCCTGATCAATTACAAAGGATCGAAAAAATTGTCAATGAAAAGATCTGGGAAAACATTCCTGTTCAGGTATTCCACACCTCTTTCGATGAAGCAAAAAAAGAGGGAGCCATTGCGCTATTTGGTGAGAAATATGGTGAACGCGTTCGAATGATCAAAATTGACGATTTCAGTATGGAACTATGTGGTGGCACGCATGTTACGGCTACCGGTCAAATCGGAATATTTCGCATTGTTTCAGAATCCAGTGTTGCGGCTGGAATTCGTCGGATTGAGGCGATTACCGGAGCAGAAGCTTATCGGCGTTCGATCGAAGATCGAGAGATTATTCATTCAGTGGCGGAATCTTTAAATTCTCCAGTTGAAGAAGTAACAAATCGAATTCAAGGACTGATAGAAGAAAATAAATCATTAGAAAAACAAATTCAACAGATTCGAATACAATCTTCTCATCAGGAAATCGATCAATGGATTAAACAGGCAAAGCAACTGGATCATTTCAATTTAGTAGTCACTTCAGTAAAATCCAATTCTGTTGAAGAACTCAAACAGATTGGTGATATTCTGAGAGAACGGTTGAAATCTGGTGTGGGAGTGTTAGGTGCGGTTTTGGGTGATAAAATTAATTTTCTCTGTGTGATTACAGAAGATCTGATTAAGCATAAAAATTTAAAGGCAGGAGAGATTGTCAAGGAAGTCGCAGCAATTGCTGGTGGGAGTGGTGGCGGTAGACCTCACATGGCATTAGCTGGCGCGAAAGATCTGGATAAGTTTAATCTGGCGCTGGCGGAAGTTGAAAAAATTATCCGAAATAAATTGAACAATAATTAGGGAGCTGAATGCAGACCTGGACCAGGTTATTGGAAATCCGAAAGCAACGCGGCGCTGGCTATATTGTTCTGATTGATCCTGATAAATTATCGTTAGAAGAAAATATCAAATTAGCTATACAGTCTGAAAAGGAGGAAGCTGATTGTATTTTCATCGGTGGCAGCCTCCTGTCCGCCCCAATTTTTGATGAACTTGTTAAGCTGATCAAAAATGCAGTAAAAATACCTGTCATCATCTTTCCTGGGGGTGTCCAGCAAATATCTCGATATGCTGATGCGATTCTGTTCATGTCTGTCATTAGCGGTCGCAATGTTGACTTACTGATCGGACAGCATGTGATGGCTGCTCCAATTATAAAAATGATCAATTTAGAAGCCATTCCCACAGGTTACATGCTGATCGAGTCGGGAAAGATGAGCTCTGCTGAGTTTATGAGCAATACCAAGCCAATTCCTCGAGATAAACCTGATATTGCTGTGGCTCATGCCTTAGCTGCTGAATATCTTGGCATGAAACTGATTTATCTTGAGGCAGGTAGTGGGGCATTACATCCAGTGCCCAATGAAATGATTCAAGCGGTTACTCGAATGTGTTCCTTACCGCTTATTGTTGGTGGGGGGATAAGATCTCCCGCTGTGGCGAAACAGAAGGTCGCCGCTGGAGCTGCTTTTGTCGTAACGGGTAATGTTTTGGAAAAGAACAATGAAAGTGGCACGATTAGAGGCTTTGCTCAAGCTATTCATTATTGATGATTTTTCTATAATTTTGAATAAGAGGTTTTAGTTTAAAAAAAATTCAGACAAAAAAGGAATCTATCATGGAAGTAATGGAATTCACTGATAAAGACAAAAAAGTAGTGACCATATCTTTCCCTTTAGAAGAAAATTATAAAATTCAAATTTATAAAGACAAAATAATATTTAGAAAGGTAAGATCATTTTCTGAAATATCAGAGGAAATACAGAAGTATTTAAAAAAAGATTTTTCCGACAAAGAAATCAATGATTTAGTTAAAAAGGCCAGGATCGAACTCTGGACAAAAGAACAACATGGAAATAAATAAGATTGTTAGGACTGTTCTTGATACCAATATTATTGTCAAAGCTTTGATCTCGAAACGTCCTATTACTGCGGCAAAGAGAATTATGTTTGCCCTTGATGAAGCTAAATTTATATCAGTTACCTCAAATGAGCTACTTTCAGAAATGTACATTGTTTTGAAATACTTGATTCCTGATGATATTGCAGAAAATACGATATTCGATCTTGAATTCAATAATGAAAAAGTAGAAGTGAAAGATAAATTATTAGAGGGTCAAGAATTAGTTAGAGACTTAAATGATATTAAGGTTATACAAACGGCAATAGAAGGTGAAGCAGATTTTCTGGTGACAAATAATATTCATGACTTTTCAAAATATTTCATAACAAAATCGGGTAAAAAAGGAGAAACAATCAAGCCGAGAAAATTTTTAAATATTTTGGGAATAAGAAAATAATTATCAATAAAAATTGCCCAACGGATTGATGAATCCAACGGATGAAATCCCAAATGATACATAATTTTCAATGACTACAATGTTTGGTTTGGAAATATGGTAATCTGGAATTGAAATTTATTTGGAATTTGGAATATTGGTACTAGTGATTTTTCCATCTGTTGGATTGTTCCTATCTGTTGGAAAAAATGAAAGTTCAATTATTAAATCATATCTGAGACTGACATCATGAATCCAAAGCTGGTAGATATTCATTCCCACATTTTACCCTACATCGATGACGGCGCCGACGACTGGGACAGTTCGCTGACAATGTTAAAAAATGCTGAAGCGGAAGGCATTGTCGCTATCGTTGCCACACCACACATTTTACACAACAACGATTTTAAAATTGAATCCAGAATTATCAGTACTTATAAAGAACTATGCCAGCGAGCCAAAGATGCTGGATTAAAAATTAAAATTTATCTCGGCTGTGAAATTTACGCACAGCCTGATACATCCCTTGATTATAAGATCGCCACCTTAAATTCTAATAAAAAATATTTCTTAATCGAATTCCCCATGAATAGTATCCCCCAATTTGTACCTGATCAATTTTTTAATTTTATTGTTAATGAAAAAATTCCCATTGTCGCCCATCCTGAGCGGAATATCGGCTTTCAAAAGCGACCACAACTGATTTATGAATATGTCCAGCGTGGCGCCTTGATGCAGATTAATGAAGGCAGTCTTCGAGGACGATACGGTGAGATGGCAAAACAGCTGTCTTTTAAAATGATTGAGAATAACCTGGCACATTTTGTGGCTTCGGACGGGCATAAGCCCAATAGTCGAACGGTAACATTGGCAGAGAGTTATAAAGTCATTGTCGAAAAGTATAATAAGGATTTGGCAGATCAGCTTTATTATTCAGACGCGATTAAAGCAATTAAAGGTGAAACAATCCAAACGAATTCGCCCATTCCAATTGAAGAAGATTTGAAGCCGAAATTCTGGCAGCGATGGAAACTTTTTAGAAAATGAATTTTATTTTTTTCATATAATTAACTCTTCCTCAAAAATCTACTTGATTTTCATTCTAAAATATTTATCTTTCTTGTAACATCCCTGCATATTTTTATTACAATTTTTTTATCGGATAGGATTTTACTTTGGATTTTTTAAAAATATGATGTTGTAACTTTAGGAAA
>JABAOC010002123.1_pt2 | contig 115810 bp, 91 predicted proteins | sample 7062161 | NCBI WGS metagenome assembly JABAOC01 (sample SAMN14538625, study PRJNA623070) | marine sediment metagenome | biome: marine biome [ENVO:00000428]; feature: marine pelagic biome [ENVO:01000023]; material: deep marine sediment [ENVO:00002113] | place: India: Gulf of Khambhat ... | reverse complement strand
GTGAGCAGTGATCACCGACGTTTCCGTTCCCTAACTCCCAACGAGCTTCCTGCGCTGTCTACGTATCCACTCCTCGACGCTCTCCGGAATGAGCAGCCGGTCGGCGATGGAAGCGATCTCCTCCGCCTCGCGCCACGCTTCCTCCAGCTGCGCGAGCTCGCCCTCGAATGCCCGCCGCTCGGACTCCTCGTGTGCGGCCATCTCGAGAGCGAGCCGGATCGTCGCATCCATGCGGCCGACCTCGCTCGCCTCGACCCGCACGACAGAGTAGGGTAGCCGCTCCTTACCCTGCACGCGAGCCGCCGAGTGGAAGAAGCGCTCTGGGCCGCGGGCATCCTCGATCAGCCTGACTGCGTTCTGGACCTGGCCGTTCGACCCGCCAAACGAGTTGACGCCGGGCATGATGCGTCCGGCGGCGCGAATAGCGACCGGGCCTTCCAACTGGACGATCTTGCGTTTCCCCTTCGCCCAGGCGCCGAAGACGCCCCAGTTCCGCTCCTCGTCGCGGTAAGGGACACTCAGCATCCAGCCGTCTTTCCGTCCGGGCACCCGGATAAGTCGCGTCTTCTTCGCGTCCTTGAGCGGGACGAACAGCCTGCGCCCATTCTCCGACCTGATCCGGGCGACGATCTTTTCCTGTTGCTCGGCGAAGAGGTGGAAGACGAAGACGCCGGAAGCCGCAGCCGCCACCATCGCACCCAGCTTGACACCCCATACCGTGAGCGTCTTGATCCGGCGCCTCAGGAACTGCCGGCCGTAGCGCCAAGCGGCGAACTCGCGACGCTGCGGCCGTCCGATCCGCACCAGCTCGAGACCTTCGCGCACCCGGGCCAGCCCGATATTGTCAGTAGAGAAGCTCTCCGGAGTATCGCGGAAGCTGCGCTCGCACTCCTCGACCGCCTCCCAGCGCTCGTCCAGCGGCGACAGGTTCCAGCGCCGGCAGCGCTCGCAGACCACCCACAGCCGTCCCCGCTCCCCGTCGAAGGCAATCCGGCGGCCCACCGGGAAGTTCTGGACGGTCTCGTTCCGGCCCAGACTGCGATTGCAGTAGATGCAGGTTTTGTACATGGCGCTGCTCGACCTCGACGCAGATCGCTTCCACGACTTCTACTTATTATGACGTCTTTGGCCGGGCCGGTGTTTCTGCCGCGCAACCGGCCCTCCCATAAGAAGATACACCTACGGGCGGGTAGTTATTCGCGTGTGAGCGAGTGCAGACACCGGGCCGGCGGGGGAGCGCCGGAAAACGCAGCCCGGTGCGGCAAGGTTGCCGATGGAAGGGGCTAGGAAGAGAGTGGATAGGTTAGATACAGCCCTGTACAGATGGAACGCAGCCGCGGCGAGCACGGTTCCAAGCCCCGTTCGCGCCCCGCCGTCGAAGGGGAACGGGAAGGGCGGGCCCGAGGGCCCGCCCCATGGTCGTGCGGCCCGGCTCTTCGCGTTGCGGCTGTCTCGTCAGTCCGTTCCCCCCATCATCGCATCACGAATCGCCTTGAATTCCGTGCCTTCGTTCCAGTTCGGGAAGGTCGACTCGTTGGCCAGCTTGTAGCCGACGAGGAACCAGAGGTGCAGGTCGTCGACCGCGCCGGTCAGGTCCCAGTCCTCGCTGTACTCGTCGGACGGCTGGTGATACTGTCGGGCGGTCCACTCGTCCTTGCGCTGTTGTGTCCACGCTTCGCCGTGCTCGACGTGGTCATCGCCGACGTCGGTGTAGAGGGCCGGCACACCCATCTTGGCCAGCGGGAAATGGTCGGAACGGTAGAAATAGCCTTTCTCGGCCTCGGCATCCGGCTTCACCTCGCGGTTCTGCCAATCCGCGAACTCGATTAGGTACTCGTCGAGCTCCGAGTTGCCATAACCGATCACGTAGATGTCGCGCATCGGGCCGTAAATATTGAGGCCGTCGATGTTGATGGCGCCGGCGGTTTTTTCCAGCGGGTAGATCGGATTGGCCGCGTAGTAGGCGGAGCCCAGCAGCCCCTGCTCCTCAGCGGTCGTCCACCAGAAGACGATCGAGCGCTTCGGTCGCGTCTCGAGCGACACGAACGCCTCGGCGAGCTCGAGGACGGCCGCCGTTCCACTGGCGTTGTCGGCTGCGCCATTGAAGATCTGGTCACCCTCGAGGGCGGGGTTCATACCGAGATGATCCCAGTGCCCCATGTAGATGACGTACTCGTCCGGCCGCTCGCTCCCCGGTAGGATCCCCAACACGTTGTGGGACGTCGAGTGCTCCACCGTATTGCGGATGGCCGTGGAGGCTGTGACCCCCATCGGCACCGCGTTGAAGTCACCCTGGCTCGCCTGCTGCGAGAGCTCGTCGAGGTCGAGCCCCGCCATCGCGAAGACTTCCCTGGCGACCTCGAGCTGTAGCCAACCCTCGACTTTCACGCGGCCCATGTTGTTGTCTTCGCTGACCATGTTGAGCTGGGGGCCGGACCAGCTGCCCTCGACGGTGGCCCAGCCGTAAGCTGCGGGCTCGGTGTCGTGGATGATGAGTGCGGCGGCGGCGCCCTGACGGGCGGCCTCCTCGTACTTGTAGGTCCAGCGCCCGTAGTAGGTCATCGAGCGGCCGTTGAACAGAGCGGGGTCCTGGGTGGCGAAGCCCGGGTCGTTGACCAGCATCACCACGGTTTTGCCGCTGGCATCTATCCCCTCGTAGTCGTTCCAGCCGTACTCGGGTGCGACGGTACCGTAGCCGACGAAGATGAGCTCAGAGTCGCCCACTTCGACTTGTTCGACGACACGCGTCGTCCAAGCCATGAACTCGGTACCGTACGCATACTCATTCGTGCCTTCGGGCCCGGAGAAGCTGAGCGTCATCCCCGGGTCGGCGGTGATCGAGACGAGCTGGACCTCCTGGAACCAGCCGTCGCCGGCCCCGGGCTGTAGTCCGATGCGCTCCGCTTCGGCTTGCAGGTATTCGAGCGTCTTCTGCTCGCCGGGCGTACCTGGGAAGCGACCCTCGAACTCATCGGAGCCGAGGACAAGGACGTGGTTCACCAGGTCGTCGGTCGTGATCGTCGCCAGCGCCGCTTCCGCACCCGGGTCGATTCGGTCGGCGGGCGCGCAGGCAGCGACGGCGATCAGCAGGGCGACGCCGGCGAGTACGAGCTTGTTCGAGATCGTGCCGTTCATTGAATCCTCGCTGAGGTTCTGGGGTTCAGCGGATCGTGGGGAGCTTGGTTTGGGCTGAGGGGAACGTATGCGGCGCCCGGTGCGACGCAAGGTCGGGACGCCGTCGGATTTAGGGTCTCCTTCCGGGTTAGGGTCGCCGGCGACGCAGCCGCCGTGCCTGCAATCGAGGCGCTCGACACGAAGCGGGGTCCAAGGTGGACCCCCGTCGGCCCTGCGGCGACCGGACTCTGTTGTATCAGCACCGTCAGAAGAAGAGCGCCAAGGCGAGCAAGGTGTTCGTGGACAGGTTCCAGATGACGTTCGCCCCCAACGCGGGGATGGGCACGGGCTGCCGGGGCTTTTTGAAGGCCCAGCCCAGCGGCTTCGGCAAGAGTATCAGGCTGGGGACGATCGCGGCGAGCGCCAGCGTCGGCAGATAGTCGAGCGCCACGGCCGCGATCAGCGAGACCGGGACCAGGATGGCGAAGGAGGCGTAGAGAACCGCGGCCTTGGGTCGTCCGAGTAGCAGCACCAGATTCCTGCGCCCACCCTTCCGGTCCGCAGTCTCGTCGGGGAATTCGTTCAGCAGCAGCAGATTGAAGGTCATGAAGAAGGCCGGCAGCGAGGCGGCAATCGCCACAGCTTCGTAGTCGCCCGTCTGTACCATCGTCGTGCCGATCACCGGCAACGCGCCCAAGCCGAGTCCCGCGAACAGCTCGCCGACGTAGGCCCGCGCCAAGAAAACGCTGTAGAAGAAGGTCGCCAGGGCGCCGACCGCGAGGATGGGGATGAGCTTCGCGCCGACAATCGTCAGGAAGTAGACGCCGACGGCGATCCCGATCATGCCACCCGCGAGTCCCGTGGCAACCGCCTTGCCGTAGCTCAGCCGCTCGGCCGGCAGCGTGCCGCTGCCACCGCTGAACGGCGTCCGCTCCGTGTGGAAGTCGATACGCGTCCTGTAGTCGCTGGCCTCGTTCAGCGCGTTCACGGCGACGTGGACGCCCAACATACCCAGTAGCGCCAGGAGGGCAGAGGCCCAGTCGTGCTGACCGACGTAAGCCGCAGAGCCGGTACCGGCGGCGACGAGGGTGACTGGAAGCAGCAGAAACGGTGCCCGGGCGACGCCGGCGATGGCGGAAACGCTCATTCGTGATCCTCCCCTGAGGCTATGAATCAGCCCAGATAATCGATCGCGGCTCGAAACGCAAGCCCACCGCTGCGCCCGCATTCCTGGCAGGTAGGTCGGTCAGGAACCATATTGCACGCTCGATTCACGGACTCGCAGAACGGAGGAGCTGTCATGAAACGCCCCGATCCGTCAGAGTACTTCGAGTACTATGGCCGCTACGTGGACCTGGTGCCCGAGGGAGACGTCCTGATGATCCTAGCCGCCGAGATGCAGAGGACGCTAGATGTGCTGGCCGGTGTGGGCCCTGAGCAGGCGGACTACCGGTACGCGCCGGAGAAGTGGAGCGTCAAGGAAGTCGTCGGCCACATCATCGATGCCGAGCGGGTGTTCGGGTATCGCGCCCTGCATTTCGCCAGGCGCGACCCCGCCCCGCTGCCTTCGATGGAGGAGAACGATTGGGCGCGGGCCTCGAACGCGGCGACGCGATCGATACAGTCGCTCGCAGGAGAGTTCGAGTTGGTGAGGCGATCCCACATCGCGCTGTTCAAGAGCTTCGATGAGGAGTTGAGCACGCTCAACGGCACGGCGAGCGGCTACGAGTTCTCGGTGCGCACCTTCCCGTACCTGATGGCGGGACATGAGATACACCATAGAGGAGTGTTGCTGGATAGATACCTGTAGCCGTAGCCAGTGGCCGGTACTTGGAAGTGCGAACTTACCGGCCACTGGCTACCAGCCACCGATCACCGACCCCCCTCCCCACCGCCCTCCCCCAGGCGGTGTTTCCGAATCCACTCCTCGACCTCCTCCGGCATCAGCAACATGTCGGCGACAGCGGCGATCTCCTCGGCCTCGCGCCAGGCCTCCTCCAACTCCGTCAGCTCGCCGGCGAGGGCGCGCCGTTCCGCTTCCTCGTGGGCAGCCATCTCCAAGGCGAGCCGAATCTCCGGCCGCATAGTCTTGAGCACGCTGGCATCCCTATCGAACAGCGCACCCTGCACATAGCCGGGCGCTTGCGAGAGGACTTTGAAGGTGCGCTCGGCGTTTCCGGCGTCCTCGATCAGCTCCACCGCACCCTGCACCTGGCGATCCTTGCCGCCGTACAGGTTGATCTTGGGTAGGATCTTGCCCGCGGCACGAACTGCGGCCGAGCCTGTCAGCTCAGTGGTCGCCTCTTCGCTTCCGGCATACTCGGACCACCAGCGGCGCTGTGCCAGCCCTGCCCGATGAGGCACCCTCAGGATCCAACCCTCCCGGGCACCCGACTGCACCAGCCTGACCGCGCTGATATCCCCTCTCGAAAGTGGCAGGTGCGTGCCATCTTCGGCGCGTACCCGTGTCACGACCCGCAGCTTCTCACCACCGGTGAAGTAGAAGACGAGCGCGTCGTAGGCTGCGACGAACAGGTTGAGCGCGAACGATGCCTCGACGGCGACCCGGCGCTGCAGGAACTCGCGGCCGTAGCGCCAGGCGGCGAACTCGGGCCGCAGCGGCTTACCGATTCGCACGAGATCGAGCCCCTCACGCAGCCGGGCCAGCCCCACGTTATCAGTCGAATATCTGACGGTCGTCTCGCGGTACTGGCGCTCGCACTCTTCTATGGCTTCCCAGCGCTCGTCGAGCGGCGTCAGGTTCCAGCGCCGACAGTTGTCGCAGACGACCCAAAGCCGACCCTTCCGTGCGTCAAAAGCCAGGCGGCGCCCGACCGGGAAGTGCTCGACCGATTCGTTGTCGCCGAGATTGCGGTTACAGTAGATGCAGGTCTTGTACATCGGCTACCGATGCTTCCTTATCCATTCCTCAACGTCTTCGGGGACGAGCAGCCGGTCGGCTATCGCCGCGATCACCTCCGCGTCGCGCCAATCGCGCTCCAACTCTTTCAGCTCTTCCTCCAGCGCGCGCCGCTCCGCTTCCTCGTGCGCCGCCATCTCGAGGGCCAATCGAACCTGCGGATGCATCGTGTGGATGATGCTGGCGTCCTTGTCGAACATCGCCGTGGCCACATAGCCCTCTTCGCGGGCGGCCTTACTGTAAAGCCGTTCCGGGCCGCCGGCATCCTCGATCAGCCCAACGGCATCCCGTACTTGGCCGGCGCTGCCACCATAAGTGTTCACCTTGGGCAGCAGCTTGCCCGCCGCCCGCAGCGCAGTGGGCCCGACCAGCACCGCCGTGTCACCCTCGCTATCGGCGAACGTGCGCCAGGGCTCGATCTCCATGATACCCGTCCTGTAGGGCACGCTGAGCCCCCACCCCTCGGGCGTCTCCGTCGTCACCAGCCGCACCTCCTTGAGATCGTCGGCCGCCACCGGCAGCGGCTTACCGTCGGGTGTCGTGACGCGTGCCACGACCCGGCGCTTCGACCCCATCCAGACGAACCAGAGGATGGCGTTGACGCCGAGCACATGTGCGGCGATCGCCCCGGCTGCCACACTCAGGTCCCTGGCCAATCTGACAAGCCGTCGCCTCATGAACTGGCGGCCATAGCGCCAGGCGGCGAACTCCGGTCGCTGCGGCTTGCCGATCCGCACTAGATCAAGCCCCTCGGCCAGCTGGGCCAGGCCTATGTTGTCGGTCGAGTAGCGAATCGTCGTGTCGCGATAATAGCGCTCGCACTCCTCGATGGCCTCCCAGCGCTCCTCCAGCGGCGTCAGATTCCAGCGCCGGCAGTTGTCGCAGACCACCCACAGTCGGCCCTTCTCCGCGTCGAAGGCTAGGCGGTGCCCGACAGGGAAATTCTCGACCGACTCGTTCTCACCGAGGTTACGGTGACAGTAGATGCACGTCTTGTACATCGCTGATCAGGCTCGGATGCGGCATCAACAGCGGGGCCAGGCACGAGGCCCCCCTATATACAGTACGACGATGCGCCGGAACAGGTTTGGCACTTCCCCGGCGCCACGCCGATTGCGCCGGGCGAAACCATGCGGCGCCAGCCCCCGTAGTCATGGGATATCGCCATCTCCCGGCGGCAGCCTACATCACCACACGACCGCAGCGTCAGCGAAGGAGTGCAGAAATGGCTATGTCGCGCTCTTCCATCCTGGCTCTCGCTACGATCCTGCTCGGCGGGCCGCAGGCGCTCGCCCAACAGGTCGGCCAGCTGGAGCTGAAGTCAGTTACACTGACCACGCATGAGGAACCGCAGCGTGTTCATCAGCGGCACGCTCGACGCGCGCACGCCGCCCAGCAATGCCGAGGAAGTGCGGGCCGGATTCCCGAACAGCGAACACATGATTATCGAGAACGGCACACACGACGACGACCTGTTCCTTCCGTCGCAGCTCATCCTTCAGGGGGTTCTCGAGTTCCTGCGTGGCGAGCCGGTGAGCGAGACCCGCGTCCGGCTGGAGCGCAAGTTCGTAACACAGGCTCCCTGGGAGAACTGAGGATACCCCGTTCCGGGGAGGCCTCAATCTCGAGTGCTCGCCCCGGTCCGTCTCGGGAAGAAGCGCGGTACGCGCTCGCAGTACCTCACGTACTCCTCGCCGAACCTGTCGCGCAGTTCATTCTCTTCCATCACGACGACAAGGTAGAGCGCCGGTAAGATCGCGACGGCGATGATATAGATGGCGAGGTAGTTGGTGAAGAAGGCGACGGCCACCGTGCCAAGCCAAACGGCTATGTAGCGCGGGTGTCGAATGCGGCCGTAGATGCCTTCGGTGATCAGCCTGCCGCCGCGCCCGTCGGGCGCCAGCTCGGGTACGCCCATCAAGATCTTGGCCTTCAGGTATTTCCGGCAGCGAACCTCGATATAGATGGACGTACCGTAGAAGAGAACCACGAGCGGCCATAAGGCCCGGTCCGTGCCATACTCGACGGCGAGCAGCGGTTCACGGACGAGGTAGATCGCCCCCATGATGATGAACGATCCGATAATCACGACCGTGTAGAACACGAGCCGCCCCAGCCTGCGCCAGAAATCAACGAACGGGTGGGTCAAGTACCACCAGCCAACCGCCGGCGGGTACGACATTATGGCTATCAGAGCCAGGATGTAGCGTGCTTTGTCCATGGCGAGCTAGTAGACGCCTGAAGATTAGCCAGGTTCTGCATCGTCACCGGGGGCGATGTCTCCCGCGTATGTTCCGCGGCAGCATAGGATGGCCCGGGGCACCCGTCGAGGCAACCCGGGCCACGCCGCGCGGCGGCCGAAACTAAAGCAGCGCCGCCTCGAGCTCGAACGCCACGTTCCCTTTGAGGGCGTTGGAGACCGGGCAACCGTTCTTCGCCGCCTCGGCCGCCTCCTGGAAAGCCGCTGCGTCCATCCCGGGTACCCTACCCTGCACGACCAGCCGCATGCGTGTGATGCGGAACCCCTCCTCCAGCTTCTCGAGGGAGCAGTGGGCGGTGGTCGTAATGCTCTCCGGCGGTGTCCCGCCCCGCTCGAGCCCGGCGGCGAGCGCCATGCTCAGGCAGGCGGCGTGGGCCGCGGCGATGAGCTCCTCGGGGTTGGTCCCGGGGGTACCCTCGAATCGCGTCGGAAAGGAATACGCACCCGCGAAAGCGCCTGAACCGGCGCTGAACTCGCCCGTTCCACCCTTGAGGCCGCCCTTCCAGACGGCACTGGCACTGCTGGTCGGCATACATCACTCCTTTCTTGATACAGCGACGTTTGATTACTTGGAGACCTCGGGGAATATAGAAACTCCCACCTAGATCTCCAGCAGGCACCATTCCCTATCACAGGGCGCCGTCCCCATCTGCAGTCCCCTCTCTGGGGCGACCAGCACGTTGTTGCCGTGGTTGTAGCCGAACCCGTTCTCCGGATCGTAGAGACCGGGCTCGTTGGAGAAGTGCATGCCGGCCCGCATGATCGTGTAGTCGCCCAGTGCCTGGTAGGGCGGCTGGTGGCCCTCCATCCCTTCACCGTGGCCGGGCCGGTGGTAGATGAGATGGGCGCAACGGTTCCTCACCTGATAGTCGTGCACCGCCTTCGCCACGTTCGAGCAGCTGTTGCCGGCCCGCGACTCCTCCGCCTGGATGTAGTACGAGGCGGTGTGGACGTCCCAGACCTGCGCCTGCCAATCGGTCCAGGGGGCGAAGAGGAACGACCGATACTGTTCGCCGCCGTAGCCGCCGAGCCGCACGACGCCGGAGAACTGGAAGGCGTGACCGGGCTCGATGCGGGCCCAGGAGACCTGGTTGGGGTGCGGGTAGGCGGTCTTGCGGCCGGTGCGGCACCCGAGGCCCACATCGATGCCGACGGCGTTATGGGTCTCACCGTCTTGAGGGATGTCCTGCATGATGCGGTGCATCCCCCAAAGGCGCGCGGCGTTCTCGACCTCCCAATCCAGTGTACCGCGCCCCCTTTCGATGAGATAGTTGCGCACGAAGGCGTGGATCTCGGAGAAGTAATCCATAGCGCGCTGCGTCAGCTGCGACTCCATCTCGTCTTTGACCACGCGGTGGCGGATGAGGATGTCGTAGACATCGACGAACTGGGCGTCCGGCATCTCGCGCGCCATGATCCCGAACTTGCCGCCCGACGGGCGCTGTGGCTGCGGTGTGTCGATATCGCCGAACATGTCGAGCCGATCCGCGTCCTCGTGACCGGGCAGCAGGCCGATCTCCGCGGCGGCACCGCTGTCGACGCCGATCGTCTTGTCGCCGTAGCCCAGTCGTGCCAGGGTCCGGCCCCACCATTTGTAGACGTTCACGGTGCGGCCCTGGTCGACGCGCTCGGCGTAGGGCTCTCCACCCTCGCCGTGGTGATAGTCGAAGTACGAGTGGGCGTCGGTTTTCCACCAGCCCTGGACCAGCTGGTGATCCAGGTACGGGTGCAGCCAGATTAGCCCTTCATCATCATCCATGGGGAAGAAGCAGGCGAAGGGTCGCTCGGTGGTAGAGTGGAGAAGCCCCGTCGCATAGATGATGTTCCAGCGTGTGGTGAGCAGGATGCCGCCATCGACACCACGGCGACGAGCTTCGTCCTTGAGCGCCTTCGCTTTCGCCTGGTACCACTCGAGTGGCAGGCGGTGGAAGTCCGCCGCTGGCGGCAGCTCGGCGCGGCGCTTCTGTTGCTCCTTGCGCAGCAGGACGAAGCTCTCGCCGGACTCTGCCCGCGCCATCGCCCGCTCATCGGGCCAGGCGGCGCGCGGACCAGCGACCAGCGCGGCGCCAGCGCCCAAGCCGGCGACTTTCACGAAATCACGTCGTTTGATTGCCATCGTTCCCTCCAGTCGATGTCGGGCTTTCCCGGACGCCGGTTCGAAACTGGTGCCGCAGCAGTGAGCGCAGTTCGTCCAGCGCGCGATCAATGTCTTCGGTCGTGGTGAAGAAATGGGGCGCGATGCGGATAACGTCACCGCGTGCCGATGCGATGATGCCCCGCTCTTTCAGCAGTCTCTCGATCCTGGGCGGCTCCGGCACCGTTATAGCCGTCGTAGCGCCTTTGCGGTGGACGTCCTCCGGACCGCTGTACTTCAGGTCGCGATTTGCGGCGCCCCTGATAGCGTGGGCCGAGAGCTCTTCGATCCGCCCCTCGATGCGTCGCGGGTCGGCCTCCTCGATCAGCTCCATGCCGGCGCGGGCCGCGACCGCGGCGAAGACCGGCGGCGTGCCGGTCTCCAACCGGCGTGCGTCTGCCGCGTAGTCGAGCGTCTTCGGGTCGAAGGCGAAGGGATCGACCCGGCCAAACCAGCCGGTGAATGAGGGCTCGAGTTGCTCGACCAGTTCCTGCTTTACGTAGAGGAACGCGACGCCGGGCACGCCCAGCAGGTACTTCTGGTTACCGCTCACCAGGATGTCTATGTCCAGCTCGCGCACGTCTACCCGGCAGGTGCCCAGCGATTGGTAGGCATCGACGAGGAGCAGCGCCCCAGCGCCGTGCGCGATCTCGGCGATCCGGCCCACGTCCTGCTTGAAACCGTTCTGGTAGTAGACGTGGGTGGCCGAGACGATGAGCGTCCGCTCGTCGACCCTGACCTCGTACTCGTCGAGGGCGATCGCCCCGTCGCGGACCGGGATGAACTCGACCTCCAGACCGTAGCGCGCGTGTGCCAGCCAGACGTGCCCGACGGTGGGAAATTCGGCCTCCGTGGTCACCACGCGCCGCCGCGCGTCGCCACCCGTCAGCGAACTGGCCACCGATGCGACCGCCGCCGACGCCGAGGTAGAGAGCGCCACCTCGGCCGGCTTCGCTCCGATCAGCCGCGCGAACGCTTCCTTGGCACCGTGGATCTCAGCGATCCAGCTCTCCCAGTCCATCCCCTTCTCGAGCCAGCTGTCGAGGTAGGCATCGACCGCTCCCCGGACACGCCACGCTTGTGGACCGTGCGAGCAGTTGGCGACGTGGATGGTGCTGGCGAGACTGGGGAACTCCTGCTGCCAAGCCTCGGCTTGCGTATCGCTGATCGTTAGCGGCGGTGTCTCACTCATAGCAAGAACGTCCTGAACACATCACGCAGACCGAGTGCGAGGATCACGCCGATGCCGATGGGCACGACGTACTTGATCCAATAGAACCAGAAGCGTCCGATCGGCCGCCCCCCGCCACCCTTGTTCGCCTCTTCCAGCGCCCGGCCCAAGCCGACGACCCAGGCGAGCCCGATGAGCGCCAGGGCACTGCCAACGGGCTGCATCGTCGAGCCCCAGAACAGGTCGCTCTTCAGGATATAGTCGAGACTCTGCATCGGCAGCACAGCGAGCAGCAGGGCGGCGCTACAGAAGACGAGCACCGCGCGCTTGCGATTCCAACGATGCTCGTCCGCCACCCCGGCGACCAGCACCTCGAAACCGGCCACGGCTGAGAGGAAGGCGGCGAAGAACACTAGGCCGAAGAACAACGTGGCGAAGACGGCACCCGCCGGGACGCGGGCGAAGATGCTCGGCGCGGTCACGAACGTCAGCGGCGGTCCGCTGCCCACCTCGATGCCCAACGCCACAGCAGCGGGTAGGATGACGAACCCGGCGAGCACGGAGGCGGCCGTCTCGCCGACTCCGATAGAGACGGCGCTCTTCCTCAAGTCCACATCGTCGCCCAGATAACTCGCGTAGGTCACGAGAAAAGTCCCACCTAGGGCCAGCGAGAAGAAGAGCTGCCCCAACGCCGCCGCTACCACACCGGCGTCGATCATCGAGAACTCGGGATACAGATAGTACGTCAACCCGGCGCCGGCGCCGGGCAGCGTCAACGAGCGGGCGATGAGTATGAAGAGCAGCAGGAAAAGTAGCGGCATGCCGATCTTGCTGATGCGCTCGACGCCCTGCTTGATCCCCAGAATCAGAACGACCGCCACGAGTGCCAAGACGATAGCGGTCATCAGCAACTGTCCCCAGAACCCGCCTAGCACGGTCTCGAAGAACGATTCCGGCGCGATCTCGCCGATCGCGCCGCTGGCCGAGATGAAGGTGTAACGCAGCACCCAGCCGACCACCACGGTGTAGTAGCTCAACGCCACGAGCACGGTGACGAAGAGCATCCAGCCGACCATCGCCCCACCCGGCATCCCGATCCGCGTGAACGCGCCCACCGGACCGCGCCGCGTCATCCGCCCCAACGCCAGCTCCGCCATCAGCGCCGGAATGCCGAAGGCGAAGAGCAGAACGATGTACACCAGCAGGAACGCGCCGCCTCCGAACGCGCCCGCCATGTAGGGGAAGCGCCAAACGTTGCCCAGCCCCACGGCAACTCCGATGAAAGTCATCAGTAGGCCGAAGGCGGACCCGAAGCGCGGACGGCCCGCTGATGCGGCGTCGCCGTTCGTCATCGATTTCGCTCCATGCGCTACCTGATAACACACAGAGGGCGGTGGTGAAAGAGGCCGCCCGCGGGGTACCTCGGCAACCCTTTGCTGGGCTTGGAGCTACGAGTCCGGCGTCGGCAATCTTTACCGGCCGATCGGTCAGAACTACTCAGAAAACCCGCCGGCCCACCGACTTCCCAAAGGACAAACCGTCATGTAATTGCAGTCACTGCTTGCACTTAGGGCTGTCGGACACCAGCGGCTCCGTATTTGCCCAGGCGCACCCGCGTAGCCCCTCGCCGCAGGAGCAGAGAGAAAGGGAGGAGGTTGAATGCGCAGGGTGGTGCTGGCCCCGAAATCGATCTGCGAGTACGAAGGGTTGATCGGGGAGGAGGCGGTAGGCGAGATCAGGGCGCTGGCAGCCCCACTACGCGGAGCGCGGTTGCTCCACGTCAACGCCACGGCCTACGGCGACGGTGTGGCCGAGCTGTTGCCGTCGCTGGTCGGTCTGAAGTGCGGTCTCGGGCTAGAGGTCGAATGGCACGTTCTCACCGGTAACGCTTCGTTCACCGAGCTGACACGAAAGCTGCACAACGGGCTGCAGGGAATGGAGGTCGACCTGGATCCGTCGGATCGGGCCCTCTACCTCTCGACGCTGGAAGGCAACTTGGAGGTCTTCAGCCGGGACTGGGACTACGTGGTGGCCCATGGTCCCCAGCCGGTGGGGTTATTGGAGCTGCTGGACGGGCGGCGCACCGGTCACTGGCTGTGGCGCTGTCATGTGGACACGTCGACTCCCGGTGCGGCGGCGGTGGACTTCCTGGCGCCGTACACCGGACACTTCGATTTATCTGTCGTGTCGATGCCCGGCTACACGACACCAAACCTCCATACGTGCCGGACGGAAATCGTACTTCCGTCTATCGATCCTCTGACGCCGAAGAATCAGGCGCTCTCTCCCTCGCTGGCCCGACAGATTCTGGGCACCCGCTTCGGACTCGACCCGGAGCGGCCGATCATCTCACAGATCTCTCATTTCGATCCGTGGAAGGATCAGCTGGGAGTGATCGATGTATACCGGGAAGTGAAGCGCCGGGTGCCCAACGTGCAGCTGGCGTTGGTCGGCAACCTGGCCGACGACGACCCGCAAGGTATCGAGTACCACGCCATGACGCTGGACCACGTGGCAGGCGATCCCGGTATCCACGTGTTCAGCAGGCTCGATCGGTTGAGCCGTGACGAGCTGACCCACGCCCTCGAGATCAACGCCTTTCAGAGCGGCAGCGACGTTGTGATCCAGAAGTCGACCCGCGAGGGTTTCGGTCTGGTTGTAACCGAGGCCATGTGGAAGAGGGCGGCGGTGGTCGCCGGTAGAGTCGGTGGCATAGTCGAGCAGATCGAGGACGGCGTGCACGGCTACCTGGTGTCGAGCGTAGAAGAGTGCGCTGAATGCGTTGTGGTGCTGCTGGAGAAGCCGGAGCTCCGCCGGGAAATGGGCGGACGGGCGCGCGAGCGTGTGCGCGAGCGCTTCATCACGCCGCGGCACCTGGCCGACTACTTACGCATCCTGCGGTCGCTCTGAACCCGAGCCGTCATTCCACTACATCCCGAGCGATTGCACTGCCCGTCGCTCGCGTTAACTTCCAGTCGGAGACAAGGTTCGCCGCGCAGCACACGTACGTGCGCCATAAAGTGTTGCAACCACGCCGGCCCACGGGGACCATGCCAGCCGGAAAGAAGTGGCCGCTCTTCATTGTGGCCAACCGCCTGCCGGTAGTCCGCGGCAAAGCGAAGAGCGAGGGCACGTGGAAACGGAGCCCGGGCGGTCTCGTCTCGGCGCTGACGCCGATCGTGCAGCGAGAGGGTGGTGCTTGGGCCGGTTGGACGGGTACCAGCGGTCCGGCCCCGGACCCCTTCGACCACGATGGCATCGCGCACCTACCCGTCCCTATCTCGAGGGCGCAGCTGAGCAGCTTCTACGACGGGTTCTGCAACGGCACCATCTGGCCTCTTTACCACGGTGCGGTCCGCGAGCCCGAGTACCACCGCCGCTGGTGGCGGCCCTACGTGACGGTCAACCGCAGGTTCGCCGAGATCACCGCTGAAAGCGCCGCCCAGAATGCCAGCGTCTGGGTCCACGACTACCAGTTGCAGCTCGTACCGGCCCTGCTGCGCGAGATGCGTCCCGACCTGCGGATCGGCTTCTTCCTCCACATTCCCTTTCCGCCGCAGGAACTGTTTGGCCGGCTGCCGTGGCGGCGCCAGATCCTCGAAGGCTTGCTGGGCGCCGACGTGATCGGATTCCAGACCCAGGGGGACGCGGGTAACTTCCTGCGCCTCGCCCGGCGCTACGCCGACGCGCGCGTCGAAGGCGGCCAGCTGCAGATTCACCGACGCACGGTAAGCGTCGACTCGTTCCCCGTCTCCACCGACTTCGACCACTACAGCCAGATGGCGAGCGATCCGAAGGTGGTCAAGCGCGCGGTTCAGCTGCACCACCAGGTGGGCCAGGGTCGGAAGATCATCCTGGGCGTCGATCGTCTCGACTACACCAAGGGCATCGACCTACGATTGCGCGCCTTCCACGAGCTGCTGTCACGCCGGCCCGAGGTGGTACGCGAGTGCGTCCTGGTTCAGCTCGCGGTTCCCAGCCGCGGGCGCGTCAGCGAGTACCGCGAGCTACGCAGCCAGGTGGAAGAGCTGGTCGGCCAGATAAACGGCGAGTACGGCGAGGTCGGTCTGACGCCGGTGCAGTACATGCATCGCGAGCTGCCGTTCGACGAGTTGATCGCGCTCTACCGGTCGGCCGAGGTAATGATGGTCACGCCGCTGGCCGACGGCATGAACCTGGTAGCAAAGGAGTACGTCGCCACACGTTTCGACAACAGCGGCGTTTTGATTTTGAGCGAGTTTGCCGGCGCAGCGGAGGAGCTAAAGTCGGCGTTGCAGGTGAACCCTCACGACGTCGACGGGCTGGCCGAGACGATCGACATGGCGCTCTCGCTGCCGGAGAAGGAAGCTACGCGGAGGATGGCCAGGATGAGGGATGTGTTGAGCGACCACACCGTCTATGATTGGGCCGACTCATTCATCAAGGCCTTGAACGTTTAAGCCACTTCCGCCCGCGTCTCCAGGTCGAAGACCTTCGTTTCCCCGCGCTTGAAGGTATAGACCTTCCCGTTGAACCCGATCCGCGCATACGGCTCCCAGGCCCCCTCGAAGGTCACCGTCAGCCTCTCGTGGTTGACCTGGAAGCGGAACCAGTGCCCGCGGTACTGGATCCTCGAGTTGATCTCCTTTAGGTCCCTCGGCAACTGGGGGTTGAGCCAGAGAACCCCTTCGCGGAGCGCGATCCCACTGTAGCAGCGTTGGACCAGGTCGACTGTTCCCGCCATCGCGCCCATGTGGATCCCTTCCTTCGTCGTACCACCCTGTATGTCGGACAGGTCGCTCCGCACCGCCGCCTCGAACCAACGCCAGGAGCGCTGCCGGTCTCCCCGCGCCTGCACCCAGGAATTGACGATGGCGCTGAGCGTCGAACCGTGCGAGGTCCGGCGCAAATAGTATTCGATGTTGCGTGGGATCATCTCGGGCTCGAACGGATAGTCGAGGTGCTCGAAGAGCTGCGCCAGCCGCTCGGCAGAAAACAGGTAGAACAGCATCAGCACGTCCGCCTGCTTGCTGACCTTGTAGCGATTAACACTGTCACCCTCGGCCTCGAGGATGCGGTCGAGCCGATGGATGTCGCCGTACTGTGCCCGGTAACCTTCCCAATCGAACTCTTCGAGCTCTTCGTAGCCCTCGAACTGGCTGATGATGCCGTCGTCGTGGAAGGGGACGAAGAGCTTGCAGCTGACCTCGTTCCACTCTTTAACCTCATCCTCGGTGATCTGCAGGTCTTCGAAGATTTCGATCTGGCAATCGTCATCGAGCAGCGCAACGACGCGACAGGCGCAGTCGAGGACCCAAGACGCCATCACGTTCGTGTATGCGTTGTTGTTGAGGCCGGGCTTTTCGGAATCGGGGTACGCCGTATGGTACTCGTCGGGCCCAACGACCCCGCGGATCTCGAAGCGGTCGCGCTCGGGATTGAACTCGGCGATATCGGCCCAAAAGCGGGCAATCTCCAAGATTATCCGCGCCCCATGCGTATGGATGATGTCGCGGCGACCCGTCGCCTGGTACTGGCGCCACACGTTGAGAGCGATCGCCGCGTTCACGTGACGCTGCAGGTGCGTGTTATCGGGCAGCCAGCGGCCCGAGCGCGGGTTGAGGTGCAGGACCTGGGTCTCTTCCCTACCGTCGCTGCCGCTCTGCCACGGATAGAGCGCCCCCTTAAAGCCCTGCTCGCGAGCGTTGCGGCGCGCCTCGTCGAGGCGGCGGTAGCGGTACATCATCAGGGCGCGTGTGATCTCGGGGACACGGAGCTGCAGGAACGGGAAGATGTAAAGCTCGTCCCAGAAGATGTGGCCGCGATAGGCCTCGCCGTGTAGGCCGCGGGCCGGCACGCCGACATCGAGCTCGACCGTGTTGGGCGACACGGTCTGCAGCAGGTGGAAGATATGGACGCGCAGGGCGAGCTGGGCTGCTCGCGCCCCTTCGAGCTCTATATCGCAGCGATACCAGAGCCGCTCCCAAGCTAGGCAATGCGTGCGGTAGAGGTCATCAAATGAACCGACCCGCTGGATCGCCCGGCAGGCCTCGTTGCCGGGTGAGCTAATCGCCCAATCGCGCGAGGTGTAGATGGCGGTGATCTTCTCGACCCGTAGCGGCTGTCCCTGCTTACATTCGAGACTCAGCCGCTCTTCGATGTAGCCTTCTCGCTCCTCGATCTGGCGTTCGACCTCGAGTGTGTCGGCGTCCTTGAAGACGCGCGTCCGCGCTGCCTGCGCCATCTCGATGCGCGACTGGACCGTCTGGACGAGGATGTAGATCCCTTCGCCGTCCGCTGGAGCGGTGTCGAGCGGCTCGAGATGCTGGCCGTTCAGCTGGCGATAGCGTTCGACGCCGCTGTTAGTGACAGTTCCATCAAGCGCGGATCTGAACTCGATGCGACCCGACCAGTTCTCCGGTGTTAGCGTCCACTCGATCGCCGCCAGGTGCATGTCGGCCATATGAACGATGCGGCGGCTGTGCAGGGAAGTTTCTCGGCCCTCAGAATCGCGGAAGCGGAAGATCCGCTCCATCATGCCGGTCTGAAGATCCAGTTCCTGGCGGTACTCGAGCAACTCGACCGACTCGACGGTGAACCATTCGCCGCCCTCGGGCCGAAAAGTGAGGCATAGCCAGTTGGGCCAGTTTACGAGATCTTCGTTTTCGATGACGCGGCCGGCGACTTCGGTCTCCAGCCGATTGTAGCCGCCGGCGAGATAGGTGCCCGGGTAGTGCACGCCGCGGGAGTCAACCTGCTCCATCGCGCCGCGCGTGGCGAAGTACCCGTTGCCCAGCGTCGTCAGCGCTTCGCGCAGCGGCTCACTGTCGGGATCCCAACCCTCGTAGACCAGCTTCCATCCGTCCATGGTCACTCGTCTCTGAGATAGCCGACCAACTGACCTAGGAACACCTCCACCTCGGGCGTGTTCCGCAGGCTGTAGCTCGCGTTGGTCTTGTATGACGGGTTGCCTACGATCACAGCGATTCCATGATCCGACAGAACCGCGAACGCGTCCTCGTCGGTCACATCGTCGCCCAAGTAGAACGGCAGCACGTCTTCACCATCGAGGTCCAGGGCGTCGAGCAGCCAGAACACGGCTTGCCCTTTGTCCCAGTCGATGTCGGGGCGCAACTCTAAGACCTTCTTGCCGTGCGACAGCCGCAGTCGCTCGTGCCCGGCGAGGACTTCGCGCACCGCCTGCTCGACACGGCTGACGTCCTCATCCGCTACGTTGCGATAGTGGTTCGCGATGGCAAAGCGCTTGCGCTCGACCCGCGCGCCGGCGATCGGGTCGATCCGCTCGTGAAGCTCTTGCTCGGCCGCCGCGAGGTCCGGCAGGCGCTCCTTGCCGCCTTCATACTCCATGCGCAGACCCGGTCCCTTGATATCGAAGCCGTGGCTGCCGGCGAAGATCAGTCCGTCCAGGGCGACAAGCGGCTCGACGTCGGCACGGTCGCGCCCGCTGACGATGGCAACCGTGCAGAGTCCGGCCAGCTCTCTTAGCACGTCACGCATCGAATCCGAGAGGATCGCGTCTTCGGGTTGCGAGACGATGGGCGTGAGCGTCCCGTCGTAGTCGAGGAACATGGCGGGGCGCTTCCCCTTCAGGCGCGCCGCGATCTGTTCAGCCGACTCGAGCGCCGAGGGCAGCTCGCTCGCCAGACGGTCACCTTCCGGATGCCCTTCGATCATGCGTGTCAGCTCCCTGTCGGCACTTCCCTGAGATCGCTTACTACCGTGTCGGCGCCGTTCGCCAGCAAGGCCTCACGTCCACCGACACGGTCGACGCCGATCACCCAACCGAAGCCGCCGGCGCGCCCAGCCTGAACGCCGGACACCGCATCTTCGAAAACGACCGCCCGCGCCGGCTCGACGTCCAACAGCTCCGCTGCCTTCAGAAAGATGTCGGGCGCCGGCTTGCCCTCGAGCCCGAGCCGTGCCGACTCCACCCCATCGACGCGGATGTCGAAGAGGTCGGTGAGGCCCGCGGCCCGCAGCACGGTCGCGCAGTTCTTGCTCGACGAGACGATGGCGGTCTTGAGCCCCATCTCCCTCCAGGCCCTAATCTGTGCCACCGTATCCTCGAAGATCTCTACACCACCCTGGTCGAGCAGGTCGTTATAGAGCTCGTTCTTGCGATTGCCCAACCCGCAGACGGACTCCACATCGGGCCCGTCACCGGGATCGCCCTCGGGTAACTCGATCCCTCGGGAGGCGAGGAAGTCGCGCACGCCGTCGTAGCGCGGCTTGCCGTCGACATGCTCGGTGTAGTCGCGCTCGATATCGAAGGGATCATGCGACCCGCCGTTCCCCCACTTCCAGCGCGCGAGAAACTCGTCGAAAACCTGCTTCCAGGCCCGCGCATGCAGCCTGGCGGTCCGAGTTACGACGCCGTCAAGATCGAAGATCACGGCGTCGAAGGCCTCTCTGCTAACTGTCCTCTCGTCCATCTATATCCCAAATCCGTCCGGTCCATGAGCGCGGGACTCTTAGCCGTAGCAATAGCACCACGGAGCCACCGCGGCCGTTCGAGGCTAAATGTCGAAGCGGGGGGCAAAATACGCCTTTGGGCCCAGTCCGCTAGGTCCAGCCGAAGGAAAAACGACCGGGCCTCCCCACCAACCGTATTCTCTATGCAAAACCCATACTCAGAGCGCAAAATCGGGCTTGGGCGGCGGGCCCGCCCCGCCCTGAGATCAGCCAGGCGTGAAGCGGTCCAGAAAGGCTCGCTCGTCCGGCGTCAGGCTACCGACGCCAGAGGCCTTGATCTTGTCCATCACCCGGTCCAGCTCGTCCCGATTCACCGGGTGCATCTCCTCGCGGCGGATCCGCGCCCAACGCTTCAGGTCCGCGGCACTCCCGCCAGGTGTGCGACGCACCGGCGCCTCCGACTTCTTCTTGAACTGGCGGGCTGGCGAGCGGTACTCCAACCACTTGAGATAGAGAAAGCCACCCAGGAAACCGCCGAGGTGGGCAAAGTGGGCCACGCCGCCTGCCGCACCGCCGATACCGAACCAAAGGGAGGCCGCAGTCATTAGACCGACGAACACCCGCGCCTCGATCGGCAGGATCCCCCAGATGAAGATGCGGTCCCGGGGCCAAAAGTAGGCGAAGCCGAGCATGACCCCGTAGACGGCGCCCGAGGCCCCGACGATCGCCGCGCGAGGCGTGGTCACAGAAGCCAATGCGCCAACAACCCCCGCGGCCAGGTAGAGCCCGAGAAAATGTCGGGCGCCCAGACGCGCCTCCAGCCGGGGACCGAAGAAGAACAGCGCCAGCATGTTGAAGAATAGGTGGCCGAACCCGCCGTGCAGGAACATATACGTTACGAGCGTCCAGGGGCGATAAGGGATGGCGATGGGCACCAACATCAGCGCCTGGAAGAGCTGGTTCGGCGGGTAGGTGATGAAGAACATCACCACGTTGGCCAGTATGAGACCGGTTACCCTGCGAGTCATGCGTCGCCTGTTCTTTCCGGTGATATCCCGGGCCGGAATATATCCCCCGGCCTCGCCACCGGCGAGGACCGGCCGCGTACCGGCTGCGCGGGGCCCCGGCAACGGGACCCATCATGCAAGTACGGCCCCGCCCTTGCAAACGTTTCGGCGCTTGCGCCCTGCACGGTGAGGGCACCTATTTGGAAGTTCCAGCGCAGACCTCCCGATACCGAGGTTATCATGAAGGAGCTGACCCAGCGGACCGCCATCATCACCGGTGCATCACGCGGCATCGGAACCTACCTAGCTCGGACGCTGGCCGACGAGAAAATGAACCTCGTCCTGGCGGCCCGTTCCAAAGAGGACCTCGAGCGCGTCGCCAGCGTCCTGCGGGAGAGCGGCGTCAGAGCCATCGCCGTACCGACCGATGTCACTGACCGTAGTGCGCTGGAAGCTCTTGTCGCCGCCACGAACGAGGAGTTCGGCGGGGCCGACGTTTTGGTCAACAACGCCGGCGCCCTCACCATCTTTCCCTACGACCGAATCGGCATCGAGGACGTGGAACAAAACGTTCGCCTGAACCTGACCTCGGCCATGATCCTCACGCGATTGGTCCTGCCCGGCATGGTCGAGCGGCGCCGCGGCCACATCGTCAACATGTCGTCGATTGCCGGGATCTGGGGACCGCCGTTCGACGAAGTCTACGGCGCGACCAAGGCCGGCCTCATCGGCTTCACCCAGTCGTTGAGACAGGAGTACCACGGCACCGGTATCAGCGCCTCGGTCATCTGCCCCGGCTACGTCGAGGAGGCCGGCCTCTACCACGAGGCGGAGCAGGCCACCGGGATCAAGGCGTCGGCGCTGTCGGGGCGAACCACACCGGCCGCTGTGGCGCGCGCAGTGGTCAAGGCGATCAAGAAGGATCGACCTCACATCATCGTCAACACGCCATCGGTCAGACCGCTGGCCGTGCTCTCGGCGCTAAGCCCGCGTTTCGGCGAGTGGCTAACGCGCAGGGCAAACGGCTACGCGCCATTCGTAAAAGCAGCCCCCCTGAACCTGAAGGCCGGGGGGCAAATGACGGGCTTGCGTCACAGCGGCGGCGCGCCGTCAGACTAGCGCTCGACCGCTACTCCTTTCCAAAATGCTGCGTGCTGCTTGACGTGCCGCGCTTCGTCCGACGGCTCGGGGTAATACCACGCGGCACTGGGATTGGAGTCGCCGTTGACGACGATATCGTAGTAGCTCGCCTTCCCTTTCCAGGGGCACGTGGTCGAGTGATCGCTCTCGCGGAAATACTCGCGGTTAAGCGATTCGGGTGGGAAGTAAACGTTACCCTCGACGACCTCGTATGTATCACTCTCGGCCAAGATTATGCCTTTCCATCTCGCTATAGCCATCAACAAACCTCCATCTATGATTAGTTGTTCAACAGTTTCGTTCTCGAGCGGCGGCGCTCGTTCGTTCGAGCAGCTGGCCACTCGTCGGCCCGCAGGTCCTCGATCACGGCCTCAGCCGCCCGTCTTGCAGAGATCAGGCTGCCTTCGATAGACGCCGTCTCGCGGTGGTCGCCGCAGACGTATAGGCCAGGACCGAATTGGACACCGCGCGCTCGTTCGTTACCCGGTGGCTGCGCCGGTAGCGCATGCCTGATCCGGTAGGTCCGCAGATGGCGCCAGCCACGGACCTGCGCCCCAAACCACTTTGCCAGTTGAACCCGCACATCGTTCGCGAGCCGGTCATCGCCGTTCGCCGGATTCCCTATCACGGTGGCCGAGATCAACGACGCACCTGAGGGCGCGTAGTCGCCAGCGACTTGGCTGGGAACGCAGAGATTGTTTACCGGGCCGTCCTCTTCGCCGTTGAGAACCAGGATGGGCTCTTCAATTGGTGGCCGCTCGGCGGCGAAGTACAGACAAGTCACAGAGCGCGAAGCTGGCTCGACCAGACCGTCCAGCAAACCCGCGGCGCTCACGCCATCGGTAGCGACAACGACGGCACCGGCGGTCAGTCTTTCGCCGCTGCTCAACACGACCCCGGACCCGTCAACGGCCGCGACCCGCGCCCCCGTACGCAGCGCACCTTCTGTGAGGCAGCCGGCCAGCTGATCGCTGATCGCACCCATGCCGCGAGCTGGCAGGGCCGCGTCGCCGGCGGCAAACATGCGGAAGACGAACTCGAACATACGGCTCGAAGTCTCGAGGCCTCGCTCGAGAAAGACACCGCTGAGGAAGGGTCGCATGAAACGTTCGATCATCTCAGCTGAGAACCCCGCCTTCCGCAGCGCCTCGATAGTCGTGGTCTCGGGTCGCTCGAAGATCTGCTCGAGACTACCCCGCTCGACCCGGGCACGCAGACGGCCGACACGGAATTTGTCGGCGAACGAGCCTACCGGTGCCCGCAACGCTGCCGCCAGGTCGGCGGGCCGCCGTCGCGGGTCCGTGACCCGATGGAATGAACCGCCGACACGGACCATCGCACCCGGGATAAAGGTGTGTAGATCCAGCGCCTGGTAATCCAAGGTTCGCTGAGCCTCCGGGTACGCAGTAAGCAGGACCTGGAATCCGCGATCCAGGGTGAATCCATCCAAGCGGTCGCTTCGCACTCGACCACCGACACCGTCGGACGACTCGAGCAGCAGCACAGATAGGCCAGAGCGCTCCAGCCTCACAGCGCAGGAAAGTCCCGCGAGCCCGGCACCTACGACGATCACGTCGGCGTTTGCTGATTCGTTCATTGGCTCACTATCCTACACCTTCACTCGCGTGCGTACTGTGGACAAACCGCCGTCCACAGCGAATACCTGCCCGGTCACCCAACTCGTCGCAGGATCGAGTAGGAAGGCGATTAGGGAAGCGACATCCTCCGGTTCCCCCAGCCGACCCAGGGCATGCATGGCGATCGAGGCGCGCTCGGCCGCCTCGACCGCCGTGACCATCTCGGTCTGCGGCGTGCGGACCAAGCCCGGCGCCACCGCGTTGACGCGAACCCCGGACCGCGCGTAGGTCGCCGCGGCGGAGACCACCAGACCGTTGATCCCAGCCTTGGCCGCAGCGATGGCCTCGTGGTTCACGAGCCCAACACCCGCCGCAGCCGACGAGATGAGAACGATGGATCCGCCATTCTTCCTCATCGCCTGCGCGCCCGCCCTCACCGTCGCAAAAGCCGATCCGATGTTGAGCGTCAGGGTTTCACTAAACTCTTCCTGACTCGTCAGGTGGGCCGGCTTCAAAAGCACCGAGCCGACACAATTGACGATACCGTCAACGCGGCCGTAAGCGTCGCGCGCCGCGGCAACGCAATCCTCGACTTCAGCGAAGTTCGTCGCATCGAGCGCCTGCGACTGGGCTCCCAGCTCGTGCGCTAGCAGGTCCAACTTCTCCGCCTCACGGGCAGCCAGCACTAGTCGCGCGCCACCCGCCGCCAGGCGACGCGCGACGGCACTGCCTATGCCACCGCTGGCACCTAGCACGATGTGAACGGCGTCGGATTCCTTGGCTGGTCGCTGCGAATTTTCCATCGGTCTATGCCCTCCGAGCCGCGCTCAGGCGCGCGGCTGACTCGTCCGGTTGCTGAAGAGGGAGGGCGTCACCACCCTCCCCCTCACTTTTTCGACACACACGACTGATCTGTGTCGTGGTTAGAATTTTCGGAACCCTTTCTACACGCAGATCTATTCCAAACCCAGCTTACACCTCGAAGCCTACCGGCTCTCCGGCAAGATCACCGAATCGATGACGTGAATCACGCCGTTACTCGCCTCGATGTCCGTTTTGATGATCCGCGCTTCGTCAATATACGCCCCGCCATCCTTCAACGAGAAGCGAACCGACTGGCCCTGAGCAGTCTCAGCGCCCTTCAACTGTACGACATCCTCGGCCAGCAGCTTGCCGGGAACCACATGGTAGGTGAGGATGGCGATCAGTTGATCGCGATTCTCCTCCTTCAACAACTCTTCGACCGTGCCCGCCGGCAGCTTGGCAAATGCCTCGTCGGTCGGCGCGAACACCGTAAACGGGCCCTCGCCCTGCAATGTCTCTACCAGTCCAGCCGCCTGTACCGCAGCGACCAGAGTCTGGAACGAGCCTGCCGAAACCGCCGTCTCTACGATGTCCTTCTCGTAGCTATGAGAAGACATGTACTGGCCCGATGCCGGCGCCGCGAAGGCGATGATCGCCGCAAGCGCCACGATTCCTGAAAGCCGATGCTTCTGCATTGTTCTCCTCCTGATGGCTGTCTACTTCCGTTTGAATAATTCCGCCTACTCGTACCTCGCCCAGGCGAGCGCCCAGCGCTTTTGGATCGCTCGCCATGCCAGCGCCTGGTAGATGGCGCTCAGCCCGACCAGGACGAAGAAGCCGCGGCTGAGAGCGCCCTGGTAGAACGTGCCCATGAAGTCGATGCCCCACAGGCCGACAAGTCCCAAGCCCAAACCGCCGATCACCAGCGTCGTAGCGGCGGTCACGTCCAATGCCCTCATCGTCTCTTCCTCCAGTCGAACCGTTTGCAAGGCCCCGGCAGGTGGCCTAACCGGGCCGTGCGCTGCCGTGTTGCCCATCTGTTGTCGATGAAACTAATGGGACACCGCGATACTGTCAAGGGTTTGTTTATGTATGTAACTTGACATTATCTGGACATGATGGTAGCTTTACGACGTGGGGTCTTAGGCTGCACATTGATGGAGCATGAGAGACATGAAGAACGGTCGAGATGAAACGAAGAGGCACCCGATTCGGGTCGTGGCGCGTCGCACGGGGCTGAGCCGCGACGTGTTGCGGGCCTGGGAGCTGCGCTATGGGGTCGTAGAACCCGAGCGGACGACTGGGGGTCAGCGACTTTACTCTGATGCCGACATCGAGCGCCTACGTCTGATACAGGAGGCGCAGGCGGCGGGGCGGCGGATCGGGCAGTTGGCGGGGTTGTCGAGCGAGGAATTGGGGCGGCTAATAGAAGAGGACCGGGCGGCGGCGATGCCGGTCGCGTCGGCGGTGCGGGCGGAGCGCGGCAACGCTGAGGCAGCGCGAACGTTCCTGACGGAAGGCCTGGCGGCGGTTCGTGAGATGGACGGCGAGCGGCTGGAGGCGATTCTCAGCCGGGCGGCGGTGGCGGTGGGAGCGCCGCAGTTGATCGATCACGTGATCACTCCGCTGATGATCGAGATCGGCGATCTCTGGACTGACGACGCACTAACTCCGGGCCACGAGCGGATGGCTACGGCGGTAGTCCGACGGACGCTGGACAGTATTCGGGGAGCCATGCAACAGGCAGATGGACCGGGCCTGGTGGTTGCGACTCCCGCAGGTCAACATCATGAGATCGGTGCTTTGCTGGCGGCAGCGGCGGCGGCGTCTTCCGGCTGGCGCGTCGTCTATCTGGGCGCCGATCTGCCCGCGGAATCGATTGCGACGGCCGTCGACATGACGGGGGCACGGGCCGTGGCGTTGAGCATTATCTTTCCGTCCGACGATCCCGATCTCCCGGACGAGCTTCGCTCTTTGCGCCGGCAGCTGAACGATGAAGTGATGGTGATAGTTGGCGGCCGGGCCGCAGGCGGTTATCGATCGGTGGTCGAAGAGATCGGTGCGTTGTGGCTACCCGATGCGCCGGGGCTGCGAGCGGCGCTGGATCTCGTATCGGCGTCCAACGGCAACGGTCGGCACGGCTGAACTCGCTGCCGAAGCATTGGAGAAGGCGTGGACTCTCGGATTCCGCAACTGAGGATCGAGGCCTGCAACGAAGCCCCATTGCACGCCGACGGCGAATACGTCCTCCATTGGATGAACGGCTTTCGGCGCGTCGGCTTCAACTTCAGTCTGCAGCGCGCTGTGGAGTTGGCTCGGGCGCTAAAGAAGCCACTCGTGATACTGGAAGCGCTACGCTGCGACTACCCCTGGGCGAGCGAGCGCCTGCACCGCTTCGTGCTGGACGGTATGGCCGCCAACGCCAGACGGCTCAACAAGAGGGCCGTAAACTATTACGCATACATCGAGGATCGGCGCGGTAAGGGCCGCGGCCTTCTCAACGCGCTGGCTTCCCGGGCGTGCGCCGTAGTAACCGACGACTACCCCGCCTTCTTCTTGCCGCGGATGGTCGCGACCGCGGCAACCCAGGTGCCGGTGACTCTCGAGAAGGTGGACTCGAACGGCCTGCTCCCGCTGCGCGCAGCCGAGCGCGTTTTCGAGACCGCGTATTCGTTCAGACGTTTTGTCCAGAAGAACCTCCTCAAGCACCTGTCGGAGATGCCGTCCCCCAACCCTCTGAAAGGCGTGCGACTGCCGCGGCTGGAAGCGCTGCCCGCCGATATCGTGGCCCGCTGGCCCAACTCGGCCGCGGCGCTGCTGAAGGGCCCACAGCCAAGCCTGCAGCAGCTGCCAGTCGACCATGCCGTGCCGGCGACCGATCTGGCCGGCGGCGAATCCGCGGCATCCGCAGTCCTCGAGCGCTTCTTGAATCAGCGGCTCTCGGGCTACGCCGAAGATCGCAACCACCCGGATGAAAACGCGACCAGCGGCCTCTCCCCGTACCTCCACTTCGGTCACATCTCCAGCCACCAGGTCTTTTCGGAACTGATGGCGAGTGAAGACTGGGACACCGACCGTTTAGCCGGCGAGGCGAGCGGCAAGCGAAGCGGATGGTGGGGCGTCAGCGAGAGCGGCGAGGCCCTCCTTGACCAGCTAATCACCTGGCGCGAGCTCGGCTTCAACATGAGCTCACGGCGCGAGGATTATGACCGCTACGAAAGTCTGCCTGCTTGGGCGCAAAAGACCCTGGCGGAGCATGCCGGCGACAAGCGGCCGTACCTCTACACGCTGGAGGATTTGGAGGACGCCGCGACGCACGACGACATCTGGAACGCGGCACAGACCGAATTGGTGCGCGACGGGCGCTTGCACAATTACATGCGAATGCTTTGGGGGAAGAAGATCCTCGAATGGAGTCCGACGCCGCAGGACGCGTTGCAGGCAATGATCGAGCTCAACAACAAGTACGCGCTGGACGGTCGCGACCCCAACTCGTACAGCGGGATCTTCTGGTGCCTGGGTCGCTACGATCGTCCCTGGGGCCCGGAACGCCCGATCTTCGGCAAGATCCGCTACATGAGCTCGGAGAACACAGCGCGGAAACTTCGACTCTCCGCCTACCTCGAGCGCTACGCGTCGCCGTGAGCACCTTCAAGCGCCAACTGGCCGAGCGCCAGCCCGATGGCTCGGCACGTCGCTGGCTCTACGTACCGTACGATCAGCTTTCGGACAGCATTGGGCCGCTGTCGCGCGAGGAGCCGCGCGAGCTGGGGATCGTTCTGATCGAGAACAAGTGGAAAGCGGCTCGCCGGCCATACCACAAGCAGAAGCTGGCCCTGGTGCTCGCGAATCAGCGGCACTTCGCATTGGAGCAGGCGGCGCGCGGTTTTGCGGTGCGTTACGAGGTGACGGACGGGCCCTACCGTGATGCGCTGGCGACGGTAATCGCCGAGCTCGGTGCGCTGCGAGTGATGGAGCCGGCGGAGCGAGAGCTGCGCGCCGACATAGCGCCACTCGAGGGGAGCGGTGGCCTGGAGGTCATAGAGCACGAGGGTTGGCTGACGAGCGCCGACCAGTTCGAGGCGAGCCAGCGCCGTGGTCCGCCGTGGCGGATGGACGCTTTCTATCGCCAGGTGCGTCGCGACCGCGGCATACTGCTGGAGGGCGGCAAACCCGTTGGGGGCAAGTACAGCTTCGACGCCGAGAATCGGAAGCCGTGGAACGGCGAGCCGCCGGCGCCTGCTCCGCCCCAGTTTCCCGTCGACCCGATCAAGAAGGAGGTCGGCGCGTTGATCGAGAGACGGTTCGCCGATCACCCGGGTACGCTGGAGCTGGCGGCGCTGCCTGCCACGGCGCAGGAGGCGAAAGCCCTGTGGAGCTGGGCCAAGGCGAACTGCCTGCACCACTTCGGCCCTTACGAGGACGCCATGTCCGTTCGGTCGGCGGGCCTGTTCCACACGCGGATCTCGGCCCTGCTCAACCTCCATCGCCTGCTCCCAACCCACGTGGTCGAAGAGGCGCTGGCGCTCGATGCGCCGCTCAACAGCATCGAGGGCTTCGTGCGTCAGGTCATCGGCTGGCGCGAATTCGTCAGGCACGTCCACCGGGCAACCGACGGCTTGCGCGACCTGCCGGCAGGCGCGACGCCCCTCGAAGCCGAGCCGGGCGCTGGCGGCTACGAGCGCTGGTCGGGCCGGCGGTGGCCTGCCGAGTCAGCTAAATCGACCATCGGCGGCGGTGCGGCGCCCAACGAACTCGGCGCACAAGAGCCCTTACCGCCGGCGTTTTGGGGCCGCACGAGCGGTTTCCAGTGCCTGGATCGGGTGGTATCGGATGTCTGGGCCTCGGGCTACGGCCATCACATCACGCGGCTGATGGTGCTGGCCAACATCGCCACGCTTCTCGACGTGACGCCGCGCGAGTTGGCCGACTGGTTCTGGGTCGCCTACACCGATGCCTACGATTGGGTGGTCGAACCCAACGTGTTGGGCATGGGCAGCTTCGCCCTCGGTGAGCTCATGACGACCAAGCCCTACGTGTCGGGCGCCGCCTACATCAACCGCATGAGCGACTTCTGTGCGGGCTGCGCTTTCGACCCGAAGCACGACTGCCCGCTGACCGCTCTCTACTGGTCGTTCCTCGCTCGCCATGAGGACAAGCTGGCAAGTAACCCGCGTCTGCGTCTGCCGCTGGCGTCGCTGAGGCGACGCTCCGCTGACTCGAGGCGCAACGATACGCAAGTCTTCGACTGGGTGCGGGGAACGCTCGCTGCCGGCGGCGAGCTACGGCCGGACGAGCGGCCGCGAGGCTGACAGGTGGCGGAAGGTCACACGTCGTGCGCTGGGCGCGCGCGCTCAAACCGCTCATCGGCAAGGCTCTGCTCGCCGTCGAGGCACCGTGGCGCTGCCAAAACGGACCGGAGCTCAGGCGACTCTAGCGACACCGCCCGAATCCGGCGACCCCACCTCCCGCACTATCCCTCGCAGCATGCCGCTGAAGACCAGCTTGTGGATGGGATAGAGCCCATACCAGTAGAGCAGACCCGCCAGACCCAGCGGATCGAATATCGCCGTCTGACGTAGGGTGGAACCGTCTTCGGTGCCATTGACCTCGAACTGCAGCCAGGCCCGCCCGGGCAACTTCATCTCTGCATAGAGCCTCAGCAACGCATCGGGCTCGTAGCTCTCGACGCGCCAGAAATCGACAGTGTCACCCGGCACCAGCTGTTCGGGGTCGCGCCGTCCGCGCCGCACACCGACCCCGCCGACCAGCAGATCGAGGAAGCCGCGCAGGTGCCACAGCGGATCGCCGAAGTACCATCCGACACTACCGCCTATCCGGCGAATCGGCCGGAACGCCTCGGCGCGCGACACGGGGACCGAAGCCGAGCGCGAGTCGACGATGCGCGACCCGTACTTGGCGCCACCCCAGCTGCTCGTCGCGCCCGAGGAGAGGGCATCCGACCAGCGGGTCTCGGCAAGCTCGCGATCCTCGTTGGCCAACGCGCGCTCGATCGCTTCGCCGATACCGCGTGGCCTCACAGCGAAGGCGCTCGACGCCGCTTCGTCGTTGACGACCGTCGCGTGACGTACGCTATCGATCAACTCGCGGCCTACCCGCGCATAGAGCGGGGTCACAAGACCCAGCCACAGACTCGAGAGCCGCGGACTCAACACCGGCACACGAATCATCAAGCGCTTGAGGCCGCGCTGCCGCGCGTACTCCTCCATGATCTCCATATACGAGACACGGTCGGCCCCGCCGATCTCGTATATCGCGCTACCCTCGATCTCCGCGTCGGGCGCCGCCACCAAGTACTCTATCAGATCCCCGATCGCCAAGGGCTGCGCCGGCTCGCTCACCCAGCGCGGCGTGATCATCACCGGCAGCTTCTCAACCAGCGCCCGAATCATTTCGAACGACAGACTGCCCGACCCGATGATTATCGAGGCTCGAAACTCGATCGTGCCAACACTGGACTCCCGCAGTACACGACCCACCTCGTGCCGACTGCGCAGATGCCTCGACAGGCCCGGCCCGCGTCCCAGGCCGCCCAGGTAGACGATCCGCCGAACCCCAGCCTCATGGGCGGCCGCCGCGAAGTTCTCCGCCGCCCGCCGATCCTCTACTTCGAAGTCCCCCCGCGAGCCCATCGAGTGGACCATGTAGTAGGCGACCTCCACACCCTGCAGCGCTCGCCGTAGCGATTCCAGCTCCAGAACGTCGCCCTGAACAACCTCCGTCCGGCGGCCCACCCGTGGACGTAAGAACTCAGGCCGCCGCGCCAGGCAGCGTACCCGTTCGCCACGCCCCTCCAAGGCCTTCAGCAAGCGGCCGCCCACATAGCCGCTCGCACCTGTCAACAAGATTCGCCGCCCACCTGTGGAAGAATCAGACATCTTTGCTCCCAGGCTCGTCGCGGCCCCGTCGTCCCGGCCCTGTTGAGGCCGCGAGCGGGACGCGCGCCATCTGTCCAATCATTGTCAAGATATATAGGCCCCGATTTCGCTGCTGTCAACCCTTCCCTGCCCTCTGAATCTTGACAATAGCTAGACACAAAGCTAACCTGTTGGGGTTCGTTCTGTAAGATGGTTAGTCTTTGTGCCGGTAACAGCAGAGGACGAGGGCTTGATGAGCGATTGGCCAAAGCCGGTTGTGGTTCTGAGCCGCTGCCTGGAACTGGAGCCGGTGCGCTACAACGGGCAGGTGATCCCGTACGACTTCGTGCGGGAGTTGGAGCCGTGGGTGAGCTACGTGCCGGTGTGCCCGGAGCTCGAGATCGGGCTGGGCGTTCCGCGGGACCCGATCCGAATCGTGGAGGTGGACGGCGAGGCGCGGCTGGTGCAGCCGGACACGGATCGGGATGTGAGCGACGCGATGCGCGATTTCGCCGACTCGTTCCTCGGCTCGCTGGGAGAAGTGGACGGCTTCCTGTTGAAGAACCGCTCGCCGTCGTGCGGGCTGAGCGACGTGAAGATCTATCAGGGGTTGGAGAAGTCGGCGTCGTCGCGGCGGGGCTCGGGCTTTTTCGGCGGGCCGGTGCTCGAGCGCTATCCGGGACTCGCGATAGAAGACGAAGGTCGTTTGCGGAACTATCGTATCCGCGACCACTTCCTGACCAAGCTATTCGCGCTAGCTCGCTTGCGGGCGATGAAAAGCAAGGGGGCGATGCGGGATCTGGTTCGCTTCCAAGCGGAGAACAAGATGATGTTGATGGCATACAGCCAGAAAGAGCTACGCGCCCTGGGGCGGATCGTCGCCAACCACGAGAGACTACCGTTTGACGAAGTGGTCGGGGCCTACGAGGAGCACTTCCAGTTGGCGCTGGCGCGACCGCCGCGTTCCAACTCTGTGATCAACGTCTTCGAGCATGCGGCGGGTTATTTCTCGAAGGGGCTGACGAAGGGGGAAAAGGCTTACTACCGATCGATGCTGAAGAAGTACAGAGAACGTCAGGTGCCGGTGAGCGCGGTGAGCTCGGTGCTGCGCGCCTGGATCGTCAGGTTCGAGGAGGAGTATCTGCTACCACAGACCTTCTTCGAGCCGTATCCGGCACCGCTGATGAGCCTCAGTGATTCGGGAAAGGGGAGAGAGGTTTAGAAGTCTCAGCTGAGCTGGGCGAGTATGGAACGAAGCTCGTCCATGTTCGCGAGCTGAACGGCCTCGATTTCGTCAAGCACCTTCTTCAAGGACGGCACCGCCGCACCTCCCACCAACAGCGGCGCGTTAACGGCCAGCTGCTTGCGCAGCTCGCGCAGCTCGCTCTCCACGACCGTGACATCGGGGGCGTGAACGATGCTGAGCGCCACCGCATCGGCGTTCGTCTCGCGCGCCGCCGCGGCGATATCGGCAGCGGGCAGATCGCGCCCCAAGTACGTCACTCGCCAGCCTTCAGCGGCGGCGGTCACCGCCGCGAACAGCGCCCCGAACTCGTGGGTCTGGTGCGCCGGCGTCGCGACCACCAGGCTCAGCGCCGAGCCGGGTGGTTCGGCCGCCTCGATGATCCTGCCAATCACGCGCAGAAGAACCGCCGATGCCAGATGCTCGTTGGCCGGGCTGACGTCGCCATGACTCCACAACTCACCGACCCGGCGCAGCAGCGGCCCAGCTACCCGCTCGACAAACGTCGAGGCACTCAGCCTGACCATGGCCCGGCCCAGCACCGCTTCCAACTCGCGTGCCTCGAGCCGCGACACCGCCGCCAGAGCATCACGCAGGTGAACCTCCGCCACCTGCATGGTCTCGACGTCCGGCTCTATAGCGACGACCGCCTCCTCGCGCTCGTCTTCCTTGACCAGCGCCGCCAGTTCCTCGGTCGCCAGACCGGCGATCTGGCTGATCCGCCTCCCCGCCCCGGTGGCACGCCGCAACAGCCGCAGCCGCTCGATATCGTCGTCCGAGTACAGTCGGCGGCCACCCTCCGAGCGGCCGGGCTCGATCACCCCGTACCTCTTCTCCCAGGCGCGGAGGACATCGGCGGTGAGACCTGTGCGCCGAACCACGACCTGGATCGGGTGGCGTTTTGCCCGGGCGTCGCTTCGCTTATCTGCCATACAGGTACCAGTCTAGCGCCGCTGTCACGTTTCTGTCAACATTGAATATTGACATTCCATTGACACGTTCCCGGGCAAGCACGGTTCGCCGCTTCTGTTATCTTCCAAGCCATGCTCGTCCTCGAAATCTCGCTTGGCTTGCTGATCGGCCTATCGCTGGGCCTGTTCGGGGGCGGTGGCTCGATCCTAACGGTGCCCATCCTAGTGTACGGGGTGGGATACGATGCCAAAGCCTCGATCGCCATGAGCCTGTTGGTGGCAGGAGTGACTAGTCTTGTCGGAGCTTACGGCCACTGGCGGATAGGCAACGTGCACGTTCGGGTGGCGCTGGTGTTCGGGGGCGTGGCGATGCTGGGCACCTACCTGGGGGCGCGGCTCTCGGTACTGGTGAGCGGCGTATTCCAGTTGGTGCTTTTTTCCTTGGTGATGCTCGCGGCCGCGTATTTCATGCTGCTCGGTCGCGTACCGGGCGTGAGGCCCGAGGCCGGCGAGCTGCATCTCGATGACCGGTCACGGATGCCGATCGCGCTAATCATAACAGAGGGATTGGCGGTGGGTGTGCTCACGGGGCTGGTGGGCGTGGGCGGCGGGTTCCTGATCGTGCCGGCGCTGGTGCTGCTGGTGAGGATTCCGATGAAGCAGGCCGTGGGCACGTCGCTGGCGGTGATCTCGCTGAAGTCGGCGACCGGGTTCCTGGGCTACCTGGGCCAGGTGGAGATAGAATGGTCATTCATCGGTCTCTTCACCGCGGTCGCGATCGGCGGAATCTTGATCGGCACACGAATGGTGCGTCACGTGCCGCAGAAAGCGTTGCGACGCGGGTTCGCCATCCTGCTGTTCGCAGTAGCAGCGGCGATCTTGTTCCAGAACAGGGGCGTCTTTGTGCCGACGTAGGGGTTGGTGCCGGTTCGGGGGCGCTGACAGAAGGTGGGCGGCGGGCAGTGGGCGGTGGGACGGTGGACGGCGGACGGTAGATCAGAGGTTGTTGGTCCGTCACTACCGGCTACCACTCACGAGATGTGCAAGGAGAATGTGGCATGCTACTGAGGCGTTTCTACGACGATAAGCTCGCCCAGGCCAGCTACCTGGTTGGCTGCCAAGCGACGGGTGAGGCGCTGGTCGTCGACCCGCACCGAGACGTGGAGTGTTATGTGCGGGCGGCGGAGCAGGAGGGCTTGCGAATCACGCACGTGACCGAGACGCACATCCACGCCGACTACGCTTCCGGAACGCGGGAATTGGCGAAGCGTACCGGAGCCCGGATGTACCTGTCCGACGAGGGCGACGCGGACTGGAAGTACGAGTTCGGCATCGGCGAGGGCGCCGTAGCCCTGAAGGACGGCGACACGTTCAAGGTGGGCAACGTGCTGATCGAGGCGCTGCACACGCCCGGTCACACCCCGGAACATATGAGCTTCCTGCTCACCGATACGGCGGGTGCAAATGAGCCGATGGGCGTGTTCACCGGCGACTTCGTCTTCGTTGGCGATGTGGGGCGGCCGGACCTACTGGAGCGGGCGGCGGGTTTCGAGGACACGATGGAAGAGGCGGCCCGAACGCTCTTCGATTCGCTCGAACGCTTCAAGGCACTCCCGGACTACTTGCAGCTCTGGCCGGGGCACGGCGCCGGGTCAGCCTGTGGCAAGTCGCTCGGCGCGGTTCCGCAATCGACGCTGGGTTACGAGCGCATGTTCAACTGGGCCTTCGCTCTCGAAGAAAGGGCGGATTTCGTGGCGGCAGTGCTCGCCGGCCAGCCGGAGCCACCGAAGTACTTCGCCGAGATGAAGCGGATCAACAAGGCAGGTCCGCGTATCCTGGGCGGTTACCGGCGACCTGAGCGGCTGCCCGAGTCGCGCCTTGCTGACCTTTTGAGTTCGGGCGCGCTGGTCGTCGACACGCGCAAGACAGAGGACTTCGCTGCCGGGCATCTGCCGGGCGCTATAAGCATCCCGCTCGACCGCTCCTTCACCACCTGGGCCGGGTGGCTCATACCCTACGACCGCGAGTTCTACCTGATCGTCGAGGATGAGGCCGGCGTCGACGAGGCGGCACGGGACCTGATGTTGATCGGTCTCGATCGCATCGGTGGCTACTTCGGGGCCGCGGCGATCGCGACTTGGGAAGGAAATGGGCGCAAACTTGCCAAGATGGCGGAAATCAGCTCGGACGAGCTGGCCGCACGGGTGAGCGCCAACGACGTCGCCGTTATCGATGTACGCGGGTCGGTGGAGTGGGAGGCCTTCCACATCCCGGGCGCAGCGAACATCCCGCTCGGCTATCTGAGCGAGCGACTCGACGAGCTGCCGCGCGAGGGCACCGTCGTGCTCCATTGCCAGGAGGGCTGGCGCTCGGGCATCGGCGCCAGCCTGCTCGAGGCGCGGGGCATTACAAACGTGGCGAACCTGAAAGGCGGGATCCGGGCCTGGGTGGCAGACGGGAGACCGGTCGATCGCTCTGGTGCGGGAGGCGGGTGATTCGTAGAATCGACCCATGGGCCTGACCCGGGAGATACTCCTACGAATCTCGACCAACGAGTGGTTGGCCGATCAGCTGACGCGGCGGAAGTTCACCCAGAAAGCCGTGCAGCGTTTCCTGCCCGGCGAGGACGTGGACTCGGCGCTCGACGCCACTGCAGCCCTTCGCGAGAGCGGGATTCCGACGATCCTCACGCTTCTCGGCGAGCACGTGAAGACGCAGGACGAAGCGGATGACGTCATGCGCCACTTCCTGGGCACCCTGGATCGCATAGCCGAACGAGGCTACGACTCCGACATCTCGGTCAAGCCCACACACTTCGGTATCGAGCTGGATCTCGAGGGCACCTACGGGAGGATCAGAGGCCTGGTCGAGCGGGCCGACGAACTGGGCCGCACCGTCGCCATCGACATGGAAGACAGCCCGTTCGTCGACGGCACCCTGGATATCTACCGCCGCATCCGAGCCGAGCACCGCAACGTAGCCGTTTGCATCCAGGGGTACCTCCACCGCACCGCCAGCGACGTCGAGTCGCTGCTTCCCCTCGCTCCGACTATTCGCCTGGTGAAAGGCGCCTACACCGAGCCTCGCGATGTCGCCTGCCGCGGCAAGCGCGCCTTGGACGCCGCCTTTCTCAAACACACCGAGACGCTGCTCAGAAAGCTCGCCGACGGGAACGACCTCCGCGTCTTCTTCGGAACGCACGACCCCAAGATGATCGACGGCATACAGGAACGGGCCGTCAAGCTCGGCCTGCCAAAAGACGCCTTCGAGATCCAGATGCTCTACGGAATCCAGCGGCAGCTCCAGCTCCAGCTCGCAGAAGAGGGCTACCGGGTGCGCGTTCTCATCAGCTACGGCGAGGCCTGGTTCCCTTGGTACGCGCGGCGCCTGGCCGAACGGCCCGCCAACGTCCTCGTCCTGCTCCGCAACCTCCTCGGCTAGCCGTCCCAGGCCCGACGCTCGGGCCCCGGAAGCGGGTAACGGTTCCCACTCCGGTTACCGTATGGTAACGAAAGGCCGTCGGATCCGGGCCTCTGCCCGACCACTTCCAGCGCCCTAACACCATTTCTCACAGTTAGTTAGGCCAGACACGACCGTTCTGGTACACCCCCTGCTTCATATAGAGGCCGGAGAACGGAGTTGCAGTACAGCCCTGACGGAGCAGTAGAAATGGAAAGGGAGCAGATCATGCGATGCCCACACTGCCACAACGTGGGTGCCTGCGTCTGGGTCGGGTTCGGGAAGGACTGGGTGATATGCCAGTTCTGTCAGCGTCGAGTCCGCTGGACGGAAGTCCAGGCCAAGTATCTCGTCGAGGACGAAGAGGATTGGATGCGCGGGCCCCAGAAAGTGGTGTCGTATCACTAGGGCACGCAGATCAAGAGTTGCAGCTGTTTTCCCAGGTTGAGGGTCTGACGTGCCGGCGCGACGCCCGTCACCTCTTCCAAACATGACCCTAAGAAGCCCACAACCACCACTCGCGCACGCCGGGCCAATTGGCCCGGCGTTTTCTTTGGAAAACCGAGCCTGAAACCCACCGGATGCCCGGCCGCACGGTGAGGTGAGGACCGGTCGTGCACCTGTCGTCTGCAACGCTTTCGTCGGATCCGGGCGTCAAAGGTATTGACCGGCCTACCCAGCCCGATCGACCACGAACCGGAGCGACGCCCATGCGCCGAAGCCCGCGGATCGATAGGCGCACGCCAGCCGTAGACCGGTATGCTCTTCCCACCACGATCCTGATTCTTCTGCTGACAACACTGACCGCGGAACCGACATCGGCGCAGACGCCGCCTGCCGGAGGGGCCGGGGAGCCGGACACGTTCGCGCCCAACGTACTACCGACGCTGCGCGTCGAACGCGCGCCGGGGTTGATAGAGCTGGACGGCGAACTGGACGATGCGGGGTGGACGGGCGCGGCACGGGCGACGAACTTCGCCGTCTTTTATCCAGACGAAGGCAAGAAGCCTCCGGTAGAGAGCGAGGTGCTGGTCACCTACGACGACGAATACCTGTATCTGGGCTTCATCGCCTACGACGACCCGAGCGAGATCCGCGCCTCGCTTCGCGATCGAGACGAGATATCGAACGACGACTACTTCGGCATCCTGCTCGACACCTACGGCGACGCATCGTGGGCGTACTTCCTGTTTGTTAACCCTCTAGGCGTGCAGGCCGACACACGCTGGTCCGCAAACGCGGGAGAAGACTTCCGCTTCGATATCATCTTCTACAGCGAGGCAAAGATCACGGACGAAGGTTATCAGATCGAGATGGCCATCCCGTTCAAGAGCCTGCGCTTTCCGGATCGCGAGGTGCAGGAGTGGCGAGCGACGTTCTGGCGAACCTGGCCACGGGACAGCCGCGCGCAGCACAGCTGGGCCAGCATCAGCCGTGACGACCCCTGCATGGTATGCCAGTTCGGGACGCTGACCGGGATCCAAGGGGTCAAGCCGGGCGGTGCCCTGGAGCTGATGCCGGCGGTTGTCGCCTCGCAAACGGGAGAGATCGCCGACGCCGAGGACTCGAGCTCGGGCTTCAGCAGCGACGACCCAGCCGGCGAGCTGTCGCTCTTCGCCCGCTACCCGTTCGCATCCGGGACTACGACGGAGCTGGCGCTCAATCCGGATTTCAGCCAAGTCGAGTCCGACGTCGCCCAGATCGACGTCAACACGACGTTCGCCCTCTTCTTTCCGGAGCAGCGGCCCTTCTTCCAGGAAGGGAGCGACCTGTTCCAGTCGTATTTCCAGGTCCTGTACACGCGGCAGATCAACGACCCGCTGGTGACCGGCAAGCTGATCGGGCGCATGGGGCGTACGACGCTGGCCTACCTGGGCGGCCTGGACGAGAACTCGCCGATCCTGTTGCCGTTCCAGGAGCGAAGCTACGTCGGTATGGCAGGGAGGAGTCTATCGAACATCGGGCGCCTCCAGCAGACCTTCTGGCGCGACTCGTACATAGGCGCGATACTGACCGACCGGCGCCTGGAGGGGAACAGCGGATCGGGCACCGCGGGAGGAATCGACGGGCGGCTGCGCTTCCTGGAGAACTACAGTCTCGAGTACCAGGCGCTGGCCAGCTACACTCGCGAACCGTACGACGCGACGCTGACCGAGGGGATCGGCGACGTCAGGTTCGGCAAGAAGGGGTACACGGGGACGTACGACGGAGAATCGTATTGGGGACACGCATGGTATGTGAGCGTCGAGCGCAACGCGCGCACCTGGTTCTTCGACTTCGACCTGTGGAACTCGAGCCCGACCTTCCGGGCCGACCTGGGTTTCGAGAACCGCAACGACTTCCATCGCTTCACGATGATCCAAGGGCTGCAGTTCTTTCCTGGCAGCCGCTTCATCCATCGACTGCAACCGTTGATCTTCACCCAGCGGATCTGGAACTGGGACTGGCTACGCAAAGACGACATCCTCGCGGCCAACCTCCAGATCACCTGGTTGGGTGAAACCTTCACCCTGTTCGAGTACGCATTGGCTCGAGAGCGATTCCGCGGCATCGACTTCGAAGGGCAGCGCAACTGGACGATCATCGCCGAGTCGGGCTTCAGCGAAGTCTTCCGGCCCGGCCTCATGGTCAGACACGGCGACAGGATCGCCCGCTTCACCGACCCGCCAGCGCCGGGCGTGGGTACGGACGTCGAGGTCTGGTTCGAAGTCAAGCCGCTAACGCGGTGGGTGATCCAGCCGTCGCTTCAGTACTCGGAACTGCACGACCGCGACAGCGGCGAAGAGTACTTCAGCGGCTACATCCTGCGTGCCCGCACCGTCTTCCAGTTCACCCGCGAGTTCTTCGTGCGCCTCGTGGTGCAGTACGACGACTTCAACAAGGCCCTCAGCTTCGAACCGCTAATCACTTACAGGCTGAACCCCTTCAGCATGTTCTACATCGGCTCGACGCACGGCTACGTAGACTACAGCGAGCCCGGCGGCCTTACGCAGACCGAGCGCCAGTTCTTCGCCAAGTTCCAGTACCTGTTCCGGATATAGGACGTGGGGTAGAAAACGTCGCGGGGAGCGGGGCTGACGGCTTTTCTGGCTGCCTCCTCCTCAAGACCGCCTGCCCCGATCCCCGCGCCGCTAACGACGGGGGCTACTTTCCCGTTATGACAGGAAGGCTGACCATGCCCGGCTGGACCGGTAGGACAGCCCGATCAGGTACTTGAAGGCGCTACCGACCATGGCCCGCACCTTCTGAAGTACCGAGTTTCGACGATCTAAAGACATAGCTACCACCTTAACGCCTTCCCCATCAACGACTTGCGTCGCTCGGGCCGATCCTGGCGGCCCCTTCACGTACGTCTAATACTGCTATCTCTACCCTATATGACGTATCAAACCCCAAGAACGTTGCAGCGGCCCGCGGCGAACCCCTACTCTTAGCCGGTACGTAGTGTTCCCCAAAGGACGACAGCTACTGTCAGGCTTCGAGGAGGCAGCGGTTATGGCACCGTCCCGGACGCGAATTTCCCGCCGGTTGCACCTCTTCCGACTCATCACGCCCATCATCTTCGGGCTAGCCATCGGCTGCGGCGGAGACTCGCCGACCGATATCGATGGCGTCTACCGGTACACGGTCCCCGAGAATACCGGGGACGGCTGGGACACCGGCCATCTTTCCGACTACGGGTTCGACCTGGAGCCGATCCGCGAGCTAATCGCCCTGGTCGAGGACGGTACGTACCCCAACGTCCACAGCGTGCTCATCGTCCGAGACGGCGTGCTCTTATTGGAAGAGTACTTTCCGGGATACAGCTCGGGCGGCACGTTCTATGACTACGACCGAGAGACCAAGCACGAGTGCTTCTCGGTGACCAAGAGCGTCAACTCGGCATTGATCGGCATCGCCATCGATGACGGCCTGATCGCCGGCGCCCAGGCGCAGATCTCAGATTACCTGCCCGAGTACGCCGACATATTCGCCGATCCGGACAAGGACCGGTTGCTGCTGCACGATCTGCTGACGATGTCGGCGGGCCTGGATTGGGACGAGCTGACTTACCCGTACGGCGACCCCAACAACACCCATTACTGGATGAGGCGGAGCCCGGACCCCATCAGGTACACGCTGGAGCGGCCGGTGGCCTACGATCCCGGGATCCAATTCGCCTACAACAGCGGCCTCTCGCTGGCGCTGGGGAGAATCGTGGAGAACGCGACCGGCGAGCGTGCGGAGCGGTACGCCGAGAGTAATCTGTTCGCGGCGCTCGGCATTACCGACTACTTATGGCGCTTGGCGAACGACGGCGTGACGCTGAACACGGGAGGCGGCCTTTTGCTGCGCCCGCGTGACATGGCGAAGTTCGGCCAGCTCTACCTGAACGGCGGCCGGTGGGGCGGCGTGCAGGTTGTAAGCGAGCACTGGGTGAGCGAATCGGTGCGGCAGCATACGCAGTACTGTTGTTACGGATATCAATGGTGGCTGATCCGTTTCGAGCTCGATGACGGGACGATGGTGGATTCCTCCACCGGTATCGGTTATGGCGGCCAGTACGTGTTCGTGTTTTCTGAACTAGACCTGATCGTCGTGCTCACCGGTGGGAACTACGATCAGTCGATCAGCTACGCCTACGAACTCGTCGAGACGCACATATTGCAGCCCCTGTTCTCCCAAACCACGCAGCGACAGGCTGACAGAGTCGCCCCCGCCTTAGTGCCATAGCCCAAGGAGCCGAAGTTATGGGCGCGTTGATGCATCGCTTCGTTTCCACCACCCCAGGATCGCCTGAGAGGCTGGAGGGTATGATGTAGGCAGAAGCACGCGCGCCCCCTCCCTGCCTCGCTTTCAGGACGAGCGCGAAGTATGTACAGGATCGCCCTCTGCCTACTGACTCTACTGACCGCCTGCACCGACACGCCGCAAGACCCCGACTACTTCCCCGACGTGCCGCCGGGCGTCAACGTCGACTATTACGATTGGAGCGACGGCATCGCGCCGGACACGGTCTACTTCGTCGCGCTAGTGGGCGATTGGAACGGGACCGACACCCTCTTCTACTACCTGGCCGAGAGCGGACGGGTCATCGAAGAGGGCTGGTGGGTCGACTGGGCGGTGGAAGCGCCCGTCGCCTACGATCCGCTCGACGACCTGGAGATCGTCTGGCGCGCCTGGATGGCGGGCGACACCGCCGAACTGGTTTGGACGCCGTGAGTCCGGTGGGTCGGTGGGTCAGTGCGTCGGTGCGGAGGCGGGCCGCCTCGCTTCGGCCGGATCAGCGCCAGCGATCTAAGGCACGCCCCATTTTCATGACCCAGACCTCGTAGTCCACTTCGCCTGCGGTGAAGGCAACGCGACGGCCGTCCGGGTGGACGGCGAGGTGGAGTATACGCTCGAGTGACAGGATGGCGCGGGCGTCACCATCGGCCAGACGCACGCGCCACAGCTCCCATCCCGCGTCCAGCTCCTGGCTCGGCCGCAGGAACAGCAGGTGCCGGGCGTCCAGCGGACGTCGCTCGACAAGTCGAGGCAACGAACGTGCCCTTCATGCAGGATCTCCTGCTGGCCGCTTTCGCCGCGAAGTCGCTGCCAAAGACGAAGGCCGTTCATCGCTGCGTTACAAGATGATGGTTCGGATGGAATTGCGCCAACTCGGGGTAGGACGAGAGGCCGGCGAACCGCTAGCTCCGACCTCCCCCGCCTCCGACCTCCAACTCGACCGCAGCGAGCCTCAACCGCCCAGAAGCTCGTTTACTTTGGCCATCACCTGGAAGGCGTCGGCGACGTAGAGCACATCGGCCTTGCCCTGCGCCCAGCCGCAACCGGGGTCGAGGTTCACGGCGCGGCGCTCTTTGATGAAGCGCCAGCCGACCACGTGAGGCTCTTCGCCGTGGCAGCAGGTGGCCAACCCCTTCGGATGGCGTGGAGTCGAGCCCGTCTGACCCACCTGGTTCATGTGGCTCATGAAGGAGAGGACGTCCTGCCCTTCACCGGACTGGTCGACCAGCGACTTGCTGCTTCCCAGCGATGCCTGCGACCCGCCGAGGAAGTCGAGGATCAGCTGCTCGGCCTCGGGCAGGTGGCTCTGGCCATCAGCCTGCTTCTTCGTCCAGCCGGCGCCGGCGACGAAGAGTAGCTGGGCGTCGGGCCTGATCGTCTGAGCTTCCGCCGTCGCCGCCTCTTCACCCACGACCCGGGTACGGGTGGCCGGCACATCGACGGTCACGCTCTCGAGCGCGGCGGAGCCCGACAGCCCGTCGACCGCATCGAAGACACCGGAGTCGACGAGGGTGAACCATGGCCTTTGCTGACGCGAGAGCCGGGCGACCATACGCTGGCGGTAGTACCAGCGTTCGATCTGCGGCGAGCCGGGCCCGATCTCGAATCCGGTGACGTGTGTATCGATACGACCGTCGACGCGCTGGGCCACGCCGGGCATCGTCCTGGAGAACCTCGAGGTGGCAGGCACGATGACCAGCGTCGCCTCGCTCTTACGAACGAGGGCCTCGGCTGCAGCAGCGTCGGTGGCGTAGCGCGAGACCGCGAACTCGTCTCCGCCCACCGCGAGGAAGCTCTCGGCGCCACAGCCGGCGATGCTGTCGGCCGCCGCTTTCAGGTCGCCGCCCACCAGGCCGACGGTAAGGGGTGCACCACTTAAACCCTTCGCCAATTCCATCGCACCACCCAGTACTTCCAGTGCCGCTTTGGGCAGCGCGCCGGCCGAATCCGTATGTGCTAGAAAGAGGACTTTCTCCATTCGCCTAGCTCCTCAACCACTCGACGATCTCCCGGGCGATCTCTTCCGCCGGGACATCCTTCACAACCCTTGTATCGCGACGCTGTTGCGGCACTTCCACCTCGTGGAAGTCGACACCTTCGGCGCCCACCGCCGCCGGCTGCGCCTGCTGCAGCGCGGGCATAATCGTCCGCATGTTACCCATCCCGACCTGCGGATTGTTGGGCGGCTCCGGTAGCTCGCCGGTCGACCAGGCACAGACGGCCGGCGGTCCCTCGCAGCTAGAGGCGAGGTACATGCCGCCCTCGATGCGCTCGAGAACGCGCAGCGATCCGTCATCCTGCACCGTGAGCTTGTCGACGGCGAGGAACTGGTCGGTGATACCCAGGCGCTCGCCGACCATCTGCATGGTGACACCGGCATCACGGGAAGCGGACGAGCGGCCACCGAAGAGCAGCAACCGGGAGCGGTCGAGGCCGTCGATTTTTTCGATCGCTCCGGCCAGCGCCGCCGCGACCTCGTAGGCATCGGTGAAGCCGCCGGCCGGTCCATCCAACGCCACCAAATCGAACGGGACTTTCTGGGCAATGCTCATCATCAGCTGCTGGAGCCTGGCCTTGGGGCCGAGGCTCACCAGCCAGACCTTGCTGTCGCTCGTGCTCTCGGCGAGGTGCGCCGCCTCGTAGAGAGCGTGCGCCGCCCAGGGATCGAGGACCGAGGGCAACATCATCTCGTTCTTGAGGCCGGGCCCCGACGGGGTCTCCACCGGCTCCAGCGTTTGGAGCGGATCCGGGACGACGCTACCGCAGACTACGATGTGAAAGCCCGATGTCATTTCGTACTCCGCTGTTGTTCTTAGTTCTCCGCCGAGTGCAGCCCGCCTGCACCGGCGCGAAACTCGAGTACCGTGCGTTCCGGGTCATCCTCGCGCGGCTGGGTACAGCTCCAGAAGCAGGCGCCGCAGTGGATGCACTTCTCGCGATCGAACTGCGGGACGCCGCCTTCGCCGGGCGTGATCGCCTCGCCGGAGCAGATCTCGATGCACAGCTTGCTCTCGCAGGCTTCGCAGACGCTGGGATAGAGAAAGACCACGTGGTCCGGGTAGCCCGCCGGTGCCTGGACCTTGCCACCGAGTAGAAGCGCATCCTGGTGCGAGACGAGCAGCTTACCGTCGTAGGGGATCTCGGGCCAGCCGGCGGCCTCCATCAGGGCATCGTGCATCGACGTACCGCCGGCCGTTGTCTCCTTCCGGATCCGCTCGACCTCCTCTGGCGCCAGCACCCCCACGTAGTAGTCGGCGAGCGACGGTACCCGCTCGTAGGGACGCTTGGACGGGCCCGAGATGTTGATCTTCCCCTTGCTCACGCCGGAGAGGCCCATGCCGATGAACCCTGCGATGAACCCGCGCTGGAAACCGTCGCGCGCCTTCTCGGCGATGCGACCCTCCTTCTCCACCCAGCTCTCGCGCCGCCGCTTGACGTACGCAGCCTCGAGGTTCTCCCGGCTGAAGGCCCTGTCTTCCCTGAGCAGCTCGATCACGCCCTCGGCTAGCTGGACGCCGGTAGTCCAGGCTTCATCGACGCCGGAGCCGGTAAGCACATTGGTACTGCCCGAGCCTTCGCCGACCCTGGCGAAGCCGTCGCCCACCAGGTGCGGCTCACCGCGACGCCCCGATTCCTGCAGCGTCTTGGCGCCCCACGACCGAAGCGTGCCGCCCTCCAGGTATCGCCAGATGTAAGGATGCATCATCCAGTGCTGGAGGTAGCGGTAGCTGGTGCGTACGGGACTATCGAACCAGGACGGTACGAAGATCCCGAGTGATGCAACATTGCCGGGATAGACGTAGAGGAAGCCAAAGATCTCGGGCTCAGGGTAGCCGATGGTGTGAAGGACGGCACCCGGCTCCAGCGGGCAACCTTCCGGCAGATCGACCACGACCTTCATCCCGACGGCCCAGTCGCGCTGGTGGTGGTCTTCCGGCATGCCGAAGTGCTCGTCCAGCTTGCGACCGACGGGACCGACGGGCCCATCGCCCACGACCGTCAACGCTGCGCGTACGTCCATGCCGGGCATGTAGGCGTCGGTCGGGCCACCCTTCAGGTCGGTTCCCTGATCGACGAGCCGGACACCGACGACAGCGTCGTCCTCGATGAGCGGTTCACCCACCGGCATGCCGGGCCAGATCTGCACCATGCCGGAGGAAATGAGCAGCGAGCCGACCCACTGGTTGAACTGACCGATAGAGAGGACAAGCCCACCGTCCTTTTTCATGAAATCGGGGATGTAGGGCAGCTCGACCGCCTTATGCTTGCCCCGACCGGCCAACTTCAGGCTCGCCATGGCGGCATCGAGGCCTTTGACGCCTTTCGGACGCCGGCTCGCGCCGACGGGATCTTTCAAATAGACCAGCTTCTCGTGGGTAACCTCGTGCGCGTTGGGGATCTCGCCGGGCTCGAGGTCGGGAAACGACGCGCGGATGCCCCGGCCCCGGGTCACTACGCCCGAGACGCCGAAGCCGATGTCCTCGGCCCGCTCGTAGCAGAGGACCTGCAGCGGCAACCCGGGCATAGCCTTGCTCATCAAGAAGGGTTGCTTCTCGGGATCCTGCATCGCCCGGGACAGCGTCGTGAGGAACCCGCCCGTCGCCGGCCCGAAGCCGACGCAGACGATATCCACCTCCATGCTCTGGCGCTCGACGTTCGCCATCTCGCTCATCGAGCCGATCCTAGAGCGGGTAATCGAGTGCTTCGGGGATCGTTACCCGGGTCAACGCCAGAGCAGCGTTGTCCTTGGCCAGGCGCGAGCCAGTGAGACAACCGTCCAGCTTGCCGCGGCGCAATGTGAAGGGCTCGTAGCCGTCGAAGCGAACGCAGGGGCCTCGCTTGACAGGCGGCGCCCCGTCCTCGTCGAGTACATCGACGATGCAGGAGCACAGCCCCGGCATCACGTTCTCCAGCACCGTCAGCTCGCTATCGCTGTAGACGCGATCGCCATCGGTCGTCCAGCACGGGTGCCGGTTGTAGCCGAAGACGAGGCTCGAGCAAATACGCGCGACCTCGCCGCCAGCGGCCGCCGCCTGCACATGACAGAGGTCGGTGAAGAAGGCGACGTAACCGGGGAGCGCCTCGGCGAGGCTGGCGTTTTCTGAGCCTTTCTCCTCGAGTTCGATCAAGTCCATGATCTGGTAGCGACTGGCGAGCAACCAACAGAGCGCATCCGCCATCGGGAAGGTCACGCCCTGGCGGTGCCCCTTGTAGAGCGGCGCGCCGTCGGCGTCGGTCGCCTCGAGTAGGTGACGCAGCGTCCAGAGCCAGAGGTCCATGGCCGAGGCGAGCGTGCAGGCGCCCGAGCCCGGCCGTAGCCCGGCGACGTGACGCATCTCGGTGATCCACTCCTCGAGCTGGGCCAGGAAGACTTCGTCCGTCATGGTGACGCTGAGCTGGCGGCGCTGCACGGCCTCCGGTCCCTCGTAGGTCGCCTCGAGCTGCGCGTCCATCCACTTCTGCGGCAGGAAGCCGGGGCAATCCTCGGTGATGCCGTAGCCGCCCATAAGGCTCACCGCCTCACGCATCATGTTCGCACCGTGCCCGGTGTTCCACAGCTTGCCGGCCGGGCAGAGCACATCGGCGAGGGCGTTCTTGACCAGGTACTGGACGAGCTCGTTCGCTTCGAGTTCCGAGAAACGGGCCTGATCTCGCTCACCCTCGGGCTTCGCGGCGAGCCGCACGTATTCGACCGCCTTATCCACCCAGCTCTCCAGGGCGCGGATCGCTCTGCGGCCATCCGGGATGTCGTGCGCGGCGTATATCTCGTCGCGTCGATGGTCGAGCGGATCCAACTCGTCGAACAGCCGTGCCGCCGCGAAGCCGAGCGCCGCGCTCGCCTCACCGGTCGCCCAGATATCGACCAGCCGGTGAAGTGTGTCCTGCTTCTGCTGCAGACCCAGCTGGTGTCGCGGTGAGCCCGGCTGGTCCGACTCGCCCCCTCTGAAGCGGCCGCGATGGTAGCGGACGACCGGCTCGACGGCCGACAGGAGCTTCGCCGCGGTCATCAGACCGACAGTGACACGCGTTCGCCGGAAGACGGAATCGATGATCCCGCCGTGACTGTGGTTGGGTATGATGACACCGTCCTTCACCGTATAGCCGCCGATGATGCGGCTGGCGGGAACATCGAGACTGAAGACGGGATCGCTGGTGGCCGACAGTTGATGGACGAGCTTCTTGGTGGGAGTGCCGCGGTCGTAGATGCCGGGGTCGTTCTCCTCCAAGATGATCATGCAGCTGCCCTTGATGCGCTCGTCACCCGAATCGACCGCCGCCGAGACGAAGTTGGCGAACGCCATGTTCGTGATGAAGCGTCCCCGTTTCTCGACGTGGAGGATCGGTTCCTCGCCCTCCTTCCACTCCTTGACGCTGACCTTACCCCCCAGCACGCCGGTGTCGACACCCACGTACGGGATGGGCTCCGTTAGCGCGAAGGCGCTGCGCTCGATCGTCCGATCCTCGCCGGGCTGCGGCGGTGAGAAGCGCCGCATGTACTCTTCCTTCTGCTCCGGCGTACCCTTCTCGTGGATCGGCGACAAGCCGAGGTGGCCCGCCATCGCACCGGTGGCCGCACCGCCGTCCACCCACGCCAACTCGAACGCCGCCAGCGCCAACGCCAGGTTCTTGGGACCAGCTATGAAGCCGCCATACTCGGGCTCCAAGAAGACCGATGTGATGCCCGCCGAGTCGTACGCCTCGAGCAGCGAGTTCTTCTCTTCGCTCCACTCGTGCGTGTTTCGCGCTCCCCCGGCGACCAGCCGTGCCACCGGCCCGCGGGCCACCGCCCGCACCGACTGCACCAGCATCTGCAGATCGTAACGATCGGCGAAACGCCACATGATCTGCCGGACGTCGTCGCCCGGCAGGGCGGCCAGCTGCGCCGCCTTGGCGGTATCCGGTTTGACAGCACTCATGCGCACAACCTCTTCTGATGGCTGGGACGGATTGCCACAATCAATAGGAATTCCGAATTCCTGGGAAACCCCGCAATTCTAATGCATCGAGGCCTTTTTGGTAACTGCCCGGGGTGCGAGTGCAGCAACGGGCCCTTGCGACGGGAGACCTGGAGCCGCAGGCTACCTGATTCACCGGATCAGTCTTACAGAGGAGAGGTGCCAAAATGCGTGATTTCGCCCGTCTAAGTGCGTCAGCCATAGTCTTCACAGCGGCGCTGGCGCTGCTCTTCAGCCACAGCGGCGACGCTTGGGCGCAGCCGGCCGGTGGAGGCCAGCAGGAGGGGATTCTGGGCTACTACCGCTACCCGGCCCTGCACGGCGATACGCTGGTTTTCGCCGCGGAGGGCGATCTGTGGAAGGTCTCCGCGGCGGGCGGCGTGGCCCGACGTCTCACCACACACCACTCGGAGGAAACGGACCCCGTAATCTCTCCCGAGGGACGGACGCTCGCCTTCACGGCCCGTTACGAGGGTCCGGCCGAGTTATACACGATGCCGCTGGCGGGTGGCGTGCCAGTACGGCGCACCTACGAGGCCGAGGGTTCGGTGGCCACGAGCTGGGCTCCCGACGGCCGCCTTGTATACACGACCGCACACTACTCCGGGTTGCCGAAGCCGCGGCTGGTTGCGCTAGACCCGGAGGACGGGACGCGAACGCTGATCCCACTCGCCGAAGGCAGTGAAGCGACCTACGACGACACGGGCGCCAAGCTCTTCTTCGTCCGTCCCGCTTTCCACGGCAACGTCACCAAACGATACACGGGCGGCACGGCGCGCGACGTGTGGAAGTTCGAGGAGGGCGCCGCCGAGGCCGTCGAGCTGACCGGCGACCACAACGGCGAGAGCCACTCGCCGATGTGGTGGGATGGTCGCGTCTACTTCGTCACCGACCGCGACGGCACGATGAACATCTGGTCGATGGATGAGGACGGAGGGGACTTGCGCCAACACACGCGGCACAGTGGCTGGGATGTGAAGAACCCTTCGCTGTCGCAGGGAAGGATCGCCTACCAGCTGGGCGCCGACCTCTGGCTTTACGACATCTCGACCGGCGACGCGCGGCTCGTCCCCATCACGCTGGCCTCGGACTTCGATCAACTGCGGGAGAACTGGGTCGAAGAGCCGATGCGCTACCTCACCTCGGCCCACATTCACCCCGAAGGCTCGAGCGTAGTGCTCACCGCGCGCGGCCGCGTGTTCGTGGCACCGGCGGAACAGGGTCGGCTAGTGCAGGCCTCGCGTGAGGAGGGAGTGCGCTACCGTGACGTCGTCTTCATGCCGGACGGCGAAACTCTCTTAGGACTGTCGGATGAAACCGGCGAACTCGAGTTCGTGGAGATCCCGGCCAACGGTGTCGGCGACGACGTGCCGCTCACCGACGACGGCACGATCCTCCGCTTCCAGGCCTACCCGTCGCCGGACGGCGCGTGGATCGCTTACGACGACAACAATCGTGACCTGTGGGTCCTCAACGTCGCGACCGGCGAGGCTCGGAGGATTTCCGAGAATCGGGAAGGCATAGGCGATATGGCCTGGTCGCCGGACGGCCGCTGGCTGGCTTTCACGATGCGCGCGATGAACAGCTTCGGCCAGATCAAACTCTACAGCGTGGAAGATGGGACGACCGTACCGCTCACCAGCGATCGGGTGAACAGTTTCAGCGTCGCCTGGGACCCGAACGGCGAGTTCATCTACTTCCTGTCTGACCGCAACCTGCGCTCGCTGGTGGGGAGTCCCTGGGGCACACGCCAGCCGGAACCGTACTTCGACAAGTCGATCGAGATCTTCCACGTCGCGCTGCAGCGAGGCCTGCGCTCACCCTTCAAGCCGGACGACGAGCTTAGTCGCGCCAAGGATGACAACGGGAACGGCCGCGGTCGTGGCGACTCGGACGGCGACGCGGACGAGGTTGCGCCGATCCGCATCGACCTGGACGGGCTAGCGCGCCGGGTCAAGCAGATCCCAGTGGCGGCAGGCAACTTCAGTTCTTTGTACGTGACCGAGAATGCGCTGTTCTGGCGGGCGCGTGACTCGGGCCGCGGTGCGGATTCTCACCTGATGGGCCTCGAGATCGGCAATGAGGATTTCGAGCCGACGACGGTGGTCGAGGACGTCGGCAGCTTCGAGCTATCGCTGGACGGGAAGAAGTTCCTGCTCCGCAAGGGAAACAACCTGTACGTGATCGATGCTAAGCCGTCGCGGGTATCCAACCTGAACGAGCATCGGGTCGACCTAGGCGGCTGGACGTTCCCGATCGACGTGCGGGAGGACTGGCGACAGATCTTCATCGACGCCTGGCGGCTGGAGCGTGACTGGTTCTACGACCCCAACATGCACGGTGTCGATTGGGAGGCGACGCTCGAGAAGTATCTGCCACTGGTCGACCGCGTGACGACACGCAACGAACTGTCGGACCTGATCGGGCGCGTGGTGGGCGAGCTGTCGGCGCTGCACACCAGCGTGCGCGGCGGTGACCTGCGGCGCGGGGACGACAACATCCAGGTGCCTACGCTGGGAGCCCGGCTGTTCCGCGATCCCGAGGCCGGCGGCTATCGCATCGACTACATCTACCAGTCGGACCCCGACTACCCGGACGAGATGTCACCGCTGGCCGACCCGGACCTCGACGTCCACGCCGGGGATGTGATCGTAGCGGTGAACGGCGTCGAGACATTGGAGGTGCCGGATATTGGGGCGTTGCTCCGCAACCAGCAGGGCCGCCAGGTACTGCTCACTGTGCGGTCAAGTGGCGGCGGCGCGATCCGGGCCGGCGATTCCCGCGACCTGATTGTCGTCCCGACCACGGGCGATTCCAACTTGCGGTACAGCGATTGGGAGTACACGCGCCGCCAGATCGTCGAGCAGGCCGGTGCGGGTAAGATCGGCTATGTGCACCTACGTGCCATGGGTGGCAACGACATCACGAAGTGGTACCGCGAGTTCTACCCGGTCTTCGACCGGCAGGGTCTGATCATCGACGTGCGCAACAACAGGGGCGGCAACATTGACGCCTTCATCCTCGAGAAGCTGATGCGACGCGCCTGGATGTACTGGAAGGGCCGGGTCGGCCAGCCGACCTGGAACATGCACTACGCCTTCCGCGGCCACATGGTGGTGCTGGTCGATCAGAACACGGCGTCGGACGGCGAGGCGTTCGCCGAGGGGTTCCGGCGTCTAGGTCTCGGCGAGGTGATCGGGATGCGAACCTGGGGCGGCGAAATCTGGCTGAGCTCGAGGAACCGGCTGAGCGACGGCGGCCTCGCCCGGGCTCCGATGACCGGGGTGTACGGGCCGGAGGGTGAGTGGCTGATCGAGCAGATCGGCGTGGTACCCGATATCGTGGTGGACAACCTGCCGCACGCCACGTTCAACGGCTCCGACGCACAGCTCGACGCAGCGATCCAGTACCTGCTCGAGCAGATCGAGAACGACCCGCGCGAGGTGCCGGCGCCACCGCCCTACCCGAACCGGGCGTTCGAGTACCCGGCCGACGAGACAGGAGGCGGCGGCAGCTAGCCATCGCCCCTAGAACGATTACGACCCCGCAGTCGGCGCACCGGCTGCGGGGTCTGTGTTGTCGCCTGCAGTTTTGTTGATAGTCCGATGCCGTACTCGACCTACTATTCCTCGTCGGGTATGTCGACCTCGGTCATCTTCTCGCAGGACTCGAGCATCATCTCGAGCCGCTCGGGGTTAAACCCGATGACGAAATCCTTGCCGTGGGCGATGACCGGCACGCCAACGCCGCCGCTGAGGTCGCGCCACTCACGCAACTGGAAGACGTCTTTTGTGATGTCCGCTTCCTCGAACTCGCAGCCGTGTTCTGTGAGCCAATCCTTGGCCACTTTGCAGTACGGTCAAGTCGGCGTAGTGTAGACCTTGATATTGGCCATGGCGGGTCCTCCACCTCGGGTTTCGGGGCACAAGTTTAGCGTGGACTCAGGATGAGTCTGGGCCGGACGGAAGCATGACGTCAAGAGCGAGATACTTCGAGCCGTTCCCCAAGCAGCGGGAGGCAATCGAGGCGGCACCGGGACCCGTGCTGGTGCTCGCCGGGCCGGGGGCCGGCAAGACCTTTTGCCTGATCCGCCGAGTCCAGTATCTGATCGAATCGCAGGGCTTCGCGCCGGAGCGGATCTGCGCCGTGACCTTCACCAACAAGGCGGCGGAAGAGGTGACGGCGCGACTGCACCGGCGGCTGGGCGCTCGGACGGACCGCATCACCCGGGGCACGCTGCACGCCCTCTGCCTTGGCATCCTGCGCGACCGACCGAAGGAGATCGGGTTGCGACGCGGGTTCGGCGTCGCCGACGAGCACTACCAGCAGCTGTTGCTGCGGCGATTGGGGATCTTTCCAGAGGGCCGTCGCAGCGGACTACTAACGCTGTTCGGGCGCCGGCGGCTGCAAGGCTACGCGCTCACTGAAGGCGACGAGGCGACCTTCGACAGCTACATCTCGCTGCTGCGCGAGAAGAACCTGGTCGACTTCGACGACATCATCGCGCTGACCGACGAGCTGTTCAGAAAGAACCCGGAGATCGGCGATGAGGTAGCGTCACGCTGGGAATACCTGCTGGTCGACGAGTTCCAGGACCTGGACGCCGCCCAGTACGCGATCCTCAAGCGCCTGGCCTCCGGGCACCGCAACATCTTCGCTGTGGGCGACGACGAGCAGTCGATCTTCTCCTGGCGCGGCTCCGACCCACGCATCCTCTGGCGCTTCCGCACCGACTTCGACGTGGAAGAGCCCATCGTCCTCGACCGCAACTGGCGCTGCAGCCGCCAGATCTTCGATGCCGCACGGCGGTTGCTGACCGAGAATCCCGTGCTTTTCGACAAGGAGATCGAGGCGGAGCGCGAGTCGGAATTCGATGTCGAAGCCTACGCCTTCAGCGACGACGAGGCGGAGGCAGCCTGGATACTCGAGCATCTGCTAACCGACCGAAGTGCGACCGGCCTCGACTGGGGCGACTACGCCCTGCTCTACCGCAGGCACGATCTCGGCGAACACCTCGAGAAGCGAATGGTCGCCGCCAACGTCCCGTGTCGCCTGGCCCGCGGCCGCTCGCTGCTCGATGACCCAGTCATCGCCTACGTCGTCGCCTCGCTGCGTGTAGTCAGCGCGCCCGACGATCCGGTGGCCACAGAAGCGTTCGCCGAGCGACTGCTGCCGGAGAACATGCTGGCCGAGGTCCGCACGCTTTCCTCATCACGCGGCACCGACTTCCTGGCGGCGCTGCGCCTCTACGCTCGCACCCACGCGCCCGACCATCCCGATACGAAGAAGGCGTGGCGGTTCGTCTACCACGTGGAAAACCTGCGGGCACTCCACGAGTCGCACGACAGCCTGGGCGGCCTGGTCGAAGAGCTGCTCTCACAACGGGTGAAGCCGTACGAGAACCGCCTCGAGGAACACTACGACGAGATCAGCGATCCCAACGACTTCCCCGGCGCCCGCGAGCTGGCGGAGCAGTTGACGTCACTCGTGGCGGCGGGAGGCCGGGTCTACATCGAGCCGCACGGCGGCCGAGAGATCGCCCTGCGCGGCATGCTGCACTCGGTCCGGCTCCCCACGGCGGTCGATTACCTGGACGATGATGTCGAGCCACGCCCGCACGACCTGGTCCTCAGTCAGGACGGGGAGCGCGAGCGGCCATTGGTAACGACGCTGTTCAAGGCGTTGCAGCTCGTTCACAGCCGCGGCTTCGGCGACGTGCTACGCGATTACGTGGCGTTCGACCTCGAGACGACGGATCTCAATCCGGCAACCTGCGAGATCATCGAGCTCGGTGCGGCGAAGGTGCGTGACGGGGAGATCGTCGACACTTTCCACTCGCTGGTCCGCTGCGCGGGTCCCGTAACCGCCGCTGCTACCGAGGTGCACGGCTACAGCGAGGCCGACCTGCGCGAGGCTCCCACGCTGGAGGAGATCTGGCCCCGTTTCCTGGCGTTCGCCGAGGGTGCTGTGTTGGTCGCACACAACGGCCACCGTTTCGATGTGCCGGTGCTGCGTCGCTCGGTCGAGCAGTTCGGCGAGACCAGCGGCCTCGTCTTCTTCGACACCCTGCCGCTGGCGCGATCGCTGTTCCGTGAGAGCGCGCGGCTGGGCGACCTGGCCGAGCGGTTCGGCGTCACCATCGATCGAGCCCACCACGCACTCGACGACGCACAGGCGCTGGCTCACGTCTTCCACGGCCTGAACGAGCAGAAACGTCTGCGGGCGCGCAAGGCGGCGCTGGTGAACCTGCTCGACCATCTCGGCCTGGGACTGGCGCTGGAGCCGAGACGGAAGCTGGGCGGTGAGGAAAAGCTGCTACTTAAGCTGGCAGCGCCGTACTCGCTGGGCCGCTTCTCGGACTGTCTGGAGTTCTACGAAGCGGAGCGGGAAGCAGCCGGCCCGGATGCGCCGGAGCTGGAGGATGTGATCAAGCGGCTGGGCGGCCGGGCGACGATGGAGCGGATCCGGGCCGAACGGAGCCCGGCCGAGCGTTATCCGACGGCGGTGGCACGGCTGGGCTCGTTGATCGAGGTCAGCCAGGCCGACACGCTGGAGGAGAGTATCCACCGTCTGCTGGAGCGCGTCGCGCTCTCTACGTCGGAGGGCGTGGAGGCGGACCCCCACCGGGTGAACCTTCTCACCTTACACTCTACCAAAGGGCTGGAGTTCTCCCGCGTCTATATCGTCGGGGTCGAGGATTACCAACTGCCCGGCTACTACGCAGCGGTGCAGAACCGCAAAGACGAGACCGAGGAAGCTCGACGGCTGCTGTACGTTGGGATGACCCGGGCGAAAGACCGGCTGGTCCTCACCCGCTGCGACCGGCGGCGCGGCCGCGACTCGGGCGGTAGCATGTTCCTGAACGAGATCGGGCTGACGCCGAGCCGGGTATAGCGCCGGGCCGGGCGGCTAGCGGGCCGGCAACGGCTGGTCACCCACCACGAAGGGCTCGACGAACAGGCGCGCCATGTCGGACCGCATGACGTTGTTGTCGAGGCCCAGGCCATAGGGCCTGCTGAGCATGTTCGTGTTGGCCAGTACCACGAACGTCATTCCCTTCTCCGGTGCCCTGACGATCAGAGACGAGTTGCTGTCCCAATAGCCGTAATGCCACTCGAGCTTGGCGCCCTCGTAATACTGGATGAACCAGCCGAACCCATAAGGCAATGTCTCACCGGTGTTGGAGACCGCCGGGGTGAAGACCGAGTCCCAGGTCTCCGGCTCGAGGAACAGGCCCTGATCGATGGCGAGGGAAAACGTCGCCATGTCTTCCGCCGAGGCGACGAGTCCAGCGGCGGTACCGAAGTAGGTGGGTTGATTCATCGGGTAGACTTCAGAGTCCTGCAACGTGTATCCTGCCGCCATCTCGGCCATGAACGCATCACGATCCAAGCCCGTGAGATAGAAGGCCCCGTGCCGCGGGTTCGGCGCCGTATGCCTGAGCTGGAGCGGCTGGAGGATCTCTTCGACCAACAGCTCCCCGAAGGTACGGTTCGTAGCACCCTGGATGACCCTGTCCAGCTCTGCGAAGCGCCCGCCGTTGTAAGCATACTGGGAACCGGGTACGCCCTCGGAGGTGTGAGTAAGCAGGTGTCTGACGCGAATCACACCGTTCGCCTGCAAGTTCACCCCGTAATCGCTGACCGGATCGTCCAGGTCGACGGCGCCCTCCTCCACCAGCTGCATGACGATCGTCGCGGCGAAGGGCTTGGTCAGCGATGCCAGGTGGAAGGGTGTGGTGGGCGTGGCCGGTCTTTCCACCTCGGCGTCGGCGTAGCCGAAACCCATGGACCATACGATCGCGCCGTCCTTGGCGATGGCGGCTCCGAGACCCGGTATCTTGAGCTCGACCCGCAGGCTGTCGATCTGGGCCTCGAAGCCCTCCAGGCCCGCCATGGGCAGGACCTCGATGGATCCTGCCGGCTCGGTGGTGTCCGAGCCGCAGCCCAGCAGGAGGGCCGGGAGAAAGGCTCGGGTCAAGACGCGTGTTAGTTCTGTATGCAACATCGCGGGAGATCCTCGGCTTGTCCGGCGAAGGTGGGGCTCGCACCTCGATACGAGGCCACAACCCCGAGGGTTTCAGGGTGAGATCGCTCGGCAGGTGATGATTCCGGAGACGCCCGTGTAATGTATAATAAGGCAGAACGTTGACCCGAGAGGACATGACGATGCGGTACGAGCTGGCGGGGAAAGAGAACCTCGAGGCACTGCTCACCGGTGGCGGCTTGGCGGCGGGGGTAATGGGTGTCGGTCTGGCACTGGCCAAGCGCGCGCTGGGCGCTGTGGCCCTGCCGCTGGCGGTGGGCAGCGGTCTGGTGTGGCTGGGGCGCAACCTGGGCGAGTCGTTCGTCGAGGTGGGCGAAGAGACGATGAGGGTGAAGATGGGTGCGTTGTTCGACGAGACGATCCCGCTCAACGACGTCGCGCGAGTCAAGGAAACGGAGTGGAGCATCCTGGGCGGCCTCGGCGTGCGCACCAACCTGCAGAATTGGGTGGCGGTCGTCTCGAAAACCGGACCAGTCGCGGACATCTACTTCTGGCGGCCCATCCGGCTGCCCGTCATCCGACATCTCTACTACGTGAATGCCCAGCGCTTGATCGTGAGCCCGGAGAGCCTCGATACTTTCATCACCGACCTTCAAGGACGGCTCCGCTCGTAACCCCTGCCAGTCGCCCTTCCACCCTGCCCAGCGCGGCATCCACATCCGACAAGTTGGCCAGCGAGTGACGGGCCTGTTTGAGGGCCGTATCCAGCCCCGAGCGCAGCGTCTCGACATCCGACTGCAGATGGCTCAGATGTTGGAGTACCTCGCGGGCGCTCTCCTGCAACTGGAACCCCTTGAGCCCCATCCGCACGACAGTCAGATAGGCATGCAGCGTGTTCGGCGAGACAGGGACCACCCGTTTCTTCTGCGCGTACTCGGCGAGGCAACGGCCGTCTTCATCGAGGGGAGCGATAGCGACTTCGTGAAAGACGGACTCGGAAGCTATGTACATGAAAGCGACATCGAGCGTACCTTCGTCGGGCACGATGTACTTTGCGGAGACGTCGTCGACATGCCCTCTCACATCTCGGACGAATCCGCGCCGCGCTGTTTCCGCGTCCGGACTTCCACACCCACGCAGCTCGACGTAGCGCCGAAAGTTGTCGAGCGGAAACTTCGAGTCCACCGGCAGAAGCCGCTCGTCGCCGAGCAGGATGACGGCGTCCACACGGACACCGCTTGTGGAATACGTGTACTGCAGGCGGAAGCGATCTCGCGGCAACATGTCGGCGAGGGTTTCCTCCAGCAGCCGCTCGCCGAAGGCGCCCCGCAGCTGCGGCGGCTGCAGGATCTTCTGTAGTTCGCCCAGTCCGTCCCCCAAACTCTCGACGTTCTCCGTCGCCTTCTGCAGCAGGCCGATCCTGCGGCTCAGCTCGCCGGTCTGCTGCACGTGCTCGCGCAGTCGCTCGTCCACTCCCGAGCGCAGCGCCTGGACCTCTCGCTGCAGCAGCTGGAGAGACGCCGGCGGCGCCTCCGCCACACGCCTGATCTCGCGCTCCACGTTGACCTGGCGCCAGGCCAGCCAGACGGCGAGGAGCAGCAGGAGGGCCAGAAGGCCAATCGTGAGTTCCATGCGACTCTCTCCGCGGCTACGGGCACGGGCCCGATCGCCTAGGTTACAAAATGTCAGGGGGTTAGCAGGCTGGAGGGTACACTCTCAGATTACGGGCGGAGCCCGCTCACCGCAAGGACTCGCATATCAAGGCCCGCTTGGGTAGATTGTCAGGCGGATGACCACTTGGGACGCAGCGAGGAAGTTCAGATGTCTTCCGACGAGTTTTCCTTCAAGGCATTCAGCGAGCACGCTTTCTACCGCCAGGTCAACGAGGCGCTGATCGACCGGGCGCAGCTGAGGCGCGGCTGGACGGTCGTCGACGTGGCCTGTGGGAGCGGCGCCATCACCGAACTCATCCTGGAGAAGATCCGGGGAGCCCGAGAGGCCATGGTAATCGGCGTCGACATGTCGACGACGGCCCTGCGGGATGCGGCGGACAAGGTCGCCGGCGCGCGGGACGCCGTGGTCGAGTTCGTGCAGACTCGGGCGGAAGAGATGTCGGCGAGCATCAAGCGGGCCGTGGACGCCGTCGTCTTCTGCAACGGCATCCACTACATCGAGGACAAGCACAGCCTGCTGGAGGAGGTGCACCGCACGCTCAAGCCCGGCGGCGTCTTCGCGTTCAACACGGGATTCTTCGACGGCGCCATACCGCCCGAGACTCTGACGTACTATCGCCGCTGGATGATCAAGTCGCTGCGTAAGCTCAAGAAGCAATACAACCTCAGGCCCGAACACTCGAAGGTCGAATCGCGAAAGCAGCTGACGGCCGACGAGTACCGGGCGCTGCTCGAGTCCGAGGGGTTCGAGATCAAGTCTCAGGAGATTTACCCCGGCGAGGTGACCGAACAGGGCTGGATCGACCTGAGCCGCTTCTCCGACTTCATCGCCGGCGCCCTGCCTGGCGTCCCGCTCAAGACGGCGAGCGAGGTTCTGGTGGAGTCACTGCACGAGACCTTCGAGGAGTTCAACCTGACGGTGTGGCCGCGCAATTGGCTGACCGTAGTCGCCGCCCGGTCATAATACGACATCGCATTCAACCCCAAGGGGCCGCGAGGCCCCTTTTTCTTGTCCCGAACCACGACCTGCTTGCGGAGAACCGCAGAGGCCGCCGCTGTGTTCTAAGTGCGGAGTTCGCAGAGTGAGCTGCCGAGAGCGCCTACGCAAGGGACCGGCAGCCATGAAGCCATAGATCAGAAGCGAATGACAAAGCAGAGTAATACAGCACTCATCCTGGGCGGCGGCGGCAGCAAAGGGGCCGTGCAAGCCGGCTTCCTGCGCGCCGTAGAGAAGCTGGACATCGACATCAGCCTCGTGGTCGCCGCTTCAGTGGGGGCGATCAACGGCGCATTCTTCGCCGCCGGCGTCCCGGCCCGCTACATGGTCACGGAGTGGAGCCGGTTGCGGCGGCGCGACATTTTCGGACTCAGCTGGGACCTCGTACGCAAGCGCTCTCGCTCACCGAGTGTCTTCAGCTCCCGGCGGCTGCGCAAGTTCCTCGAGCAGCGCTTGCCGGTCCGCAGGTTCGATGAGCTGGCGATTCCACTGATCATTGTGACCACGGACCTCGCCACCGGCGAGCCGTACCTCTGGGATCGCGGCGACCTGATCGAGGCGATCCTGGCGAGCTGCGCTGTCCCGGGACTACTGCCACCGGTCCGCGGACCGCACGGCCGCACCCTGATCGACGGAGCACTCAGCGACAACATCCCTGTGGAGGTGGCCTTGCAGAGAGGCGCCGGCCGGGTGCTGGGCATACTCTGCCGCACCTGCGCGGCCTGCCGGCCGCCGGAACTCGGACTAACAGGGATGCTGGGCCAGGCGTTCGGGATCGCGGTGGACTGTAAGTGGCGATCCGACGCGCGGCGCTACGCCGAGAGTGACGACGTGCTGATCGTGGCGCCCGAGATCGGCACGCACATCCAGGCTCTAGATTTCTCGCACGGCGAAGAGCTATGGCGCGCGCGTTATCGGCTCTCGCGCCCCTTGCTCGACCGCTGGACGAAGGAAGGCGCAGCCGGCATGGCAGCTAAGAGACGGGGTCGCCGGGTATCAGTCGGGTGAGCTTGCGCAGCAGTCCCGGGTCAGCGCAGTTCAGCTCGCTGCGCGCGCCTCTATCCAGTACGGTTAGCACGTCCCGATCGGGCCGGCCCATGATCATGTGAGGCACATGGTCGCCACCCCGAAGATAGAAGGCGGCGGCGACGAGCCCGTCCACGACGGCGTGAAGGCGGAAGCTTCCGGTATCCCCGCCGAGCTCACTGTAGCGGGGGCCGGAGCAGCGCTCCACGCGAAGGTGCCGGAAGAGGCTCACGCTTAACGGATCGAAGTGTTTGCCGCCCGAGCCAAGTAGTTCATTCTCGTCAACGTTGACGACATAAGAGACTCGATCGACCGCTCTCTCGAAGACGAGCAATGACACCATCTCGTACAGCACGCCCTTGAACTCGGTCTCGCTGAGCTCGAAGACCTTGCCGTCAACATCCACGCTGAATACTGACTCGGAAGATTCTCTCATGGCATTCCATCCGCGGCGATCAGAGGACCTCGCCACATGATAGGAAGCTGAGCGGAGGCAGGCAACGGACGTGATGTTGCGAGCCGTGGCCCGCCGCGCCAGTTTTTTCCAAAGGAAGGTAACCGAGAGCCAGCGCGATCATGTAATGCCTGCGAATCTACCACCGGTTTATCACACAGCCGAGAAACGATATCGGCAGGCCAACTCGCCCGAGGAGAAACTCGAGGCGCTGCGCGAGATGTACGCCGTCATGCCCAAGCACAAGGGCACCGACAAGCTGCAGGCGGACATCAAGCGGCGGATGGCGCAACTCAAGGAACAGGCGAAGAAGGCACCGTCGGCCCGGCAAGTGCCGCAGTGGGTGATCGAGAAGGTGGGCGCCGGCCAGGTCCCAGTGCTCGGACCACCCAACTCGGGGAAATCGGCGATCATCGCCAAGGTTACCCACGCCGAAGTGCGGGTGGCGGAATACCCGTTCACCACGCAGATCCCGGTACCTGCCATGATGCCGTTCGAGAACATCCAGATCCAGCTCATAGATTCGCCGGCCTGGTCCGAGGATTTCGACGTCGGCTGGCTACCCGAACTGGCGCGCCGGGCCGACGCCTGCGTGCTGGTCGCCGACCTATCAGACGAGCTGGCCGATGAGATGATCGCCTTCATCGTCGATCACATGACGGCGCGCGACGTAGTGCTAGTCGGCCGTGTGCCGGACGAGCGGGAGGGCTTCGAGGTCTGCATCCCGACATTGCTAGTCGGCAACAAGTCGGATGCTCCCGGCGCGGAAGGCGTCTTGCGCGAACTCGAGGCCCGATTCGGCGATCGCTTCCCGATCTGTATCATATCGATCGCGCAGGAGGACGGGCTAACCGAATTCAAGCGCGCGGTCTTTGACGTGATGGCAATCACGCGCGTGTTCACGAAGCAACCGGGCAAGGACGCCGACCTGGGCGAGCCGTTCGTACTCCCCACCGGCAGCACGGTTCACGATCTCGCTGCAAAGATCCACAAGGAGATTCTGGCGAACCTAAAGTACGCGCGACTATGGGGTACGTCGGGGCGCTTCAAGGGACAGCGGGTCGGTGAAGATCATGTGCTTGCCGATGGGGATATAGTGGAGCTGCACACGCGGTAGGGGCAGAAGTGAGCAGTGAGAAGTGAGCGGTGAGCAGTGGGCAGTAGCCAGTGTTGCTTACCGCCTACCGATTACTAGCCCTCAAGTAGATACGCGATTGCGCCCCGCCCGCTTCGCTTTATACAGCGCCTTATCCGCGGCCTTCAACACCTTCTCCGGCGTCGTGTACCTGCCGTTGCGTTCCGCGACTCCGATGCTCACCGTGACGGTCAGCTGCTTCTTGCCCGGCGACTTGCGTTTCCCGTTCTTGGTTTTGCCGCCTGGTCTATAGCGGCCGCGGACGGTGAAGGGCGTATCTTCGATGGTGCCGCGCAGTTCCTCCAGATCGGACACCACTTCGTCGCGTGACTTGCCTGGAAACACCACGGCAAACTCTTCGCCGCCGTATCGATAGGCGCGACCACCACCGGAGACACGGCCGAGCTGAGCCGCGACCATGCGGAGTACCTGATCGCCGACATCGTGTCCATGCTTGTCGTTGAACTTCTTGAAGTGGTCGATATCGACCATGGCGATGCTGAAACGGTTGCGCAGCGCAGCGAGCGCGTCAGGGAGCGCACGGCGCGAGGGTAGCCCGGTGAGCTCATCCCGGTAGGCCATCCTGTAACCTGTCTCCATCACAGACAGGCCGAGTACCAGACCGCCCGCCATCAGATAGACGGTCGAGACCGGGCTACCCGATGCGGCAGTCAAGGCCAGACATGCGGCGACTACCGCCCAGAGGAACCCGGTCTCAACGGTCTTCTTGCGATAGACAGCCACCGCGACGGCCACAGTGATGCTGACCGCGAAGACGAGCAGCTCCGGGTCGGGGATAGCCGCCCACGTGTTGAAGGCGGGACCGACCAGCTCACCCTGTTGGGCGAGCGTCATCGCCGCACCCTGAGAGCGCAGAAGCAGCGCCACTGCTGGCGTCGGCACGAGGACCATGGCCAGTTGGGTCAGGCCCCTGGTGGTGAGCACGCCGCGATCGTGGGTTAGGGCCAGCGACGCCAGGACCGGCGGCAACAGGAAGGTGGCGGCGGTGCGGGCCATTTGTGCGGTCGGCCCGGGATCGAGCCTCAGCAGCCACTCGACGACAGCCAGCGCGAGCACCGCAGCGAGAACTCGGCTGCGATGGAAGCGCCAGGCGAGGAGGGCAGCCGCTCCAAAGACGGCGTAGGGATACCCTCGTGTCAGCCCGGCGAGCGTCAGTGGGTTCTCCGCCAGCCGTGCAGAGAGCACTGCGCCCAATACGACCAGCCCACCGGGCACGACCCACTTGAGTCCTTGCCTTAAGTAACTATTGGCCAAGCGTTTATCGCTCTCGGTCAGAGCTGCTGGCTTGGCAGGGACGAGGAGGAGGGTGAGGCCCCGAAGGGGCCTCCCGCCTAATTGTTTACCACGAAGCGTACCAGGTCGTTCCGCTCGCAGGCGAAGTCGCTAAGGGGCCGAGCGATGGAGAACCGCTCCTCGACGCTGGTGATCTCCAGCCGCCCGAGCTTTTCCTCGATTTGCCCAAGGTTGAGCCCGGTTTCCGGATCGATCAGTTCTTCACCTTCGCGGAAGACCTCGAGCACATCGCCCACCTGGATGCCGGACTCGGCGCCGGCGTTAATGTAGACCTGGCCGTCACGAACTGTTACGACCCTGCCGTGCCAGGGCTGGTCGCCCAGCGTGGCCAGGATATTCGCGACCACCTGTTCGACCGCGGCGCGTGTTGCCTCACCCAGTGGCGTGTTCTCGAAGCCCTCGGTACCGACATCGAGGACATCCGTATCCAGCGCGACATGAGACGACGAGCGTTCCACCGACCCCTCGCCCTGGACCGAGGTCGTGATCTGCGAGGTCTGGACGTCGTAGATCCGGCTGTCGATGACCAGCCGTGCCTGTACGGTCTTCTTGCCACCGCCGATCCTGATGCCTCCGGCGACCGGGACGTCGACGGGCACGGTGACCCCAACCGCTCCGCCACGTCCCTTCTCACCGTAGCTGAACGTCGTGATCACCGGACGAATAAAGAACTGGGCGCCGACAATGCGGCCGGCTTGAACTGCGGTCTCGGGATTGACGGCACCGCTGTACTGGAGCTCCTGTTCGGCAAGGACATCGGCGATCGCTTGCCGCTCCACTACAACGAAGCGGTCACTCTCCAGCAGTTCGGCGACCATCATTTCGGTGAGCCCCTGGGCATAGTTCTCCAGGCTCTGATTGTACGAGTAGCCCGCGGCGCCGAATGTGCCTGTCGCCTCGAACAAGCCGGGATCCCATGTCCCGTCCATCACAGCGACACGGAGCTTGGGGCCCTGCTGTGCCTCGGCCGTTTCGAGCCCGGCGAAGACCGCCAGGCCGGCAAGCATGATGATTGGGGTCGCTCGCATCCTTACCTCCCGGCTGCGTTCTTGCGTGGCCATCAATCTGCTGCGAGCCAATGTAGGGGGCGGCCCCCGACACGACAACGAGCGGGGATACCCGAGATTGACCTGTCTTCCAAAGGGTGTTTAGCTTGATACCATGAGCCAGCGGATCGGACGCTACGAGGTTCTGGAAACGCTCGGCAAGGGTGGGATGGGTGTCGTTTATCGTGCCCGGGACCCCGAGCTGGACCGCTTCGTCGCGATCAAGGTCGTGCTGGCCTGGGCGCAGTACGACGCCGACGCTATGGAACGCTTCAATCGGGAAGCTCGGGTCGTCGCCCAGATGCAGCATCCGCATATCGTCACCGTCTTTGACGCCGGCCGCACCGACGAAGGGCTCCCCTACTTCGTGATGGAGTATCTCGAAGGCACCGACCTGGGCGAGGTCCTGGGCGTGTCCGGCTCGCTATCGCCGTCGCGAGCGGTGCGTTACGTGCTGCAGGTCTGCGAGGGCTTAACGTACGCCCATGCCCGAGAGATCGTGCATCGCGACATCAAGCCCGCCAACCTGCTGATCACGCCGGACGACAACATCAAAATCGTCGACTTCGGGATAGCCAAACTGGTAGGCTCCCAGATCACCGGGACCGGCGTCTCACTGGGGACGCCGCTCTACATGGCGCCGGAGCAGGTGGCCGGAAAGCCCGTGGATCACCGCGCCGACATATTCGCGGTTGGCGGAGTGCTCTACACGCTGATCTCCGGCCATTCACCCTTCGAGGCACCAACGCTGGGCGGGATCTGTCACAAGATCGAGACCGAAACGCCGACCCCGCTCTCGAAGTTGGGGATCGAGATCCACTCACGGCTCGAGGCGATCATCCTGAGAGCGCTGGAGAAGAATCCCGACGACCGCTACCAGAGCTCGACAGAGATGACGGCAGACCTCCGCGCGGTGCAGGCTGCGCTCGAAGCGCAGGCCGAGGCGCCGACCGTCATCACAGCGGGCTCCACTCCCGCCTCGCCGACGACCCTCACTGAACCGATAACGGTGCAGATGCGCCGCCGCCCAGGGCGAATCGTCGCCTTGCTGGCGGTCGCCGTGATCGCGGCTGCGGCAGCGCTCTGGGCCTTCCCCGAGCTTCGGCCCTGGGCGGAGAGCTCACAACTCGCAGATCTGGACGCCGATGTGGAGGCAGGCGAGGCCGCCACGGGCGCGGCGGGCGCGGCCGCTGACTCGGACGTCTCCGTCGGCGAGGAGACGGGCGCGGCAGGTGCGGAGGCGGAGGAAACGGCGAGCGTTGCGGCAGGCACTGCTGCTTCTACTACGGAAGCCCGCGGAACCGGTGCAGCGGCGATCACCACGGAGACACCGGGGGCAGACGCGCCTGCCGGGGCCCACGCGCCTACCAGAGCGGACACGCCGGCGGAGGAAGCCGCACCGGCGGGGGCTGAGGCCGCGGGAGCCGGTGAGGAGGCCACGCCGGCCGACGCCGATCGCGAGGCAAGACCAACACTCTACCCGGCCGGGGCCGCGGAACGAGCCGCGGCCAATCGAGTCGTCGGCAGCCTGGTCCGCGCCATCGAAGCGCGTGACTCTACGGCGATCGCGCGTCTGTTCGGCGGCCGGATTCCGGCACGCGAGTGGCGCATGTTCAGCCGCATGTTCGAAGGTCCGCGCGTGCGGATTCGCTACGAGCTAACCGGTGTGGGGACGGCCGAGAACGGGATGCTGCTAGCAGAGGTGCACAACAATATCCTGTTCCAGGGACAGCCGGGTCGCGTGCCGACGCCGCGCCGGTCCACGTGGATCGCGCAGTTCCAATCCGATAAAACCGGGCTCTACCTGATGAGGGTTCGGCCACGCTAGCCGATAATCATCTTCCCTTCCGACTGACAGCAAACCGCGGATTCGACCGCGGCCGGCCCTACGGCGAGGTCGAGCGCGCCATCCTCAGCCTCTCGAGAAGCGCAATTGTACGGAATGAGATCGCATCCTGGCCCGGCTACCGACCGACCCCCCTCCGTTCTCTCGCCGGGCTCGCCGGGAGCCTCGGGCTTGCAGCTGTCTACTACAAGGATGAAGCGGGCCGGTTCGGCCTGAACGCCTTCAAAGCTTTGGGTGGCGCCTACGGCGTCCAACGCGTTCTGGCACGCGAGGTGAGCGAGCGAGCCGACTGCCCCGCGCCGAGCGGGAGTGACCTCATTGCGGGTCGCCACACAGATGTCGTTTCCAGACTAGTCGTGACCTGTGCCACGGCGGGCAACCACGGTCGCTCCGTCGCCTGGGGCGCAGAGATGTTCGGATGCCGTTGCGCCATCTACGTACCGGCTGTGACCAGCCAAGCGCGTGTATCGGCCATCGCATCCCATGGAGCGTCGGTGTTCCGCACCCCGGGTAACTACGACGACGCGGTGCGCCGCTGCGACGAAGACGCCCACCGCCAGGGGCGCTTCGTCGTCTCCGACACTTCCTATCCGGGATATCTGGAAATCCCGCGCGACGTGATGCAGGGTTACTCCGTCATGGTGGCCGAGATTCTGGAGCAGTTGGCCGACGGTGAACGGCCGTCGCACGTCTTCTTGCAGGGCGGGGTCGGCGGCTTGGCGGCGGCCGTTTGCGCCCACCTCTGGGAAACCTGGGGGGAGAAGCGCCCGGCAATCGTTGTAGTGGAACCTCACCCTGCTGATCCACTCTTCAGAAGTGCAGTGGCGGGAAGGCCGACACCCGTGCCCGGCGACTACGACACGATCATGGCGGGTCTGGCCGCCGGCGAGGTCTCGCAGCTCGCCTGGAAGATCCTCGAGCACGGCGCCGAGTACTTCATGACCATCCCCGACGCAGCGGCGGAGGCGGCGATGCGAGTCCTGGCCGAGGGCGCAGCAGACGACCCCCCGATCGTCGCCGGCGAGTCTGGTGCCGCCGGCCTTGCCGGAGCGCTGGCAGCCGTGCAGGACACGCGGGCGCGCGCGAGCCTGCAACTGCAGTCCGACTCGAGGCTCCTGATCATCGGCAGCGAAGGTGCGACGGACCCGGACAGCTATTCACGGATCGTCGGCCGTTCCCCGGAGCAGGTGAGATGTCGGTCGTGAGGCAAGATCGAATCGCGAGCCTTGATCGAGGCCCGATCAGGTGCCGCTGAAACTGGAGAGCGCGGAGCGCGCCGCTTTGATCTGTTCGAGAATCGCCGCACGGGCCGTTCCGCCACTGATAGAACGCGACTCGACCGACTTCTCGTAGGCCGTGGATCCCTCACCCAGGGCGGTGATCGCGCCGGGCAGGGCGGGATGCAGCTCTCTCGCCTTCTCAGCTTCCACCCCGAGGATAGATACACCCTCCTTCTCCGCGAGACCGACTAGCGCGCCCACGGCGGCATGAGCGTCGCGGAAGGTCACGCCAGCGCGTACCAAGGCATCAGCGAGGTCCACGGCGAGCACGCTGGGATCGAGAACGGCAGCAGCCGCCCCGGCGTCGACCTCCAACGTCTCCACGGCTCCGGCGAAGGCTGGCAGCAGGAGGTGCAGGGCATCGTAAGCCCCGAAGAGGATTGACTTGTCTTCCTGAAGGTCCTTGTTGTACCCGGTGGGCAGTCCCTTGAGCAGCGCCAGCGCCGCCGTAACGTCAGCGAGCAACGACGCGCTGCGGCCGCGCGCGAGCTCGGCGATATCGGGATTGCGCTTCTGAGGCATGAGGCTGGAACCGGTGCTGTAGGGATCGGCGAAACGCAGGAATCCAAACTCCGAGCTCGAGAAGACGATCAGGTCCTCGGCAAGTCGCGAGAGGTGCGCACCCAGTAGCGCGCCGGCGAACGCGAGCTCGGCGACGAAGTCGCGGTCCGATACGGCGTCTATACTGTTGGGCGCGACCGCAACGAAACCTAAACGCTCCTTCAGCGCGTCGCGGTCCAGAGGGAAGCCGGAGCCGGCGACCGCCCCAGCGCCCAACGGCATCACCGAAGCGCTATTTCTCACCTGGGCCCAGCGAGCACGATCACGCTGCAACGGCCAGAAGTGGGAAAGGAAGAAGTGGGCGAGCCGGATCGGTTGCGCCCGACGTAGATGCGTATAGGAAGGCACCAGTAAATCGATCGTCGCCTCGGCCTGCGTCAGCAGCGCGGTCTGCAGTCGCGCTATACGACCGTCGACGTCGTCGACGGCGCGCCGGACCCACAGCCGCGTCGCCGTGGCGGCCTGATCGTTTCGCGACCTTCCCGTCCTGAGCTTGCCCGCAAGCTCACCGACCTCATCGGTGAGGAGCCGTTCGACGAGTGTGTGGATGTCCTCGTCGGGTGCCGTATCAGCCACGTGCCCGGCGAGACGTTCCGCCACCCTCTCCAGTCCGCCGGTCAGGGCCTCCGCCTCACCGGACTCCAGGACACCCTGAACCGCCAACGCCTCGACCCACGCAGCGGCGACCTCCAGCTCCTCGCGCCAGAGACGGCTGTCCACCGGGAGGCTGCGGTTGAATGCCTCAGCTTCCGGCGCGAGCCCGCTCTGGAAACGGGTACCCCAGAGCTGGAACCCAGCCTGCTCGGTCCCCTTGTTCTCGTCGCCGGCTACGCCCATGGGCAGCCTCAATCGCCCGCCGTCGCTCGGACGGCGTCTGAGATATCAGACCGACCCGCAGTCTCGGACCCGGAGGTCGCCTCCGTCAGCATGTCCCGCGTTGCGGCTACTCGGGTCGGCAACCCGAACAGCTTGATAAAACCGTCGGCATCGGCCTGATCGTACAACTCGCTCGTTCCAAAGCTGGCGAGCCCCGTCTCGTAGAGCGTGTTGGCGCTGCGCCGGCCCGCGATGAAGAGCGAGCCTTTGTATAGCTTGAGGCGCACTGTGCCCGTGGCCGGGGCCAGAAGCGAGTCGACCATTGCGTCCATCGCCTCACGCTCGGCGGACCACCAGCGACCTTCGTACACCAGATCGGCGTAGCGCGAAGCGATACCGTCCTTGAGGCCGAGGCTGCGGCGATCGAGGACCAGGCTTTCCAACTCACGCAAAGCGGTGAACAGCAGCGTGCCTCCCGGCGTCTCGTAGATACCTCGCGACTTCATGCCGACGACACGATCCTCGACTATGTCGGCACGACCCACTCCGTGCCTACCAGCGACGGCGTTCAGCCGAGTCACCAACGCTACCGGGTTGAGCAGCTCACCGTTGACTCCCACCGGATATCCGCCCTCGAAATCGATAGCCAGGTACTCCGGTTCCTCGGGTGCCTCTTCTGGCGCCGTCGTCAGCATGAACAGATCCGCCGGCGGCTCGAAGTCCGGATCCTCCAACGGACCTCCCTCGTGCGACAGGTGCCATAGGTTGCCGTCCCTGGAGTAGATCGCCTCCGGCGACGCATCAACCGCAACGCCGTGCTCGGCCGCGTAAAGCAACGCGTCCTCGCGGCTCTCGATCGACCACAGGCGCCACGGCGCGATCACCGGCAGTTGTGGCGCGAATGCCGCGTAGCTCAGCTCGAAACGGACCTGATCGTTGCCCTTCCCCGTGCAGCCGTGTGCCAGCGCGTTCGCCCCTTCACTCAGCGCGTACTCCGCCTGAGCCTTTGCGATGAGCGGACGGGCCATCGACGTGCCCAGCAGGTACTTACGAGCGTAGAGCGCCCCGGCCCGCAGCGTCGGCCAGATGAAGTCGGTCACAAAGGTCGCGCGTAGGTCCACGATCCGGCAGGCCGACGCCCCCGTTCGCAGCGCCTTCCCCGGCAGGCCCTCCAGCTCCTCATCCTGACCTACGTCGGCAACCAGGCAGTGCACCCTCGCTCCGTACGCCTCCTTCAGCCAGGGGACGATAACCGAGGTGTCGAGGCCGCCCGAGTAGGCGAGCACGATCACCGGCTGCGGCGGAAGCTGGATCATGGGCTCCCCTCCACGATGTCGAGCTCCAATTATCATTCAGCGCCAAACGAGACAAATGGCCACATCGGCCGAGTAGACTACATGTTTATGCATAATGAAGGCAGGAAAATACAGAATAGGCCCGGTTTGTCAAGTCCTCCCAGGCAGGGTTGTGAGGGGACGAGGCGTCTGGGGCAGGGATCGGCTCAGCTCGAGCGCTGGGCGATGTCTTCGATCCGCTCGATGAGGGTCTCTCGTGCGTCGGCCTGCCGAAGGACGATGAGAATGGTGTCGTCGCCGGCGACGGTGCCGAGGAGCTCGGGCCACTCCTCCATGTCGAGGGCCTCGGCCACCGCCTGAGCTCCACCCGCCAGGGTCTTGACGACGATCAGGTTGTCAACGCCCTCGGCACTGACCAGAAGGTGTGGGAGCAGGCGCTCGAGGGCGGGCGAGCCAGCCTCGGATTCGGGAGTCGCGTAGTAGCTTTCTCCCTCGGCGCGGGGTAGTTTCGCTACCCGAAGTTCGCGCAGGTCACGTGAGAGGGTGGCCTGGGTGACTTCGAGCCCCCGCTCACGCAGGAGAAGCCGCAGCTCGTCCTGGCTGTGCACCCTTCGTGTGCGGATGAGCTCGAGGATAGCTTCGTGGCGCTTCATCTTCGAGCTGTATGCCACGTCTTTCCTCCGCTGAGTAACCTCCCCGAATCTAAGCGGCCACTCCCGGGTTACAAAGCCATCGACCGTCGGAACCTGACGATCGCCAACCAAGTAGCGCCCCCGGCCATCACGGTCAGCGCAGCGTACTGAACCCAGAGGTCTGCGATGCCGGCGCCCTTCAAGAAGATGGCGCGGACGATCTCGAGGAAGTGTCGCACCGGGTTCAGCACGGTGATCCACTGGAAGACCTCCGGCATACTGCTGATCGGATAGAAGAAACCGGATAGAATAATCGCCGGCATCAGGACGAGGAACATCGTCATGAAGGCCTCCTGCTGCGTCCTGGAAACCGACGATATGAGGAGTCCGAAGGCCAGCCCGCAAAGGATGTACAGCAGAGCGGCGGGCAATAGGTCAAGGAACGAGCCACGCATCGGTATGTTGAACCAAAGGATCGCGAGCGCGGTGACGAGGACCAGATCGATAAGCGCGACCAGTGTGGCCGGCACCGTTTTGCCGAGCATCAGCTCCGCCGCCGATAGCGGGCTCACCGTCAGTTGATCAAGCGTTCCCATCTCGCGCTCGCGCACTACCGATAGCGACGTCAGCAGCAACGACATGAGGAGGATGAGCATTCCGATCACGCCCGGCACATTGTAGACGCGACTCTCGAGATCCGGGTTGTACCAGGCGCGGACCCGCGCATCGACGCCGCCGCCGGGCAGCGCACCTGCGGCAGCGGCGCGGTTCTGGGCATATCCCTGCACGATATAGGTCAGGTAACCCTGCGCTACGGTAGCGGTGTTCGAGTTCGTACCGTCGAGTATTACCTGCACGCGAGCGCCGCGTCGGTCCGCCAGATCCCGGCTGAAGCCGGCAGGAATCTCGATCCCGACCTCGGCTCTCCCGAAATCGAGCGCGTCGACCAGGTCAGCAGGTCGCTGCGAGCTCCCGACGATCCTGAAATAACCGGTCGCCTCAACGACCTCCAACAACTCGCGTGAGGCGGCGCTCCTATCGTGGTCGATGACGAAGGTCTTGGTGTTCTTGATGTCCGTGTTGACCGCATAGCCGAAGGCGACGAGCTGGATCACAGGGGCGATGAACACGATGCGCTTCATCCGCGGGTCACGGAATATCTGGCGCAGCTCTTTCTTGAGCAGCTGGCGAACACGGACCAGCGAGAGAACGCTCACTCCAGCTCCTTCCTGAACGAACGAATCGCCAGGGTAAGGCCAACAGTCGCGAAGATGATCATGGCCAGTCCCTGCACCCAGAGAACCTCGGGGCCTACACCCTTGAGGAAAATTCCCTTCGTGACGCTCACGTAGTAACGAGCTGGCACGGCGTAGGTTACCGCCTGAAGTACTATCGGCATCGTCGAGATCGAGAACATGAACCCGGAGAGCAGGATCGCCGGCAGGTACGTCGTCTGTATGGCGATCTGAGACGCCAGTACCTGGCTCTTCACCGCCGCGGAGATGAACATCCCGAAGCTGAGGGCTCCGATCAGGAACAGCAGCGTCAGTCCCGTCAGCAACAGGATATTCCCGCGCAAAGGCACGCCGAATATGAGCAGCCCCGCGACTATTGCCAGCGCCACATCAAACAGACCGATGGCGATGTACGGCAGCAGCTTGCCGATCACGACCTCCAGCCGATGTACGGGCGTCGCCGCCAGCTGCTCCATCGTCCCGCGCTCCCACTCACGAGCTATAGTGAGCGCAGTGAGCATGGCTGCGATGATCGACATGATTACCGCCACGAGCCCGGGGACGATCATGTTGCGGCTTTCCAGCGTCTCGTTGTACCAGACACGCGTCTCCGCCTGCGCCGGCAAAACGAGCCGGCGCGCCTGCAGCAGCACGTCACTCGAGTAGCGGATCATGATGGCGGCCGCGTAGTTCTGGGCAATGGTCGCCGAATTGGCATCCGAGCCATCGAGCAGAAGCTGGACGGGCGCATCACGCCCGGCGGCCAGGTCACGGTCGAAGCTGGGCGGGATTACCAGTACGGCCAGGACCTTCGACCTCTGAAGCAGGTCATCGACATCCTCATAGCGCGCCGGGTATTCGATGATTTGGAAGTAACCTGAGCTCTCGAACGCATGAACCAGCCCGCGGCTTCGCTCGCTGTTGCTCTCATCCAATACCGCCAGCTCGATGTTGTTGACGTCATAGCTGATGGCGTAGCCGAAGAAGAGGAGGAGTGCTACTGGCAGCAGGAAAGCCATGACCAGACTGCGTGGATCGCGGCGCAACTGGATAGCCTCCTTGCGGGCCATCGCCCAAAGCCGACTCGGGTTCATCCGACCACCGTCCCACCCGAGCGGTGAACGAAGGAAACGAACACATCCTCGAGCGAAGGCTCGATGGGCCGGATCGACTCGACAGAATAGCCCGCGACGGCGAGGATTTCGGGGATCTGCCGCTCTCCGACGGCTTGATCCTCGACCATAGCGTGCACGGCGCGACCGAACATAGTGACCTCGAGCACGCCCGGCGCGTCACGGAGTACTTCCACCGCCCGCGGCGCATCGGCGGTCGTCACCTCGAGGATGGGCTCGCTAATCGCCTGTTTGAGCGAATGCGGCCGATCGAGTGCGATGATCGAGCCACGGTTCATCACGGCGATCCGATGGCAGTACTCCGCCTCCTCCATGTAGTGGGTGCTGACGAACACGGTCGTACCACTCTCGGCGAAGCCGTAGATCAGATCCCAGAAATTGCGGCGCGATATCGGGTCAACTCCCGACGTGGGCTCGTCGAGGAAGAGGATCGGCGGTTCGTGCAGTACCGCGCACCCCAGGGCGAGACGCTGTTTGTGTCCCAGCGGTAGCTCGCCGGTAAGACGATCCTGGTAGTCGCCGAGTCGCGCCATCTCGAGTACCCACCCCCTGCGCCGGTCGAGCCGGTTGCCCTCCACGCCATACAGCCCGGCGAAGAGCTGGACGTTCTCCAGCACGGTCAGGTCGGGGTAGAGGGAGAAGAGCTGCGACATGTAGCCGATGTTGCGCTTGACCTCATCGATCTGCGTGCGCACGTCGAACCCGGCGACGCGTGCGTCCCCGGCTGTCGGTCGCAGCAGCCCGTTGAGCATCTTGATGGTCGTGGTTTTGCCGGCACCGTTCGGCCCCAGGAATCCGAAGATCTCACCCTCGTAGACGTCGAAGCTCACGCGGTCGACGGCGGTGAAGTCGCCGAACCGGCGGGTGAGCCGGGAGACTTGAACGGCCTCAGCCATTCTCCGCCTCCCGCCCCTGCACTAGGTCGATGAACACGTCCTCGAGCGACGGCTCGACGGGGCTCTCCTCAAGCACCGCTATCCCACGGCCGGTGAGGTGTTGGCGGGCGCGCGGCCAATCGGCGGCGCCTTCAGCCAGGGTCACGTGGACGACATCACCGAACAGCGTTGCTTGCCGCACCGCGGGATGCTCCCTCAGCAGATCGCGGGCACGGCGCGGCTGATCGGTTCGCGCGGCGAGCACTTGATCGTGGAGCCGCTGCTGCAGAACGTCCGGCCGCTCGATGACCGCCACTTTGCCTCTGTGAAAAAGGGCGACCCGGTCGCAGCGTTCCGCTTCGTCCAGGTACGCCGTCGACACGATTACGGTCACGCCGCTCGCCACCATCTCGTGGACTATCAGCCACAGGTCACGTCGTGAGATGGGGTCCACCCCGAAGGTCGGTTCATCGAGCAGCAGGATGTCGGGCTCATGTATGAGAGCGGCGCAAAGTCCCAACTTCTGTTTCATGCCGCCGGAGAGCTGACCCGCCAGGCGGTCCTCAAACGGGCCGAGGCCGGAGAAGGAGTAGAGGCGCTCGAGGCGCGGCGGCCGCTCTCGGCGCGGGACCCGATAGAGGTCGGCGTAGAACTCGATGTTCTCCCTGACCGTGAGGTCGGCGTAGAGGCCGAAGCGTTGCGACATATATGCGATACGATGCTTCACGCCCTCCGGATCGCGAGCGATGCTGACGCCGGCTACGCTCGCATCGCCCGAACTAGGCCGCAGAACACCGGCGAGCATCCGGAGCGTGGTTGTCTTGCCAGCGCCGTCCGGTCCGACGATCCCAAACAGCTCACGCGGCGCAACGTCGAACGTGAGACCATCCACAGCGCGCAACTCACCAAAGTCGCGCGTCAGTCCGTCGATCGAGACAGCCGCTTCCATCGTCGGTCAGTCCTCATCAGTCTGGAGCCGCACATCGGCTGCCAGCCCCGGTTTGAGATCGAAACTCGCGTCGCCGACGATCTGCACCTTGACGCGGTAGACCAGCTTCACCCGTTCCTCTGAGGTCTGCACATTTCGCGGCGTGAACTCGGCCTCGTTGGCGATGAAGACGACACGACCCTCGTAGGTGCGATCGGGATAGGCATCGCCGGTGATCGTCGCCGGATGCCCGATGTCGATCCGTCCCACCTCATCGGCGCGCACGTAGATGCGGACCCAGCGGTCGTCCGGATTCATCAGCGTCAACACCGGGACGCCGGCAGCGACCGTTTCGCCGGGCTCTCGGTGGCGCACCGTTATCAGGCCCTCGAACGGGGCGCGGACGACCGCGAAGTCGAGGCTCGCATCGATTTGCGCCACCGTTGCCTCGGCCTGGGCGAGCGCTGCGCGTTGAGCGGCGATGCGCTCCTGTCGCGGTCCCGTCTCCAAGATCTGTAACGCTTCCTGAACGCTCTCGAGGTCCGCCATCGCCAGCTCGTACGCGGTCTCGGCCCGGTCGAGCGTCTGCTGGCTCACCGCACCGCCGTCGAACAGCCGTTGAGCGCGCTCCAAGTCACGCGTCGCATCGCTCACCCGCTGCTCGGCGGCCCGCAGCGCAGCACGACCCTGGGCGATCTCCTCGGCGCGAAAGCCTCTTTCCAGCTCGGCCAGCATGGCTCGAGCCGCCTCCGCCTGGGCCTCGGCGGCTTGTCGCCGCGCCTGCAACTCGATGCGATCGAGCCAGGCCAACTCCTGGCCCGCCACGACCCTATCGCCTTCGCGTACGTCGATCCGCTCGATCCGGCCAGGCGCCTGGAAACCGAGATCCGCCTCGGTGGCCTCGACCGTACCCGAGGCGACCACAAACCCCGAGCCATCGTTTCGCAGAACGCCTAACCAGAGCGTCACAGCGATCACGACCAGAACCACGACCGCGATCACAACGCGTCGTCTCTTACTCATTGTGCGGTCTCCACGTTGCTATTCAGCCATTCCGTCGTCAGCTCACCAATCACCCTCGCCAGCTCCACGCGAGCTGCGATCTCGGCATGCTCCGCTTCCGCTAGCAGCGACCGTGCACGGGCCAGCTCCGCTTCCGCACGCAGGTAATCCGTTTGCGTGCCGGCGCCCGCGTCGAGGGACAATTGCTCGATCCGAGCCACCTCCGTCTGGAGTTGGACCGTACGGCGCAACGCCGAAACCAAGGCTCGCGTTTCGAGGGCCCCATTCAACGCTCTGTCCACTCCTTCTTCCACCCCAAGCTCAGTGAGCCGCAACTCCTCACGCGCCAGCTGCGCCTCGGCGCCCGCCTGACCCACAGCGTTCGAGCGCGCGCCACCGGTGAACAGCGGATAGCTGACGGTGATCGCCACGTTCCATTCGGTCGTCGTGTTCCCGGCGTCGCTGCTGAACAATTGGTAGGCGCCGCCCAGGTTCAGGGCAGGGATCCACGCCGCCTTGGCGACCCGATGGCTCGCCTCCGCCGCCTGCACGCTTTGGCGCGAACGCTCTAGCTCCGGGTTGTTCGACTTGGCCCGCGCAGTCAGGTCGGCCCGGTCCCCCGGGGTCGCCTCACCCACCAGCCTGACGGGAAGCAGTCGCTCGAAGCGCGTCTCGACGGGTGCAACGCCGAGCAACCGTGCCAACTCGCGTTCCGCCAAATCGAGGCGCGTGCGCGTCGCGACCTGCTGCGCCTCGGCTTCGGCAAGCGCAGCATCCACTCGCAGCAGCTCGACCTGCGCCGCCTGGCCTTCCGTGAGCAACTGATCGACGCGGCGGCGCTCAGCCTGCAGGGCATTGATGCGCTGTTCCTGCGCGTCGAGCACACCGTGAGCGGTGAGCACCTCGAGATAAGCACGCGTGACCTGAGCGGTGAGGGACATCTCGGCAGCAGCTCGTCCCGCCGCTGCGCTAGCAGCACCGGCCCTCGCACCTCTGATCCCGTTCACACGCGCACCACCGTCGAAGACCGTCCAGGCCAGCGACGCGTTGCCCTGAATCAGCGTCCTCTGGAACTCGATGCCCTCGAACTGATCCTGTGTGAAGCCATGGATCGGCGCTACGACCATCGGTTCCTGGAATCTCGTCAGGCCGGCCTGGCTACCGAGTTGGGGCCACCACCTCGACTTCGCCTGACCCAACGCAGCAGTCGCGACATCCTCGCCGGCACGCGCGGCGCCCAAACTGGGGTGCGTCTCTCGAGCCAAGACCACGGCCTCGCTCAACGTAAGCCGGTCGCGCCCGACCGGTTCCTGAGCTCGACCGGCCGTGGCAAAGCTAAAGGCGGCGAGGCCGGTCAGCATAAGCAGGCGCGCCGGCCCTCTAGATGTCATGCATCTCATCTCTCACTCTCCGGATGTGCTGCCAAACCCGCGCGCACGAAGCGGACAACGCTAGATACCAACTCGGCACGCGTTCGCGGATCGTCCTGATCGATAGCCACGCCGGCCTGCAACGCCCGCCGCGCCAGACTGAGCCAGATCGGCTGCGACCCGATGCTCAGCGCCATCAGCTGTGGATCGCCCGCCCGGATCGACCCATCCCTCTGCCCCTCTTCGATGAGCGAGGTGATCAGCCGGATGTTGCCGCGCATAATCCCGAGCACCTTCTCCGAGATCGGTCGCGAGCCCGTCAACTGCTGTAGCATTAGACGCGGCAGGTCCGGGCTCTCGTGTAGGAAACCGAAAAACGCCCGGACCGCCGCCTCCAGTCTATCCAGCGGCGGCCCATCGGCCTCGGCGCCTCCCAGCAGACGCTCGTACGAGGGCCCCATCGCCGACTCGATCACGGCCTCGTAAAGCGCCTCTTTCGAGCCGAAATGGTAGGTGATCGCCCCCAGGTTCGCCCCCGCGCGTGCCGTGATGGCTCGCACCGAAGCCCCCTCGTAGCCGTGCAGGGCGAAGAGCTCGCGCGCAGCCTGGATCAGGGCAGCAGCGGTCCCCGTCGGGGCTGGGCAATTCAAGTGGGGAGTTTTCTTCATACGTTTGTATGCTAGCCTTCAGCGGCCTGCCCGTCAAGCGGGTGGATTACTGCGGCGAGCCGTTTGCCGGGATCGGCGAAGCGAAGTGGAGCCTCCACCAGTCGCTGGCCCGCTCGTGCGTCCAGGGCTGCTGGAAGCGGATCGCGCGGAGCGCAGCCAGGAGCTCGGCGGCGGTTTGGAAGCGGTCGCCCGGAGCTTTCTCCAAGCAACGCATGACGACCTCATCAAGCTGGGGCGGGACGGCGATCTCGGAGGCGACGGCAGGGCGCTCGGGGTACGACGTGATGTGCTGGAGGATCATCTCCATGCTGGTGGTGGCCTCGAAGGGAGGCCGACCGACGAGCATCCAGTAGGCCACTCCACCGAGACAGTAGAGGTCGGCCCGCTGGTCGACGGGTCCCATCTCACTGACCACCTCAGGCGCTATGTACGCGGGGGTGCCGAGCATCGTGCCGACGGCGGTGATGGCCTCGGACTCGTCGGCGCGTATACGTTTCGCGAGGCCGAAGTCGAGGACCTTGACGAAGTCGTAAAGGTCGCCGCGATGGGTGAGGAAGATGTTCGACGGTTTGATGTCGCGGTGGATGATGTCTTTGGCGTGCGCTTCGGCCAAAGAGCCACATACCTGACTAAGTATGAAGGCGGTACGTTCCGACGGTACGGGCCCAAAGCGAGTCACGAGCTCCTCGAGGCTGAGCCCTTCCAGGTACTCCATGGCGTAGTAGAACGTGTCTTGCTCGGTACGCCCGAAGTCGTAGATCGTGATGGTGTTGGGATGTGTCAGCGTAGCCGAGAGGCGAACCTCGCGCTCGAAACGTGCGACGGCCTCATCATCTTCGCCGGCAGCGGCCTCCATCACTTTGACAGCCGAGGGACGGCACATCAGCGCGTGCTGTCCGACGTACACGCGACCCATGCCACCGTGGCCGATCTCGCTCTCGATAACGTAGTTGCCGTAGCGCTGCGCCCGGTGCAAAGTCAGGCGCAGGTGGTACAAGCCCTTGGTGAGGACGACAGAGATGGCGGCCAAGATGCCGAGCTGGAACGTCCCTTCAAGAAGCGGTGCCCGAAAGACGGCAACCCCTCCGTTGGCCAACCAGTAAGCTTGCAGCTCTGGTATCGAGGCATAGCCGAGCCAACCGATCAGCGGGAAGCCTAGTGCAGCCGTCAGGGCAAGCGCGGCCTGCGAGCCGACGGGGACCGGGATAAAAGCAGCATGAACGAAGAGGAGGATCGAGATCGCGAAGGCCGGGATCTCATTGAGGTCATAGACAATGGCGATGAAGTGTGACAGCAGAATGCAGAAGGTCACGACCGCGTAGTCGATGATCCGGAGCGTGCGCATGCTCCAACTGCGAGAGAAGAGCAGCAACAGTGCCACACCCATGGCGACCAGGTACAGGTCATAGAGCACCTCGATCCACGGTGCGAAGACAGTATCAACCTGGGGGTCGAGGCCCGTCAGGCTGACGTAGAAGAAGTGGACGGAGAGAGCGACGATGAAGCCGAGGATCAGTACGAGCTTCAGGCGCGCCCGCAACAGTCGGTGCAGTGCCTCCTCGAAAGACGGGATCATCCCCGAGGAAAGGCTGACCTGCCCTTCGGCTAACGGCCCTCCAGTCATGCTAACGGCACCCCTGCGGCCGGGCTGAGCTCACGAAGACGTGCAAACCCACATCCGTCACCACTATGTCGCGGCGCTTATGGCGGCGCAAGCGAGGTCAGTCTAGCGGCGCCGTTCTACCAGCCACTCCTGGAACCGCCGCGACTCCGGGTCATCCGTGTCATCCGCGGCTGAGCCGCGTGCCATGATCCAGAGGAGCCACGTCGCGAATAGGATGGAGAAGATCAGTATAACGGTGCCAATCCCCTGCACCAGACCGGCGATGCGGGTGTCGTAGCGCAGCCAACCCATGCGGCTCAGCAGGTACCACCAGTCGTGCTCCGCCTCGGGCCCCAGGCTGACGAGGGGGAGCTGCAGAGCGCGGGCATCGGCGATGTAGCGCGCAAGATCCATGGCGCTGAAGCCGAGCCAGGCGCCGCCGACGGCGAACCCGAAGTAATCTCCCTGCCGCCACACCAAGAGGAGGGCCGCGATGATCGGAATTGCGAGTTGGGTAATGCTTCCGCCAGCGATCATCAGCAGCTCGCCGAACGGCGAAAACAGGACGTGCCCCATCTCATGGAAGGCGAGGGTAACGCCCGAGAAGATGCTGCCGTAGTCCGGGTCCTTGAGCGAGCGGAAGGCGGCATAGACCAGGTAGGCAAGGATGAGAGCGCGCCAGTGCCAGCTACGGCCGGTGGCCCACCTTCTGGCGGCATCGAGGAAACGCGATGGAGAAGTCACCCTAGGTTCGTTTTGCAGCGACCCGGGTTCGGTGTTCAGTGTGCCGTGTGCGGTAATTGGCAAATCTCAACGTTCCAATATCGAAATCACCGCATGCCGCACACCGTCTACCGCAAACCGGCCTCACAGCTCCAAGTGGTGCTCCAGATCGAGCGGCGAAATATAGAGCCTGAACTTTTCGTCGTCGGCGAGTTTTGTCTCGAGAATCTTGTTGAGCACGTCCTCACCGAGCGTCTTCACCAACAGATCACTTCCCTCTGCCACCTGGACCGCCTCGTAGAGATCGTGAGGCAAGGACAGAACGCCGAGTCTCTCGCGCTCTACGGGCGTAAGCTCGTACAGGTCCTGAGTCATCGGGTCGGGTAGTCGTAGCTCGCGCTCAAGCCCATCGAGTCCAGCGGTCAGCATGACGGAAAACGCCAGATAGGGGTTGCAGGCAGCGTCAGGGAAACGGAGTTCGATGCGCGTCGCCGCTTCTTTGCCTGGCTTGTACATCGGCACGCGGATGAGCGCCGAGCGGTTGCGCTCTGCCCAGGCGATGTAAACCGGTGCCTCGAAGCCCACGACCAAGCGCTTGTAGGAGTTGTACCACTGGTTGGTGATGAGTGCTATCTCACGCGCGTGGTCGAGCACGCCGGCCAGAAAGCGCTTGGCGGTGGCTGACAGGTGGTAGCTTTTTTCCTTTGAATAGAACGCGTTGGTCTTCTCGTCCTTGAAGATCGACAGGTGGGTGTGCATTCCGCTGCCGTTTTCGCCGAACAAGGGTTTGGGCATGAAGGTCGCGTAGACTCCGTTGCGTCGCGCGATCTCCTTTACCAGATACTTGTACGTCTGCAGGCCGTCGGCCATGCGCAGCGCCTCTTGATACTTCAAGTCGATTTCATGCTGGCTGGGCGCGACCTCGTGGTGCATGTACTCGACGGGGATCCCCATCGATTCCAGCGCGAAGACGGTGGCCTCACGCAGGTCGTCACCCAGATCGACGGGATTGATGTCAAAGTAGCCCGCCCTGTCGATGGCCGAGGGTCGATCCTCATCGGCAAAGTAGTAGTATTCGGCCTCGGGCCCGATGTTCATGTGAGCGAAGCCGAAGTCCTTCAGGCTCGCCAGGTTGCGCTTGAGGACCTCGCGAGGGTCGCTGGCATAGGCGCTGCCGTCCGGGTTACGGACCTCGGCGAACATGCGAATCGACCGTGAGCCGCCAATCTTGAACGGGATGACCTGAGCGGTGGGGGCGATGGGGAACGCCACCATGTCGCTCTCCTGGATCCGCTTGTAGCCCTCGATCGAGGACCCGTCGAAGCCCATCCCCTCCTCGAAGGCGCCCTCGATCTCCGGCAGCGTCACCGCGAACGACTTCAAGAAGCCGAGCAGGTCGGTGAACCAAAGCCGGATCGACTTGACACCGTGGTCGGAGCAATACTTGATGACGTCCTCCGGGGTCGAGAGATCGACTCCGCCATAACACTCCATCTCGTGGACGTACTTGCCCATACCCTCGCGGAATCGCTCGACTTGGGCCAGGAATTCGTTCATTTGCATGGACTTGCGCCTCCGCATGGTTGGGGGAACAGCACTTCTTGGGAAAACCGGCCGCCGGGTGGCGCGCACGCGCCGAATCTACAGGCAGCCGGGGAAAATGCGAGGGGGTTGTAGCAGGGACCGAGGCCCTGGCAGAAACGGCTCCAGGGTGCGAGATTCGGGCGACTACCCGTGATCGGTGAGCAGTAAGCAGGCGGTAGGCTGCGGGCGACGGCTGCAGTATTACCCGACTACTGGTCACCGCTCACTGCTCACTGATAAAGATCTCAGACATGTTAACGAACACAAAGCGGCTTCTTAGAATCGCGGTCTGCGGACTCCTGCTCGCCTCCTGCGGCGGCCCGCTCAAGGGCCAGCGGGGCGAATCAGCGGTGAGGCTTATCGTCCTGATCTCCGTGGACCAGCTTCCGCAGTACCTTCTGGAGCGCTACGAAACGCTCTACAGTGGCGGCCTGCGGCGTCTGCTGGATCAGGGCCGCAGCTACACGCAGGCGGTTCACGACCACGCCCTCACGGTCACCGCACCGGGCCATGCGACGTTGGTCACCGGAATGGTGCCGGCGCGGCACGGCATCGTGTACAACGAATGGTACGAGCGCGTAGGGGAGGAGTGGCGCTATATACACAGCGTCGATGACAGCGGAGAGCAGGTGGTCGGATTTCCACACCTCGTGGGAACGTCACCCAGAAAGTTGGAGGTGACGGCCCTTCCGGATTGGCTGACGACGACCGATCCCGACGCTCGGGTGTTTACCGCTTCGGGCAAGGCACGGGCGGCGGTGCTCACGGCAGGCAAGACACGAGGGCACGCTTACTGGTTCGAGAACGACGTAGGCCGCTTCGTCACCTCGACCTACTACCGCGATGTGGATCCCGATTGGGTGGACCGGTTTCATGAGGACGTTCTTTCACAGTTCTTCAGCGACTCGACCTGGGAGCTGACCGTGCCCGAGGCGGTCCGGCGCCTTGCCAGAACTGACTCGGCCGAATTCGAGTACCGTGGAGCACACACAACTTTTCCCCACAGTTATCGGTATGAGGTAGATGAGGAAGAGCTCGACGATCCCGAAGAGTACTACAGCTGGTGGGACCACACACCCGAGCTCGATCGTGCGATTATCGCCTTCGCCGAGGCTGCGGTGAACGAGCTCTCGCTTGGCCGGCGTGGCTCGGTCGATTTCCTGGCGCTTGGGCTCTCGCAGCTGGATCGGATCGGTCACCGCTTCGGCCCATTCAGCCTGGAACAACTTGACGCGATCCTGCGATTGGACCGAGCACTAGGCGAGTTCTTCGAGTTTCTCGACAGTAGGGTCGGCGAGGGTCGCTACGTGGCCGGGCTCTCGTCGGACCACGGCGTGCTGCCGATACCCGAGTACCCGGACGAGCTGGGGCTGTCGAAGCGACGGATCACTCGCGACGAGTGGCGGGCGGCGCGCGGCGCAGCCGAGAACGCCATGGCATCGAGGAGTCATTCGACAGCAGGTGAAGCGGCGATGGTCGAGGCACTCGAGCGTGTCGACTTCATTGCCGACGTCATGACCCTCGAAGAGCTGGCGAGCGGCGCGTCGGCGGACTCGTTTGTCGCCCTCTACCAGCGGTCGTACTACCCGGGGCGCTTGCCGAGTTCACTGGCTCGACAGGGCCTCGCAGTTCGCCTGGTCGAGGGCGCGCACTCCTCGTCCGACGCCACCACCCACGGCACGCCTTACTACTACGACCGGCAGGTTCCGCTCATTTTCATGGGTCCTGGCCTGCCGGCGGGCTCGTCGGACGAGGCGGTCCGCACCGCGGATATGGCGCCGACGCTGGCAGCGCTGGCGGGTATCCCCTACCCCGACGACCTGGACGGGCGATCGCTCGTCGGAGCCTCTCGTTAGGCCTTCCCGCTTCAGCTCTGGGAGATCGAGCCACCCGGCCCGGTGGGGGGCGTCCAACCCGGGTCGGACTGGGCCGGGAGCGCCCGCTTCTTCAAGACGTCGGCGAAGGCGGCAACGGCAGTCAGAACGAGCAACGCGACGAAGACGACCGTTAGGACACGGAAAACCGGGCGCTCCCGCTCGGGGCGCACCAGGATGACTCGATAGGAGATGTTGCTCATGGGATTGAAGCCGAATCCGCCGTCGTCGGCCGGAATGAAGTTCGGATACAGTTCGAACCTGTAGAAATCGGAAAGTCCGATCTGTGCATCGAATTCGGCGTCCTGCAGAAAGAGATTCCGCTGGGCGTCCTGCCAGTCGATCCTCCTGACCTTCACCGTGGCGTTCAAGGGAATGCTGAATCCGACGTCACGGATCACGGTGGGCAGTTCCGCCCTGTAGGGCCAGACGTAGCGAATCCGGTGCATTCTGGAGTGGAGGAGAGCTCCTACTCGCCTGGTGAGGTCCTCGGTATCCTTGAAACTGATCTGGAACTTCTGGTCGTCAATTGACGATCCTGCGATGCGGCTCGTAAGCTCGATGGCACCGTCGTGGATCAGTTCGAGGGTCCACACGTAATCCTGGTGCTGGTGGAAGTCGTCATCGTAGTTGACGAACTCGGTGCCGGAGAGTCGCACAGCCTGTCGCGCCGCCTCCAAGTACTCCTCAGGCACACGCGATTCGTCCTGCGGCGTTCTGACGCCGACGGTAACCGGCGCCGGGCGTTCCCGCGCCAGCCAGCGCAAATCGGCTAGCGCCTGCCGTGCGTCTGGCGCCCTATTGATGTCTTGCCAGGTGAGGAAGTCGCCCACGTCTATCTCTTCAGGACCCATCGATTCTATCGCTTCCCGGATCCTGGCTCGACTGGCCGAGTCCATCGACGCCGAGCCCACCAGCAGGTCGTTCGGCAGCGTGGTGGGCAACTGAATGAAGTGGACCCTGCTACCGTACCTTTCGTAGAGGCTGTCGGTCGCCTCGAATTTGGTCTTCGTTCCATCCCAGACGGCCGCGAGCTCGAACTCGTCCAGAGCGACGGCGCGGACCAGATTTGAACTGCTATCGCCTAACTTCCGGCTGTGAATCGCTGTGTGGTATTCGGTAGGCTCCCGCATGTTGTAGATGCCGTAGCTGCGGAAGAATAGTGCCGGGAGAAAGTAGCTCGAGGTACTGAACTTGTTGTGATAGATGAAGCTCGCCGGGTCGTCGAGGGACCTGAGGTACTCGACCACGTTGGCGAGTTCCGGTCTGTAGGGAAAACGATCTCGACCGACAACGAAGTACGAGTGATAGGTCGTGCTACCTGTCGCCCTGCTCACGTATGTGGCGAAGACCTCCAGGTCCGCACCTAGCATCTCCGCCGCCACGAAGGCATACGGCGTAACGCGGGCCAGGAAGTCACCCCTATCGGGGTCCCAGTCAGCCAGGCGATCGATGACCACGCTGTACTCCAGTGGCCTCTCCTGGACGAACATCAGATTGGCTTCCCTGCCCAGGTAACGACGCAGCTTGTCATCTGCGCGCCGAGTTTCTTCGTCGAGCGCGACCTCGATGAAGGTGACCTGTTCCTGAGCGATCGCCTGCGAGACACACAGGAAGCACGCCAGCCCTCCGACAATGAGTCTTACGGATCTTGAACCCATATCCTTAATCCCAACCGCATGGCGAGGCGTTCACCCGTCCGGCGTCGGTCCCGTGTCCCCGAGTCCGATGTCCATGAATTGCCAAACATCGTCCGGGATCTTGTGATCCAGGCGTAGAGCCAGCATGACGCTCAGTGCGCCCACCGCCAGCCCGGCGATGATATCGGCGATCCAGTGGATGCCGAGTACGAAAGTCGAGAGAATGACAGTTGCCCCCAGGGCAAGTACGCTATAGCGCAAACGCAGCCTGTACAGCAAAGCGACGAGTATGATCACCACGGTCAACGAGACATGGAAGCTCGGGAAGCAGTTGTCGAGCCCACTGATAGGTCGGAAAGCCTCGATTAACTGCGATGACCATTTGTCCGACAGCAACATGGCACCCGATTCCGAGTAGGCCCAGCGCTCGGGAATCGGGAAGAGGACAAAGAAAGGCAGACACAAGGCATAGTTGATCAAGACCGCGAGCGAGAAGACCCTGAACGGCCGGATATCGGGCCGGCGCGCCAGTGCCATGCCGACCGCGACAAGCAAGAGGGGAAAGAGGACGAAATAAGAGCTCGAGTAGCCGATGGTCGCGATGCTGTTCGTCACATCGTGGTACTCGAAGCTCAGGTTGGCCTCGAGCCAGTGCACGGCGTGCGCCGTCTGATGTCTGATCTCGGTTACCAAAGCCGAGTCGCCGGCGATCCGCGTCTCGAGCGCCGTCTCCACCCAGTTGAAGAAGAATGCCAGCGCCAGCAGCGAAGTCAGCCCCACTTTGCTGGTCAGCAACGCCGACGGCTCCTTGACGACCGGCCCGGCAACGGGGGCACCGTAGGGTGGCGTCGCCGGCACCTCCTCCACACGATCCAAGTCCGGGGTGATGCGGAGTGTGGTTCCGGCCGGCACATGCTCAAAGGTCGCAGGCGGAGGAGACACGACGCCGGTCCCCGGCGGTGACTGGAAGCCGGTACCGCGAGTGCTGGGCGGCATGACCGTCACCCCCCGCATCCCCCAAGGCGAGGTGCGCCTAAAACCTTTGGACGTCAGATCGAACATCCAGGAAACGACCAGCGTGACGGGAAACCCGAGGAGCACACTCACGACGACGAGCGTCATCATCCAGTCCGGAAGCCCCAGCACCGGAAAGGTGACGTCAGCCGCCTCGACGATACCGAGGCCTATCACGAGGTAGATTACGGCGGCGTGATAGACGCGGCGCCGGCGCAGCTCGGAGAAGAACGAGGGCGCGACCTCACCCGTCGGTGGTGTAGCCAGATCGAGCCTCTCCACTCCCAGCTGCGTCGACAATGCCTGTATCAACTGCTCGCCCGAGGTGAAGCGATCCGCCGGAACCTTGGCGAGTGATTGCGCCACTGCCCGCTCCACCGATTCGGGCACGGTTCCGCGCACCGTGCGCAGCGGTGGCACCGGGTCGAGCGCATGACGCGCCATGATCACCTGAGGCGTCGCACCGGTGAACGGCGGTTGCCCAGCCAGCATCTCATAGAGAACGCAGCCGAGGCTGTAGAGATCGCTCCTGCCGTCGACTTGCGCGCCCTCGCGGACCTGTTCGGGACTCATGTAGGCGGGTGTGCCGATGGCGACGCCGGTCTGCGTGAGCTTGTCACCGCCGGCCTCGCTGAGCGCCCTGGCGATGCCGAAGTCGGCGACGACGGGGTAGCCCTCCGAGATCAGAATGTTCTCGGGCTTGATGTCACGGTGTACGATCCCGCGCTTGTGGGCATAGCTGAGCGCGTTGGCCACGTCGCGTATGATCTGCAGTGACTCGTCGATCGGCAGCTGGGTCTCACGATCTAGACGGTCGCGCAGCGTATGCCCCTCGACGTAGGGCATCACGTAGTAAAGTAGACCGGCTGCTTCGCCCGAGTCGTAGATCGGCAAGATGTGAGGATGCTGAAGGCCGGCGGCGATCTTCACCTCGCGCAGGAACCGCTGGGTACCGAGCGAGGTGGAAAGCTCTGGCAGTAGTACCTTGACGGCTACCTGGCGGTCGTGCTTCAAGTCCTGCGCCAAGTAGACCGTCGCCATACCGCCGCGGCCGATCTCGCGCTCGATGGCGTATTTGTCAGCGAGTTCTTCACGAAACGAAGCAAAGGGATCGGGCATAGCGGTAGCGGACCGGGGCGATCGGGCCCTCGTTCCAGTGTTACGCTGGTTCTTGGCTGAGGAGACTACTCCACAAGGTTGCAAGATGCGCCCGCTCATACGGGAGCGCAACAATTCAGCCTTGTTCCGGCGTTGCGCGACCATACACTGAGTGGCAGCTTCATTCCCGGGAATCCCCGATTCCCTGAATCCCCGAATCCCCGAATGGAGAAACCTCATGTCCTGTGATCGGTTCTTGCTCACGTGCCTGGTGGCCGTCCTCTGCCTGGGGTCCACCTCGGGCCTGACGGCACAGGAGCCCTACGACTTGATCATCCGAGGCGGCCGCCTGCTAGACGGCTCGGGGGTCCCATGGTACTACGCCGACATTGCTGTCTCGGGGGACCGAATCGTAGCGGTCGGTGACCTGGAAAGCGCGAGCGCCCGCCGCGTGATCGACGCGGCGGGTCTGTACGTGGCGCCGGGCTTCATCGATGTGCATACCCACGCCGGCAGCAGTCTCGATACGCCGGAACTGAGCGGCGCGCGTCCGCTCCTGGCACAAGGAATCACGACGGTCGTGATCAACCCCGATGGCGGCGGCCCGCTCGACCTGGCCGCTCAGAGAGCGGCGCTGCTCAGAGACGGCCTCGGGGTCAACGTGGCGCAACTGATCGGGCATGGGTCGGTAAGACGGCGGGTGCTCGGGATGGAGGACCGAGCACCGAGCGGTGCCGAGCTGGACCGGATGAGAGAGTTGGTCCGCGCCGGTATGGAGGCGGGCGCGTTCGGGCTCTCGAGCGGGCTCTACTACGCACCAGGCAGCTACGCAGCGACGGAGGAGGTCATCGAGCTCGCAAAGATCGTAGCGGAATACGGCGGCGTCTACACAAGCCACATCCGGGACGAGGCCGACTACAACATCGGCGTGGTCGCTGCGGTCGATGAGGTGATTCGCATCGCTCGGGAGGCGGAGCTGCCGGGCATAGTCACGCATATCAAAGCATTGGGACCCCGAGTCTGGGGTTACTCGCTGGCGCTGATTCAGCGAATCGAGCGGGCCAGAGCGGAAGGTGTCCAGGTGTTCGCCGACCAGTACCCGTACGCGGCCTCGGGCACGAGCATCAGCGGCGCGTTGGTCCCACGCTGGGCACAGATCGGCGGCGACGAGGCTCTCGCCCAGCGTATCGAGACGCCGGAGGACCGGGCACGCCTTCGCGAGGACATGCTAGAGAACCTCGATCGCCGCGGTGGCGCGGCGCGATTGCAGTTCCAGTATCACGAGGCGGACCCCTCGATCGAGGGTATGACACTCCAGCAGGTGGCTGACGAGCGGGGCATGGAGCCCGTTGACCTGGCGATCGAGCTGCTGAGGGCGGGAGGTGCCGGCCTCGTGTCGTTCAACATGCAGGACGCGGACGTCGAGCTACTCATGCGCCAGCCCTGGACCATGACCTCGTCGGACGGTGGGCTGACGGTGATGGGCCGAGGGGTGCCGCATCCGCGCTGGTACGGGACCTTCCCCCGCAAGATCAAGAAGTACGTGCTGGAGCGGCGCGTGATCGACCTGGCGAGCGCGGTTCGGAGCATGACGCTGACGTCGGCAACCGTTTTCGGCATGACCGACCGCGGCGTCGTCAGACCTGGGGCGATCGCCGATATCGTCGTCTTCGATCTCGAGCGGCTGCGGGACCTGGCAACCTATGATGCCCCTCACCAGCTCTGCGAGGGGATGGTGCACGTACTGGTGAACGGGCGTCCTGCGATCGAGAACGAGCGATTAACCGACGGAAAGTACGGAAGGGTACTGTCGCTGAGGGAATCGGGGATTCGGTGATTGTGGCTTTGGGGAGTGGCAATTCGGGATTCGGAATTGGGGCTTACGGGATGGTGAATAGTAATCAGTGGAATCCGTGGTATCGGGGAATCGGGGATCCGCAATTCCCGCATGCCACGGATTCCACGGATGCCTCGGATTCGCAACTCCCATTCTCCAACTCACTGAATCGCCGAATCCCGGATTCCCGAACTCCCATCAGGCAAGGCCCAGGAGATGGCGGTTGCCTATCCGCACATTGACCAGGCCGGCGGAGCGTGCCGCCGCTTCCGCTTCCCGCGCCTGCCGCGCCGAGGTGAACGGCAAGTCGCTCATATAGAAGTTCGGGGCGAATGCCAGTAAGGAATACGGGATCTCAGGATCGATCGCGGCGATGAACCCCGCGATCCTGCGTACCTGATCCGCATCGACATACTCAGGCACGAGAAGGGTACTGGCTACCACGAGCGGCCCCCCGTGCCGCTCGGCGCCACGCACTGCAGCGCGCGCAAAGTTGTCGAGCGTACGACGGTTCGAGATGCCCGCCAGCGCACGGTGAAGCCCTTCGTCGAAAGCCTTTAGGTCGAACTTGATGCAGCCGCCGGTCTCGAGCGAATAGCCGATCGCCCGATCGAGTAGCTTGGGGTGCATCGTGCCGGCCGTCTCCCAACAGATTCGGACACCGCGCCGGGCAAGCAGCTTCGAAGTCGCCAGCGCGTGCGGCATCTGCGAGGCAGGATCACCACCGAAGTAGCAGACGCAAAAGGTGCGCGCATCAGCGGCAGCCGCCAGCTCATCAGCACTCAGCGTCCCACCCGCTGTACGTGCGACCTTTCTGAAGTGCCAGTTCTGGCAAAAGAGACAGTCGGCGGTACAACTGCAGTAGAAGACGGCCAGGTTATGACAGCCGCGGTGTTCGTGACCCTCGCATACCCAGTCGGCGACGCAGTTAGTCGGCAGTGGATCGCGGTACCAGTGAAGCAACCCGCGCGACGGTGTTCCCGCCAGATGAACCATCCTGCCAGCGCGAACCGACCGCAGCCCGCAGAAGCCACGCTCCCCTTCCCCGATCACGCATTCGTTGCCGCAAAGCGTGCAGCGGATACCGCCGCCGCTGCGCGGTGGTTGCGCCGGGAGCCCGAACTCGGCCCGCTCCTCGGCGTGAGCCGCCTCCAAACGCGGCTGCACCTCAACGAAGTCAGAACGTACGCAACCCGCACAGACGCCGAGCGCCCGAGACACACCAGGCAAGCTCCGCCGACAGTGCGAGCAACTTGCGACCTGAGAATGCTGCACGGCCCAGCTCCCATGCCGACGGGGATGGGAATTCGGGAATTCCGGAATCCGGGAATTGGAATCCAAGAGTAGGGACTGGCAATTAGGAACCCGTGGAATCCGTGGCATCCGTGGTATTGGGGAATCGGGGATTCGCGAATCGGGTCTCGCTTCCCCTAGTCCCCTATTCGACGGATGCCCGGCGGCGTTCCAACTCTAGAATCCCTGATTCACCGAATTCCGAATGCCCGAATCCCGGAATCCCTCAACTGCCCACCACCCTCTCCAACGCCGCGAGCTCGCGGGCCAGCCTCTCCTCGAGAACCCGCAGGGCAAGCCGCTGGTCCTGGGTGGGAGGGTAGAGACTCCCCTGCCTCACACCGCTGCCGTTGAAGGCACTCGCCAGACTGTAGGCCTGGCGGCGTATCCCGCTCAGTCGGCGCGCCAGGGCCCTTACCTCCTCGGCACGCGAGCGCAGCTCTGGAGGCGCATCGGCAGCGGCGACCCGCTCCCTCAGCACGTCGGCCCGCTGATCGGCGCGCCACGCCCTGCGCTGCAGGTCGAGCAGCGCCAGCAGGAAGCTCTCGCGGTCCTCCCATTCATCCTGCCCGATGGGGAGCAGCGGGTCGCCCCAAACCTCGACCGTCTGGACCGAACGGGCTGCTCCGTCCACCTGCAGCTCGACCGCATAGAGGCCTGGGGCGACGAACGGGCCTCGCGGAGTCACCGGGTGCGGCAGCTCCGGCCGTGCCTCGCTTCCGCCGGAACGCGGGTCGGACGGTGGCGGCTCGTGGCGCAGGTCCCAAAAGACCCGGTGGATCACATCCGCCGAACCCGGGCCCCGGAGCCGCCGGACCACGTCGCCGCGCAGGTTCCTGACGGTGATCGTGACCGCGTCGGCGGAGCGGTCGAGGTAATAGCTGAAGATCGCCTCTTCCGGCGGGTTTGCGCCGGCGTAAGCGGCCTGACCACGATAGCTCGTGTCCTTCCAGTACTGGAAGATCGTTGCGGGACGGATCGGGAAGAGGTACGCCCGCGAAGAGGCGACCGCCGGGGACCAATTGGCCAGCGGCGACAGGTCGTCGAGGATCCAGATGCTGCGGCCGTGCGTGCCGACGATCAGGTCGTTATCCAGAGGATGGATCGCCAGGTCATCGTAGAGCGTCGTCGGCAGGTTCGGCATGAAGCGCTGCCAGTTATCGCCCGCATCGACCGAGACGAACAACTCGTGCTCGGTCCCCAGAAAGAGGAGAGTCGGGCTCGCCGGGTGCTCGATGATGACGTTGACCGAACCTTCGGGCGGTAGGCCGTCGATCAGCGGTGTCCAGCGGGCGCCGAAGTCTTCCGTCTTGAACACGTAGGGCGCGAAGTCGCCGTCGCGATGCGCGTCGAACGTCGCGTAGGCTACTCCGGGACCACCGCCCGACGCGATCACCCGGCTCACATAGGTCCCGGCCGGCACGCCAGCCACGTTGCCTGAGACCTCGGTCCAGTTGTAGCCGCCGTCCCGGGAGACTTGCAGATTGCCATCGTCGGTACCGACCCAGAGGATCCTCGGGTCGAGCGGTGACTCGGCAATAGTCACGATCTCGCCGAACGAAGAGGTCCCATCGTTTCTCGACAACAACGGCTGCGCGCCGAGTACACCCATTAGCGTCAAGGTGTCACGGTCGATCTGCCGTGTTAGGTCTTCGGTTCGTTCCCAACTGACGCCGCGGTCGCGCGAGACGAACAATCGATTGCCACCCAGGTACACGACCCTGGGGTCATGCTGCGACACCAAGACCGGCGTCACCCAGTCGAAGCGATACGACGGCTCGCCGGCGGGCGGTATCGGCTCGATGTCGAGGTGGTCGCCGGTCTCCGGGTTCAAGCGGACCAGCACTCCGTTCTGGGCGGCGCCGTAGACGAAGCGGTGATCGCTGGGGTCCGGCTGGTGGTACATACCATCGCCGAAGCCGATCTGCCGCCAATCGTCGTTGATAATGCCGATCCAGTGGCGCGTCCGGCTGGGTCCGACCCACGAGTGGTTGTCCTGCATGCCGCCGTAGATGTAATAGGGATCGCGCATGTCGACGCCGATAGCATAGAACTGACCGATCGGCAGGTTGTTGATGCGGATAAACGTTTCGCCGCGGTCCCAGGTCTCGTGTAGACCGGCATCGCCGACCAGATAGAAGTGCTCGGAGTCGTTCGGGTCGATCCATAGATCGTGGAAGTCGCTGTGTACTCCCACATCGTAGGTGGGCCGTGTGGGCATGGTGCGGAATGTGTGGCCTCCGTCCTCACTCTTATAGAACGAAGTGGCCAGCACGTATACGCGGTCCTCGTTCGTCGGGTCGATGTATATGTGGCTATAGTACATCGGCCGCGGATTGAGATCGTTCACCTTCTCCCATGTCGCGCCGCCGTCCGCGCTGCGATAGACCCCCGACTCCTCGCTATGCTGGACTATGGCGACCAGCACTCGCGGGTCGGTCTGCGCGATCGCCAGACCGATCCTTCCTTTGTCACCCGCCGGCAGGCCGTTCTCGAGCTCGCGCCAGGTAACCCCGCCGTCGGTCGTCTTATAGATACCGCTGCCCGGGCCACCGCCGTTGAACCCCCAGGCACGGCGAAGCCGTTGATAGGCCGCAGCGTAGAGTGTGTTGGGGTCGGAGGGATCCATTACCAGATCCACAACGCCGGTCAGGGTGTCGACGAAGAGCACCCGGCTCCAGGTGGCGCCGCCGTCGCCGGTCCTGTAAACGCCGCGCTCAGGACTCGGGGCCCATAGGTTCCCCAGCGCCGCCACGTAAGCGACGTCCGGATTGTCGGGGTGCACGACGATCCCGCCGATATGGCGAGTCGCATCGAGGCCCAGATGCGTCCAAGTCGCGCCAGCGTCCAGCGAGCGGTAGACGCCGTTGCCCCAGGACGTGCTCTGGCGGTTGTTCTGCTCGCCGGTGCCGGCCCAGAGGATCTGCGGATTCGATGGCGCGATGGCCACGACGCCGAACGTGCTGACCGGCTGGTCGTCGAAGATGGGCGTCCAGGTGGTGCCCTTGTTCGCCGTTTTCCAGATGCCGCCGGATGCCGTGGCCAGGTATACCGTCGAGGGGTCGTGGGGCAGCGCCTCGACATCGTGAATGCGGCCACCGGTGACGGCGGGCCCAATCGAGCGGAAACGCAGCTCCTGCAGGAGCTCGGGCGTACGGGCTGCGTTCTGGGCCGCGGCATCCCTCGAGNNGAGACGGGGATCAGGAGCGTGGCCAGAGCAGCGATTACGGTCGTCGATCGGCACACGGAGTTCATGGGGATCGGCTCCTTCGATAGACGTCGGTCTCTTTGGTATTTTCCCGGCACGCCTAAGATAGCGCCCCGGCAGCGCGCGAGACAGGACGGCGTAAGCGGTCCCGACCCCGCGGTGGTGTTGCATTCTGCAACGGGTAGACCGATACTTGACCCGGGATTCGAGTGCCGCTTGGCTCAGATAGCCCGATTCCTCCCCCTGCCCCACCTCATAGGAACCCGCGGTAACGGAGACGAGATGACGAAGGACGGGGTTCCCCTCATCATGGACGTTGACGGGACCCTCATCAGGTCCGATCTGCTATGGGAGGGCTTCGCCTGGATCCTGACCCGGCGACCCCGGAGGCTGCTGCCGGCGCTGCTGGCGCTGTCGCGTGGCCGCCCGTCGCTGAAAGCGTTCCTGGCCCGTGAGAGCGCTATCGACATCGATGACCTGCCGCTCGAGCCGGCGGCTCTCGAGCTGATCGATGACGCCAGAGCCGCGGGTGCAAAGGTGATTCTCGCGTCGGCGGCCCACGAGTCCCAGGTCGAGGACCTGAAGGATCGGGTGGGCGCCGATCTAGCATGGGGGAGCGATGGAGTCACCAACCTGAAAGGCTCTCGTAAACTCTCGCTAATACAGCAGCACTTCGACGAGTTCGACTACGTCGGCAATAGCCTGGCCGACCTCCCCCTGTGGAAGGCGGCGCGCCGGGCGATAGCGGTGAACGCCGGCCCATTCACGCTGCGGAAAGCGACGAGTCTGAGGCCCGATATCATCGTACGACACATTCGGACTTCGACTTGGCGACTCTGGATCCGCCAGCTCCGCCCGCACCATTGGGCGAAGAACGCGCTGCTGTTCGTCCCTGCACTGGCCGCTCATCTAAGTCCAAGCGTCGAGCTCGCCGTTCAGCTACTCGCCGGCTTCGCCGCGTTCTCGGCCACCGCCTCCGCCGTCTACTTATTCAACGACCTAGCGGACCTGGCGAGCGACCGGGCGCACCCACGAAAGCGGCATCGCCCACTCGCCGCCGGAAAGATATCGATCCCGGCCGCCTTGGTCGCGGGCCTGCTGTCAGTCGTGGCGGCAGCCGTCGTGGCCTGGCAGCTCTCACCGAGGTTCGCCGGCGTGCTCGCCGCCTATCTTGTCATCACGTACGCCTACTCGCTCAGCCTGAAGCAACACCTGGCGATCGACGTCATCACGCTGGCGACGCTCTACACGGTACGCATTGTCGCCGGCGCCGTCCTGGTCGAGGTGCCACTGTCCAGGTGGTTCCTCGCGTTCTCGATCTTCCTGTTCCTCGCGCTAGCGTTAGCGAAGCGGGCGGTGGAGCTGCGCGGAGCTGCCGCCAGGAACGCGACGAAGATCGCCGGCCGCGGGTATCGACCAGAGGACCTCCGGACCCTCAGCGCCATGGGAGTCGCGGCCGCCGCCGCCAGCGCGCTCGTCTATTGCCTTTACATCACCGGCGATGACGTGACACGGCTCTACGCGAATCCCGACCTGCTCTGGATAGGGCTACCGCTGTTTCTCTATTGGAATCTGCGCCTGTGGCTGTTCGCCGATCGCGGCACACTCCAGGAGGACCCGGTCGCCTTCGCCCTCAAGGACCCCATCACCTACGTGGTGGCGGCCTTGTTTCTGGCCGTAGTCTGGATAGCGACTTGACCATGACGGGCTCGATAGAAAGACGATTGTCGGGTTGGGGTCGATATCCCAGCGGAACGACGGAGGTGTGCCGCCCAGAGCGACTGACAGACCTTCGCGAATGCATGTCGGAGGGCACGTCGCTCGTCGCCCGCGGCCTCGGCAGGAGCTACGGAGACGCCGCATACAATAGCGATGGATACACGATATTAACGGAGCGCTTGAATCGGTTCGTGGCCTTCGACGCCGAGAGCGGCGTACTCGATTGCGAGGCCGGAGTCACCGTGGACGAGATACTGTCATACTTCGTGCCGCGAGGCTTCTTCCTGCCGGTGGTGCCCGGCACGAAGTTCGTCACGATGGGCGGCGCCCTGGCCTGCGACGTACACGGCAAGAACCATCACAAGGACGGTTCGCTGAGCCGGCACGTGACGGACTTCCGGCTCCTGACACCGGACGGTGACCTGCTGTCCTGTAGCCGCGAGCAGAACTCCGACTTGTTCTGGGCGACCGTCGGTGGTCTGGGGTTGACGGGCGTCGTAACCGACGTGCGGATTAGGCTCATCCCGTTGCGAAGCTCGTACGTGTCAGTCGACTATGACCGTGCCGAAAACATCGATAAGGCGCTCGAGCTGTTCCACGAGTCGGACGAGAACTACAAATTCTCGGTGGCCTGGCTCGACGGCATCGCAGGCGGCCGCTCGCTGGGTCGATCGGTGCTGATGCGAGGCAACCCGGCAGCGGCCGGGCCCGGTACCGACCTGAGCTGCCACTCGAGCAGATCGTTCTCGGTTCCAGACGTGTTCCCCGGATTCCTGCTCAACAGACTGTCGGTACGAGCGTTCAATGCGGTCTATTATAGAAGGCACCCGCGAAAGGCGCGGGGAGTGCTCACACACTACGATTCCTTCTTCTTCCCGCTCGACCGGTTCTCCAACTGGAACCGCCTGTATGGGAAGAAGGGATTCCTACAGTATCAGTTCGCGGTTCCGTATGAGGGCGGCCGCGAGGTGTTGATCGAGGTGCTCGAGCGATTCGCCAAGTCGAAGTACGGAATGTTCCTGGCCGTCCTCAAGCGGTTTGGACCCGGCGAAGCGGAGAGCGCGCTGTCCTTCCCGATGCCGGGGTACACGCTGGCGGCGGACCTACCGTGTCGGGAGGCGGGCGTCTTCGACTTCTTGAAGGAGGTCGATCGGGTCGTCGGCGCGGCGGGCGGCCGGATCTACCTCGGCAAAGACGCCCGGCTGGCGGCCGGCGCGGTCCGCGAGATGTACGAGGGGCTGGATGCGTGGCTCGAGCTGAAGGCACGCGTCGATCCCGACCGCCGCCTGACCTCCGACCTGGCCCGGCGGCTGGAGCTGGTGCCGTGAACAGCCCGGGTACCCACTCCCCCGAGCATAAAGGATCTGAGGTCGTTCTGATCCTCGGTGCCACATCGATGATCGCGCGCGAGACGGCCGCCGCCTTCGCTGAATCCGGCTATGACCTGATCCTGGCGGGCAGGGACGAGGAGGAGGTGGGGCGCGTCGCGGCGGACATCGCCATCCGACACGGTGTGCGCGCCAGGTCGGAGAGATTCGACGCGCTGGACACCGCCGACCACGGGCGGTTCGCGGAGGCCGTCACTGGTGCGGCAGGCGACGCGCTCGCAGGAGTCGTGGTCGCGTTCGGAGTTCTGGGCGACTCGGAGCGCGCGGTGACCGACTTCGATCACGCGCAGGAGATAATGGCAGCCAACTATGTGGGAGCCGTAAGCATCCTGACGCGTCTGGTTCCCCACTTCGAGCGACAGAAGAGCGGGTTCATCGTCGGGATCTCGTCGGTGTCGGGCGACCGGGGCCGCGGGAGCATCTACACCTACGGTTCGGCCAAGGGTGGCTTCTCGCTCTACCTCCAGGGGTTGCGCAACAGGCTCCACAAGTCCGGCGTCCACGTGCTGACGGTAAAGCCAGGATTCATTGACACGCGCATGACGTACGGGGCGGTGAAGCCAGGCATGGCCGCCGAGCCTGCCGCCGTCGCACGCGCCATCATCCGAGGTGTCAGGAGGAAGAAGTCGGTGGTCTATGTTCCCCGGATCTGGCGAATCATCATGTTCGTGATTCGGAATATCCCCGAGCCGATCTTCAAGCGCCTCGAACTCTGACGCCGCTGGCCCGCTCAGCGACCTTTCCGTAGCCAGTACTTGCCTCAACTTCTCCAGAATGTTCCGGCTAGAGCCTCGATCGATACCGACCCGATCGCGGGGCTTAGGGCGTCGGTGAAGGCCACGAGCAGCGCCTGCGGATCGTTCTTCAACAAGTGGCGGGCGAACCCGAACAGACTGAGGATCGTGAGGACGGCGAGCAGCGAGTTGAGCGACGGGCCTGGAAGGGGTGTTGGGGCGTGCCGGGGCATACCTCGCAGGCCCGGCGGCGCCTACTGCAGCGAGCGGGTTTCCCAGATCCCGCCGACAGCTTAGTTTGTCCGCGGTCCCGGCCCCACTCTCATGCTTCAGAACGAAAGCCACGCTCCGGCTATGCTCAGAGGTACACCATTCCACGAGCGGACGGCGCCACTCTGCCAAGGGCAGAACTGGCGACGCTGGGCAGGTTACTTGTCGGCGAGCTCGTACGAGTTGGTCCATGACCGCGAGTACTTCGCCATCCGCGGCGCCGCCGCCCTGATCGACGTGTCTCCGCTGTACAAGTACCTGATCCGCGGATCCGACGCGGAACGGTTTCTCAACCGTGTCCTGACGCGCGACGTCGCGAGGTGCGACGTGCACCAGGTCATGTACGGGCCGTGGTGCGACGAGGATGGCAAGGTCATCGACGATGGCACTCTGCAGCGCCTCGGCGAGGACAGCTTCCGGCTCACTGCGGCGGAGCCCAACCTGCGCTGGCTTTGTGACAACGCGGCCGGTCTGCGGGTCACGATCGAGGACGATACCGATGCGACTGCGGCACTCGCCTTACAAGGACCGACGTCACGAGAGTTACTCCGCAGCTTATGCGACGCCGACCTGGACAGTCTGAAGTACTTCCACCTCGCCCTCGCCCGGATCGCGGATATCCCGGTGACAATCTCGCGGACGGGGTACACAGGCGACCTGGGATACGAGATCTGGGTCGCGGCCCAACAGGCGATCTCACTCTGGGACGCGTTGCTGAAAGGTGGCGAGGCCTACGGCATCACGCCGGCGGGGATACTGGCGCTGGACATGGCCCGTGTGGAGGCAGGCCTGTTGTTGATTGACGTCGACTACGTGCCGGCGAACCGAGCACTGATCGAGTCGCGCAAGTCTTCGCCGTTCGAACTGGGGCTGGGCTGGGCCGTCAAACTGGAAAAGGACCATTTCATAGGGCGGCGGGCTCTGCTCGACGAGTGGCGCCGCGGCCCGGCTTGGCAGTTCAGGGGCCTGGAGATCGACTGGCACTCGCTGCAGAGAGTCTACAGTGAATTCGGTCTGCCACCTGAGCTGCCGCAGATGACCTGGCGGACCAGCGTGCCCGTGTATTCGGGAAACAAGCAGGTCGGCTACGCGACGAGCGGCTGCTGGTCGCCGACCTTGAAGAAATACATCGCGCTGGCCCACTTGCGGTCAAGCAACGCCGAGCGGGGAGCGCACGTCGAGATGGAGGTGACGGCAGAACACCAGCGCAAGAAGGCGGCGGCGCGCGTGGTCGAGCTACCCTTCTTCAACCCGGAAAGGAAACGGAGCTGAAGATGGGAACGAAGCGATACGATGCCGTGATCATCGGCGGCGGCCACAACGGACTGATTGCCGCTGCGTATCTAGCGCGGGCCGGCAAGCGTGTTGTGGTACTCGAGCGGCGACACCTCGTGGGCGGATCTGCTGTTACCGAGGAAATCTTCCCGGGATTCAAGTTCTCGGCCCTCTCGTACGTGGTCAGCCTGTTGCGGCCCGACATCATCCGCGAGCTGGCGTTGGCGCGCCACGGATTGGAGCTGCTGCCGCTGGAAAGCACGATGACGCCACTGCCGAACGGCGACTACCTGGTGCGTTGGGCCGATCACGACCTCACGCGACGCGAGCTTTACAGGCACTCTCCCAGAGACGCCGAAGCCTACGACGACTTCGGCAAGCTGATGTATCACCTCGCCTTCGCGATGAAGCACATCCTAGACGTCGTTCCGCCAAACCCCACGTCCCTGCGTCCGCGGGACCTGCTGGGGCTGCTCGACTTCGGCAAGCACTTCCTCGGCCTACCGCCCGAACAGTTCTACGCACTCTGCAAGCTGATGACGATGAGCGCCGCCGATTTCCTCGACGAGTGGTTCGAGACCGAGCCACTCAAAGCCACTATGTCGGCCAGCGGCATCATCGGCACTTTCCTCGGCGTCCGCTCCCCCGGCACGGCTTACGTGCTGCTGCATCACTACATGGGCGAGATCGACGGTGTATTCAGGGCCTGGGGGTTCGCCAAAGGGGGCACCGGTGCGGTAAGCGAATCGATCGCTTCGGCGGCCAGAGAGTTGGGTGCCGAGATCCGCACCGAGGCCAGCGTCGAGCAGATCATCGTCAAGAACGGCAAGGCGGCCGGCGTTGCACTAGAGAGCGGTGAGGAAATCTACGGACGGGCCATCGTCACCGGCGTTGACCCGAAGCTCACCTTCCTGAAACTGCTCGAGCCACAGCACCTGCCGAGCGATTTCCTAGACGCGATTCGCAGGTTCAAGATCCGCGGCTCGTCCGGTAAGGTAAACCTGGCGCTGGGCGAGCTACCGAACTTCACGTGTCTGCCGGGCAAAGGGCCACATCTGCGCGGCGCCGTCTCGATAAGCCCGAGCCTCGAGTACATGGAACGCGCCTACGATGACGCGAAGTACGGCAATTTCTCGAGGCACCCTTACATGGACATCATCATTCCGTCGATGATCGATCCTGGAATGGCGCCGCCGGGCAAGCACGTAATGTCGATCTTCGTGCAGTGGGCACCGTTCGAGCTAAAGGGCGGCTGGAACGACGAGCGACGCGAGGCGTTCGGTGACGCCGTCGTCAATACACTCTCGGAGTTCGCACCGAACCTGAAGAACGCCATCATTCACCGTCATGTCGTCACGCCGTGGGACATGCAAGAGACATATGGGCTAACGCAAGGTAACATTTTCCACGGCGAGCTCTCGTTGCACCAGCTGTTCTTCATGCGACCGGCTCACCCGTGGGCGAACTATCGGACGCCGCTCAAGAACCTCTATCAGTGTGGATCGGGTACTCATCCGGGTGGCGGGATCACAGGCGCCTCCGGTCGACTGGCGGCACTCGAAATCCTGAAGGACTGGTAACGATGAACGACCACTACGACGCCATCGTTATCGGTGCCGGGCACAACGGCCTCGTCACCGCCAACTACCTGGCAAAGTCCGGTCTCCGGGTTCTGGTCCTCGAGCGGCGCGAAATGGTCGGTGGCGCAGCGGTGACCGAGGAGGTGTTCCCGGGCTTCAAGTTCGACACGGGCGCCCATTGTATAAACCGCCTGCACCCCACGGTGGTGAGCGACCTGCAGCTGGCGAAGCACGGACTGGAACTGCTGCCGCTCGACCCTGCCGTGTTTTCGCCTGGTCTGGACGTTGAACACCTGCTCCTTTGGCGGACGCCAGAGGTCACGGTAGACTCGATCGGGCAGCTTTCCGAGGCAGACGCCAAGTGCTGGAGCGGTTTTGCCGCTCTAGTCGCGAAGGCGACCGGGCTTATCGAGTCGATCTACTCGACCCCCCCGGACGTCCTGTCGAAGAAGAAAAAAGACCTTTGGGAGCTGCTAAAGATGGCCGGCCGCCTGCGACGGCTGGGTAAGCAGGACATGACGGAGGTGCTACGGGTCCTACCCATGACCGCGGTCGAGCTGCTGGACGAGTGGTTCGAGAACGACCTGCTGAAGGGCACTCTGGGCGCGGTCGGGATCACCGGGATCCTCCAGGGACCGATGGCGGCAGGGACCGCCTTCCTGTTCTTGCACCATCACGTGGGGGCGAAGCAGGGTGTGCTGCGCGCCCCGCTACGCGCGCGCGGCGGCCTGGGCGGCCTCACACGGGCGCTGGAGAGTGCCGCCCGCAGCGCCGGGGTCGAGATAAGGACGAACGCCTGGGTGGAGCGGATCATCGTGGAATCCGGAGCGGCGACCGGCGTTGCGCTGGTGGACGGTGAGGAGGTCGCGGGGCGGCGTGTCATCTCCAACGCCGACCCCAGTCGGACCTTCTGCGGCCTGCTGGACCCTTTCAATCTGGACCCCGACCTCGTGCGCCGCGTGCGGAACATCAAGTTCAAGGGCGTTGTCGCCCGAGTCAACCTGGCGCTCGGCGAACTTCCAGATTTCAGTTGCCTGCCGGGGGACGGGCCACACCTGCGCGGCCTGATCTCCATCAGCCCCAGCCTCAAGTACCTGGAGCGAGCCTTCGACGACGCCAAATACGGCGAACCGTCACGCGAGCCGTACCTCGAGGCGGTGATCCCCTCACTCACCGACCCGAGCCTGGCGCCGGACGGGAAGCACGTGATGTCGATCCTGGTCCAGTACGCCCCCTACCATTTGAAAGACGGCGATTGGGACGACGCGAAGCGCGAAGCCCTGGGCGACCGGGTCGTGAAAACGCTCGCCGCCTACGCGCCGAACATCGAGTCGGCCATCGTCCACCGGCAGGTCATGACTCCGCTGGACATCGAGGCCGTCTTCGGGCTGACGGAAGGTAACATCTACCACGGCGAGATGACGCTCGACCAGCTCTTCTTCATGCGGCCGGTGCCCGGCTGGGCACGCTACCGCACACCCGTCGAGAACCTCTATCTGTGCGGCGCGGGCACCCACCCGGGAGGCGGCGTCACCGGCGCTCCGGGGTACAACGCCGCCCGAGAGATCCTCAAAGACAGCAAATAGAGGCTCTATATCAGGGAACTTCGCGCCTGCCCCCGAGGTTGACGCCGCGGAGGATGGGGCGAGATTAGCATTCCTCTCAGGGACGAGACTCGAGGACAAGGATATGGCATACAAGCCCATCGAGGACTACGGCGTCATCGGCGACATGCACAGCGCGGCCCTGGTCGGTGTGGACGGGTCGATCGACTGGTTCTGCTATCCGCACTTTGATTCGCCGAGCGTCTTCGCGGCGATCCTCGACGAGAAGAAGGGCGGCCATTTCAAGATCTGCCCGCGTAATGTCACGCACGTCACCACCAAGCAGTATTACTGGCCCGATACGAATGTGCTGGTCACGCGCTTCCTGTCGCCGGACGGTGTCGGCCAGATCGTCGACTACATGCCGGTGGGTGTGCCGCACGGCGAGCGGGGGAGCCACTGGTTGGTGCGGCGCGTCCAGATCGTGCGCGGCGCAATGGCATTCGCCATGGAGTGCAGGCCCGCCTTCAACTATGCCCGGGAGGAGCACTCACTGGACGTCACCTCTGAAGGCGCCTGCTTCCGGACACCGGGGCAGAGCCTGGGACTCGTTACCGACATCCCACTGCAAGAGGATGGCGGGGGGGTCAGGGCCGAATTTTCCCTCGACCGTGGTCAGACGGCGATTTTCGTATTGCGCGAGATCGAGGGTGGGGTTGGCTGTGGCCTGGGGCTGTCTCCCGAGGAGGAGTTCGAGCTCTTCAACGGCACGGTCGAGTGGTGGCGGCATTGGGTCAACGAGTGCACGTACACGGGTCGCTGGCGCGAAGCGGTACACCGCTCGGTGCTCGCCCTCAAGCTGCTGACATACGAGCCTACGGGGGCAATCGTAGCGTCGCCGACCTGCAGTCTTCCGGAAACCATCGGCGGCGGCCGCAACTGGGATTATCGCTACGCGTGGATTCGCGACGCCGCCTTCACGCTCTACGCCTTCATTCGGGTGGGGTTTACCGAGGAAGCCGCCCGTTTCGGGCAGTTCCTGCGACAGCGGATCCGCGAGCCCGCACCGGATGGCTCGCTGCAAATCATGTACGGCGTGGACGGGCGGCACGAACTCATCGAGGAGACCCTCGATCACCTGGAAGGCTACAGGGGCTCGCGCCCGGTACGCATAGGCAACGGAGCGTACAACCAACTGCAGCTAGACATCTACGGCGAGCTGATGGACTCGATCTATTTGTACAACAAGTACGGAGCTCCGGTCGCCCACGACGGCTGGATCTGGCTTCGCCGGATGATCGATTGGGTCTGCGACAACTGGCAGACGGAAGATGAAGGAATTTGGGAGGTGAGGGGCCAGCGGCAGCACTTCGTGTACTCGAAGCTCATGTGCTGGGTCGCGCTCGACCGCGCCATCCGTCTGGCCGACAAGCGGTCGCTGCCCGCCGACCGCGCGCGCTGGCTCAAGATCCGTGACCAGATCTACGAGGAGATCTTCGAAAAAGGCTGGAGCGATCAGCGCCAGGCCTTCGTCCAGCATTACGGCAGCGACTCGCTCGATGCCTCGAACCTGATCATGCCGCTCGTCTTCTTCATTTCGCCGAACGACCCGCGGATGCTGAGCACCATCGACGCCACGCTCCGGCCGCCGGCAGAAGGCGGGTTACTCGAGAACAACCTGGTCTTTCGCTACAACGTCTACGAGACCGAAGACGGCCTGGAAGGCGAGGAAGGCTCGTTCAACATGTGTACCTTCTGGTTGGTCGAGGCGCTGGCGCGCGCCGGTAGACGCGACCCGACCCGCCTCCGCGCCGCCCGGCTAATGTTCGAGGAGATGCTGGGCTATGCGAACCACCTGGGGCTCTACGCCGAGGAGACCGGCCCACAAGGCGAGGCGCTGGGCAACTTCCCCCAGGCGTTCACTCACATCAGCCTGATCAGCGCGGCGTACAACCTGGACCGGGCGTTGGGAGCGCACGACTAGAGGGTGGGTTGGGAATTCCCAACAGAGCCCTCAGGCGATATCGATGTCCTTACAGAGATACACGTCCTGAATGGCGTGAAACATCTCGACGCCTTGCTTCATCGGTCGCTGGAAAGTCTTGCGTCCCGAAATCAGCCCCATGCCGCCAGCGCGCTTGTTGATCACCGCGGTGCGAACCACCGAGCCTAGGTCGCCCGTACCCTTCGAGGCGCCACCGGAGTTGATCATGCCAATGCGGCCCATGTAGCAGTTGGCGACCTGCCACCTCGTCCAATCCACGGGGTTATCGGCGACCAGTTCGTCATACACCAGCTGGGACGTCTTACCGAAGCTGAGGGCGTTGTAGCCGTCGTTGTGGGTGGGAAGCTTCTGCTTCACGATGTCCGCCTCGATGGTAACACCGAGATGGTTTGCCTGGCCCGTCAGGTCGGCGGCCGTCGAATGATCCACACCGTCCTTCTTGAACGCCGCATTGCGCAGGTAGCACCAGAGGAAGGTTGCCATACCGAGCTCGTGCGCCCGCGAGAAGGCCTCGGAGACCTCTTGCAGCTGGCGGTGCGACTCCTCAGCACCCCAGTAGACAGTCGCACCCACAGCGGAGGCGCCCAGCTCCCAGGCCTGCTCGACCGACGCGAACGGCACCTGGTCGAACTGGTTCGGGTAGGTCAGCAGCTCGTTGTGGTTGAGCTTGACGATGAAGGGGATCTTGTGGGCGTACTTACGTGACACGACGCCCAGCACACCGAGTGTAGAGGCGACCGCGTTGCAGCCGGCCTCGATCGCCAGTTTCACTATATTCTCGGGATCGAAGTATATCGGGTTGGGCGCGAAGGAGGCCGCGCCCGAGTGCTCTATGCCTTGATCGACCGGCAGGATCGATAAATAGCCCGTGCCGCCCAACCGCCCGTGGTCGATGATGCGCTGCAGACTGACCAGCACCTGCGGGTTACGATCGGAGGCCGCGAGAATGCGGTCGACGAAGTCGGGGCCAGGCAGGTGAAGCTGGTCTTTGGTGATCCCCTTGCACGCAAAACTCAGCAGCGACTCCGCCTCGTCGCCGAGCAGGTCCTCGATCAGCGCCAACGATCCAGCGGTCTTTGTTGCCATGGTGTTCTCTCTCCCTTGATGTCCGGCCTTCGGGCCGCTGCTACGGAGACTCTCGGCCGAGCAGCCGAGCCGCCCCGTTGTCTATATACCAGTGCAGTTCCCCACCCTCGGGGCGGATCAGCTGGACGGGGTAGCGGGGCGGCTCCGCCGGGCCTTCCAGGACCTCGCGCAGCGTCTCCGCTTTCTGCCCGCCCGTCACCAGCAACAGTATACAAGAAGCGCTGTTAAAGGTAGGGCAAGTCAATGTGATACGGTGGGCGCCCAGCCTCTCGACCCAGTGGGCGACGGCCAGGCGCCGGCGCTCCGCCAGCGCCTCGCTTCCGGGAAAGAGAGAGGCCGTATGCCCGTCGGCGCCCATCCCCAGGTAGACCAGATCGAAGCAAGGAAACTCGCCATCCGCCAGTCCGAAATGGCGGCGCAGTTCGACTTCGTAGTCGGCGGCAGCTTCTTCCGGATCGCGGTGCTCGCCGTGAATCCGGTGGACGTTCTCTCGCGGCAGCTCGAGCTTCGAGAGCAGCGCTTCGTTCGCCGCCCCGAAGTTGCTGTCCGGATGGTCCGGCGGAACGGTGCGCTCGTCGCCCCAGAAGAAGTGGACTCGCTGCCAGGGGACCGCATCGCGGTAGGGCTCAGCGGCGAGCAGCTTGAAGAGCCGCACCGGAGTAGATCCGCCCGAGAGCGCGACATGTACTAGCCGCCCCGACTCGACCGCCCCCCGCGCCGTGGCGACGAAGACGTCGGCGGCGGCGCCGGCCACCTGTTCCGCGCTCTCGAAGATGCGAATTGCCACGTCACCGCCCACGAGCCGCTACGAATCGCTCGAAGGTCACCACCTCCTCGCTGCTACCGATGGCCAGCGGGGCTCGCTGGTGCAGCGATTTGATGCGCAGATCGAGTACGCGCCCGCGACCGGTGCTGGCTCGACCGCCGGCCGCCTCGACTACGAAGGCGAGCGGCGCACACTCGTAAAGCAAGCGCAGCTTGCCGTCAGGATGGTCCGCATCCGCCGGGTAGAGGTAGATCCCGCCCTCGAGCAGGCTGCGGTGCAGATCGGCGGCCAGGGCGCCGCTGTAGCGTAGCGAGTAAGGCCTGCCGCTCGCCGGGTCGGGCTCGATCACGTGGTCGGCATAAGCGCGGACGTTCGGATCCCAACTGTGGTAGCGACCGAGGTTGGCGCTGTAGTACGACCCGCGATCCGGGCAACGGACTTTCGCGTGCGAGAGAAGGAACTCACCGACATCGTCATCGAGGGTGAAGGCATCGACCGCGCCACCCATACTGTATACGAGCACGGTGCTCGGCCCGTAAAGCACATAGCCCGCCGCAACAAGTTCGGCACTCTCTCGTAGCTCGCCCTCGCAATCGATGCAGGCACCGGAGACGCCGCGGCGGTAGAAGCTGAATATCGTGCCCACCGCTCCGTTGATATCGGTGTTGGACGAGCCGTCGAGCGGGTCGACGCACAACAGATACTCGGCCTCGTCGCTGCAGCTGATCGTGCGTAGCTCATCCATCTCTTCGGACACGATAGCGGCAACCAGGCCGCACTCGGTGAACCTATCGACCACGACCTGGTTCGAGTAGACATCCAGCTGCTTTTGCGAATCGCCGCTCGGGTTCTGTTCGCCGACGAGCCCCAGTCTTCCCACCAGGGCGGCGCGGCGGATCTCGCGAGTCAAGATCTTTGCGGCGAAACCCATCTCGAGAATCAGTTCGGGAAGCGGGCCTACCCGGTCACCGACTTGCCGACGTTGTTCGGCGAGTTTGCGGCCCAGACTGACCGCCCGATCCGACATGCCGTCCCTGCCCCTCGCTACGCCGCAGCTCCGAGGCCGGCCGCGTAGCGGGCGGCGCCCAGAAGCGCGGTGCTTTTGTTTGTGATCACGCGCACCGGTGTGGCTTCGAGCAGCGGTCGCATGCGTCCCTTGTCGAGGAACGCGTTCATGAATCCCGGCTCCCGCAACGCATCGATGATCTTGGGCGCGATGCCACCGCCGACGAACACGCCGCCGGTGGCCAGCATCTTGAGGGCGAGGTTGCCGGCCTCGGCGCCGTACAACTCGACGAAGAGCTCGAGGGTCTCGACGCAGATCTCACAGCGTTCCTCTAACGCGGCCCTGGTGATCGCCGGTGCCGGATCCCCGCCCTCACCTAGTTCGTCGTCCAGCCAGGCGGGCTTCGCGGCGTCCCGGTACTCGAGCAGGAATTCGAAGATGTTCACGAAGCCGGGGCCGGATACAATGCGCTCCCAGCTGACACGGCCGAAGCGCTGGGCGAGGAAAGCGAGCAGCGCAACCTGTCGTTCGCCGGTCGGCCCGAAGGAGGTGTGGCCGCCCTCGGTGGCAAAGGGGCGGTAAGCCTGCCCATCCCAGTAGAGACCCGCCTGACCGAGGCCGGTACCGGCGGCGATCAGAGCCGCGTTGCCGCTGGCGGTCTCGCTGCCCGCGTTCAGCACCTCGAAGTCTTGCGGTCCGAGCACCGCGATGCCGTAGGCCTGCGCCTTGAGGTCGTTGATCAACGCGAGGGCCTCGACCTGGGCGGCGGTGGCGAGCTTCGAGGTCTCGACCAGCCAGGGCAGGTTGGTCGTCTGCGCCCGACCGTCCTTGACGGGCCCGGGCACGCCGAAGCAGGCGCGCTGGCACTGAATGCCGTGGCCCTTCACGAATCCCGAGACGATCTCTTCCAGCGTGCCGTATTCACGGCTGGGGAACGTCTCGGCGGCGAGCGTCTGGTAATGAGTCAATTCGACATCGTAGATGGTCAGCCTGGCGTTGGTGCCGCCGATGTCACCGGCGAGGATCTTCATCAAAGCTTCCTCCAGCGGCGACCGTCGCGCCGCAAGAGTTCGTCCGCCGCCTCGGGCCCCCAGGTACCGGCCGCGTAGTTGGGAAACTCGCGAGGCTGCAAAGCACTCCAGACATCGAGGATCGGCTTCACCACACTCCAGGCGGCCTCGGCGTTGTCACCGCGCTGGAAGAGGTTGGCGTCACCGTTCATGCAGTCGTAGAGGAGCGTCTCATAGCCGGTCGCCGGTGTCGCGTGGAAGTAGTCGACGTTGCAGAAATCCATATCGACACCGCCGATCCTCATCAGTGGACCCGGGACCTTGGCGCCGAAGGAGAGCGAGATCCCTTCGTCCGGCTGGATCCTCAGAACCAGAACGTTCGGCTGCAACTGATCGACCGGCGTCTTCGCGAACAGCACCAAGGGCACACTCTTGAATTCGATGGCGATCTCGGTCACCCGCTTCGGCAGGCTCTTCCCGGTACGCAGATAGAAGGGCACACCGGCCCAGCGCCAGTTGTCGATCATGAGCTTGAGCGCGACATAGGTCTCGGTCGCGGAATTGCGAGCGACCCGGTCCGCCGCCCGATAGGCGATCACCCGTTCGCCGTCCGGCATCTCACCTTCGCCGTACTGGCCACGCACTACCTCCTCCAGGACCTCATCGGGTTCGATCGGGTTCACGGCGCGGAAGATCTTGCCCTTCTCGTTGCGGACCGCGTCGGCCTCGAACGAGACCGGCGGTTCCATGGCGATGAGCGCCAGAAGCTGGAAGAGGTGATTGGGCACCATGTCGCGGAGCGCACCGGCATGATCGTAGTAGCCGCCGCGCGTTCCAACATCGACGCGTTCGGCCACGGTGATCTGCACGTGGTCGACGTAGCGCCGGTTCCAGATCGGCTCGAAGATCGCGTTGGCGAAACGGAAGACCAGGATATTCTGTACCGTCTCCTTGCCGAGGTAGTGGTCGATGCGGTAGATCTGCGACTCGTCGACGACCTCGAGGAGCTCGCGATTGAGCGAGCGTGCCGATTCGAGATCGTGGCCGAACGGTTTCTCGACGACAATGCGCCGCCAGCGGCCGTTACCTTCGCGGGCGAGGCCGACCTCGTCCAAACGCCGCGGGATCTCCGAGAAGAAACTGGGCGGCGTCGATAGATAGTAGAGATAGTTACCGCCGGTCCCCCGCTCCTCGTCGACCGTCGCCAGCATCTCTTTCAGTCGCACGTAAGCCTCGGGGTCGTTGAGGTCACCGACCACTAAGTAGACCCGCTCGCTTAGCCAGTCCCAAATCTCCTGCCGGAACTCGCCCGTCAGGTGCTGGCGCGCTTCATCTCGCAACTGCTTGCGAAACTCATCGTCGTCGAGCCGTCGCGCGAATCCGACTATGGCGAACTGGTCGGGCAGCAGTTTCGCCTCTGCCAGGTTATAGAGCGCTGGTATGAGCTTGCGGCGCGTCAGGTCACCGGCGGCGCCGAAGATTACGATCGCGCAGGGCCCTGCCGGTCGCGCGGTTGCGTCTTGCATTTCCTTCATCACAGTCGCTTCTGATTTTTGGTGTGCGGTGTTCAGTGTGCGGTGTGCGGTGACGCGCTAGCGAATTACGGGATACCGCACACCGCATACCGTTTTACGGACCCTCCACATGCCCTCCGAACCCGTGCCTCATGGCGGACAACACTTTCTCGGCAAACGTATGCTGCTGGCGCGAGCGGAAGCGGGCGTAGAGCGAGGCCGAGAGCACGTCTGCAGGCACGGCCTCCTCGACGGCTGTGAGAACGGTCCAGCGCCCTTCACCCGAGTCCTGGACGAACCCGCTGTAGGCGGACAGCTGCGGGTCCTTGACCAGCGCTGTGGCGGTGAGGTCGAGCAGCCAGGACGTGACGACACTGCCGCGGCGCCAGACCTCGGCGATCTCGGCAAGGTCGAGGTCGTAGCGCTCGACGCTTTTCAAGATATCGAAGCCTTCGGCGTACGCCTGCATCATGCCGTACTCGATGCCGTTGTGGATCATCTTGACGAAATGACCGGCGCCGGCGGGCCCGCAGTGCAGGTAGCCGTGCTCGGCGCGGCCCGGCTCGCCGTCGCGGCCCGGCGTACGCTCGATCTCACCCAAGCCGGGTGCCAGCGTCGCGAAGATGGGGTCGAGCCGCTCTACCGCTTCCTGCGGGCCGCCGATCATCATGCAGTAGCCGCGCTGGAGGCCCCAGACGCCGCCGCTCGTACCGACGTCGACATAGTGAATCCCCTTCTGCGCCAGCTGCCGTTCGCGGCGCAGGTCATCCTTGAAGTACGAGTTGCCGCCGTCGATGATGATGTCGCCGGGCTCGAATAGCTCGGCAAGCGCCATTACCGTCTGGTCGGTGGGATCGCCGGCCGGGACCATGACCCAGGCGGCGCGCGGCTTGCTCAACTTCACCGCGAAATCCTCTAGCGACTTCGCTCCGCTGGCTCCTTCGCCCTCAAGCTGCTTCACGTTCTCGGGGCTCAGGTCGAAGACGACACAGTCGTGGCCACCGCGCATCAGGCGGCGAACCATGTTGGCGCCCATCTTTCCCAGTCCAACCATTCCAAATTGCATTACCGTTCTCCTATAACAGCTTTCAGGGCGAGCCGCTCAGGCGAACGCCCGCTCAATCAACTCGCGCAGCTTCTTCAGTCCGGCGCTCACGTCTGACCCCAGGTGCACGCGGAGCGCGCGACGGCCCCGTTCGGCCAGGACCTCGAAGTCGCCGCGGGCCTGCGCCGCCTTGACCGTGCCGAAGGTGTAACTGCGGCCCGGCACTGGCAGGTCCGCGGCGTCGTCGCAGGTTATCTGCAGAAAGACGCCAGAATTGGGTCCACCTTTGTAGGCCTGGCCCGTCGAGTGTAGAAAGCGGGGACCGTAGCCCAGGCAGGTGGCGACGCGCCGGGCGTCCCGCACGCGGTGGCGGATGGCCTGGAGCTCCGCATCGTTCTCGTCGTTCATCTCGACGTAGGCGAGCAGACCCAGGTAGTCGCCGGCGCTAAGACGATCCAGGTGGGCTTCAAGGTACGCCGCGACAGTCTGCTCTCCGACGGCCGCCGCCAACTGCTTCGCGTTCCGGTCATCGGTGAACAGCGTGATCCCTTTCTCTTCCAAGACCGGCGACTCGGCGGGCAGCGCACCCGTCTTCTCGTACTCGTCGGTGAGGGCGCGGGTCGCCAGCTTGCTGGCCTCGACGTCCGGCTGGTTGAAGGGGTTTATGCCCAGGACCGAGCCTGCCACCGCGGTGGCGAACTCCCAGCGGAAGAACTCCTGGCCGAGATCGTAGCGATCGCCGACCTCGATACGGACGACCGGCTGTCCCGCGTCCGCCAGGCGCGCCACCGCAGCGTCCTGATCGGCGTCTTCCCCTCCCGACAATCGCAGGTAGACAAAGATGCGGTCGTCGCCGTAGACCTCGGGCGGACCCAACACCTCCCTGTCCACAGGGACGAGGGCCTTCCCTTGCTTCCCCGTCGACTCGGCGAGCAGCTGCTCCAGCCAGGCGCCGAGATCCCAGAGGGCCGGCGAGGTGACGATGGTGACCTTGTCGCGCCCGGCGCGGCCAAGGGCGCCGAGTATCACGCCTAGCACGAGGCCAGGGTTCTCACGCGCCGGTACGCAGGCAGCACACGCCTGCACCATCTCCTCCGCTCGATCGAGCAGGCGATGCACGTCGAGCCCGATGATCGCGGCCGGCACCATGCCGAAGTCCGACAGCGCCGAGTACCGACCACCAATGCTCGGCACGCCGAAGAAGATGCGGCGGAACCCATCCGCTTCGGCGATCGACTGCAGCTTCGAGCCCGGATCAGTTATGGCGATGAATTGGCGACCCGCCGCCTCGGCGCCGACCCGCTCCTTCAATAGCTCGAAGAAGTAGTCCTTGAAGATGTTGGGCTCCAATGTCGAGCCCGACTTGCTGGAGACGATGAACAGCGTGCGCTGCAGGTCGATTTTTCCTTCAAAGGCCTTCACCTGCGCCGGGTCGGTCGAGTCGAGGACGTGCAGTTCGGGAAAGCCTTCGGTCGCGCCGAACGTCACGCTGAGGACCTCGGGGCAGAGGCTCGAGCCGCCCATCCCCAGGAGCATTGCGTGGGAGATGTCTTCCTGAAACGCAACCTCCGAGATCCGCTGGAAACGACTCAAGTGGGTCTTCAGCTGGTCCTCGGTGATCCCCAACCAGCCCAGCCAGTCCGACTCGTCGCTTCCGGTCCAGACTTTCGAATCCCGCGCCCAGAGACGACCAACCCTGCCACTCGTCGCCCAGTCGTCGAGCGTCGCATCGACCTGTGCAGCGAGTTCTTCTGGCATCGTGTAGGTCTGGCGACCGGCCATCGCCTGCGCCGGCGCGGCGCAGCTCGCATCGACGGCGGCCAGCAGTTCGGCGAAAGCATCGGCGAAGAGACGCACACCGTCGGCGAGCAGTCGATCGGTGACGTCATTCAAAGAGATTTCCAGTGCCGCGAGAGCGGCGAGCGTGGCCTGCGCGCCCTCGAGATCTTCCTCGAGCGAATCCCGTAGCCGCCCGTGCTCGCGAAAGGCATCGTAAGTGGCCGGCGGAATCGTGTTGACGGTATCCGGCCCGATGAGCTCTTCCACGTAGAGCACGTCGCGGTACTCCGGGTCCTTGGTGCTGGTGCTGGCCCAGAGCAGTCGCTGGGTCTGCGCACCCGCTCCCGCCAGCTTATCCCAGCGCGGACCACTAAACAATTCCTTGTAGCGCTGGTAGGTCAGCCTGGCGTTGGCGATCGCCACTTTACCCGGCAACGTCCCCAGCCGCGCCTTGCGTCCGGCGTCTTTAGTGCCCTCAAGTTGGTCGGCGATGATCGAGTCGACGGCCGAATCGATCCTGCTGATGAAGAAGCTGGCCACACTCGCGACACCGGAAGGATCGCCGCCACGCTCGACGAACCGGTCGAGGCCCTTCAGATAGGCCTCCGCCACCCGCTCGTACATGTCCCGCGCGAAGAGGAGTGTGACGTTTATGTTGATCCCTTCGGAGATCAGCTGCTCGATGGCCGGGATCCCCTCCTCGGTGGCCGGCACCTTGATCATCGCGTTGGGTCGATCGACGGCTTGCCAGAGGCGGCGCGCCTCCTCGACGGTGCCTTCCGTATCGTGGGCTAGATCCGGCGAAACCTCGAGGCTGACGTACCCGTCGCGACGATTCGACGATTCGTAGACCGAGGTCATCGCGTCCGCGGCCATCTGGATGTCCTCGACCGCCAGCCGCTCGTAAATACCCTTCGCGTGGAGGTCCCGCTCCGCCACCAGTTGGGCCAGCGCATCGGCGTAGTCGTTGCTGCCGGTGATCGCCTTGCCGAAGATCGCCGGGTTGGATGTCATGCCCTTGAGACCGTCCTCATCGATCAGACGCTCGAGCTCGCCGCCGGTGATCAGGCTTCTGCGGATGTAGTCGAGCCAGACCGACTGGCCATAATCGCCAAGCTTGACCAGCGGATTCATATATGTGCCTCCCGGACTGGAGCTGGGATTCGCTGGGCTATAGCGCCGCCTCGATCTGCGCCCTGGCGGCAGCTACGACGTCCTCGACCGTGAAGCCGAAGTGTCTCTGTACATCTTTAATCGGAGCGGAGGCGCCGAAGGTTTCCATGCCGACGATCGCGCCACCAGGACCGACGTACCTCTCCCACCCTTGTCCCACCGCCTGCTCCACGGCGACCCGCGCCACAACCGCCGGCGGTAGGACGGTGGAGCGGTAGGTCTCATCCTGGCGCTCGAACAGCTCCCAGGAGGGGACGCTCACCAGGCGGGCGCGCACACCCTCCGCAGTCAGCCGCTCGAAGGCCTCGAGGCAGAGCGCGACTTCGCTGCCGCTGGCCATCAGCAGGACCTCGGGGTCGCCGGACTCGGCGTCGGCGAGCACATAGGCGCCCCGACGCAGGCCGCCGGCCGGACCGTACTTCGCCCGGTCGAGTGTGGGCAGGTTCTGGCGACTGAGAGCGAGTGCGGTGGGCTGGTGGAGCTCCATCGCCATGCGCCATGCCTCGGCGGTCTCGTTGGCATCGGCCGGTCTGATGACGACGAGCCCGGGTATGGCCCGCAGCGCAGCGAGCTGCTCGACCGGCTGGTGGGTCGGCCCATCTTCGCCGACACCGATGGAATCGTGAGTGAAAACGTAGATGACCGGGATCTCCATCAACGCTGCCAGGCGGATCGACGGACGCATGTAGTCGCTGAAGACGAGGAAGGTCGCGCCGTAGGGCCGCACCTTGCTGTGCGCGAGACCGTTGAGGATCGCGCCCATCGCGTGCTCGCGCACGCCGAAGCGCAGGTTGCGCGGCCGATAGTTTCCCGCCTGGAAGTTGCCCGCCGCATCCTCAAAGGTCAGCAGCGTCTTCGTCGAAGGCGTGAGATCGGCCGCTCCGCCTATCAGCCAAGGGACGTTCTTGGCGATTGCGTTCAATACCTTGCCCGACGATGCACGGGTGGCCATCCCCTTCGGGTCGGCCGGGAATATCGGGATGTCGTTGTCCCAACCGGCGGGCAACTCGCGATGCTGCATCATCTGGATCTGCCCGGCCAGCTCGGGATACTCCGCCTCGTAGGCGGCGAACCTCTCCATCCACTTGTCGCGCAGCACGCGGCCGCGTGCGCCGATGCCGGCGGCGAGGTGTTCGCGCACGCCGTCGGGTACTAAGAAATGTTCATCCGCGGGCCAGCCGTAGTTCCGTTTCGCTGCGCGGATCTCGTCCTCACCCAGCGGAGCGCCGTGCGCCTCGCTATTGTCCTGCAGGTTGGGAGCGCCGAAAGCGATATGGCTGTCGACGACGATGAGCGTGGGCCGGTCGTCGGTCTCTTTGAAGGTAGTGAACGCTTCGGCCAGCGCGTCCAGGTCATTGGCATCGCTGACGTGGGTGACGCGCCAACCGTAGGCTTTGAAGCGGCTGGCGACATCCTCGGTGAATGCGAGGGTAGTCGGCCCGTCGATACTGATCTTGTTGTTGTCGTAGATCCAGCAGAGGTTCGACAGCTCGAGGTGCGCGGCGAGCGAGGCGGCCTCGGACGAGATACCCTCCATCATGCAGCCGTCGCTGGCTAGCGCGTAGACGTTGTAATCGAATATGTCGAAGTTCGGCCGGTTGAAGTGCTCGGCCATCCAGCGACCGGCAATAGCCATCCCGACGCTGGCCGCGGCGCCTTGTCCCAGGGGCCCGGTCGTCGTCTCTACGCCCGAGGTGAGGCGGTACTCCGGGTGCCCGGGAGTGCGGCTCTCGAGCTGCCGGAAACTCTTTATCTCGTCGAGAGAGACCGCGGGCTCGTCGAGGACCTTGTAGTTGCCGTCGACCTGCTTGACGCCGGCCAAGTGGAGTACCGAATAGAGCAGCATCGAGGCGTGCCCGGCCGAGAGCACGAAGCGGTCCCGGTTCGGCCAGATCGGGTCACCTGGATCGTAGCGGAGGAAGCGCTGCCAGAGGCAATAGGCCACCGGCGCCAGGCCCATGGGCGCTCCCGGGTGGCCGGAGTTCGCCTTCTGCACGGCGTCCATCGATAGGGTGCG